>Ga0180439_101706_pt1 | contig 13200 bp, 14 predicted proteins | sample ChrtobMetaP5_0mM_FD_119744 | JGI IMG/M metagenome (GOLD analysis project Ga0180439, IMG submission 119744) | Chrysochromulina tobin associated microbial communities from unialgal haptophyte culture, Seattle, Washington, USA - P5_0mM MetaG | ecosystem: Host-associated > Algae > Haptophytes >...
CGAGCGCTGCCGTGAGCGCCACGCAGGTGAAGGAGATCGGCACGGCGACCAAGCCGGGCCTGCACTCGCCGGTGCTCTCGCACGGCACGATGCCGATCGTGAACGGCGTGGCGACGTCCTTCGGCAGCAGGGTGGGAAGAGTCCGCCGAGGGGCACAGGCCGCGATACCATCGTGTGGCCGATACCGCCGACTCAAGATGGGTCGTTTTTATCTGCACAGAGTCTGAACTATCTCAAGGACCAAGAGGCGGGCCGGCTGATCGCAGGCTGCCTGAGAGGTTGATAGATGTAAGAGCGTGGAGAGCGTGCAGCGTTGAGCGTGGTTTTCGTCCTTAATTTTCTACGCGAAATGATTTTTAGGGAAATGTGTTAGCACAAACGGAACAAGTCGGAACTCGTCGGGTCTCGCGGCGTCGCGGCGTTCTCCACGTGCCGCGCATGGGCGGAGTAATATAAAAATACCTCTAGACGGGCCCACACCGCGTGCGGTGTCTCACAGTCCACAGTGTATCACACAGTGACTGCGGTGACGCGCGAGCCGCGACGGCCCGGGCGCCGACCGGGAGGACCGGACGCCGCGACGGGGTAGCAATCGAATTACCGTAATTATTTAAAATAATTACCCAATGTTGCCAATGAGTAAAACTTTAGCGCGCTCACCCGTTGCTGAGGGTCATGCTCACCCAAGTCGGGCGCTGCACTCCCCACAGCTGCTCAAAATCCTCCGCGACGTGCTCGCCGTGCACCACGGGCTGCAGCAGCGCGGTGGTCTCGGGCGCGCTACGCGCGGGCGCCTGAGGGTCGAGCATCCAGTGCGCGAACGGGTGGGAGGCCACCGTCACGCCCACCTGCCCAGCTCCCCACAGGGTGGGTGCGGGCAGATCGGCGCGCGCGCTGTCGCGAGCGGCCGGCGCATGCACCCACTCAGTCAAGCCAGGGGGGAACGGCACGCCGCGCGCGCCGATCGCCGCGAGCTCGGCCACCGACGCATGCTTCGAGCCGGCGAGTCCTAATTTGGGTCCCCGGCCGCCTCCTTCGAGTACTAGCCCGCCGCCGCTGCCGTGTAGGCCTAGTTTGGGACGATGCATGCTGCTGGCGGAAGCAGTAGCACCGGCGGTGGCGGCGGCGGCGGCGGCGGCGGCGGCGGCGGCGCGGTGCTCGGATATGCCTGATTTGGGACGATGCGCATGCGGCCCACACAGCTCTGACGCTGCTGCAACGCTCACCTTGATCACCTTTTGAGTGGCCGCATGGGACGCCGCCAGTGCGCTTGCCCATCCAAACGGTTGCTCTTGCCTAATTTGGGTCGGTGCCGCATTCAAATTGTCCTCGAAAGACGCGCCGTCGTGAGCACAGCAAGTGGCCGGTGCACGCGCAGAGGGAGCGGCGGCGGGGGGATGGGCGGCGGGGGGATGGGCGGCGGGGGGCCATAGGGGGGTACCCGTCGGGCTGCTGTTGACCGCCGCCGCCGCCGCCGCCGCCGCCGCCTGAGTCACCTGACTGATCGGCGCCTGCCGCGCCGCTGCCTCTAGCTTGGCCTTTGATTGTGCGGCCACTTTAGCCAACGTCGCTCCAAACCCACGCCCCGATCCGAAAGCAGCCAGGGCGCCGCGCCGTATCGGCGGCGCCGAGTTGGGCGCCGAGGGCATCACGCGGTGAGGCGCGAGCGCCTGCGACGACGGCGGCGCTGCCAGCCGGAAGCCGCCCGAAGCGCGCGCCGTCGTGGGCACTTGCAGCCCGCCGACTAGCATCGTGCCACCCACGGCGCCGACGGGCAGTGCCTGCTGAGAGGCGACCTCCTCGCCCTCCTCCTCGCCCTCCTCGCCGCCCTCGTCGTCGTCGTCGTCGCCCTCGTCGTCCTCGTCGTCGACGGAGATGCCCGCGGCCGCGTAGGCGGCAGCCACGGCGGCGGCCGTTGCGGCGGCGGCGACGGCGGCGAGCTCGGCGTCTGATGGCGGTGGCAATCGGGCCCATCGAAGCCTGATGGCTTCCTGATTAGGCTCGCTCAGCCGATGGACGGGCGCCGTCGACGGGCGGGCGCCGAGTTGGGCACCCCCCGGCGTGGCAGCGAGCGCCGTGCCGGGCGGTTCACCCGCGCCCACCGCGTGGCCCCATTCGGCCGCGCGGGGGGTGCCCACGACGGCGCTGGCAGGCGGAGCCAGGCTCGAGCGCGCCGTCCCGGGCACCAGCTTCGGACGCACCGGCGCCGTGTCCATAGCTGGACGCGCCGTCCCCGCCGTCCTCGGGCGCACGCGTGCTGCGCCCGCTGCAGCGCCCGCTGCAGCGGCCGCGAGGGTGCGCGCGCCGTGCTGGGCGCCGTGGCTGGGCAACGTCGGGCCTGCGGCGACGGTGGGCGGCGGTGGCGGCAGACTAATTTGGATGTCTGGGCCCGCATCCAAATTAGGCAGGCGGGCATGCTTGACCACTGGAGCGGAGCGGACGCGCTGTAGTGGGCGGGCGCTCAATGGGCAGAGGGCAGCGCTTCCCGCGGCAGGTAGCGCGGTGCCCGCCGCCACCGCCGCTGCTCCAACCCCACAGCCATTGCCACCCTTCGAAACCCCACAGCCATCGCCACCCTTCGACCAGGTGCCCGCCACGGCGCCCGGCGCGCCGCCGGGCATGCCGGCGGCTGTGCAGAGCTGTTCAGAGGCGGCAGAGCCGTACGAGGCCGCGAGGGCGGCGGCGCTGGCAGAGGCGACGAGGGCGGCGGTGGGGCCGTTGGTAGCGCCCTCTGCGGCGCCTTGCGGCTGCAGCTGCTCTTGAGTGAATCGACGCGCCGCGCCCACCGCTACTGCCACATGGCATCGCTTGTAGTAGTCCACATAGGACGACCCTTTCGCAAGCGATCCCGGCAGCGAGGTCTGCGGGCTGCTGAGCGACGCCGGGGGGCGCGAGGCCGCTGAGAGCGAGGCCGAGGTGCGGGGAGCGCCGGTCAGCGGGCGCTTGGAGGGGGGGTGCTCTCCGGGTAGATCTCGGGTAGATCTCCGCCGTTGGAGAAGAAGCTCCGGCTGCGAGGCTGATGAGGTGGCGTCGAGGCGCGTCGTGATGAGCGGAGCGGAGGTGGAGGCGAGGTGAGAGCGCCGAGTTGGGCGCCCAGGCGCCGTGTGGCACGCGAGAGCCTCGGGCGCCGTCGTGAGCGACGCCGCGCTTGCGCTGCCGTCAGCGCCGCCGTCTGCGCCGGGGGCGGCGACGTCCTCGGCGGAGGGGGGGGCGTGCGGGGCGCCGTGTCGGGCGAGGCGCGGCCGGAGGGCCTCTGCTTGGATCGCCTGCCGTTGAGCCTCTCGAGTCAGCCGAAAGGGGATCTGGAGCGCGAGATCGTCGATCTGGAGCGCGAGATCGTCGTTGGCGGCCGTGTCGGCGTCGGCCTCCGCCTTGGCTGCCTGCACCTCGTGCATCGCCATGGACGCCTCCGCCTCTGCCTCTGCAGCCATCGCGGCCAGATGAATGGCGACAAGCTCCTCATCGTCCTCGTTCGCCGCGCCGTGTTGGGCACTAATCGCGCCGAATTGGGCGTCGCCCGCGCCGTATTGGGCACTTTTCGCGCCGGAATGGGCACTATTCGCGCCGAGTTGGGCACCGGTCGGCTCCGCCTCGCCATCATAACCGAGGATGACGTGCTTCGGCCGGAGCCCCGGGGGGCGCTGCCTCTCCTCGCCCGTCGCGCCGAGCTGGGCACGGTTCGCGCCGAGCTGGGCACTCGTCGCGCCGACGTGCCGCAGCTTCTCCCTGCGTCGGCTATGGATGCTGCCCTCGCCACCAGCGGAGGCGCCGTCGGGGGCGCCGTCGTGGGCGCCATCGGCGGCAGCTTCCCTGATCTCTTCACACAGGACGGCGCCTAGGTGAACGAGGCGCCGTTCACGAGTGATCTGTTCACACTGCTCCGACGAAAACGGCGCCTCGGACGCAACTGCCGAGCCAACCTGAGGAGGGAGGCAATCAATCGCAATCAATGGACGTCATCATCACCTGAGGAGGGAGGCCATCAGAGAGGCCATCAGAGAGGCAATCAGGCCATCCGAGGGCCATGCGAGCGTGTTCATGTGCCGCACTCACATGCTCAAGGTTGCATAGGCACGAGCCCGCGAGCGCGCCAGCATGCACCGCCGCTCGGGTTTCGTCACCCGGTCCACAGCCTTTCGTCACTCGGGTTTCGTCACCCGGCCCACAGCCTTTCGTCACTCGGGTTTCGTCACCCGGCCCACAGCCTTTCGTCACTCGGGTTTCGTCACTCGGCCCACAGCCTTTCGTCACTCGGGTTTCGTCACTCGGACCAACGCCGACGCCCTCCCTAATTTGGGCGGCGGCGGCGAAGACATTCACAGCCGCTCCGATGTACGCCTGCGCGTTCACATTCACATTCACAGCCGCTCCGAGAGACGCCTGCGCGCACGCCGCGGATGACCCTTGCGCAGTGGGTGCGCACAGGTGACCATCCGCTGCCACGTGGGCGAATGGCGGGAACCCCAGGCTGCCTAATTTGGAAGACTCCTCAGCGGCGAAGAGCGCGCCGTCCTGGGCGGCGGCGGCGGCGGCGGGGGGGGGCGGGGGGTTGCGGGCGTCGTAAGCGGCCGCCGCGGCCGCTGCGGTGGCCGCAGCATCGGGGGCGTCGTCCTGGGCGATGGCCGCAGCATCGGGGGCGTCGTCCTGGGCGATTGCGGTGGCCGCAGCATCGGGGGCGTCGTCCTGGGCGATGGCGGTGCTGGTGGGGAGGGGGCACGCTGCGGCAGGGGGGGCTGACGTGGGGGGGGCGGGAGCCATCGCGCCGTGGTGGGCGGCGCTAGGGGAGGCGGCTCGGGGAGTCGTGCGCGTCGTAGTGAGCGCTTCGTGGTCCCAGGGCGCGAGCATCGACGGCGGGTGCACGGGCGTCGTAGTGAGCGTCGACGGCGGGTGCACGGGCGTCGTAGTGAGCGTCGACGGCGGGTGCACGGGCGAGCAAGAGGCAGGCGTGCTTGGCGTGATTGCACCGCCGGCACCACCGCCGGCACCGCCCACCACGGCGCCGCCCACCACGGCGCCGCCGCGGCCGCCCATCTCGCTCGCGAGATCATTCGCCCGTTGGATTGGGGGCTTCAGACGCCCCGCTGACGATGCCCGTGCCGCAGGGTTCAAACGAGAGCGCACCTGTGGGGAGAGGAGGGCGCCGTGGTGAGCACTCGCCTGCCGAGCCGTGGTGCCGCAGGGTTCAGCCACGAGAGCGCACCGCCGCCGCCGCCATCAGACGGCTCTCGCGCTTCGCTGGCTCCTCGGACGGCTTCGGACGCAGCACACGCGGCGGCGCGAGTCGAGAGCGCCGTGGTGAGCACTTGCATGCAGGGCGGGTCCTCCGCGCTGTGGTAAGCACTTGCATGCAGGGCGGGTCCTCCGCGCTGTGGTGAGAGCACTTGCATGCAAGGCGGGTCCTCCGCATGCAATCGACGCACCTTCGGGCGCAGCACCCGCGGCGGCGCGAGGAGGAGCTCGGCCGTTACGTCCTCCCACGCGCCGAGATTCGCGCCGAGATTCGTGCCGAGATAGCCGGCCGAGTAAGAGCAGCGGCCCGTCCCAGCGCTCAGCTTCTCTGGTCGGGACGCGACCGCGGGGCCTCCGTGCACGGGGCGGCTGGGGTGGTACGCGTGGGCGGGGTAGGGAGCGATTGCAGGGGGGGCCAATGGGGGGGCGATCATCTGGTCCTCGGGCATCTGCACCTGATGAGGGAGGCACTCAGCACGCACTCGGCATGCAATTACGGGGGCAATCACGAGGGCGATCATCGGGGGCGATCTCGGGGGCGATCTCAGGTGCAATCTCGGGTGCGATCTCGGGGGCGATCTCAGGTGCGATCTCGGGCATCTGCACCTGTGGAAATGTCGACTCGAAAGAATGAGTCAACGCAGCGGCGGCGGCGGCGGCGGCGGCGACGGGGTTGGCGGCGACAGCGGCGGCGACGGCGGCTGCAGCGGCGGCGGCTTCGGCGGCTTCGGCGGCGGCGGCGGTGGCAGCGGCGGCGGCGGCAGCAGCGTCGTACGCCGCGGCGGCAGCGGCGGCTTGGGCGGCGGTGATGGCGGTGGGGGCTGCGGTGGTTATGGGGGCATGGGCGCCGTGATGGGCATGGGCGCCGTGTTGGGCATGAGGAGCCGGCGGCGCGGCGCAGGACGAGCAGGTCGTGTTGGAGCGCCGTCTTGGGCAGCCCGTGTCACGCGGCGGCGACGTAGCCTCAATCGCGGCCCAGTCGACTTCAGACGCTCCTCCCTCAGGCATCGCCCCGTTGCGCCCATCTAAGCGCGACTCCTCCCGCGGACTAAGAGAGTGTTCGGAGGTGCGAGGGCTGTAGTGCGGCGTCTTGGGCGGCAGGCGCTCGACGCCCATCTCGGCGCCCATCTCGGCGCCCATCTCGGCGCCCTCGACGCTCGCCGCACCCGCCAGCACCCGCGCCACCGCATAGCCTCCCATCGCGTGGACCCGAGCCACCAGCCTCGACGCTAGCGACGCCGGATCGGCAACGCCCACCTCGGCGCCCCGGGCGCCCGTCTCGGCGCTCTCTCGCGAGGGACGACGGAGGCCCGCGCTCACCGAGCGCCGTCCTGAGCGCCCATCGGCGCCGTCCTGAGCGCCCACGGCGGCGTAGCCCGTGCCGAGGGCCCTGGCTGCAATGGCCTGGTGGTACGGCTCGACGGAGGCCGAGGGCAGGGAGATCGAGAGCCTCGCGGGAGATCGCGGCAGATCGAGAGCGTCGCGGGAGATTGAGAGCCTCGCGGGAGATCGCGGCAGATCGAGAGCCTCGCGGGAGATTGAGAGCCTCGCGGGAGATCGCGGCAGATCGGCCACGGACGAGCCCGGCGACGAGTCGCGCAGCGTCGTACCGGGCGCCTTCGTGGGGGACACGAACTGGTCCATGAGAGCGCTCAGCGAACTCCGATGGCTGCCCGCACTGCTCGAGCGCCGTGTTGGGCTCCCGTTGGTACCGGCACCGGCGTCACCGGCCGCGCCGAGCGCCGTATTGAGCGATCGGCGAAGGCTGCTCGTGCGAGATCCCAAATTAGGGCTGCTCGTGCGAGAGCCCAAATTAGGACGCTCCAGGACCGAGAGCGCATCCGCCACGGAACGTGGCTTGAGGCCCGCCGCACGGTCGGCCTTCTGGGCGGCGCGTACCTGTGGGGAGAGGAGGGCGTGGCGCCGTGGTGAGCACTTGCATGCCGAGGCCCGCCGCACGGTCGGCCTTATGGGCGGCGCGTACGATCACGTCCTTGCGCGTAATCAATGTTAATCAATGTTAATCTATGTAAATCAATGGTAATCAATGGTAATCAATGGTAATCAATGGTAATCAAGGGCAGCGGTGCGTACGATCACGTCCTTGCGCAGCTCCTCGTGCCAGAGAGAGAGCACCATCGGGTAGCTCTCGTTCACGTCGAACTCGATCATCGCGTTCTCGAGCATACCTGTGGCGAAACGGGCGGGCGCCGTGGTGAGCACTTGCATGCTGGAGGGCGCTCGAGCTCGATCCTCGGGCGCCGTGGTGAGCACTTGCATGCTGGAGGGCGCTCGAGCTCGATCCGCGGGCGGGGCGTACTCTCATGCTCTGCCTGGCCCGCGCTCCGTCGCATCTTGAAGTGGCCGGCGATCACCTGTGGGGAGAGGAGGGCGCCGTGGTGAGCACTTGCATGCCGCGCTGGCGCGCGCTCCGTCGCCTCTGCAACACGGGCCCGGCTTCTCACCTGGTTGTCGGAGGCCCAGTCGATGCCCCAGGATTCCTTACGAGTGACGATCTGCATCGTGCCTATCAAGAAGTCAACGTACGCCTTCGGATCGAGCGAGTCGAGAGCGCCGTGGTGAGCACTTGCATGCACGGCAGGTCCTCCGCGCCGTGGTGAGCACTTGCATGCACGGCAGGTCCTCCGCATGCAATCGACGTACCTTCGGATCGAGCGAGTCGGTCCACAGGTCCGCCAGCTCGAACCAGCACCAGTAGAACCGCTCCTTATCCATGAAGCGCTTGCCGTCGGCGTCTTTGACCCAGTCCTCCGCGGCCGCCTCGAAGGCGGTCTTGGGCGGCGTGGTCGGGTCGAGGGCGAGGACGAGCTTTCGATGCATCACGAGGTACTCCTCCCTGTCGATCGCCCCGCTCCGGTCCGTATCCGTCGCCTTCCAGATCGTCTCGAGCGCGCGCACGACCTTTGGGTGCGAGAGCAGCAAGACACGCCGGCGCAGGCCCTCCTCCGTGTAGTACTGCGCGAGCAGCCGCTTCTCGCGGCGTGAGGTCGCATGCAGCTTGGCCTTCTCTCCGAGCTCGCGCATGCGCTCGATCTTCACTTGGATCTCGGGCCGCGCCCAATACTCCTCGTCGCGCAGCGGATCGGAGGAAGCTGGGGCCGCCGCCGCCGGCACCATCCACGCTGGCGGCGGAGCAGCGTCGTCATCGTCGGATCCTGGCGACGGCAGATCAGCGTCCAGGGACGGCAGACCAGCGTCCAGGGACGGCTCGCCGTCGCCGGCCGCCTCGAAGGCGTTCTTGGGCGGCCAGCCAGTCGCCACGTCGTCCATTTTCGACGCGCGTCGGGACGGACTCGCTGAGCAGACCGAGGAAAGGCTCGGAAGGGAAACGCCTCATACGGCGCCCTTTTGCGTGAAGTAGGTTATACTTCCAAACGCAGCACTCCACCGCGCGTGCAGCGCCTATACACCTGTACATGGTACATGTACATGTACCATACAGCACAGATCAGAAAACAGGGAGCATGCCCCATGCTCTGCCGTCGCGCAGAGTAGAGCTCACCACACGAGACCGTCGAGTACATCCCGACCTTAGCCATGCTGCGACTGCCCAACCCCCGTGTGTCATGCACTTCGCTGCTGTACGAATGGCTGCTGCTGCCGCTGCTATTGCTGCTATTGCTTCGATGTCTGTGCCTGCCGCTGCTGCGAGAGAGCGCGCGCCGTGCCGGATCTTGGGCAGCTCCTTCCCCTATTAGGCAGACTTCGTTACCGTCTTCTTGGCGAAAAAGTTGATGAACATGCCGAAGAAGGATGGCTTCTTCGTCGCCGCCTTCTCCGCCATCGGTTGTGCCAGCTCCGCCATCGGTTGTGCCTGCTCCGCCAACACTGAGCCCGCCTCCTCACGCTCATTCATCTCCGCAAGCACTGCAAACGGGTTCTCGCTCGCATGCTTCGTGACGTTGAACGGCGAGGTGATCTCCGGCAGCACCTCCTGTGGCGCGTCGTTCTCATTCTTCATGAGGCCGGCCGAGCGCACCGGCCGCTTCTTTGCGATCTTCTTGATCGGGCTGCTTGGCTTGTCAGCCTTGGGAGCCGGCGCCTTCTTGACGGAGGCGGACGTGCTGGTGGCGGCGGCAGCGCGGCGAGTGGTAACCGAGGGCTTCTTGCTAAAGGTGATTGTCTGCAGATCCTCGGGCTCCAGATCATTCAAAGAAGACCTGGTCACAGGATTGCGGTTCGGTCGGTGATGCGGGCAAGACAGTGCCGAGCATGGAGATCCAACACTCAACGGCAGGTGTCTGTAGTGGCCGGCAATGAGTTGGTAGGAGGAGGGGTATGGGGACCGAAGGCCCCCACGCGGCGGCGCACCATTCTCCCTTGCTGGCCGGCATCGTCGTCGGCGATTTCAAATCGAAGGCCCGCGACGAAGTTCCACAGGAAGAGAAATAGTTGACGATATCCGGGCGACCTGCATCGTCAGAATTGATCTTTCAACGCAGAAGATTTCAGGAAATTGACGTTACTCACCGCTTGCGGACTTCAATACGAAACACTGTTAGGAACCTACGAAACACGATCTCGCTGGTTGCCGCTGCAAGGCCTCGGCCCTGGTAAAATGCCGATCACCCATCTCTTTCACGTGCCGAATCTTGACTATCCAGGCGTGCGGCATTTGCATCGCGATCCAGACATAATTGCCATCGATCACTTTGCCAGCGACGACGAGTGCGACGGCCTGGCGCAGCTCTACGCGCGCTCGCACGGCCGAGCGCGCCCATCGGCGACTGCTCCTGGTCAGGAGGCGCTGCGTACGTCGACGACCGTGTTTCCGGACGAGCTAGAGGTGCGATGGCTGCGCGAGCGCATCGCTCAGGCTACCAACATCGCATCGCTCGAGCAGCTGGAACCGACCAAGCTGACCCGCTATGCTGCGGGCGAGTACTTTCGGAAGCACATCGACGCCTCCTTCCTCAACGAGAAGATGTGGGCTTACGCCGCGCGCCTCGCCGGCGTCGACGAGGACGGCGTGCAGGCGCCGTGCAGCTGGCCGAGCCGCTTCGTCACCCTCTTCCTCTACCTCAATGACGTGGACCGAGGCGGACGTACGCGCTTCCGTTGGCTCCACAGCTCGGCATGCGGAGGGCGGCATGCGAGGGCGGCATGCGAGGGCGGCATGCGAGGGCGGCATGCGAGGGCTCACCACGGCGCCATCCTCTCCCCACAGGTACGCGCTTCCGGTGGCTCGACGGCTCCGGATCCATGCCTGGCGGCGCTGTCTTCACGCAGTCGATCGAGGCACTCGCTGCGGCCGCGGCCGCCGCCGATGCTTCTTCCGTGCCCATCACGGCGCTTCCTCACGAATTCCGTGCCCATCACGGCGCCGATGCTTCTTCCGTACCAGGGACAGCCGAGCCGCCTGCGACCGCGCCCATCACGGCGCCTGACGAACCACAGGGTTCGACCAGCGTGAACGAGCTGCCTGCGACCGCGCCGGCCTTTCGAGAGCCCGCGTCGGAGTTGAACATCAAGGAGCTCAACATCAAGCCGATCAAGGGGACGGCGATCTTGCACTTTCCGAGCACACGCCAAGAGTTCGGATGCGTACCAGATCCGCGCACGATGCACGAGAGCGAGCCAGCTCTGGACGAGAAGCTCATCGTGCAGCAGTTCATCTGGCCCGTGCCGCTGCGAGCGCCGAGTGCGGCAGACGGCCATGGCTTCGCCAGCGAGGCTCAGGGGCAGGCGCAGGGGCAGGCCGAGGGCATCATGTGGGGCGCCCAGCACGGCGCCCAACATGAAGACGTGCGGGCCGAGTGGGCGGCCATCCTGGCCGCCGCTGGCAGCGGCTGAGTGGTGCCGTTGAACAGCAACAGCACCAGGCAGGCAGACGTGTAAAAGTTATGATCTCCAAAGTCATCATCGTTTTCACAACCGTTTCGCTTCCTGGCTTCGGGAGCTCTGCGTTCGCCCCGTCTGTCGCCCACTTGGCGACTCGCGACGGCCCTCAGTTCGACTTGGACAAAGCTGCTCGATGCAGGCAGAGCTGCTCGCGAGCAGCACGCCCGCGTCGGCGGCTCTCGCGGCGGCGTTGGGAGCGAACCCGGCAGAGCTCAAGCACGATTGGCATCTCGTGGGGCCGGAGCTGACGCGCGTGGAGTTTGCATACCTCGTCTCGCGCCATCTGGGTCAGCACGCGGAGCTCTCGCAGCGGTCGCAGAACGAGCTTCTCACCGGCACGGCGGAGCTCTATGAGGAGGCGACGGTCCTGCAAGGCGACAAGACGCGCATCTCGTGGACTGCGTTCTCGCAGGCGCTGGTCGCGGCGACGCTCGCCGCCGGTCCGCCGCCGCGCCTCGCCTCGGACGCACGCCTGGTACGCTCGCGCGTCATCGTCGACGGCAGCAACTTAATCTCGAAAGCCAAGCCCAAGGCCGCCATGTTCAGCAAGAAGCGCCCCGCGGAGGGTGGACTCGTGATCTCGCCTGATCTCGCGATCCATTTCCTGCCGAAGCCGGTCTCGCGATTCCTCGTGTGTGAGGAGAACGCCGACAGCCCCGACTACCGGCTCTCGCTCTGGACGATGAGCGGCGGCGCCGGCGAGCAGACGAGCACCCGCCTACTTAGCTGTCTGAACGTGCTGCAAGAGCGTGGTCCACTACCGTCGAGCGTTGCGCTCGTGCCGACGCTACGCTACCCGACTCGTGAGACCTCTGTCGGGGCCATCACCACGGGTGATTGCACCGCTGATTGCACCGCTGATTGCACCGCTGATTGCATGCTGATTGCATGCTGATTGCATGCTGATTGCCATGGATTGTGATTGCTGACCACCAATTACCTCCGTCATCGTCCACTGATGGCCTCCCTCATCAGGCCTGACGATTGTCATCGGCTCGTCCACACGCGCCCTCACCCTCGTGGTCCTCTCTGCGCCGCCCGGCGGCGGACGCAACACCAAGTTCTCCGCGGATGAGGTCGTCCAACTCGGCACACCCGCGCCCATCACGGCGCTCTTGGCCTCCCGGCGTGCCGGTGGTACCCCTTTGTTGTGGGGCGGCGCGGCCGACGGCCACGTGTACACATGGGCTCTGAGCAGCTGGCCTTGGCCCCTCATACAAACGTTCCAGGCGCACTCGGCCGGCGTCACCGGTCTCGTGTCGCTCCCTAATTTGGAATGGGTCTGCTCCTCGTCCTCGGACGGCACGTGCCGCTTGTGGCTCCTTGACTCAGGGCTCACCTCGTCAGGTACGTTGATTGCCACCGATGACCTGCCTTGCATGCAAGTGCTCACCACAGCGCGGCTCCTTGACTCAGGGCTCACCTCGTCAGCCGCCGATGCGCCCAACACGGCGCTCAAGGGTGACAAGAGCTCACCTTCGAAGGCCTCCCCCTTTGGGAACAAGGCGTTGCAGGGCGCCTGGCTGGGCGAGAAGGAGAAGGGCGCTCGGCGAATCTCGGCGCTCGCGTATTGTGCGGAGCGCTCTGATTGCGAGCGCAATCATGTGCTGATGGCCGCCGATTCTGATGGCATCTCTGATGGCATCTCTGATGGCATCTCTGATGGCCTCCCTCATCAGGTGACGAGCGCAATCATGTGCTGATGGCCGTTGGCCGCCGAGTCACGGTGTATAACCCCTTGCTGTGCGAGAGGGTGGCGACCCTCGCGGAAGCTACTGATCCAATCCAGGTGCGCTGATTGCCGCTGATTGCCGCTGATTGCCGATGATTGCCCATGATGACCGCTGATGACCGCTGACGACCGCTGATGACCCTCTGATCCAATCCAGGGCATCTGTGCCACGATGCCCGGCCTCTTGGTCACCTCTGACACAGGGGGGCATGTACGGGTCTTTGACTCGACTTGCCACGAGCTCCTACAGACTCTCCAGCTGGTACCTTCAGGCATGCTCCCTCGCGCCCCGCGCTGCCCTAATAACCCTAATGAGCGCCCTAATGAGCGCCCTAATGACCATTTACCTGGTACCTTCAGGCATGCTCCCTCGCGCC
>Ga0180439_101741_pt1 | contig 12951 bp, 10 predicted proteins | sample ChrtobMetaP5_0mM_FD_119744 | JGI IMG/M metagenome (GOLD analysis project Ga0180439, IMG submission 119744) | Chrysochromulina tobin associated microbial communities from unialgal haptophyte culture, Seattle, Washington, USA - P5_0mM MetaG | ecosystem: Host-associated > Algae > Haptophytes >...
AGGTGCTCTTGAAGAAGCTTGAAGAAGCTCGATTGAAGGGGTTCGGCAGCTGAAAAGCGCGCACTCCACCCGCGTTGAGCACCCGAGCCTAACGGGAACCATCCCGTGCAGACGGAGCTCGTGTAGGTGCGAGCTACCCCGGCGACATTAAACAGGCACCCCTCCCGACTCCCAATTCCCAGAGCGAGAGACGCTCGACTCCTTGATTCCCGCGAACGTCTTGTCACACGAGGTTTGTGTTCACAGAGGTTGTACAGTGCCGGTCAGAAGGCACCGGGGGACACGGGACACGTACCGTACACGGTTCCGACTCGTGCTCGGGGCGTGGGGGCCGCGGCCGCAAGAACGAGGAAATAGATCTGTTCTGGGTCTCAGTTATCAGAACCGACCAATAAAGGGTTATGCAAAATTTCAGGTGCACGTTCTTGGTCTGTCAGCGTGCCAATTGTTAAAGGCACTATGCATGACCGATATGGCGCTTTGGTCAGGCGCAATTACATCCCTCATCAGGGGCGCCTCTCAGGCGCGCCTGGGCAGCGCGGCTGGCCCCCCGCTCTGTGGGGAAACGGAAAGGCCTGCGCTTTTGTTCACGGAATGACGTGTGAGATGTCCGAAATGGAAGAGCACTGGCTTCGCGCGGCGCACACGCTCTGGTTCCGAAGCCTAGGAGCGCGTACGGTGGCTAACGAGGGCGCACGCGAGTCGCACGCGCTACAGCTCATTTTGCTCTGCTTGCAAGACGCCATCGGTGGTCTGAGCGGCGCGGTGGGAACATCAAGTGGCTGTGAAAGACCGCTACCGACACTGCTTCCGCATGTTGAAGAGGTTGATGGGAACGACGCTGCACCCTTCGACAGATCAGCTGGCGTGCAGGCTGCGCCGGGTGGCAGCGGCTTTCGCCGTCTGCGTAACGGCTTCGCATCCGAGTCAGAGTGCACCGAGCTCCGGGCTGCAGCGCTGGCCGCTATGGTCTCCGCCTTCCGCCGAGGCGGTCAGACGAGTCTCGCGGTCGTCGAAGGGTTGCCCGAGCGGCTTGCTGCTACAGGCTCCGCGGCAAGCTACACCACACTGTTCCATCTGCTCGAGCGGGTGCGGCGCGCGTGCGCCGAGGACGACGCGGCTGCGCGCGACTTGGGCGCCGAGACTTGCCCGATCTGCGGCACGCGCCGCGGCACGAAGCGCGACGCTTCGGAGCATCCGGCGACGAGCTCGAGCAGGCGCGACGCGCCCACGCAGGGGCCGACGGCCGCTACACCGGCGCCCACACCGGTGCCCACCTCGGCGCTCTACCATCGCGGCGCCTTGCTGGTGCGCCTCCACGCCCCGGAGATGGCGGAGGCGGTGGCCCCAGCTACCTGGGCGTTGCGCGCGCTCCAGGATTACTGGGAGCCGCATGTGGACCAGCACAACGCGGCCGACTACGACGTGTCGGCCGTGCTGTACCTGACGAGCCAGGGTGAGCACTTTGAAGGCGGCTCCTTTGCATTTCACGACGCGGAGCGCGACACGGTCATCGAGCCGACCGCAGGCGATCTCCTCACGTTTTCGTCCGGAGCAGGTGACCGAGGATGGCCGTTGAGTTCCGCTGATGACCGCTGATGACCGCTGATGACCGCTGATGACCGCTGATGACCGCTGATGGCCCTGGAGCTCCATTGATTGCCGCTGATTGCTGCTGATTGCTGCTGATGACCGCTGATGACCGCTGATGACCGCTGATGACCGCTGATGGCCCTGGAGCTCCATTGATTGCCGCTGATTGCTGCTGATTGCTGCTGATGACCACTGATGACCTCTGATGACCGCTGATGGCTTCTCCTCGCCGTGTTTCGTCTGTGCCGCTGATGACCGCTGATGACCTCTGATGACCGCTGATGACCTCTGATGACCACTGATGGCTTCTCCTCGCCGTGTTTCGTCATCACAATCTCAATTTATCTCCTCGCCGTGTTTCGTCTGGAGCAGAGAATCCTCACTCTGTAGGCCGCGTGCACCACGGCTGCCGGCTCGCGCTCGCAATGTGGTTCACGCGGAATGCGGCGGCGGCCGTCGAGCTACCGCCGCCGCTCTCCGCTGAGCAAGCTTGTGCGCTGGCGCCTCTGCCGTTGTGGTCGGTCGATCGCGCGGTGGCCTCCGCGGCAGCCTGCAGCCTGGCGAGCAACGACCCTCTGCACGAGGCACTGCTGAGCGCTGTGATGAGCGCTGGCGCCCGAGGTGAACCACTCAGCCGCGTCATTGCGGCGGAGGAGTCCGCTGTGCCGCCCTCGGCGTGGCATGCACGCATGCTGGCGAGCGCCATGGCGAGCGCGGCGGCCGGCTTGCCGCCTGTGCCCGCCAAGACCTTGGAAGCGCCGCGGCAGCACGACGAGGTGGAGCGAGCTGTCGCCGTCAGTCTTGCAAGGCTCGCCTCGAGCGACGACGAGGCGCCCAAAGCAGCGCTCGATACGGCGCCTGTAGCAGCAGTGCCGGTATCCACAAGTCTAGTAGCGCCGAGGGTTGCGAATACGCCACAGAGCTCAATTGACGAACCCGAGCTCTACAAAGCGCCGGAGCCACGGAGCTCCGCCGACAGCCATGCCGAGAGTCTGTGCCCGCAGCTTGTGGCGATGCGAGCGGCTGTGCGTAGTCGGCTCAAGGTGTATGAGGTGCTCGTGAGGCGGGCGGCCGCCAGTGCGGCCGCAGCATCGACAGCGATCGGGCCGACAGCACCGCGGGAATCTGCAGCGCTCTACCAAACCTTGGGCCAGCAGCACATCAGTGATGGATTTGATGTCTTTGGCTGACCACGTTGAACGCGCGGCGGCTTGCAACTGGGCCCGCGAGTTGTCCCGCGAGTGGCGCGCGGCCCGTAGCTCCCGTTCATCTGGCGTGGTCTAGACGAGAAGTTTTGTAACGTAAGGAGGTCTATGTATTCGGTCACTCTGGTTCGGTTTCAACTTTCATTTTAGGTGGGAAGGTGGGCGGGGACCGGGGTCCCCGAAAAAGCGAAAATACGTCGACTCCGTCCTCAAATGAGGCAATGGCCACGCCCGCCGAGGCGCAGAACAGAGCACCTCGGTTCACCAGACAAGGGACACAGCCGCACGAGCCTCGGAGCGACGGTGGTCCGACCCTAGCATATCTTGTGCACGAGACAACCTATAGTACGTCCTGAATCACGACTCTGCCAACCTGAAACTCGCGACCTGCTCGCTGCAGGCCGCGAGCTCAGCGTCCTCGGGCTGGCTGGTAGGGAGCAGGAGCGCCGCTCCTGTACCGGTAGGCCCATCGGTCATCCTCTTGCGGGCGACGATGGCGACGTTGCGCGGCGAGCGCGCCGGCCTGAACACGGGCACCGCACGTATGTCCTCGCACACACCGCTCTCGTGCAGGAAGAGGACGTGGTCGGTCAGAAGTAACGACTCCACCAGTGGCGCCAGCGCCGCCTGCAGCGCTGTCATGGCTGCCACGCGGCGCGCAGCGTTCACAACCCCATCGGCGCATCTCGCCGCTGCGTAGCGTGCCAATTCTGAGCGGTCCAGCCGGTTCGCTGGCAGCCCAGCTCGGGCGAGGGCCGCTTCGGCGAATGCGACGAACTCGAAGCCCGCTGTGCTGGCCACCTTGTCGTCGCCTTGGCCTTCCGCCTTGCCTTGCCTTGCCTTGCCTTGGCCTTCCGCCTCTGCCACCTGCTGGCGATGCCTCGCATGCCCTCCAGTGGACACACGGGTGCCCTCAGGCACGCAATCGGCATAGTGGTCGCGCATCAGAGCCGCGAAGAGAGCTCTCCACAGCTGCGCTAGCAAGGCGGCCGGCGGCGCAGCGCCGTCCGCCTTCGAGGCCTCATCCAGCCACGAAGGCGGCAATGCGGCTGCCTCGCGTTGTGTGGCGATCCAGCGCACGTCGCGCGATAGGATGAGGCCTGTCCTTCGCACGACTTCGGAGAGCGGGAAGCCGGCCGTCGCCGCAGCGGCCTTCGCCACGGACGGCACCCGTGCCTGCTTCGTCGACGGCGGGGCAGACGGCCTCGTCGACGGCGAGGCGGACGGCCTCGTCGACGGCGGGTCAGACTCCTCCGCGCCGCACGGATGGCATGGATGGCACTTCCCCACCTTCATCGGAGAGTGCTCCGCGCCGCACGGATCCGAGTCCACAGTCAGCAGATTGTAGCAGCACGGCACCAGCACGAGGGCCGCGACGCTGGGCGCCAGTGCAAAGCAGCGCGTGATGGTTGGGCTCAGGTCGCCACATGCATGCAACGCGCAGAGCACCACGCCCGAGCTGGCGGCGGCACTACCTGCCGCAGGCCAAGCTTCCTCGCAAATCCCATCAACGGCCGCCGGCGCGTGCTCATCAGAGTGAACGGTGCGCTGCCAGATGCGCACGCGGCCACCACCGGCAGAGGGCGGGCGGGATGACAAGGCGGCCGCGGCGGACGTCAAGACCTCCTGGGCGTCCAGACCCACAACATCTAGCCCGCTGCTAACGCTCAGGTGAGCAGAGAGGCTGCCCTTGCCACAGCCAATATCGATCGCACGCGAGCAATGGCTTGTTGCCGCCACGGCCGCAATCAGTGCCGAGAGCTTTTCGACCTCGTGCGTCTTCTTGTGCAGCTTGGCCGACTTGGAGGACGACCTCACGACTCCGATTAAGGCAGAGTCAGAGGCCTCCTCTTCATCGTCGTCGGCTGGTTGGCGGTGCAGTGCAAGGTGTTCATGCAGCGCGAGAAAGTGCGCCAAGGACAGTGGTGGATCGCCACAGCGAGTTGGCAATCGGTCCATGTGGAGCCGTCCGAGCTCGGCGAAGCTCAGTTTCTCAAGGTAGCTCTGCCAGTCTCCAGGCACGCTCTGCCATACATCGCATGCGAGCAGGTCCTGGGGATGCCGCAAAAGGTGAAGGTGCTCGCGGAGGCGTGCAGCAAGCTCACGAGCTCGGTGCGCCCATGACGTCAACTCAACGTCGGTCATTCTTCTTATCCTTCCTTCCGCGACGGTGTGAGCGCCAGCACGAACCAGGCCATCGACCCAGGGGCCTAAAATGGCGACGCTTCACGCCACCTGGCTGTGAAATACCTTTTCGCGAGATCTGCGGGCCCATGAACAAATTTAGCGCGCCCTGACGAAACTGCCCGCGGACCGCTGACGAAACCGCGATGCTTTGCTTCGCTGCCACTGCCGACGACCCGGGCGTGCGGACGCACCTCATGGTCCGCGAGGACGGCCGGATCGAGGCTCGTCTCCTGGTACCGCTACACGGCTGCAGCGTGACGTTGCAGCATCACGGCCAAAAGGGTGACACACGGCATATCAACACGGGTCCAGCCTGGGAGCCACGGCAACTCGATGCGACACTCCAGCACCTGCTCTCACTCGACAAGGCTCGAGCCCGTGCGGCCGTCGACTTCGGAGCCGTCTACCTCGATGGCCACCGCGCAATGCGCGCAGATGAGGTCGTCCTGCCCGACGCCTACCTGCGCGTGCACCTCGAACCCAAGGAGGTGGCCATGCCGTCTACTTTTGAGGTTGTGCGTGAGACTGACGAGTACGTCGTGTGCAACAAGCCAGCGGGCGTACCCATCCACGGCACCATCGACAACCTCCACCAGAACGTGCTCAGTGGGATGGCAAGGCAGTTGGGCATCGAGCTGCTGGTCACATCGCGTCTCGATGTGCCGACCTCAGGCCTTCTCGTGCTTGCGAAAACAAGGGCGTGGCAAGCCCATTTCAACGAGCTGCTGCGCGAGCGCAAGGTCGTCAAAGACTACGTCGCGCTCGTGCACCCACGCGCCGCCGACATCGTCACGGGCAGCGCCGTCACGGGCAGCGCCTCGTCATCATCGCGATCGCCTCCGCTGCCACAGCAGCTTCTCCCGAAGCAGCCACAGCTGCAGCGAGCACTGGTGCACTGGATGGACGGCAAGAGCCGAGAGCCGAAACAGATGAGAGCCGAGCCGCTGCCGGGCTGGCAGCGCTGTGAGTGCGAGCTGCTTCACGCACGTGCGGTATGCGCCTTGCCAGCGGTGCTGGAGCATGGAGTTGAGAGCGACAGGGGCATGTGCGGCGTCGCTCGTGTCGCTGGCAGCGGCGTTGCTGGTGTCGCTTGCAGCGGCGGCTGTGGCCATGCTCGTTCTGGCAGATACGGTCGAACGGCAGTATTGGACGGCGTGTGGTTGTACGAGCTCCAGCTACGGCTCCACACGGGTCGCACCCACCAGCTACGTGCACAGCTCGCGTTCGAAGGGTATCCGATCGTTGGGGACGTTCTTTACGGCGCGCCGCCTCTCGACGGGCTCACCAACCCGCCGCCGCACGTGCCTGCCGCCGCCGAGAATGCTCGGAAGCCTGCGACAAATTGTATCTCAGATTGTATCTCAGATTCTTCGACAGATTGTATCTCAGATTCGTCGCCGCTGCTGTCGCCAGTGGTGCGGCTGCCTTGTGAACCAATAGGGCTGCATGCCTACCGCCTGCGCTTCGCGAATGCCGCAGCTCCCAGCCATGAGGTTGAACTGGAGCAGCCTCCGCGATGGTGGATCCGCTGAGGCTGCACAGAGCACACGCCGAGAGGCGAGCACCATCAGTACGGTGGGGGAGTTGGAAGGATGCTTCCGCCGAGCTCTGCCGCTCGGACCGCTATTCTTGCAGAGGATGCGCTTGTTCACGTGCATGTGCATAAAGTACCGGAACCGGTGTGTCCCGGCACCCCCCAGGGTCTTTTGGTTTGTCGCTTCTGACCAGGTGCGTTGGCAACACTCAGACGACGCGACTCGTTGTGGAGGTGTCCCATCCTTGGCACATTTGGCCCGCAGGTCGATTTACTATTGTACCGGTACTGTACTGCACAGCGGTGTCTCTGTTTGGAATTCGACACCCAAGACACCGGACCGGCGTACTGTACCGGGTACCCGTACATAGGAAGGGTGTTCCCACAGAGTGGTCGCTAGGTCCAAGAGTGGTCGCTACCTAGCAGGTCCAAGCACCCCCCCTATTTGCTACCTAGCATGCTTGATAGCTAACATGCTAGCAAGTCGAAAAAGATTCCTGCTAGCATGTTAGCTATCAAGCATGCTAGGTAGCAAATAGGGGGGTGCTTGCTAGCGACCACTCTCGGCGTGCTGACCACTCTGTGGGTGAGACCTTCCTACTTCACACTTTGAACCCCATGGAGAGGCCCCTCGACCACGGTGCTGCCCTCGCCGCCGCCGAGGCCGAGCTCGCCGCGCGCTCAGCCGCCTTTGCTGCCGAGTTCCCCGGCCGTAAGCTCTCGGCCGCCGACATCGAGGCCGACGAGGCGTGGCACGCGCTGTACGAGCGGCGCAAAGCTCTCGAGCGCGAGGCGGCAGCGCCGTGCCGCGAAGGCGGCTGCTCGTTCTGGATCGCACGGCGGCGGCGTTTCTGCAGCAACGCCGCGGCCGACGGGCTTGGCGGACTCTGCAGTGAGCACGCCGCAAAAGCAGCGGCGGCGGCGGCGGCGGCGGCGGCGGCGGCGGCGGGCGCGGACGTGGCGGAGGCCGCAGCGGCGGCCGAGGCAGCGGCGCCGGCCGTCCTCTTGCATGTGTTACGGCCATCGGCGCCGGCGGTCCTCCTACCACACCTCGTGGATGAGACGGTGCACGCGGGCAGCCTCAAGCGCAACCTGAAGAACCGGCTGCGCCGCCTCGCCAACCCGCAGAGCTATCGCGAGACTGCAGAGGCGCCGGACTGGGCCAACGTCTTTGCTGACCCTTCATTGCCCACGCTACTCGACCTTGGGTGCGCCAAGGGGCGCTTCCTCTGCGCGCTGAGCGGCGACGCGGCCTTCGCGGCACGCTACGGCGCGCACAACTTTGTGGGCGTCGAGATCTTCGCGCCTCTCGTCACGGCTGCGAACGCATGGCGCGACACAACGGGTCGCCGCAATCTCCACTTCATCTCGGCGAACGCGACTCCTGAGTCATTGGTGGCGCTGCGGGTGCCCAACTTGCGCCGCGTGGCGATCCAATTCCCGGACCCGTGGCTCGGCTCAGGCCACGACGCGGCGCGGCGCATGGTCACACCTGAGCTCTGTGAAGCGATCGCGGACTCGCTGCTTCCAGGTGGGGAGGTTTTCGTGGCCACGGACGTGCTGCCCCTTGCGCTTGAGATGCGAGCGCTGCTGCTGGGCACCGGGCGATTCGCGCTGCATGAGCTCCACAGGACGGCAGCGGAGCCTGAGGGCTGGGGGCAGGGCTGGGGGCAGAGCCCCGTAAAGCGAGGGGGGGAGGGGGCTGGGGGGGAGGGGGCTGGATTTCATCCAGAGGGCGAGGGAGGCGAGGGGGAGGGGAAGGCCGCGCGCGGCTACGTGCGCCACCGCCGCATCGCCGCTAAGAGGGGCGAAGGTGCTCGGGCGGGCAAGGGGCCGGGGGCGGGAGAAGGCGGCGGCGACGGTGAGGTGGAGGGCGAGGGGGAGGCGGCGGCGGCGGTGGCTCAGGAGGCGGCGGCGGCGGCCGAGGGCGAGGCGGCGGCGGCGGCGGCGGTCGAGGGGGGCTGGCTGCGGGTACGCCCGTTTGGCTTGCCGACCGAGCGGGACAAGGTTTGTGAGGTCATGTGGCGACCGATCTACCGGACGCTGCTTGTCAGAACATGTGATTTGTGAAGCTATTTCTGTATAGTAGCGCAGACTGCGAGAGGGTGTCGCATGTCGCCGGAAAGAGCGGTGCCGGAGGATTTAGAAAGGGGGGCAACTTTTCTGCGAGAGGGTGTCGCATGTCGCCGGAAAGAGCGGTGCCGGAGGATTTAGACGAAGGGGGGCAACTTTGAAATCCCATCACGAACATCATCCCGATACCAATTACGCACATCGACTACCATATGGCGGCATCGTTTTCGGGAACGGGATTACCGTACGGAGGGTTCATTATCCTTCATTAAGATCGACACCCTTGTTGAAATCATGGCCTTTAACAGGAACCAAGCCCGCCGGAATTTCCGACGACTGTCTGAAGAATCGCGGGCAGCGTGCCCAGCAGGCGATCGCCAGTCTGAGTCTAGGTCATGTCTGCTCAGATGAGGACGAGCATGAAGGCCGTCACGTCGCACATGCGCCCGAGACGACGCAGTTCAGTTTCGTCGCGGCCCTAGCTCACCTCAACGTCTGGACGAAACCTGAAATGAGCGGGAGGATGTAAGTGCACTCGCTCACTCGTGCGCCGCCTTGGGTCGGTGTGTGGCATTCGCCGTCTCAACGCGGGACGGCTCCGCACCCAATTGTCCGCACCCCTCGGTCAACGCCCCTTCGTAGAAGCGACTCAGTGCAGTACCGGTACATGGCAGCATAGCCGACAAACGGAGACGAGTCGCTCGAGAGAGTGCGTATTGTACTCCAAGTGCAAGTCCGAAGTCGCAAGTCCACAAAACATCCGAGAGAGAGCAGACGAGAGAGGCGTGCCAACCCCGTTGCGCCCCTGTTCGGTTTACATACAGTACTTTACTCCAGTCTCCACGGTCCCACCCTCTAGTGTGCACACTTAGAACCCACCTCCAGTGACAGCATGCCTGGACAGACAGCCAGCAGACAGCGAGCTGCCGGTGCGGTGTCTCCCAAGACGGCGCCCCTTGCGAGGGCAGCATGGAATGATCAAGTGGCATGGATCCCCAGATCTGCATTCATGCCTGCGCGCTTCTGTACAAGCTCCTCGTGAGCTCCTCGAGCTCCTCTTGCAGCCTTTACAAGCTCCCCGAGAGCTCCTCTTGCAGCCGTTCATTCTGTGCTCAGCCGAGCTCTTCCCGAATCAGCGTAGAATCAGCGCGACGCGTTTCTGCGGCTCGTGGTCATCTTCCAGCGTCATTGGTATCAATAGTCCGAATAGTGTTGCCAGTCTATGAGTCAGGACAGGTACCATACCATGGCAGCTGCCACAGGCACAGCTATTGCTACCGCGGTGGCAGTTGCTGCCCTGCCCTTGCCTAGCAGTCGACGAGTCCAGAGCCACCGGTTCTCCGGAGGGGGCCCCCTGTCAAAGTTCCAAGGGTTGCCGAGGCTCTCGTATGGAATATGCCACGAATCCCCCTTTTGGACACGACGATGCCAGTTGTGCATCATCATTTGGTTCCCCTCCCGGATCGTCTGCTGCGATGGTTCTTGTAGGAAGGGGCCAATCTGCTCTGCGATCGTCTTGAGGATCTCGAACGGAAGCATGCGGAAGCCGACGCTTGCCGTCCGTGGCTGACGCTGAGCGAGATGCCAAGCGAGGAGAAGCTCATGGCGCGTGCGCATAGCTTGCAGCGATGAGCAGCGTGAGATGCCAGGATAGTCGCGTGGCGGCGCTTCCAAGTAGCGCGCGAGTGCCGGAGCGCTTGCCGTAGGAGAGCGGAACCCCGCGCCTGCGGGAGGCGAAATACGGCCGCGGTTCCTTCTTCTGCCCGGAGGCGTGGAGGTTCGCTCTCCTATACTTGCCAGCATCTCGGGCGAGATGTGCGCCCCGCGGTGCAAGAGGAGGCAGAGACATGCTAGGTGATAGTCGCTGAGTACGCGACAGTGCAGGCGAGGCTCAGAAGGTTCCACTCTACTTGCCATATACTGCGTGTCACACTTGCGGAGCATAGTCGCAAGCGTGGTCTCTCCCTTATAATTTGTCTGCTCAGTGTCGGCACCGAGGTCAAGCAGCACGCGTACAGTGCGCACATGCCCTTCCAAAGCCGCAGAGTGCAGCACACTGATCGTTTTAAATTCCTTCGTTCGATGACTTTTATGTGGCAGGAGTATCGGGCAGCGAATTATCGGGGCCTGCTCATGCCTGTTCCACGTAGTCCAGTAGGTCTCGGCTCCGCATGCCGCGACAACCCATGTAATGACTTTGTCGGAACCGGCGCGACACGCTGCCATCATGACCAGCCGAAAAACCCCACCAAACTCAAGAGGAAATTGAGGAACAGATTGGCTTGCTGCCAGTGCGGCGTGTTGATGGCAGAGTCGCCTAACCTTGGCCACATTGTCGCTGTTGATGGCCCCTTGCATGCCCTCGATGCCGAGCCGTTCCCATTCCTCAGGTCTCACTCCTGGGTCCCCCATGCCGCAGCGTGACCTTCCGGGGAGAAGGAATTTCGACGGAATCAAAGAAGAAATGTTGGGGTCCCGCTTTGGGAATTCAATTATGTTCTTTACTGATGCATGCATGCTCGACCGGGTCGGATCGGTGGCCGGCACGGCCGCTGCACACAACAGCTACCGAGCCCAGGGGTCTCGGTGAATTCCTCCGGCTTTTACATCACTTAATAATAATATACTTTTATGATTTATCCACGAAGAGTCTCGACGACGACGAACGCACATGTGGACACGACATGCTGCACGGGGCATGCACGGCTGACCATTCTTGTACATGCAATCGCGAACACGGGGCTTCTCATTGGGGGGGACCAATGAACCTCCGCCCCCTGCCCGAAGGGGCGGAGGAAATAGGGCGGGCGGCGCGGGGGTTCAAGATGCCGCCCCGGATCGGAATGCATCCGCCTAGCTTCGACGGAACACGCAGCCGGCGGACAAGAAAGCGACAAACTAGAATACTTTTCAACATGCAACCGAACAAAGACACCCTCTCCCATTCAACGTGGATGGCAGCGGCGGCGACCGGGGCCGCTAACAAACAAGTCCTCCGGGTAACCATTCCTCGACGTCGAGTCGAGCCTCTCGACACTCTCGAGAGAGACATGCCTAGTAGTACTATGGTGTATGGACCGGCGCGACGTCATCAGCATCACCTCTTCACTCTACATCGATCCAACAACGCTTCCTTCGCGACGCCCTCTGTTGATGACGACGGAGCAGGGGAGCAGAGGGACATCCTGTGCTCTGCGCACGCACCTCTGACCTCACCCGCCGTTGTCCATCATGACCATGCCACACCACGCTCAAGCGACAAGTCCAAGGTCCAAGGGATGAAGAGGGAGCCGAGCACAGCTCACAGTGCCTTCTTCGCGGGCGTGACCGTGTGAGGGAAGAGCACGGGCACCATCCACTGTTTGAACGTGTTCACGAGGAAGAAGGTGGTCGAGATCAGCGAGACGCGCAAGAAGAGGCCCTTGAAGAGACCTTGCACAACGCCGTACTCTTTTGCGAGCAGCTGGCCAGTCTGCACGATGCCGTCGTATTTCACACGTCCGAGATCGCCCTGCATGCACGTCTTGATCGTGTCCATCGGGTGGGTGACCACGCCCGCGATCAGCGCGCCGATCAGCGAGCCCGCCGCCAGCGCCGTGTTCTTCTCCCATCCTGAGGCGCTCACCAGCCTCTGCTGGATGAGCGGAGTGATGCCCAGCATGGACATGGTGAACATGGACTCACGCCCGCACGTCATTGTCACGCCGCGCGAGAGCGAGGAGATGCCGTACTCCGATACGAACTTCTGGGGCGTGCCGAGCAAGCTGCCGCCGAAGCGCTGTTGCTGGATCATGCACAGCTCCCAGATGCTGCACGGCACTCCAGAGGCGAGCCCTCCGAGGAAGGCGCCGCCGACTTGCACCTGGTCGGCGCCACCGCCTAAACCGGCAAGCGTCTTCTGGAAGAAGCCGGTGGAGCCAAACTGCACAGCGTTGGTGCCACCGAGGTTGATGCAGGCCATCGGCAGCCCTCGGTACACAATCCGCGGGTTGAGCGAGATTGGCAGGCCCTGCTGCACGGTAGTTTTCCACGAGAGGAATGGGTAGTTGACCGACTTGGACAGGACACCCGTCACGACGCCGAGCACCACATTCTCGCCGCCGGAGAGCAACTGCAGGTCGCTTCCACCGCCCATGATGATCACGTCGCCCAACCGCGTCTCAAAACCGTGTGCGTGGATATCCCCGGTACCGGGTACAAGTCAAGTCAAGTCAAGTCAAGTCAAGTCAACCTACCTGTTCTCCGAGGGCACGTATGTCAGCATTTATGACGTGTCGCCTCTAGATGGATCCCCCTCCGCCATCTCCATCGACTCCCGTCCTCCCCTGCTGGCTTCCGGAGCACATTCGATAGGCTTCC
>Ga0180439_101788_pt1 | contig 12717 bp, 9 predicted proteins | sample ChrtobMetaP5_0mM_FD_119744 | JGI IMG/M metagenome (GOLD analysis project Ga0180439, IMG submission 119744) | Chrysochromulina tobin associated microbial communities from unialgal haptophyte culture, Seattle, Washington, USA - P5_0mM MetaG | ecosystem: Host-associated > Algae > Haptophytes >...
ACTGACGGTGGCGGTGGTGAGAGCGGCAGCGGCAGCGGCGAGGACGTCAGCGGTGGCGGCGGCAGTGGCGAAGAAGAATGTTGCTTCTGAAGAGGCGAGGTCACCAACGGCGGCGAGGCCACTAAGGAGGGCGACGGCGAGGGCGACGGCGAGGGCGAGGGCGAGGGCGGTGGAAGAGTACGAAAAGGCTGGGCCTGCGGGGAGGGGGTCGGCGGTGGCAAGGGTCTCACTGACGGTGGCAGCGGCAACGAGGGCAGCGGTGACGGCAGCGGCGAGGGCGTCACTGAAGACGTCAGTGGCGACGACGATTGCTTCGGAGGAGGCGAGGTCACCAACGAGGGCGGCAGCGAGGGCGAGGGCAACGGCGGCGGCGGCGGAGGAGGAGGCTGGGTCTGCGAGGAGGGTGTCGGCGGTGGCGAGGGTCTCACTGACGGTGGCAGCGGCGATGGCGGCAGCGGCGATGGCGGCAGCAGCGAGGGTGGCGGTGGCAACGGCAGCGGAGTCGGAGGCAAGGGTCGCGCAGAGGGTTGTGGCGAGGGCGCGGGCGGTGGCGGCGGAGAAGGTGGGGGATGCAACGAAGGCTGCGGCAGTGGCAAGGACGAGGGGGGGCGTGGAAGTGGCGGGGGCGGGGGCGGGGGCGACGACGGGGGTGGGCGCAACGGCCTCGAGGGCGGAGGTGGAGGCGAAGAGGACCGCATGGAGGGCTGCAGTGATGGCGACGGCGCTGGCGTTGGCGGCGAGGGCGGAGGAGGAGGCGACAAGGACCGCATGGAGGGCTGCAGTGATGGCGACGGTGCTGGCGTTGGCGGCGAGGGCGGAGGAGGAGGCGACAAGGACCGCATGGAGGGCTGCAGTGATGGCGACGGCGCTGGCGTTGGCGGCGAGGGCCGAATGGTGCACTGAGGCGAGAGCGGCGGCGGCGGCGAGGGCGAGGGCGGCGGCGGCGACGAGCACGGCAGTGGCGTTGGTAGAGGAGGCGAGGGCCGCACGGATGGCTTAGGCGAGGGCAGCGGCGAGGGCAGCGGAGTGGACCGTAACGAGGGCTTCGGCAGTGGCGAGGGCGACGGCGGTGGCGGCAGCGGCGAGGGGCGCACGGAGGGCTGCGGCGGCGAGGGCCATTGTGGCGCTGGTAGAGGAGGCGGCGCTGGTAGAGGAGGTGGCGTTGGTAGTGGAGGCGGAGGAGGCGGAGGAGGCGGAGGAGGCGGAGGAGGCGAAGGAGGCGAAGGAGGCGGAGGTAGGGTCCTTCTCGAGGGCTGCGACAGTGGTGAGGGCGGCAACGGTGGTGGCAGCGGCGAGGGCGGTGGCGGCGGCGGTGACGGCGATGGTGGTGGCGGGGGGCGCAAGAAAGGCTGCTTCTGCGACAGGGGTGGCAACGGCGACGGGGGCGGCGGCGACGGGGGCGACGGGGGCGACAGAGGAGGAGTTGGGTATAGAGTTGGGGTCCTTGAGGGTGGCGCAGGTAGTGGCGAAGGCAGCAACGGCGGTGGAAGTGGCGAGGGCGGTGGCGGTGGCGGCGGAGGCGGCGGCGGGGGCGCGGAGGGCGGCGGCGGCGGCGAGGGCGGGGGCGGGGGCGAGGGCGGCGGCGGCGGCGGCGGCGGCGATGGCGGCGGCGGGGGGGGCGACGGCGGGGGCGGGGGCGGCGGAGGTGGCGGCGGCGGCGGGGGCGGTGGCGGCGGCGGGCAAGGCGATGGCGGCGGCGGCGGCGAGGGCGATGGCGGCGGCGAGGGCGATGGCGGCGGCGGCCAGGACGACGGCGGCAGCGGCGAGGGCGAGGGCGAGGGCGGCGGCTGAGGTGGGGTCGGGGGCGGAGGCGAGGGCGGTAACGGTGGTGGCAGCGGCAATGGTGGCGGTGGCGGAGGCGGCGGAGACGAGAGCACTGGTGCCTCGTCCAACCGCCAGAAAAGTTGGACTTGCGAGTCGTGATCAAGCAAGGAGAGCGGAAGCGGAGGTGAAGGCTGTGACTGCGAAAGAAGTGGCGCTGCTGGTGCCCCATCCAACTTCCAATACAATTGGAACTGCGAGTTGCGATCGATCTCGATTCGGCCTGTGTCGCCGCGGCTATCGTCGTTCAATGATAGCATGGACGCTGGCGCTCTTGTATCTCCTTGCCAAGAACAAATTCGAGGGTGCTGCCTTCTTCCGCGGCCTCGAGACAGCACTACAACAAAAAAGAACCAATCGAGCGTTGAGCAAAAGATTTGGGTCATATTACAGCATGCAATACGTACTTTTGATTAAGTTTCTTGCCACATGGGTCGGGTGATCGAGATCGTCCGGTCGTCCATGAAGTGAATCGTGTCTATCCAGTGGGCAGTGCTCCAGTTTGTTTTTATCAAAATCATAATGTTCTACAAGTGAATTCCTAGTTGTAGTTGTAAGTTGACAGCACTCTGTCAGCAGTGACCGAGCCATGGACCGAGCGGAGTGAGGACCGAACCGAAACATCGCAGACGATAAACGATTAGAGTATGATGCGTAAAAAAGCGTAAACGATAAACCGACGCCCTACGGAAGAGACTCACACGCTCAAATGCCGAGCACCTGCAGCAGCTCTGCCGCCTGGGCCGGCAACAGAACTGCTTCGGGTGGCGGCAGGCCGAGCTCCTTGTACGCTTCGAGGAGCACCGTTGCGACGGGCATCGAGCCCGGTAGGCCCAACGCCTCACGGATGCGCCCAACCTTGGCAGCGAGCGTCTCCGCCTTGGCACCTGCTGTCGACAGCGCCCGGGACAGCGCGGCACTGGACGTGCTGGGCGCGTAAGTTCGCGCCCGCTTGGTTTCTCTCGCATCCGGCGCCTCAGCCGCCCCTGGGGCCTCGGCCGCCGCCGCTGGCGCCTCGGCCGCCACCGTCTCCGCTTTGACCTTGACACTCGCTGCCTCCGCCGACGAGACGTGCGCCTCGTCCTCGTCAAGGGAGACAGCGTTCTTGCGTCCCTCGGCGTCACGCTCCTCGCGCGTGCGCACGCCGGTGAAGGTCACGCACTCCTCCTCCTCGTCTCGCGTCGTGGGCGGCTGCCACGATGGCCCCACTGCTGCAGTGCCACCAATGGCAGCGCCACCAATGGCATCGGCGTTGCCGGAGCCGGCGACATCCCGAAGCTCGCACGCAATCTCTTTCTCCGCCAGCTGCTGAACCACGGTCAGCTTTGGTGGTTGCGGCTGCGGAGACGGCTGCGGTGGCTGCGGCTGCGAAGACGGCTGCGGTGGCTGCAGCTGCGGCGATGACGGTCCTAGTGGAAGCCAGCGTGCGAAGCGAGCGAGCGCGAGCCCCGGCGGCACGTACCACTTACAGGTAGGATGTGGCTCCCAGCGGGCCCCAAGCTGCTTCGCTTGGTCCTTCTCTGCGAACGGCACGTTGAGGTACGTGCGATCGAGCGAGCCGGGCGGCGGCGAGAGCTGCGAGGCCGCCGAGCCGGCCGCCGAGCCGGCCGCCGAGCCGGCCGCCGACGTGGCGGCAGCGGCGGCGCCGGTCGGGCTCGGGGCCGGCGGCGGCGTGTACACCTTGCCGTGGGCCGCCTTATGGCGCTCGACGTCGGCCTGGTTGAGGACCGCGGCGCAGTTCTTGGACAGGATGTTGGGCTCAAGGCGAGGATACCCGGGAGCGCCGGTCGTCGAATTCCATCCGATGCAGCCCCAGTCGCCCGCGCTCTCTGCGAGAGTGTGATGGCCGTAGCGATCCATCGGCAAGATGTGCGTGATTTTGTGGCCCTCGCGCGCCTTGGCCGCAGCCATGCTCTGCTTATGCGGATTTTGGGCCATCAGCTTGGCGCGGCCCTTGGGCCGCGCGCTCTCTCGGCCGATGATACAGCGGCGCACGCCCTGCTCGTTGGACTCGATGGGCAGCAGATCGCCAGTCGATATCCGAACCTCGTGCACCGATGGCGTGTGCAGGGCTGCGTGGATGGCCATCGCGTCGTCGAGACGCAAGCCGCCGCGCTGCTGATAGTCGACGTTGTCCGCCATCGTCCGTGCGCAGGTCGTACTGCCTTGAGGCATGTGGGCAGGGATGTGGGCGGCCTTCTGGCGGCCTTTTTGTCGAAAGGGCGCGGCAGATTCCTAATTTGGGATTCCGTGTGATGAATGTGGACACGAGCGCCGCAGGCCCGCCCGAACGCCTCCTTCGAGAGGAGGACATCCCTGGCAAGAGTCGAGGACTGGTAGCCATATCAGACATCTCAGCGGGTGATGTCTTGATTTTGGAGCAGCCCGAATGCTTCATCATTGGCAACACCGACGCATGCGAACACTGCGGACAATGGACTTGGCGATCGTCGGATGCATTGCGCAGGGCTTTGGACGGGTGCGAGGACCTCATCGCTCAAGCCCTTTTCGAAGCTGGCATCACCGACCCTCATCCTTGTGCGGGCGCTCAGTGCGATCGTTGCAGCAGGAGATGGTGCTCTACGCGATGCCGACTCGCAGGCGCAGCCTCGCATGCCTTTCTGTGTGCGATTGGCGAAGACCTTTGCCCATTGTGGGCGGCTCCTGGGCACTTTCGTCTCTTTGCCGTGGCCATCGCCAAAGCCATTTCAGGCGCTCTCGAGGCCACCGATGCGAACGGGCACCGGAAGGAAACGGACCCAGCGAGCTGCTTTCTGGAGCGCTTCTGCTCGCCGCCATCAGTGAGAGCTACGCTCGATATCGAGCGTGGCTTCCTGCAGCAAGTGGCCCCCTCGGTCGCGGCGTTGCGTCGTGAGTTTGAGGAGCGACTCGCCACCTATCACGAGCCACTGAAGCGCACCGCCGCGGCGCCAATCGTCCAGCGATGGCTCACTGCTGAGGGCTACCAACGTTTCCACTGCGTGGCACGAGCCAACGGACAGGAGATACACGTGCCCTCGCCGGTGACTGGACTGTTGGCGCGGATGCTCCAGGCGGCGCCGGCTAGTGCAGCAGTGCAAGCGTGCGTGCGAGCGTGCCTGGAGCTCAACGGCACCAGGACGGCTGCTGGCGGTGATCTGCTCCGCAAGCTTGGTGGCAGCGGCCAAGCGCTCTACAAAATCCAAAGCAAGCTCAACCACAGCTGCACGCCCAACGCTCTAGTGATGCAGACGGGCGTGGACGCCGGGATGCTCGTACGCGCTGCAACACCCATCCTCGCGGGAGACGAGGTGTGCATCTGCTACCTCGACCTCGAGCCGGACGGAGCTCTCGATCTCGATCTCGCGAGATGCACACCTCGATCTCGCTCAGAGCCGGACGGAGCTCTCGAAAGCCCGTCATCGAAGGCAAAGGAGGCAGCCACCGTCGCCGCTCGACGGCAAGAGCTTCTCGTGAGATATGGGTTCTGGTGCTCGTGTGAACGATGCTTTGGCGACGATCTCCGCATATAAGCGATCGTCAAACGCGCAGTTTCGGCCTGAGCGCGTCTGACACCGGCGCCGCGTGTCGTCACTTGATGGCCCTGTAATCATACTGTAATCACGTAATCAGGAGTTCTTGTGTGCGAATGCCCAGAGACGCTACTGCGCGTACGCTAGCACATCGAAGCGACAGCTGACACGCGGCACCAAATTAAGGCCGTTTGCCGGCGCGTGACGACGTACGCGCAGCATGCCCGGCCGGCATGGGCGTGCGGGACCCCTGCCATGACCCCTGCGCCCCGCCGCGCGCCACCATGCGCGCCACGCGAAGCTCGAATCTAGGCTAGGCATCAAGACGATCAAGCATGCGTGTGCATGCCTTTTTCCGCCCAGGTACATTGGCCTCAGCTCCGTTCAAGTTTGTGAAAACGCCCGTCCAACGCCTGAACGAGTTACACCTGTGTACACATATCTACACTCCTGCGACAGATGTCCGGCGGCCGTGCCATGGGCACTAGAACGTCTTCGAGAAGATTTGCCAGCCTTGATAGAATATGACGAGTGCAAGCAGACCAAATGCAAACGGTGCAGCGCTTGCAAGGAGCGTATCGAATCCGCCGCTCTCGACTCCTTCCAGCTGATAGGCAAGCGCGTTTGTGGTCACGATGCTTTCCGCTGCGCTGCCGGGAAAGGCAAGGTACGATGCATCGACTCGAATGGGCTCCATCGCAAGCTGGCGCAAACATGGACGCAGCACCACAGATTGCGGCACAAATAAGCTGACGGTGAGGGACACGAGGATCCCGAACATAAGCCTTCGTCGGCGTTGTTGGCGAGCGCGCCCCGAGAGAAGCGAAAGTGTGTGCCCGAAAAGGAAGTCGGCTCGAACTTTGGGGTGCGCCCCCGTTTTTGATGCGGGATCCTGCATCATCCCTGCGTTAAAGGCCTTTAAACATTGCCAGCCGCGGCGAGCTCACAGAGCTCCCGTTCCGTTCACTCCCTCTTCCATCCCAAGTCGGAGATGCGGCGATCTCTTTCATGGCGATCGCCGAGGCAATCCTCCGTCGTGTGGGCGGCCGCACTGCTCGCCTCCGGCGCTGCGGGTGCAGCGCAGGCGCCCTCGTCGTTGCAGAGGGCACCCACGGCGCAAATGAAACTGCTAGATTTCATGGTGGCCGGCGTACCAGCCGGTGCGGCGGAGGCATATCGGCCGGTGCTTCCAGCGCAACCAAAGCCGACAAAGCAACCAGCGAGCACGTCGGCGCCTCGGCGGTGGAGCACCTCGGCGGTGTCAGGCGACTGGCTTATCGCCTCCGTCGCGCAGCAGCGGCTGCTGAACCCGGACGAGGAGAAGACCGTGACCAGGTCGGTGCGAGAGTACTCCAACTGGCGCAGGGTGCACGACAAGCTCGCTGCGCAGCTCGGCCGCAAGCCGACGGACGTCGAGTGGTCGGATGCTCTGCTATCGGGGGGGGAGGTGGCGTTGAATGCCTTCCTCCGTGTCTCGTCGCCTCAGGCCACTGAACGCGAGGTCAGTCAGCAGGAGTTCTTGCTTCGTCTCCGGGAGCAGGAGGACGCGTGGCGTGAGCTCATACACTGCAACATGCGCCTAGTCATGTCGGTGGCTCGCAAGCACAGAGGGCGTGGGCTGCCGCTGCACGATCTGGTGCAGGAGGGCGCCGTTGGCCTGATGACCGCCGCCGAGAAGTTCGAGCCCCATCGCGGCCTCAAGTTCTCGACGTACGCGACGTATTGGATTCGGCAGTCGATCAGCCGCGCTCTCCAAAACGGCGGGCGCACGATACGGCTGCCGACCTACATGCACACGCGCGTGACTGCAATCCAGCGGATGCGCACGCTGGCCGCGCAGAGCAACGGCGTCGTGCCAAGCGATGAGGATGTCGCGCAGGCCCTCGGCATGGACGTGGACGTGCTCAAGAGGGCGCTCGAGGCCGAGGCCCTGAGCCGAAGCACCAACTCACTCGATCAGGAGGTGCGCTGCTTCAGTAACGGCGAGGGGCTGCCGCTGCACGCGACACTCGCGGACGATGAGCGGCGGCGGCCCGAGTCGGCCATTCACGCGAGCGATGAGGCCGACGCGCTCGAAAAACTGCTGCACACGTACCTCACCGACGAGGAGCGGCTGGCCCTGCGGTTGCGCTTTGGGCTCGAGGGCGATGGGCCACAGTCCTTCCGCGACATCTCGCGCGCGCTGCGGATGTCTGATGCACGCCGAGCGCGGCGCGTGGTCGAGCGCGCCCTCAAAAAGTTGCGCCAGGCGACCGAGGACGACGATGCTGGCCTGGGCTTGATCTTGCAAATGACACACTACCTTGACAGTTGAGTGACACTGACTGTTCGTTCACTGGTGAGAGAGAGCAGAGCATAGGTGCATACCTCTGAGTTAGTCCGGTTTTAGCTTACAATCTAACGAATTACTCGGTCGTCGTCATTGTATATGAGAGTGGACGCGAAAGCCCGCGTGGGCCGGCGTCCGCGCGTCCCGGGAAGCCGTCCGTGTAGTTCGATCCGATCATCGCCATGCGATGCGGCCACGCCACGCCTCGCCTCGCACGCGCCAACCACCAGACCGATCACCAAGAATTCTCTCTGTCCCTCGTCCGTTGCGAGTCATCTCTCTTCGCATTGGCCCGCAGCTCGGCGGACGTAGGCCGCAGCGACGCGATCGCCCGCTCGGCCTTGGGCCGGTACGATCCGGTCGTGACACCGGGCTTGTAGCCGGTGGAGTCGACGAGATTCGCGCCGAGCCACTCGAGGAGGCGTTCGGGCGTCTCGTCGCCGCGCGCGAGCGACGCGTAGCGCTCGAGCAACGGTCCGACGAGCGCACCAGGCTGGTCGGTAAGCTCAACGCGCAGGTGGCGCACGCCCGCGTCGAGCAGCTGGCCCACGTAGGGTGCTGCGCTCTGCGGCTGCGCATTGAAGACGGTGTTGCGGCAGCCCGAGTCCGCGAGGACCGTGTGACGATGCTGCTGCTCATCCACCAAGTGGAGTGAGTGGCGAGTGCACGGGTGGCCGCAGTCCTTGTACGAGTTGCCATCGGAGAGGCGGCGCGCGAAGACGCAGTGCTCGGTGTGAAAGATCGGCACGTTGGTGTGCACGATGACCTCGAGACGATCTCGCTCATGCGGCGCGAGAGCCGCCGAGAGCTCCATGATCTGGATCGCATTCAAATCAAACGTGGGCGCCAGCCGCACGACGCCCAGCTTCAAAAAGGCGCGCGCCGCCTCCGAATTGGCGACATTGAGAGAGAAGTCCGCGTGGAGCTCGGGCAGGGCAGAGCGCCCCCCCCCGCGCTCGGCTGCTGCCTCGGCGGCCATCGCGCTCAGTCGCATCAGGAGCCCCGCCGAGCGCACCTGATGAGGGAGGCCATCAGAGGCCATCAGAGGCCATCAGAGGCCATCAGAGGCCATCAGAGGCCATCAGAGGCCATCGGAGGCCATCAGAGCTCGGATATCTCGAGGAGCCCCGCCGAGCGCACCAGGATAGCATCCGCCCCCTCGAGCTCGAGCAGCACCCTCCAAAGGGCCTCCTCGGCCGGCTTGATGATCCGAGGCGTCGCCACGACCGTCCGCTTGCAGCGCGCCGTCTTGAGCGCCTCCATCACGCCGTCGAGCTCCAGAAAGTCGATGACGATCTCGTCGGCCGCGGCGCACGCGGCGGCCGCTTCTACCTGCGCCATCGTGCGGCACAAGACCGACAAGTGTGCGCGCGCGCCGGCGGCGGGCGCCGCTCCCGCCGCCTCTCCCGCGACCACGGCTGCTGCGGACTCCGGCGTCGGCGGCGCGCGCGGCGTCGGCGGTTCGACGCGTTGGGTGGCGCGAAGGGCTAGCAGACGCTCGACGGCAAGTCGCCGCGCTTCCTTAAGTTGAGAGAGGGGCAGCCATGCGCCGCCCGCGACGGCGCTCACATCGATGTTGCGTGCCATCAGCGGGGTACCGCCAAGCTGCCCGACCGCCTTGCGTAGCTGGGACTCGCCGAGCGGCGCGCCGCTCGCGGGCTCAAGCGGCGCGTCGGTCTGCGCACTGGCGGAGCGACCGCGCCCGTCGATGACGGTGACGAGCAGCGGTGCACCCAGCTCGCCCGCCAGCACCACGTCGACGAGAGCTCGGCCGGCACTGTTGTCAGAGAGGGCGGCCTTGAGGTCTTTCTGGAGGGCCGAGTGCTGTGTGCGCCACACGAGGTCGCCCACTCGCACGCCCGCGAGTCGCCGCGCGTCCTCAAGCTCGAGCCGAACCTCACGAGCCACCTCGCCCGTCTCGGCGCCCGGCGCGTCGTCACGGGCGCCGTTCCACACCCCATCCAGCTCCTCGTACACACCCCATAGGGTACCGCCCGTCTCGGACGCCGCCGCGCCGAAGGTGACGCCATCGCCCGCGCTGAGCGGCGCGCGCAGCCGCACGCGCACCGTGTTCTCGTTCGGGCGCTCGACCACCTTGCCGGCGCACACGCCCCGATGAGACGGCGAGAGACCCCGCACATACTCCTGATGACGCGGCCCATCGAAGAAACCCGGCGAGTGCCCGTCATACTCCTCGTCCTGCGCGCGCGCAAACACCTGGCGGAGAGCGTCGGGCGCGAGCGGGGCGGGCGTGGCGCGCAGCTCCCGTGCCACGTCGTCAAGCACCGCGCCCGCCGGTGTCGGCGGCGCCACCGTCGCCGCCGTCGCCGCCGTCGCCGCCGCCGCCGCCGCCGCCGACGCCGCCGCCGCCGCCGCCGCCGACGCCGCCGCCGCCGCCGCCTCCCACGCCTCGTCGATGGCGCGCCGGTAGGCGAGCGTCGTGACGTACACGTACTCTGCCGATTTGAGCCGGCCCTCGATCTTGAACGTGCGGCAGCCGGCGGCGATGAGCCGAGAGACATGCTCGATGCCGCAGAGGTCTTGTGGGGAGAGCAAATAATTGGATGCGTCGGAGAGCTCCCGCAGCTCCCCATCGACCATCAGCCCGTAGGGCATGCGGCACTGCTGCGCGCACTGGCCCCGGTTTGCCGAGCGGCCGCCCCATGCCTCGGACGAGAAGCATTGCCCGTTGTACGAGACGCACATGTGGCCGTGCACGAAGATCTCGACGTTCGTCCCGGGCACCGCCGCGGTCACCGCCGCGATGTCGTCGATCGAGAGCTCGCGCGTGAGCACGACGGTACGCGCGCCGAGCGTCTGCGCCGCAAACCGCGCGCCGTCCGCGTCCGAGATCGACATCTGCGTAGACGCATGCAACGGTAGCGTCGGCGCTACTGCACGCAGTCGCGACGCGACACCCACGTCCTGCACGATGAGGCCATCGACGCCCGCCGCCTCCGCCGCCCGCGCCAGCCGCTCGGCCTCCGCCATCTCCGACTCGTACACGAGTACGTTGAGGCACATGTAGCCCTCGAGCCCGGCCGCGTGCAGCTTCTCCATGAGCCCGGGCAGCTCCTCCTCGCCGAAGTTGGTCGCCCGGGCGCGTGCATTGAAGCCGGTGGCGCAGCCAAAGTAGATGGCATCGGCGCCAGCCTTGATGGCAGCATCCACCTGCGGCCATCCGCCGGCCGGCGCGAGCAGCACTGGCTTGCTCACTGGTGCTGCCGTCACGCTCTCGCGCCCCTGCGCAAGGCGCTCGTAGAGGCCGGTAGACTTGCGATAGCGCCAATCGGCGATTTTGTTTTTGATATGGGCCACCGGCTGTGGCGCTCGTGCATGTGCTGACGGTCGTCCCGCCGCTATGGCCAGAGCAGCTGCCAGCAGGGGCTGCCATACATGCCACATCAAGTAGCCCAGAGCTTGATGAGGAGAGAGTCGAGAGACGCGCTCTCGCGGCCGGCGCGGAGAGTGCTGTGAAGTCCGATGTGAACCGAAAACACGCACGGGGTCTGGCCACCGCCGGTGTGTTGGTTTCAAAGACCCAGTCTGCCCGTAACCTCCTTATTGCGACGAGCGTTGGGCACATTTGACAGTAGTTCGCGGATTCCTCAAAACTCACAACCCTGCGTCCCTCGTGTGCACCAACCCCGACTCCACCATGACTACCCGCTTCGCTTCGGCCAGAACCTGGTCCACCCCCCACTGGCCAGCGTACCACTTGTCGGCATGCCGCCCCATCGAGTTCATGTGGCGCGAGCTGCGTGGCTCGGCCTCGTATCGGTTGAGATAGCCGGCGCGTAGGTAGCGCTTGAGCTGGAAGGGCAGCGACTCGTGCCCGCCAGTGTTGATGTACAGGAGCTCACGCGCCGCCTCACCCTCGCCAGCCAACTGCCATCCCTTGGCCGCGACGGCCGCCCATGCCTGCGCGCACGGCAAGGAACAGCGGGCATGAACGACGCTCAGAACGACGCTCAACGGCACGCACGTGCGTGCGCGCGCGATCGTGCGGGGCGGTGGGCCTGCACTCGGTCCAGGCGCGCTCACCACAGGCCCATATTGCAGGTCGAGCAGGCAGCCGCTATACACCGCATCTCTCCAAGTGCCCAGCATCTGCGCGCTCACTTTGCCAAACGGGAGAGTGTGCGAAGCGGGCGGGAGGAGCACCCGAGGAAAGACACCCACGCTCCCCGAGAGCTCATCAAGGTACTTCATCCGTTCCATCAGCGCTTCGCCGCCGCCGTTGCACGGTACTGCATAGATCCGAACATCAGGAGGCGCGTGTCGCGACAGGAACAGAGCCGTAGTCCCGCTGTCGGCCGGTAAGACGACATCGAGCCCTCTGCGCGGGACCTTGGCTCGTGGTACATCCAGGCCACCTCCAGGGCGCGTCCGCCACCACGCGCCGATCGAGTCGGCGAGTGCAGCCACGCCCGGCTCGGCGGCGGCCCACTGCCCATGCATCGGCACAACGTGAGGCCCGGCGGCCTCCTTGCGGTACGCGTTGAAGCTGGCCGTGTCGGCATGCTCGACGAGCTCGACGCAACCGGTCGCCAGCGCGGCCGCGAGTATACTGCGCTCTTCTTTATGTAGCCAATGTGGTATCGGCAAGGTGTGGAAGGTCAGCTTGCTGCCCCGCTCTGCACAAACGCGTGCGAGAGCCGGCAGAAGTCCAGCACCTCCACGTGCCATGTGGACACCCCAACTCTCCAAGCCACGATCTCGGGCGTCGGGCGTCCAGCTGGGGGCTCGTCGAGGCAACGCTCTGTTTGAAACCGCGCACAATGGTGACTCGCCGTGATAACCACAAAGTCGCGCAAGCTTGCGTGCGTTGACTCCGCTCACGCCAGGCATGATGCTCACCTCGTAGTCAAGCAGCTGGAAAACATGAGACTTGCCGCGCACTGCTATCACGCGTGGTAGCGGCAGCAACAAGGATGGGTCAGCCGCCACGACCATTCCGAGAGGTCGAGCTCCTGAAGCCCCACACCATTCTCCCAAGTGAGCTGCCGGACCGACGAAACTCGTGTGTCAGATGTGTCGCCTAGTCGATTCCCC
>Ga0180439_101808_pt1 | contig 12595 bp, 9 predicted proteins | sample ChrtobMetaP5_0mM_FD_119744 | JGI IMG/M metagenome (GOLD analysis project Ga0180439, IMG submission 119744) | Chrysochromulina tobin associated microbial communities from unialgal haptophyte culture, Seattle, Washington, USA - P5_0mM MetaG | ecosystem: Host-associated > Algae > Haptophytes >...
CCCCGAGCTGTTCGATCTCCAGCCGCTGATTCAAATGGCCGTCTTCTTGCTGCTGCTCTTCGGGATGTTCATTCCCATCCTTGAAAAAGGGTACGAAGCCATCGTGGTGCAGCTGATCAAGTGCGTGTACAACATGGAGGAGATGTCAATCTCGGAGTGCTGCATCGCCATCGTAGGCTTCCTTATGGTCATCCCTAGCTTGCTTGCGGCGCTGATAGGCATGGATACCGGGGATGGCCTCTTGGAGAAGGTTGTTGACCAAGGGGTCAACATTGTCGCGGACGTGGCGGAAGAGGCCGCAGCCATCGCTGCTGTCATGGACAACCTTCTGTTCAACATGCGCCAACAGTATGCGGCTAGCAAGTTCAACGCTGCGGCGAGAAAGCGATGCGAGAAGAAGCAAAGAGCGGCCACGAAAGTTCAATCCAAGGTCCGGGATCACCAAGTGCGCACCAGACAGCGGTGGCAAGGCGCCGGAGAAAAGGATCTCGCAGCCATCCTGATCCAAAGGGCCTTCCTCACCAAGAGGAACCTGAAACGCGAGGGCGTCTCGCTGAAAAAGGTGCTGATCAATCAGATGCGGTACAGGACGGCCTTGAAATCACGCGTGGGCATTGGCTCGCACTGGACGAACGTCGGTCCTGAGAAGCCCGCGGTGGGCTCTGAGATATTTTGCAAGCGACTCGCAGCTGCCCTGCGCACGAAGCAGGAGTTCAGCAACGAGGAAGTTGCCGCTTTTTCGGTGCTCCTCAGGATGGACAGCTTCATCAAGGTGGACGAGCAGTACTTTGAGCAAGTTGGCTCGGCAGCCTCGAGCTCAGTTGAAGGCGGCCAGGCGGCAGGTCCAGTCTCGAAAGCTACTGGATCACTTTCTGCAGAAACAGATTCGCGGCCACCCCCAAAGCTGCAACGTGTCCCAACATCCAGACGTGGACGTCAGGCGAAGAGAAGAATGTCCGGACAAGAAGAACACGGCTCTCTCAGCTCCTTTGGCTTCTTTAAAGCTTCGAGTTCGAACTCCAAACAACCATCAGGTCGATCACTGCTCACAGATGTGCACGCGTCAACGGAGCCGGTGGTGGCATCAGAGACGGCGGGCGTGGGGCCCTTGCTTGAGCCTGCGGCAACGGCGGCAGCGGCGGTGAAGCCGAGCTCAGTTCGAGGCGGTCAGGCAGCCGGTTCAGTCTCGAATGCTACCGGATCGCTCTCTACAGAAACAGATTCCCCGCCCCCCCCAAAGCAACGTGTCGGCACATCCAGACGTGGACGTCAGGCGAAGAGAAGGATGTCCGGACAAGAAGAATACGGCTCTCTCAGCTCCTTTGGCTTCTTTAAAGCTTCGAGTTCGAACTCCAAACAACCATCAGGTCGATCACTGCTCACAGATGTGCACGCGTCAACGGAGCCGGTGGCAGCAGAGACGGCGGTCGTGGAGCGCGTGCTTCAGCCCGTGGCAACGGCGGCAGTGGCGGTTGAGCCGTTAGCAGCCGTAACCGAAACCTCCTCCGCGTCCCCCACTGCCGAGGCCGCAAGGGAGGTGGCCATGAGGGAGGCGGCCGCGAGGGGCGACCTCGCTTTCTTGGCGTTTGTGGCAGATCAAGCCGCTGCTGCTGCCACTTTGCTCGGCGGCGGCGTTGTCAGCGAGCGGGACATTTCACTACTCAACTTCGGGACTCTGGATGCTAGCCGGGACTCTATCAGCTCCTTTGAAGGTTTGAGTCAGAATTCCAATCACTCACAAGGTCAAGTGCGCCACCGTACAGAGGTCTCGGTTGGAGCGACAGCAGGCGCGTCGATACACTCAGACCAGGAGGTTGCCACATCGAGTGTGGAGATGCGTCCCGGGATGCGTTGGCTGATTGAGAGCATGAACAGGACCGTGTTGATGTTTGACGCTGATGAGGATAAGAATGACGAAGATGGGATGAGCGTCGACTGGCCAGAGCAGCATCCAGATCGTAACAAAGCGGTAGACGAGCGGGTAGTGCCAAGTCGCGTGCACCGTTTTGAAACGGTGCGCGAGCGGGTAACTCGGGCGCGCGCTTCGCTGCCCCGCGGGCTGCCCAAGTCGGTTCCTGGGATCTTCAGTGCCGCCAAATCCCTTGGCAAGCGCCCTGGCGAGCTTCGACCAGGTCTGCCCCCAGGTCTGCCCCAGGTCGGCGCTACGTCGAGCTCATCGGAGCCTGAAGAGAAAGTCTTCGTGGAGCATTTGTGAGGAATACATTGCGAGAAGAATGAGGCGCAGCCGCGTAGCGCAGCGACCGGCGGTGGTGCGCATCCCAGGCTTCGCTTTCGACGAGACACTCGGAGCGGTCCAAGCAGCGAGTGCCGAGGTGAGGCAATCGTCAGGAGAGGGGACGCGCTCCAACAGCCTCACGGGCAACCGCCCGCGGCAACGCCTTTTCCACAGGGGAACGCGCTCCAATAGCCTCACGGGCAACGCCGCCGCGGGCAGTTGGAAGACCGTGCACGTGAACCGCCGGCTCGGCAAGCTGCTCCTTGGAGCTGGCCGCGCGTGAGGCGGACGTGGCCAACTGGGGCGTGCTCGAGGCGCTGGAGCTGGAGGCGACGGCGATGGTGATGCGCTGCGCCGAGTACCACACTGTCCTCGAGGCGGGCGGGCTGCCCATCCAGATGCACTACGACGACCGACTCCCTCTTCACACTCCCTCTTCACACTCGACCTGATGCTCTCGGACGCGACCGACTTTGACGGAGGCGTCTTCGCTGGAAGCAGACGGCAGAAATTCAAGCGCATGCCTGCGAGCGCCGCTCTGAGCGCATTCCTTCGAGCGCGGCGACCTGCTCGTGTTTCTCTTGCACAAGTACCACTGCGTCACGCCGCTCCGGCGCGGCCGGCGGCAGGTCCTCGTCTGCGAGCTGTGGCAGGGCTTTGAGCGCCGGTGCAACTGCCGTTGTAACATCTTGCGGGGTCCGTGTGCTTGCCGGCTCGACAGCAGCAGCCTGGACTTGCGCCGCGACCGGAGCGCCTTCACCGACATTGGCGCCGTCCCGTTCTCATACCAGAGCCCGATGGCGCTCAAGCGGGCGTGAACGGCCCTCGCAGTGCCAGTGGGCCACCGGCGCGTCGAGGCGAAGGTCGAGTCGGTAATCTTATACGTAGTAGGTTAGAGATAGGGCGTTCGTATTCGATACGTAGCGTAGGGGTATGGTTACGTTAGACGGAGCGGAGGGCCGGTTAGCGCGTTCGGCTTCGGGCTAAGGATTAGGTTCCGTTCTCCTCCAGCCGTGTCGCCGATGCACCCGATCGGTGGCCGTCCGTGGTGCGGGCGTCAGTTCAGTTCCAGTTGGAAAGTTTCTTCGCGGTCCCTCCACGCTCACTCCACCACCGTCTCAAAGGACGGCTCCGCGCCCCTCGGTCAACACAAGTACTGAGTACTCGCTCGCTCGGGCTACTCAATTTCGCTAGTGCGGCGTCAGTGGCGGTTGGTCCGAAGCTTCGTCGCGGTTCGCGAAGCTTCGGCCATTGTCTTCGAGGCTCGGGGGCCCGTGCTCGACTTTGCACTTCTCTTTCAATTACAAATATATCGCGACCACGAGGTCAATGAAGGAATGATCACGCGGTCAGCCGTTTCAGCCGTAATGCGTAAATAACACATAAATGATCAGCGGTCGTGAGCGCCTCGGTGAGGGGCCTCGGTGTAAGGGGCCTCGGTGTGAGGGGTCGCGGTGAGGGGCCGCGGTGAGGGGCTGCTCCACACGCGGGCTGCGGGGCGGCCTGCGCGGTGATGCAAGCCCGATCGACGCTTGAGCCGCACAATGCGGTGAAGGCGTCGGACCGCTTACATGGGCGCGGTGCCGCGGAGTACCTCAGCGAGTACAGGCGAGTTCCACGCTGCCTCCTCTGCCGTGACGCGCACCACGATCCTCCCACACGAATGGTGCGTCTCGCACTTGGCGTGCGCGTTCGCGAAGGTGGCGAGCTCGAAGCGCTCTGGGTCCACTCGCACCTCGAGCTCGCGCGAGGTGATGAGCTCGCGTAGCTCGGCGACTCCGAGATCCGCCACGTCGAAGGAGAGGAAGAGGAGGTACCTTCGGCTGAAGAGGAGGCGTGGCACGAGCGTGTATGCGCTGTAGAGCAGCGTACCAACCGTGATTCGGTCCGAGCCGCCGTGTCTCACCGGGCCCACTGCCGACACGTACCTGTGGAGGGAGGGCACCAGAGGGCCGATGATAGGCACACACTCATAGGCACACTCAGAGGCAATCGTACGCAATCAGACGCACCTGCCGCCTTTAGCGAGGAACGGCAGGCTAGCCGCATAGAGGTCGTCGCCGCCGACAGCGTCCAGGATGAGGTCGAAGTGGATGTCGGCGGGTGTGTTCGCCGCTGTGGCGAGCGCGGAAGCGAGCGGCTGGCTGTGGTCGAGCACAGCTACGACCCCGATGCTCTCGACGTACTGACGGTTTGTTGGGCCGCTCGTGCCCCACACCGTGCACCCGCACCCTCGTCGCGCAATCTGGACCATCGCAGATCCTACGCCTCCAGATGCCCCGTGGACGAGTACGCGCATGCCCTCGGTAGCCTTGCCTACCGTCACGACGCCCCGATACGCCGTACAAGCTGCCGTGGGCGTCGCCGCGGCTACATCCCATGCCAAAGTCACAGGCTTGCGCACGACCTCACGCTCATAGACGGCCACATACTCGGCGCCGCAGCCATTGCGCGGAGCGGTACAGCCGTATACCTCGTCGCCACGCTTGAATTGCGAGGTCGGCGGCGCGCTCTCCACGATACCTGCGAAATCCTGGCCAAACGCCAACGGGAAGGAGTGCTTCATCACGAGCTTCAAATTTCCACTGCGCTGCTTGCAGTCGGCCGGATTGACAGTCGTCGAGTGTACGCGGATGAGCAACTGTTCAGGCCCTGGAATGGGCATCGGCACGTCGGTCGCGAGGGTGATGACCGACGGCGCACCGTAGCTGTGTGCAAAGGCCGCGCGCATCGAGGCCCTTGCGGAATCGTGAACCACGTGATGAAGTCTGGAGGCCCCAACCGAATCACTACTACCGGCGACTCGTGACGAACTCCGCCTCACACATCCTAAACTGCGCAAGTATCCGGATAGCGGGTTGTGGAACTATGGCGGCTTGCGAGGGGCCCACCCTCGACCCGGCGACGGCGGCGCTCATCGCCGGGCTGCGCACGGACCTTGCGGCGTCCATGTCCGACCTGGCTGCATCGCATGCGCACAACGCCATGCTCAAGGACGCGCTCGCCGACGCCGACGCGGCGAGGGAGGCGATGCGGCAGCGCGCGGCCACGGCACAGCTCGAGGCCGCCGCATGGCAGGCAGTGGTGGCCGCCGAGCTCAATGCGTCGGAGAGCGACGCGGAGCATCATCAGCAGCAGGCAACCACGGCACAGCTCGAGGCTGCCGCACGGCACGCCGTCGTCGCGCTCGAGGTGCGGCAGGTGGAGCAGCAAGCAGAGGCCTCGCTGCAGGAGGCCTTTGAGGCGCGCGTGCGCGGCGGCCTCATGCAGGCGGAGCTCGGTGCGACGGAGCGCTCGCTTGCTGACGCGAACGCCGCCGCGCGTGCCGCCCGCTCCGAGCGGCTGGCCGAGGGGCGGGCACTCACCACGGCGTCGGGCGGCGGCGGCGGCAGCAGCAGGGCGGCGACGACTACGAGCGCGGCCGTGCCGTTGCAACGTGCGAGCGAGGAGGACGAGACGACCGGCCCCTCGGGCGTCCCGAGCGCCGCTACGTGTTCAGGATGACGCTCGCGCCCAGCCAATCCTCAGCGGTGGCGGCCGGAAGCGTGCGCGTGGCTGCAACTGCAAAGGCGTCCCAATTATTAGCCGAATACTATTTGTGAACTTGAAGCGCTAATTTGTCCTGGTCTTGACACATGGACTGGTCAGAGAGCAAGCGCGTTGCCGGTTTCGCTGCCGTGCGAAACCAAATTGTGCGAAACGTAGTTGCCCCCGTCGCCGAGGTCGGGCCCGTTGCTCACATCTCTCGGCGCGCCTCGATAGCACGCGGTCACGTTGCGTAGAGGTTTGCCTTCAGGCCATCGAGATCGAATGCGTCGTTCTGAGCGTCCCGAATTTTTGTGTTCAGAAAGCAAGCGTCGAGGAAATCGTGTCACGTTCATGAGCCGACTTGGGACTTGCGTAATGCTGTCCCATGTCCGCGCCGCTCTTCGGCCGCCGTCGTATCTTCGTCCGATCGCCGCCTTCAGCACCGTCGTGCGTCGCGTCCTTGACATCGGCTCGGGTTCTATCAAGTGCGAGGTTGCGGAGGTGGAACCGACCAGCAAAAGAATCGTCCGCTCCATCTTCTCCGCAAGCGTGCAAACGCTTTTCCTGCGTGACCTCAAGCATAGCGGTTCGGACAGCATGCTGATCTCTCCCGAGATGTACGCACTCGGAATGCACACGATTAAGAACTTTATCGCAGATACCAACCATCTCGGGGTCACGCAGACCGCCGCGGTCGCCACTGAGGCATTTCGCAAGGCTGCCAACGGAAAAGCTGTAGTCGCGGCCTTTGCTCGGGAGTGTGGCGTTGAAATCAGTGTCATTCAAGGCGAGCAGGAGGCCAGACTGGGCTACGAGAGCGCGCGTGCGTTGAGCGGACTCGAGGCTGATGCACTTCTCGCGTGGGATTGCGGCGCGGGCTCCTTCCAATTGAGCAACGGCTCTGACAGCCACGTCGACGTTCACGGCTCTGGCACGATGCGTGCGGTGGCTTCCGCGATGGAGGCGGGCTTGACACGAGGTCAACTGTCCGAGGCGCTTCTCGCATACCTGCGCACTGAATTGAAGACGGTGCCGCTGTGGCTGCAGACCGAGGTCTTGCACAGCGTTGTCGCCATCGGTTCCTCGCAATCCATCTTCAACCAGCAGCGTGTTCTCTCAGGCCTCGTCACCTTCGATCAGTTCGACGTGGAGCGCACTCTCGCCGAAGTCGCCGCTATCCCCGAGCACATGCTGCCCGCTCTTGAGCGAGAGCGATCAGCGGCACTAGAATATGTCGTCAAGGAGGAAAATGCTCAGTACGCCCTGCCGAAGCTCGCTCTCCTCCTGGGTGCCATGCGCCACCTTCGCATCGGCGAGGTCACCTTCAAACCAACCAACGGCAACTGTTTGGCGCTCTTGACGCATGGGGACCTGTGGCCAAGTGTACCCAGCCCCGTGTTCTCGGAAGGCACCCTCAAGCCCGTGCTCTCGGAAGGCACCCTCCAGCCCGTGCTCTCGGAAGGCACCCTCCAGCCCGTGTTCTCGGAAGGCACCCTCCAGCCCGTGTTCTCGGAAGGCACCCTCCAGCCCGTGCTCTCGGAAGGCACCCTCCAGCCCGTGTTCTCGGAAGGCACCCTCCAGCCCGTGCTCTCGGAAGGCACCCTCCAGCCCGTGTTCTCGGAAGGCACCCTCCAGCCCGTGTTCTCGGAAGGCACCCTCCAGCCCGTGTTCTCGGAAGGCACCCTCAAGCCCGTGCTCTCGGAAGGCACCCTCCAGCCCGTGTCCTCGGAGCCCGCAAGGCTGCTGACAGTCAACTGGCACCTCGAAAAGCACTGCAATTACAAGTGCTCATTCTGCTATGCCCACTTCGCCGATGTCGTTAAAGGCCTTGAGAAGGCAGACGGCATCAAGCTTCTACGATCGTTGCGTGATGCAGGCTTCTTCAAGGTCAACTTTGCAGGCGGCGAACCACTGCTGAACCAGCACCTCGGCGAGTACGTGAAGGCGGCCAAGGAGCTCGGCCTGAAGACCTCTATCATCACCAATGCCTCACGCTTGACCGCTACGTGGCTTGAGAGCTACGGACCCTTCCTTGATCAGATTGGCGTGAGCTGTGATTCGCTCGATGATCAGGTCAATAAGGAGATGGGTCGCGGCTTTGGGAACCACGTGGCCGTGACCGAGCGTGCTCTGAGGCGCGTGCATCAGCTTAATGAGACGCGCGGTCTCGACGTCAAGGTGAAGCTCAACACGGTTGTTATGCGTCAGAACCACTTCGAAGATTGGAGTGACTTCATCGTTCGCAACGGCGTGCAGCGTTGGAAAGTGTTCAAGGTCCTCAGAATTGAGGGCGAGAACGACAAGGGCTTCGAGGACAAAGCGGTGAGTGACGTCGACTTTGAGGCCTTCGTGGCTCGTCACGCCCACCTGGAGAAGAGGGGCGTCGTGGTCGCTGCTGAGGACAATGACGCCATGACGTTAAGCTACGTGATGGTCACGCCGGATGGGCGCTTCTACCAAAACACGGACGGCCGTTACACGTACTCTGAGCCGGTGCTCGCAGTAGGCGTGGATGAGGCGTTACGCCAGACGGGCTTCGACTACGAAAAGTTCGTCGACCGCGGTGGGGCCTACCGACTGTGAATTCACAGTGGGGCCTGCCGACTCTGAATCACGGGCGGAGTAGAGCTCTATGGCGTTCGATTGCGCGGAGCCGAACCCGGAAGCAGAAGAGCGCCTGTGCTCCCGTGTCCCTCGTATGTGCGTGCATGTGTTAGGTACCCAAAGCGTACCTGTGGGGAAAGAGGGGAGTTACACTTGTGGGGAATTGCTGTGGGGAATGAGTGGGAACGAGGTCGTTGCGTTTCGTGAATCTCCGACGTGTGTCGCAGGGCTTGCTTGTGCCAGGCTTGTGCCCACGTGTGAGAGCGTGGCCTGCGGTGTGACCCGCACGCAGTGGGTGAGCTGATTGACAGTGCAATCCTGTCACGGACTCGTAACGGTAACGGACGGATCTTTGCCTCTTCGGACGGGAGCTCGAAACCTCGAATTTATTGCATTCACAATGTGCATTCACGTATCACGATTCACTCGATGGGAGCACTTTTTGCGTTGCCAGGAGGCCCGCTGCTTCGCGCTTGGGCTCGGCCTGCATCTCGTACCCACGCCAGGGCTTGACGTTCACGTTGACTTGCCTTGCCTTGCCTTGCCCCCCCGCCCCGAGGGCTCCGTGGACGCCAGAGCCCGGCCGCCGCGCTCGTCGACGTCCGCGGAGCGGGCCTTCGATGCGTGGCCGGCCGTATGCGTTGGGCCGTGTCTAGGCGTGTTTTACTTATTTCGACATAATACGTTTCTTACTTACGGAGCGCCTTCGATGCGGAGACGCGTGGGCGGGTCGCACATCAGTCCGTGAGTTCGTGCGGTGTCCCCCAAATTCCCGCCACGCTCAGCCGCGTTTGCCACCGTCCAAGGCGAACCGATCTCGACGCGATCTCGCATCGATCCCACCGCAATCTCACGTCACGATCTCGCCAAGATCTCGCGGCCCTAGATCACGATCTCCTCGAGCACCGCCGCTGCGGCAGCCTCGCCGCTCTGTACACACCCGTCGAAGCGGGAGCCGAGAGCTGAGAACGCGTCGCCGGCAAGCACGAGGACCGGGGCCGAGAGGACCGGAGTTGAGCGCCGAGTTGAGCGCGCCGCCGCCGCCGTTGCCTCGTCTACCGCCGCCTCGTCCGCAGCTTCCTCGTCTTCGGGCGGGTAGAGGCGCGCGCAGGCCCAGCCGTTCGAGAGAGTGATCGGAGAGCGCACCTGCTCGAGCACAATCACATGCAATCACATGCAATCAGAGGCAATCAGCGCACCTGCTCGAGGAGTGACTTCTGATGAGGGACACAATCAGAGGCAATCAGAGGCAATCAGCGCACCTGCTCGAGGAGTGACTTCTGATGAGGGACACAATCAGAGGCAATCAGAGGCAATCAGATCGGAGAGCGCACCCACGAGACGCCAATCAGATCCCCAATCAGATCGCCAATCAGATCCCCAATCAGATCGCCAATCAGATCACAATCAGATCGCCATCAAGGCCAGCACTGACCTGCGACAACGGCCACGGCTGTAGGTGCTCGGCGCTCGGGTTGGGCGGCAGCCAGGGCAGCAGCGCGTACACGCGCCGCCGGAGCTCGGCGAGCACCGCCGCCTCGGACGTGCCCGCCGCCATCATGCGCACCCCATACGGCACGGACGAGTGCGCGACGAGGGAGATGGCCTCGGTGGGGGCACCGCCGCGCTTCGCCCAATCGACAGAAAGGTAGACGAGCGCATCGTCCTCGGCCTTCGTCACGTACTTGGAGATCCAGTCGAGATTCGCGCCGAAGAGCGGCGCGACGGAGGGCGGGAAGAAGAGCGTCAGTGCATACCGCGCCGAGTACTCCACCGCGCGCAGCTTTTCACGGCTGAGCTGTGAACGGCTGAGCTGTGAAGAGCGGCGGGCGCTCGCGGCGGCACTGGGCGCGTCGGGCGTAGCGTCGGGCAGCCAAGCGGCTGTGTCGCCCGCATCGAGCAGGCTCAGCATATGCGGTGCTGGCTGCGTGAGTACCACACCATCAAAGGCTTGGCGAGTGCCGTCAGCCGCGCTCACTTCCCAACGGCCTCGTGGAGAGGGAGTGCCGCCGCCGCTGCCGACGCCTCCGCCAGCGACGGGTGGCGCACGGTACAGGCCGGTGGCCCGGCGACCGAGCACCGGGCGTACGCCCGCGACGCGAAACAGGTGCTCCACGATCGCCGCAACGCCAGCGGGAGCGATGTAGTTCTTGCCACCGCCGTCGGCCGAGCGGGTGCCTTCGATGCGTCCGACCATGGGCATCAGGATGCCTGCGTCTAAGAGTGCGTTGTAGAGCGGATCGTGCGCGGTGGCCACGGCGGCGTCGTCTGTGACAGTCACGTATTGCGCTCCCGTGTCGGCGAGGCCTAGCGCGCCGCCCTCGACGCTGACGCGCTCGGTTTGCATTCGGCCACCGACGGCCCCGAGCGCCTCCCAGACAATGATCGACTCGGCCGGCAGCGATCGGCGCAGCGCGCGGCTCACCGCAGCGCCCGTGAGCCCAGCGCCCACGACGAGGATCGAGGGAGTGGTCGGCATGGAATCTTCTCTTATTCTCGTCCAAGTGACGAAACTCGTCTGGAAAACGAAGGCTTTCGTGAAGTCCGCATATACAGGAGACTCTATGGAGGGAAGCTACCATGGCGGCGCAAGTCACTGTTGAAAAGGATCCACAGCGTCATTCCACAACCGCGCATTCAACTTTGATAGCAGAAAAAGTGAAGACGTCTTTCTCACACGACGCCATGATGGCTGATGTTCTCGTCTCTCCCGTTCTTGCCATGCTCCCGCCGGAGACGCTGAACCCGGAGTCGCTGTGCCCGGACCTGCAGCTAGCCATTGCATCCTTCTGCGACGGCAAGACCCTCGCAACCTTTTGCGAGTGCACCTCGCGCTCCATCGCCCGCTCCACCTCCGGCTCCCTCGATGGCTTCTGGCATGACCTGTACAACGCCTTGCCCAAGCACGCAGTGCCCTCCTCGCCATCAACCTCCGACGCCAAGTCGGAGTATGTGCGCGCGTGGGCCGCCGCGCACGGCGCCTGCCCTCGATGCGGCAAGCAGAGCCGGAAGTCGGTGGACGGCGCCGTGCTGGAGGATGGCTACGCGCTCTCACAGCGCCACCTGTGTGACTTCTTCTTGATGCCGACGGCTAGTGCCGATTCTTCCTACCGGCATCCGCTGTCTCAAGATTCGTTCATGCACGCGACGGGCAGCTTATTGCCTATGCCACCGCCGCTGCAGCCTGCGCTTAAGCAGGCGACTCTGGCTGGCTGGCTGTTGCCCAGGACGGCGCCACCGGCCATGGAAGTGGATGCCATCGAGCTGGGCTGATCATGCGCCGTATCCGCATCGCGAGCGCCCCATCTCCCCTCGCGCTTACCCTCGCGCAGGGCGACAGGGAGCCAAGGCAGGGAGCGCGTGCCGACGGTGCTCGGTGGGCTCTCGCGCCGCGTCGCGCCAAGGCAGGGGGGCAGGGCCCTCGCAGACCGCGCGGCCGGTGCACACACGTGCCCAGGGCCCGGGTGTATCGGGTGTATCAATCGGGTGACGGGATGTATCGGGATCATCAAGCGGATCTTGCATCGTATGTACATTCTCAAGTTCAAGTTCAAGTTTCTTCTCGCGTGGGGATGCCGATCGGATCCGGACTCGCGAGAGCTCTGCTACGGGGGGCACCCAGTAACCAGAACACCAAAAAGAGACAGCAATCGGAAACGCCGACGGCGTTCCAAACCGAAATCGCGCCGTGAGGACCTTCGGCGAAGAGACGCCAGGACGCCCACGGCCTTGTGACATTGGCTGAGCGGGGACCGCGGAATGGGCTGGTTCTTCACCGATAGCAAAGCAGAGCCGCAAGCACCGCCGTCGAAGAAGAGGGCGTCCGTGCAACTGAGCGAGCACAAGGCGCTCCCGCTGCTCGTGGCGCTCGATAAGCCGCTCGTCGACGCGCTCCGCTCGAGCGCCGTCAAGCTCATCGACGCCGACCGCATCCGCGACGGCACCATCCCGAAGATCATGCGCCGGCAGGACCTCGAACGCCTCGAGCGCGAGCGCGGAGTGCAGCTCTTCTTGTCGGCCGAGCGCTCGATCAAGGTGCACGGCAGCTACGAGCGCGAGATCGCCTCGATGACGTACGGCTGGGACACCGCCGACGGCGACGATCCGACGGGCGAGTACCTGGCCGCGGTCCGCCGGTACCTGCTGAGCGCCTTGGGCGAACACGTGAAAGGCGTCTTCTGGGACTGCCCCTGCCTGCCGCAGGAGCCGCGCAGCGCGAGCGAAGAG
>Ga0180439_101818_pt1 | contig 12511 bp, 13 predicted proteins | sample ChrtobMetaP5_0mM_FD_119744 | JGI IMG/M metagenome (GOLD analysis project Ga0180439, IMG submission 119744) | Chrysochromulina tobin associated microbial communities from unialgal haptophyte culture, Seattle, Washington, USA - P5_0mM MetaG | ecosystem: Host-associated > Algae > Haptophytes >...
AGCCCGTCATTTTGGCAATATCTTCGCATTGCAACGCTTAGCCTGAAGTGACATTGTAGTGAAGCGTGCGGTGAGCGGCTGAAGGGCCTTGATGTGATCCATGCATATGGATTGTTACTTCTAAGCTCTAGCCACGGGCCGCAATCCCTCCCAGTATCCGACTCGAAAATTTTTAGTATTTTCCGATGAATCCGGACCGTCCGCGTCAGAAAAAATTTCGCGGGGCTGCCGCCCCGCACCCCCCAAATTTGCCCTCCAAGGCACGACTTTCAGACACATATTCGGATTTTACCTCGAAGCAGAAAGAGAAACTCTCACAGATACACTCCCTGATCCTCCGCCGCTGCACTCGTGTCCATAGGGCCCGCGTCGTCCGTCGTCGTCGGCCCGCTCAATCCAAGCCCGGGCGTCGTGGCGCCCTCGGGCGGTGCTGGCGGCGGCGGTTGCGGGTTGACCGCCTGTGCGGGCTGCAACACGGCCGCCTTGGCTGGTGCGAGCCCCGCTTGCTGTCGCAGGTCCTCCACCATCGCACGGCGGCGTGCGATCGACACGATGTTCTCGCCGATGGCTTTTCGTAGCTCCTTGTTCTGTCCTTCCTCTTTCATAAACTCCTCGAGCTCCTTGTTGGAGCGGACGAGGTGTGCAATCTGATGTTCCATGTCGCGGATGAGGCGTTCGACCTCCGACTCGGTCGTTTCAAACTCCTTTTCGGCGGGAGGGACGCCCGATCCTTTCATCCCCACCTCGTCCATGGTGCGAGTCGCGATCGCTGCGCTGCTGCTGGCTGCTGGCTGCGCGCGGGCGGCGGGAAGGGCGGCGCGCAGCGTCAAAAAACGCGCCCTCTCTCTGAGAGGCGCCGCGCCGCGGATGCCGCGAAAAAAACCTGTGAAGACACACCCACTAAGCAAAGTTCCAGCGATACAACACAACAAGTTCGGGTGTTCCCAGGGCGGAGTGTGAACACGGTTTTCCTAGTGACGCGGACATTGTAGACTGTGCTCGTCGTCGCCGACAATCAAGCGCATCGTCGCCCAGCTACGTCGCCTGCGAGCCATGGCGACCATCGGCACCCACTCGGGCGCCTTCCAGGCCGACGAGGCACTTGGCGTCTGGCTCCTGCGTCAGCTTCCGCAGTACGAGAGCGCGCCGCTCATCCGCTCACGCGACATGGAGAAGCTCAAGCCGCTCACGATTGTCATCGACGTGGCTGGCACGTACGATCACGACCTCCTGCGCTACGACCACCACCAGCGCGGCTTCTTCGAGACCTTTGACGGCGAGAATAAGGCGGCCAAGGACGGTGGCCGGCCCGATGTGACCGGACCGGAGACGGCGACGGGCGAGTTCAAGACGAAGCTGTCGGCATCGGGGCTCGTGTACAAGCACTACGGGCGCGAGGTCCTCATTCGGCTGCACCCGAGCCTCAGCGCCAATCCCGACGCGCTCGACTGGGTGTACCGTAAGATGTACGACGACGTCATGACGAAGGCCATCAGCCTGATGATTGCCTCTGATGACCACACTGAGTGCGACGGATTGCCTCCCTCATCAGGTACGAGGACTTCATGGAGGCCATCGACGGCAACGACAACGGCATCGAGCTCGCCGAGGCGGTGCGTTACAAGGAGAGCTCGACCCTGCCTCACCGCGTGCACCGGCTCAATGCGCGATGGAACGCCCCCAAGGACGGCCCCACCGAAGACGAGCGCTTTGAGACCGCCTCGGCGCTGTGCGGTGCTGAGTTTGGCGAGATGCTTCGGTACATTGTCGAGTGCGAGCTGCCGGCACGCGAGATCGTCGAGACCGCGCTCCGGGCGCGCACGGCCGTGCATGCATCTGGCCGTGTGCTTTGCTTCGCGGATGGAGGGTGCCCATGGAAGACGCATCTGTAAGACGCGAGGCTCCGACCGATGGCCACTGAGTACCGCTGATTGCGATGGACTGATTTCCTCCCTCGCCAGGTGCGCGCTCCAAGAGGTGGCATGGGCTGATTGCCACGGAGTACCACGGATTGCATACGATTGCCTCCCTAATCAGGTACGAGCTCGAGAGGAGGCATGGGCTGCCGGCGGAAGGGCTGGTCCAGTTTGTGCTCTATCCCGACTCTTCGGGCATGTGGCGCGTGCAGGCGGTGACCGTCGAGGGCACCGCCTTCACCAACCGCCTCGGGCTCCTCGAGCCGTGGCGCGGCCTGCGCGATGCCGAGCTCGTGGCCAGATCGGGCATCGACGGGTGCAAGTTTGTGCACGCGACGGGCTTCATTGGCGGCAACGCCACGTACGATGGCGCGCTTGCGATGGCGCTCAAGACGATCGAAGGTGGTTCGACTTCAGTCGAGTTGAAGTGAGCCCTTGCATGCGCGAGGCGGCGTTGTAGTGAGCACTTGCATACAATCTGTCGAGTTGAAGTGAGCACAGCACAGAAGGGGAGGGGCTCTCGGCAGCGGGCGGCGCGCCGGCGGGACAACGGATGGTTGTGGTAAGGGGTTGTGGAAGGCGCCCCTTAGTTTTGGCTTATGTGGGCCCGTCGCACGCCGTGTGTGGAAGTGCGCGGCGAAGCACCGCAAGTGTGCCTCACGGTTTGCCGTCGCGTGCCTCAGAGTCATGTGTCATGAGACGTCTGTCGTCTCATCTCGGCAAAAAGAGACTATAACGGTAAAAAAGAGAGTTCCCGCAGCACCCAAGTTCAAGAGCCACCTGCCAGCTGCGCTCGAACGTTGTGACGGCGCGCGACTGTCACCCTGTGGCTCGCTGCCGCACCGCCTCGAAGAGCGTGATGATGGTCGCCATCGCTACGTTGAGTGAGTCGGCCTGACCCGCCATGGGGATGCGCACCTGGGCATCGGCCTGGGCGAGCCAAAAGTCGCTCAGGCCGTCGTGCTCGCTCCCCATCACGATCGCGAGCGGGCCGCGCAGGTCCGTGTCGGTGTAGAGGGCGGTGGCCGCTGGAGTGGTCGCTGTGCTGTGAATGCCGCGGGACCGGAGCCAGGCGCAAACTTCGAAGCTGCTGGCGATGACGACCGGCACGGAGAAGAGCACCCCAGTCGAGGAGCGCACCACGTTCGGATTGAACAAGTCGGTCACCGGGTCGCAGACGATCAGCGCGTCGACGCCAGCAGCATCGGCGCTCCGGAGGATGGTGCCGAGGTTGCCAGGCTTTTCGATGGCCTCGACCACGAGGAGGAAGGGTGTGGCGGAGAGCTTGAGGTCGTCGAGGCGGTTCTGCCACTGTGGGGCGACGGCGAGCAGGCCATCGGGCCGCTCCCGGTAGGCGACCTTGGCAAATGCGGTTTTGGTCAACTCGAATAGCCGTGCGCCGGCGCCGGCGGCCTCGTCGACAAGGGCGCGTTCCTCTTCGCCGACAAACCACTCTGGAGAGTAGTAGAGCTCGGAGAGAGTGATCCGCTTCTCGAGGGCGCGGCGGATGTGGCGATCACCTTCGATGATGAAGACCCCGGCCTCGTCGCGCGGCTTGCGGTCGCGCAGCTTCACGAGCTGTTTGATGCGTGGATTCTGGAGGCTGGAGATGAGCTCGGGTTCGAGCTGCTCACTCAGCCGGACCGATGGATGGCGGGTGCAGGGTAGTGATGAATGGCAGCAGGAAAGTTTACTCGGTGTGTCGAAAGCAGCGACGAGTAGCGACGAGAGGATCGTCATCATCACAGTCATCCATGGCACTTTTTCACGGACTTTGCCGCGAAGTTGCCGACACGGCGCGAAGAGCCGCGCGTGTCCGACTAGGCGCGCGCGCGGCGCATGGCCGTTTTCCTTCCCGGAGCTTTGCCCAGCCTTTTCGTGTGCATGCATTCACTTCTGTAAACTTTGTAACAAACTTTCCCCAAAATGCGTTCATCCTGTACTCTCTCTGTGACCCGATTGTCTGACCTGGATTTCCTCACGATCGCCGAAACGAAATGCCGCTTGTGTACGGAGGCTTCAAAGTCAAGACGCCCCGGACAAACATCCGGCGATATCAAGTGGACCTCTACGGCATAGGTCGGCATGCGGCGAGAGATCACTTGGCCCGTCGGGTGCAGCAGTACGGAGAGACGATGGTCTCAGGGATACGAGAGGTGTTCGAGTCATCGGCGGCAGCGGCAGCGGCGCGGGAGCGCATCAGGCAAGCTCAGCAGCAGCTGGAGGCGGCAGAGGCTGCACAAGATCTCGCGATGAAGCGCGTTGGGCGTGGCACCCGTGGAGCACTCGGTGGCGCAACAGTCGGGAGGCGTGACCAAACAGCTGCGGACGAGGACGAGGAGGAGGATGCTATCACAGATGTTCGTGGCGCACCCATCGCCCATCGCGGCCCCACGCCATTTCACACGTCAGAAGGGCTCAGCCCGGCCGCGGAGGTCCACAGCATGCCCCGCAGCATCCTTGAAGGAGAGGCGTCGCAGACCGGATGCAGCACGGCGTCCGGGACGGCACCGATCCCAAGGGCGAGTTCCACACGGGCTCCGAGCCACCCAAAGGGCATTGATCGCTGGTGGGCACGTGGCAAAGGGGCGACCCCCCGTGGGCTGCAGACCTCGGCGCTCAACTCGGCGCCTCCCGTGGCTCCCTACTGTCTTCCACAGAGCGCTTGCTCGCCCTCGGTGACGGCCTCGCCCTTGGGTGGCATTCGGAGCAGTGTGTGGGATCGGTTGAGCCAGCCGGCCTGGATGGCGAGGTATGGCATGGGCATGGGCGCGGCCTCAGGTGGTGACTCAGGAGGGGCGTCGCCTGCTGAGCGTCGTACTGAGCGAGTGTACGTCGACCTTGCGAATCGAGACCTGACACATGATGGGACGAGCGACGCGCGCCACCCGTACGATCCCATATTAGGCAACCCCGCCTGGCGACCAGTGCGCTCGACGGACGGGCGGGCCGCGTGGCGAGCGAGGCAGTTTGCAAAGGCGCGGGGAGACTATCGGCGCCATGCGGCCTTCGCCGAGCAGAACGCGCAAGCGCAGCGCCGTGGGCTCATTGGTGGAGTCAGTGGAGGCGTCAGTGGCGGAGGCACCGCATCTCAGATCTCATCTCACGGAGTGAGCGGCGGAGTGAGTGGCGGAGTCCATCCGTCATCAGAGCTCATCAGAACTCATCAGAGCTCATCAGAGCTCATCAGTGGCGGAGGCAACCCGTCATCGGCCACGCCAAGTGGCAGGTCGCCCACGCCACGTAGAGGCACACCACGTGGCAAGTCGGCCACGCCACGGTCCACAGCCAAGCAGCCGACGCCCCGGAGGAGCGCCCAGGACAGCGCCCGCCGGCGCTCCGCCTCGCCTCGAAGCGCTCAATACAGCGCGCGCACTGCTCAGGGCAGCGCGCGCAGTGGGCAAGGCAGCGCTCGGACGGGCGGTTTCGGAAGCGCTCGGATGAGCGCCCAGGGCAGCGCTCGGACCGTGCAAGCGCGCTCCGTCATGCCCGGCTACACTGGCCACGTCGCGCGTTCACGCGACGTCTTCTTCCAGAGCTGGCACACGCCCGAGGTCCATGTGGCCACTGGTATTGATACCGGTAAGCAGACGGGCGCCGAGGAGGCGGTCGAGCTCGGAGGAGGCACCTCTGGACTGTACCGGATCGGTGAGGCGCAGAGCACTCGCCATCTTGGGTCTCGCATCGGGCTCGTCAGCCCTACCACCGGCATCGAGGCCCCTTTTGGCAAAACCAAGCACCCTGCATCCTACAGTGGCTTCATGCCGAAGACTTGGAATGTCGTAGAAGGGACTCCCACAGCCACTGCCGACCCCACAGCCTTCCCCCCAACCACGCGCATCCTCTCGGCGAAGCGCGATCCCTTTCTTGCGGCGCACTACTCCTTCTTAGGGCATCTGTCGCCAACTCCGAACGTGCATGTGTGATGCCGCGGACAAGCCCTTAGGACGTGTAGGCCTTGCAAGCTTGCATCGAGTCTGAGAATTTCCGTCAGTCCATTTTTGGTGTGTTCAACCTCGATTAAAAAAAATCTCGGAAGAACATTATCGGGTGAATTAGAGTCCCGGTCGTGTGGCAAGTGAAGACGCGGAATGCAAATGCGGGCCATCCACCTGCTGGCCGCGATGCTGGTGCAGCCCACACGGAATTTCGTGGCCTCACCGCTTCGAGTGCATGATCTCGCCAAGCGCGTTGATAATGCGCGCGCGCTGAGGGCGTCGCCCCCGCACAGCGACGATGTGGCTCATTATCGTCGCTCCAGCAGCGTTGAGGCCATGGCAGCTGCGCTCACGGCGGATGAAGCAGCAGAGGTGGAGCGAGCCCGTGAGATCATTACCATCGACGTGGCGCCCAAGAGGGGCGTCCTGCGCAAGCTGTGGGCCGTGAGGCGCACGCTGTTCATTTGGAGCAGCATCTTCGGACACGCGCTGCAAGTCGCCGTGCTGCAGCGGAAGCAGAACTACTTTGGGCTGCAAGGGGCAGAGCTGGTAGAGAAGCGGACCAAGATGGCGGCCTCGTTGCGCGACACTCTCATTCGGCTCGGCCCGACCTTTATCAAGATCGGGCAGCTCATGTCGACGCGCGTGGATGTGCTGCCCGTCGAGGTGCTCAATGAGCTGAGAGGGCCTGCTTCTGAGTGCCTCTGATGGCGTCCCTGAGTGCCTCTAAGTGCCTCTGATGGCCTCTGATGGCGGCGTCCCTGAGCGCCTCTTATCGTGTCTCTAATTGCGTCCCTCATCAGGTGCTCAAGGAGCTGAGCAAGCTGCAGAACGAGGTGCCAGGCTTCCCTAATTGCGTCCCTAATTGCGTCTCACTAATTGCGTCTCTCTAATTGCGTCCCTCATCAGGTGCCAGGCTTCCCCGCTAAGCGAGCGCTCAAGATCATCAAGAACGAGCTCGGTCTCGATGTCAATGAGCTCTTCCAGAGCTTCGACCCGCAGCCTCTCGCCGCCGCCTCGCTTGCCCAGGTGCGCCCCAATCCCTGATGACCGCTGATGGGTACTGATAGCATCGCTCGCCCAGAGGCAGGAGCGCCGCGTCGGGCTGCGCACCGGCGAGGAGGTCGTCGAGTGCATGCTCATGGCAGCGCGTCGCCCCATTTTGGCAATGCTCATGGCAGCGCGTCGCCCTATTTTGGCAATGCTCACGGCAGCGCGTCGCCCTATTTTGGCAATGCTCATGGCAGCGCGTCGCCCTATTTTGGCAGGTGCACCGCGCTGTGCTGCGCACCGGCGAGGAGGTCGTCGTCAAGGTGCAGCGAGAGAACCTTCTCGACCTCTTCGCGATCGATCTGTGGAACATCAAGCTCGCTGCCTGGCTCGCTGACCGGTTCGATCCGCAGACCGAGGCGACGGCGGCTAACTGGAAGGTACGTTGATTGCGACTGATGGCCTGCCGTGCATGCAAGTGCTCACCACAGCGCGCTCGGCTCCCCGTCTGCCCATTGGAAGGCGATTGCGGACACCTCGGGCGATGTGTTGTATCGTGAGGTGGATTTCAATATTGAGCGGCAGGCGGCCCGCTCGTTTGCGGCCAACTTTGAGGGCTCCAAGGCCATCAAGGTACCCAAAGTGTATGAGGATCTCTCCTCGTCGAAGGTGCTCACGATGGAGTACTGCCCTGGCACCAAGATCTCGGACCACGAGGCACTCAAGCGAGAGGGGTTTGACCAGGTACGCATCTCGCGCGCACCTCGCGTCCCAGCGCATGACTTCGTCCTTCGAGCAAGTGTGCCGGCGAGTGCATGCTAATGACGCGTGTCGCCCTAATTTGGGCAGGTGCACCTCGCGTCCCAGCTGACGAATTCGTACCTCGAGCAAGTGTGCCGGCATGGCTTCTTTCACTGCGACCCGCACCCGGGCAACCTCGCCGTCGACCACGGGTACCCGGGTGGTCGCTTGATCTATTACGACTTTGGGATGATGGAGGTGATTGCCACCTGATTGCCATCTGATTGCCATCTGATTGCCATCCCTCATCAGGACTTTGGGATGATGGAGCCCGAGGCCAAACAGGGCTTCGTCGGTCTCATCTGATTACCATCTGATTGCCACCTGATTGCCACACGATTTCCACTTGATTGCCACCTGATTGCCATCTGATTGCCATTCCTCATCAGGTGATGGAGCCCGAGGTCAAAAAGGGCTTCGTCGATCTCATCTTCAGCATCTACGAGAACCTTCCGCGCGAGGCGTGCGACGCGCTCGAGGCGATGGGAGTTCTCCGACCTGGCGTCGATCGGACCTCGATTGAGCGCATCGCACGCAATCTTCTCACGACGTTCCAGTCCACGCTGGCATCGGCAGAGAACAAGTGGGCAGACTGATGAGAGGGCTGAAGACGGCTCTCTTTGATCGCCTCGGACGGCCTCTGACGACCTCTCTGATTGCCTCGGACGGCCTCTGATGACCTCTCTGATGGCCTTTCTTCGTCAGGTGGGAGAATGAGATGACCGAGGAGGAGAAGAAGAAGTCGCGGCGGGCGCGGCGCGCCAAGCTCGGGCAGGACCTTTTCGCGACACAGGCCGACAAGCCGTTCTTATTGCCGCCCAAATGGACGTTTGTCTTTCGCGCCTTTTCGACCATCGATGGGATCGGCAAGGGGCTTCACCCTGGAGGGTACGATCTCAGTCGCATCTCGCAGCATGCACGTGCTCACCACGGCGCCCTCTTCCCCACAGGTACGATCTCAGTCGCATCTCGCAGCCGTATCTGCGCGAGCTCGCCAATCTGCGCGATGGCTCGACCGCGACGACGGCGGTCAAGGAGGTCGGGCGCCGTCTCGGCCTCCGGCCGATCGACATTCAGCAGGCGGTCAGTCAGCCGCGGACGGTCGCGGCATTGGCGGAGAGCGTCAGGAGGATTGAGGAGGGCGACGTGAAGCTGCGAGTCCGCACGCTCGAGGTGAGCGCCTCTGATGGCCCCTGATTACGAGCCCGCTCGCTCGAGGTGAGCGCCTCTGATGGCCTCTGAGAGGCCTCTGATCATCCCTGATGACCTCCGATGGCCTCCGATGGCCTCGGATCGCCTCTGATGGCGTCCCTGATGACCTCCCTGATGACCTCTGATGACCTCCCTGATGACCTCCGATGACCTCCGATGGCCTCGGATCGCCTCTGATGGCGTCCCTGATGACCTCCCTCATCAGGTGGAGCGCATGCTCGAGCGGATGGAGGAGCGACAACAACTCATCGGGAGTGCCCTTGGCGCCGGCCTCCTGCTCGAGCTCAGCGAGCGCGTCGTCGTGGGCGCGTCGGTCTACCGCTGGGCGCGCGTGCCGTTCTACCTCGGGGCGCTGCGGCTCGGTGCCCAGGCATGCAGCGCGTGGAATCGGATGAAGACGCTCGAGCTCCAGCGGCGCCGCTTCTCGAACGAGGGCGAGACGCAGTACGACAAGGTCGATGTCTTTGCCGGCGACAAACGAAGTTTGGAGAGCTCAGAATGATCTTGTGAACACGCGGTGCTGTGGGTCCCGCATCGGTTCTCGGCCGTTAGTGTGTAGTATCGCGTAGGAGTCGTGCTCATGGCCATGGTTCAGGCAACATGTATCTCTGAACGAGATCCAAACTTTGCGGTTTCGGCAAACGTTCGAACGGAGATTTTCACCGCAAATGCGGACTCACTTGCGTTCTGTGCTTCTGCATGCACGCGTGCCTCTCATGGGCAGCCGAGTTGCAGCGCCGATCGCGACGCTCGCGGAGCCTTTCGTCGCTCCCACAAATTGGTTCGTCTACGGCCATCTGCACTTCATCCTCGCCTTGCCGACGCTCGCGCTGCTCTACCTTTCGCCACCACTGCAAGCCGCGCAACCGTTGCAGAGGCAAGCCGCGTACGCGTTCGTGGGCTTCATCGTCTTCGTGGGAGTCTCGCAGTCCTACGTGTGGGACGCGTACGGCGCCACGCTCGGCATCTGGGAGTTCAACCCGGCCAAGTGCACGCTGCGCGAGTCCTTCCCGCTGCCGCTCGAGGAGGTGCTCTGGCTCTTCCACCACGTGACCAAGACGGCGCTGTACCAGCTCAAGGCCTTCGAGCTCGTGCCCGCCAACACGGCTGTCGGCGCTCCCTCGCCTGCGCTGCGCAACGGCGTGAGCGCCGCGCTGGTGGCGGCGATCGCCTTTGGAGTGTACGCGCTTGGGTTCAGCGACGTGGACACGATCAAGTGCGTCGGTCTGGTGTGCGCCTTCTTCGCGCCGGTGTGGCTCCTCGTGTGGCAAGTAGGCGGCCAGTTCGTGCTGCGTCACGCCGACCGCATCACATGGGGATGGGTGGCGCCGGGCGTGACCACGACACTCATCGACTGCCTCGGGCAGCAGCAGGGCGTGTGGCGCTTCCCAGCGGACTTTTTGAGCGGGATCGGGTACGGGTACCTCAAGCTCGACATCGTGCTCGTGTATATGGTGAGCACCTTCGCGGTCACCGCCTCCGGCGCTGTTGTGCTTGCCGCGACGGAGGAGTACCTCGCGCGCCGTTCCGGGCGCATGGCCGCCGCTGCCGATGCCACCTCCGGCTCAGAAGACGAGAGCAGCTCGGCGGCGGAGCCGTCGCTGCTCGACGTGGCCCAGTACATTTTCAAGGTCTTCACGACGGGGAGGCTCGAGCTTGGCTCCGAGGGCGACGCCTTCGCGTACACTCCGACGTGCCGGGGAGAGGCGACGGCGACCATGAGCTGAGAGGTTCATCTGGATGGGCCGAGATCGCTCTCTTTGGCACGGGGCATGTGCTGGCTGCTCCTCAAGTTGAATACATGCAGACCTCGAGGCTTGTATACAAGCGCTGGTGACTCCTCCTTGAAGGCTCCCGCCTCGCCTCGAGGTCTGCATGTATTCAACACCTTGAATCCGCTGCGCCTGCTACGCGTAAATGTGAGAAAAAATGGATTTCCCAGTCGGCCATTTTGCCGCATTTCCGTCGCCGCAAAAAGCCATCCTTTATCTTCGTGCAAGGTGGGTGGGAAAACCGTCGGTGTCCCACGGTGGACTATGTTTCCAAAATTGAAAGTCCCAAAATTATCGCCGAACCAAATAATTGACGTCCCTAAATTTGTTTTTCTGGGAGATTTCTGAGAGATTTAGGGGTGACCGCCGTTGGTTTTTGCGGCGGTCTCCAGAGTCCACGCGCATACGAGGGCGTCGCTGGGCAGTTGGAGAAAGTCGCGCGTTCGCAATGCTGGCCTTCACCGCCGGCACTCAAACGACCGACGCCGCCTTTGCTCCGGGGATGCTTGCACATCTGCTTCCTGCTGTCATCTGGGCGCAAATATGGCACCAGCGCTTGACGGATGGTGGGTCCTCACGGATCCGAGCCCTCGCCCCTCGCCGGCAGCCTCTGCGTCCAGGGGCGCTCCCCTTCTTGCATCGCGCCCTCGTGCTCCTTGCATTGCTCGCGATGCTGCCGTGCACGAGCGCACATGGTGTCGCTCATCCTGGAGGGACTCTCGAGACCCTTGACTGCTACTCGGCGTACTACAACGTCGAGTTGAACTTGAATCCGTGGAAGACAGGGTTTGACTGCCAGTCGTCCTCCGCCTGGTTTGGGGCCAAGACCGACGCCGAGTGCATTTCGTACTGCAAGTTGAACGGCTACGCGTTCGCGATCAACTATGTCGCAACCGACCCCTCCGGCTCAAACTGTAAGTGCGCCCTCGCGTCTGGGTCCCCCCCTTCGACCCCCCCTGCGTGCAGCACTTTTACCGACCATAATAGCCCTAGTTGGAAGATCTTCAGTAAGGCGTTAACAGCCTCCTGCGATTGGACTGGAACATCTGGGTGCCCTGCCGATGATCATGGGTCAGGATACGGGTGCTGCTGCAGTACCTTACGGCTCGACCCCGTCAGCCACGCCGGTGTCGTCCACTATGTCTACTCCGCCGATCATTGCTACAAGATCACCGTGGGTACAAAGATTGAACAGAGATTCGCCAACAGTCAGGCGACGAGCGACGACCAATGCCGCACAAATTGGGGCAGCATGCAGGCAGGGATTGTCGACCTCGGCTCAACAGTGAGTACAAATACCATAAAGACTCAGTCATACACAGGCGGGAACGGCGACAACTGTCCCAACCCACGTGCTTCAAGTCTGCGCCTCGTCGCGCGCAGATATCCTTCTGCTCCAACCACCGCGATGGTCCAGGAAAACCCTACGTGCGTGTATAAATTCGTACTCTTCATCGCGGCATCGGCACCTCCACCTTCGCCGCCTCCACCTTCGCCGCCTCCACCTTCTCCGCCCCCGTCGCCGCCACCGCCTTCGCCGCCACCGCCTTCGCCACCGCCTTCGCCACCGCCTTCGCCGCCCCCGTCGCCGCCACCGTCGCCGCCACCGCCTTCGCCGCCGCCTTGGCCACCTCCGCCCTCGCCGCCGCCCTCGCCGCCTCCACCTTCTCCGCCGCCGGCACCACCTCCCCCAAGCCCACCGCCGAGCCCACCGCCGCCCTCGCCCCCGCCCCCGACGCCGCCCCCGCCTTCGCCGCCACCTTGGCCACCTCCACCTTCTCCGCCCCCGCCATCCCCGCCCCCCTCGCCACCACCTTCGCCCCCGCCGCCCTCCCCGCCGCCCGCCCCGCCGCCGCCCTCGCCGCCGCCTCCATCACCACCT
>Ga0180439_101835_pt1 | contig 12398 bp, 5 predicted proteins | sample ChrtobMetaP5_0mM_FD_119744 | JGI IMG/M metagenome (GOLD analysis project Ga0180439, IMG submission 119744) | Chrysochromulina tobin associated microbial communities from unialgal haptophyte culture, Seattle, Washington, USA - P5_0mM MetaG | ecosystem: Host-associated > Algae > Haptophytes >...
AGCTGACACGCTTCTCGTGCCTGCGCGCAGCCCTCGCAAGACAAGACCTTCTCGTCGCCCACCGCGGTCGGCGAGACCCCTGGTTCGTCCTACCAGCTTCATGAGGACAACAACACCTCGGTCCCCGCCGGCCAAGGCGCTACGCGCGATGAGCCGCTTGCGGTGCGCGCAATCACTACACGATTACGGGCGAAAGGCCGCCATGCAGGTCCTCCTTGCCAAGGGGACGCGTGTGGCCACCGCGCGATGATCGCCCCTGCCTCCACCCTATGCATAGCATGTCTACGTCACGCAGCCGTGCTCTCCGTTGAGCTCACGACCAAGCGATGGTACGCTGCAATCTGTCGCCCACAGGCGCATTCGGGCAAGACGACCGCCACGGGGCTCACCTCGACGGCCACCCAATCTGACGAGACTTACTCGTGCGAGCTCGCCACGATCAATGGCAATCCTGGGTCGCTCTACCAGCGCAACGATGGCGACGCGTCGACCGCTTCTTCCGAGCAGGTGATCGACAGCAGTACCGAATGGCGGCCGCGGCGTGCTCTCTCCGCTGCGCAACGGCCCGTCTCTCTCACCTCTGACCGCGGCGACCTCTCTCGCCTCCACCTCAACATGGCCGTCTCCAACGTGACCTTCCTGGTGGTTGACCTGACCCTTGCCCACACTCCGCAGACGTGGTACTGCATCGATATCACCATCTCCATCGCGGTGGATTTCGCCGCCGTGGCTACGGCCGTTGAGTCGTCGGTCGCTGCGGTCCTCACCTCCGCCGCGGCCGCCACGACCCTGCTCGGCGGCGACCTCAAGTATCGCCTCTCGGGCTACAGCATCGCCATCATCGCCGCGGTTGCCCTGCTCGCCGCCATCCTCTCCTGCAGCCGACTGATCTCCGATTCGAAGCCGAAACAGAAAACGTGCCCCAACCTCCTTGATGGGCTTCCGACATTGCTCCGTCCACTCCCGAAGCTCTCGACCACCGTTTCCCTCACAGCGAGGATGGCACGATTCGTTCTGGTGCTCTTGCTTTGTCCAGGTGTTATGTCAACTACGCTCGATTCGGAATCCAATCATGCCGGCGTGCATGCGAGCGAGAATTTGCGGTCAGAAAAGGCAAACAACATTGGCGAGCTGGGACGAGTCCTCACGAGCAGCCAGCACGATGGGCGACAGCTCGCGCACTCCACAACGATCGTGGGCTCCGGGTCGATCGTGGGCAGCGTCGCCTCGGCGTCCCCTGTGCCCAGTTACCGCCGTGCGCTGCAGACTCAGGCGTACGGCTTGCCGCTTTGCTCTGGCTGCGGCGGTTGCTCAACGACAACTCTCACACTTCCTGCCTACACGAATGAGTATTACTACAAGACCGTCAAGAATTACACATGCAGTGCTTGTTCAAGTGTTGCCAGTGGAGGACAAATGTACATCTACCAAGCGCAGACTGGTACTGGGTCCGTGCTGAATGGATACGTGTGGTTTGACTGCGCGAACGGGAGATGGACCCGATCTGTCGTTCCCGATGGTTCCTGCTCTCCTGATGCATGGACCTGTCCTGGGCCTTACCCCACGGGAACCATTCTTGATTCTGCTCCTGCGTGGAGTTCTTGCCCATACAGCGGCGCTCCATTATGCCTCACACCGCCACCTTCGCCCTCGCCCCCGCCACCTTCCCCCTCGCCCCCGCCGCCTTCCGCCTCGCAGCCGCCGGGCCAAGCCTGCACGGAGACATGCAATTACGCCTCGGATGGTGATTGCGACGACGGCGGCCCCGGAGCCGAGTACTCGGATTGCAGCCTCGGCACCGACTGCACCGACTGCGGCCCTCGGCGCTGGACAATTGTTTCGGGCTCGTCGTATTGTTCAGTCTCGTCCGACGGCTTGTGCATCACCGATGGCAACGGAAACTATGGCGACGGCGAGTCTTGCACGATGCAGGCTCAAGTGTCGATGACCATCACCGCCACCGAGTTTAACACCGAGTTCGGCTACGATTTCATCAGGATTGGGAACGCCGCGTATTCCGGCTCCACCGGGCCGATGAATGTGCAAGTGGTCGCCGGGACAACGGTGACCTGGTCCAGCGATAGCTCGGTCACGAGTACGGGCTTTACGATCTGTGCCGTGGCCTCTCCGCCGCCACCGCCCTCGCCCCGGCCCTCGCCGCCACCGCCCTCGCCCCGGCCCTCGCCGCCTCCGCCCTCGCCGTCGCCGCCTCCGCCATCGGGCGCACAGACCTGCACGGAGACGTGCAATTACGCCTTGGATGGTTCGTGCGACGATGGCGGAGCCGGAGCGGAGTCTTCGAATTGCAGCCGCGGCACCGACTGCACCGACTGCGGTCCTCGACTGGCCTTTTCGCCGCCACCGGCCTCTCGCCGCCTCCGCCATCGCCACGGCCCTCGCCACCGCCCTCGCCACCCTCACCACCCTCTCCACCCTCGCCACCCGCGAGCCCGCCGCCCAGACCGGCTCAGCCTGGCTGGGCTTTCGAGGAAACCCAAGGTCGCCGGCAGTACCCTCCCCCCCGGGACTATGCACGGGACCTCCAGCCAGGCGGCCGCCCGACGGCGTTTGCACCGCCCAATTGCTCGGCACCAGGGCGAGTGGGCTGCGTCGCCATGCCCAGGCCCGCGCGTGCGAAGCCCGCACCGGGAGCCCGAGCGGCGCTCTTGCCGCCAGCGTGCTCCTCCTTGAGCAGCGAGACCGGATGCCTGCGCCTGCCCAAGCCCATGTCAAGGATGGGGAGCGAGCCACTGGGCAGCACCGAGGCAGTGCTTCAGTTTGCGGAGCGCGTACTGCCCGGCGGCGGCGCTACGTCGATCGCGGCGGCGGACGTCGACGGCGACGGCGACCTGGACGTGCTGCTTGGGAACGATGGCAGTCCCAACCGAGTGCTGCTCAACGCGGGCGGCGGCACCTTCCCGACGAGCATCACGCTCCCCGGCGGCAGCGCGCGCACGCGCTCGATCGCGGCGGCGGACGTCGACGGCGACGGCGACCTGGACGTGCTGCTTGGGAACGAGGGCGGTCCCAGCCGAGTGCTGCTCAACGCGGGCGACGGTGTCTCCTGGACGAACATCACGCTGCCTGACGGTGGTGGCCTCTGCACGGAGACGTGCACGTCTTCCTCCGATGGGGTTTGCGACGATGGCGGATCCAATTCCGAATCGTCCTCGTGTTACCTCGGCACCGACTGCACCGACTGCGGCCCTCGATCTCGCACGTATTCGATCGCGGCGGCGGACGTCAACGGCGATGGCGATCTGGACGTGCTGCTTGGGAACTCTGACGGTCCCAGCCAAGTGCTGCTCAACGCGGGCGGCGGCACCTTCCCGATGAGCATCGAGCTGCCCGGCGGCAGCGCGTTCACGTACTCGATCGCGGCGGCGGACGTCGACGGCGACGGCGACCTGGACGTGCTGCTTGGGAACCATAACAGTCCCAGCCGAGTGCTGCTCAATGCGGGCGGCGGCACCTTCCCGACGAGCATCGCGCTCCCCGGCGGCAGCGCGTTCACGTACTCGATCGCGGCGGCGGATGTCGACGGCGATGGCGACGTTGACGTGCTGCTTGGGAACTTTAACAGTCCCAGCCGAGTGCTGCACAACGCAGGCGGCGGCACCTTCCCGACGAGCATCGCGCTGCCCGGCGGCGAAAACACGTTCTCGATCGCGGCGGCGGACGTCGACGGCGACGGCGACCTGGACGTGCTGCTTGGGGGCAGGCCAAACAGCGTGCTGCTCAACGCGGGCGGCGGTACCTTCCCGACGAGCATCACGCTGCCCGGCAGCGCGAACTCGGGCAGCGCGAACTCGATCGTGGCGGCGGACGTCGACGGCGATGGCGACTTGGACGTGCTGTCTGGGGACTATTCCAGTCCCAGCGTGCTGCTCAATGCGCTCGCCGCCGACAGCTTCCCGACGAGCATCGCGCTCCCCAACAGCAGCAGCACCTGCACGGAGACGTGCACGTCTTCCTCCGATGGGGTTTGCGACGATGGCGGATCCAATTCCGAATCGTCCTCGTGTTACCTCGGCACCGACTGCACCGACTGCGGCCCTCGATCTACCACGTATTCGATCGCGGCGGCGGACGTCGACGGCGATGGCGACCTGGACGTGCTGCTCGGGAACTATGACTATGGCGGTCCCAGCCGAGTGCTGCTCAACGCAGGCGACGGCACCTTCCCGACGAGCATCGAGCTGCCCGGCGGCAGCGCGTTCACGTACTCGATCGCGGCGGCGGATGTGGATGGCGACGGCGACCTCGACGTGCTGCTTGGGAACTCTAAGAGTCCCAGCCGAGTGCTGCTCAACGCTGGCGACGGCGTCTCCTGGACGTACATCACGCTGCCTGACGGCGGCATCTGCACGGAGACGTGCGAGTCTTCCTCAAATGGGATTTGCGACGATGGGTGGAAGGATGGTGGGAATGGGTGGAGTTTCTCGTGTGAGCTACCCGGCACGGACTGCGCCGACTGCGGCCCTCGATCTTTTGACACGCGATCGATCGCGGCGGCGGACGTCGACGGCGACGGCGACCTGGACGTGCTGCTTGGGAACTATGGCAGCAGTCCCAGCCGTGTGCTGCTCAACGCGGGCGGCGGCAGCTTCATGACAAGCATGGAGCTGCCCGGCGGCAGCGCGCGCACGCACTCGATCGCGGCGGCGGACGTCGACGGCGACGGCGACCTGGACGTGCTGCTTGGGAACGAGATGAGTCCCAGCCGAGTGCTGCTCAACGCGGGCGGCGGCACCTCCTGGACAAGCATCTCGCTGCCCGGCGTCTGCACGGAGACGTGCACGTCTTCCTCCGATGGGGTTTGCGACGATGGCCATGGCGGACCAAGCGGCTTGTGTGTTTGGGGCACCGACTGCGCCGACTGCGGCCCTCGAATTTTTGACACGCACTCGATCGCGGCGGCGGACGTCGACGGCGACGGCGACCTGGACGTGCTGCTCGGGAACTATGACTATGGCAGCACCAAACCCAGCCAAGTGCTGCTCAACGCGGGCGGCGGCACCTTCCCGACGAGCATCACGCTCCCCGGCGGCAGCGCGCGCACGCGCTCGATCGCGGCGGCGGACGTCGACGGCAATGGCGACCTGGACGTGCTGCTTGGGAACGAGGGCGGTCCCAGCCGAGTGCTGCTCAACGCAGGCGGCGGCACATTCCCGACGAGCATCGACCTCCCCGGTGGCAGCGCGTACACGTACTCGATCGCGGCGGCGGACGTCGATGGCGACGGCGACCTGGACGTGCTGCTTGGGAACTCTGGCACTCCCAGCCGTGTGCTGCCCTTCATCAGGTGCTCCGACCCTGGCTCCGCACGCAGCCGCTACGGCAACGGATGCGTCCGCTGCCCGTCTCCATCCTCACGCCGCGACGACGTCTCCGACGTTTGCTACGAGTGCGAGGAGCACAGCCAGCTCGATGCCACCGGCGCGTGCGTCGCTTGCACGGAGGGCAGCGAGCGCGTCTTCGGCGCACCCAGGTGCACGCGCTGCCCCGCGGGCAAGCGCCAAGCGGCCACGGGCACCGCCTGCATTCCCTGCATTCCGGGGGAGTATGTCAAGTTCCAGGGCCTCTTTGATCCAGAGGGGTGCTTGCCCTGCCTCCCGGGCTCGTTCAATCCGACGTCTGGAGCAACCCGATGCACGCCCTGCGCGCCAGCCACTTATTCATCCAATCTCGGCGCGTCCGCGTGCTCAGCTTGCCCTCCCGGCGGCTTCTGCCCCGTGGCTGGCGCAGCCGCCCTGAGCCTGACCTTCTTGCCATGCCCTGCTGGCACCTACAACCCGGACATGGGGGCGTCAACGAATACCTCTTGCCTCTCTTGCCCCGCTGGCACAGCCAACCCCGTGCCCCAATCAACTGCGGCCTCGGCTTGCAAAGCATGCCTTCCCGGCTCATATGCTGCGCAAAACGGCACGTCCATTTGCGACCTCTGCCCCGCAGGCACGTTCACGTCGATGTCGGGCAGCACCACCTGCCGGCCGTGCACGCCTGGCTACCTGTGCATCGAGGGCTCAAGCGCGCCCCAGCCCTGCCCAGGCGGAACCCACGCCAACCAGACCGTGCTCAATCTCACCGGCTACCTCGGCTCCTTGAGCGAGTGCATCGACTGCCCGGTCGGCACATCGTGCTCTGTGGGCTCGGCCGTGGCGGTGCCGTGTGCTCCGGGCACGTACAACAACCAGTCGCGGCAGGAGACGTGCGTCAAGTGCGCAGCGGGCTCCTTCCAGAATCGTACTGGTCAGACGTCGTGCAGCCCGTGCACGCCGGGCTACTACTGCGCCGAGGGCGCCGCGGCCGCGCTGCCGTGCCCTGGCGGCACGCACAAGAACGCCTCGCTGAGCGTGATGAAGTCTGTCGATCAGTGCGTCGTGTGCCCGGTTGGCACGTCGTGCTCTGTGGGCTCGGCCGTGGCGGTGCCGTGTGCTCCGGGCACGTACAACAACCAGTCACAGCAGGAGACGTGCCTCAAGTGCGCACCGGGCTCGTTCCAAGAGCTGCCTGGCCAGACGTCGTGCATCCCGTGCACGCCTGGCTACTACTGCGCCGAGGGCGCGGCGGCCGCGCTGCCATGCCCTGGCGGCACGCACAAGAACGCCTCGCTGAGCGTGATGAGGTCCGTCGATCAGTGCGTCGTGTGCCCGGTTGGCACGTCGTGCTCTGTGGGCTCGGCCATGGCGGTGCCGTGTGCTCCGGGCACGTACAACAACCGGTCAGGGCAGGAGACGTGCCTCAAGTGTGCAGCGGGCTCCTTCCAGAATCGTACTGGTCAGACGTCGTGCAGCCCGTGCACGGCGGGCTACTACTGCGCCGAGGGCGCCGCCACCCCTGTGCCGTGCCCTGGCGGCAAGTACAACAACCGGACGGGTCTCGAGTCCGAGGCGGGCTGCGTGCCGGTCGGCTTTGGCTTTTGGGCTCCGACGGGGAGCGTGTTCCCCATCCCGTGCCCCTCGGGCTTCTCGTGCCCTGGGTACTTCAACGACTTCAATACCTCTGGCTCCCAGCCCCTCATTCTCCCAACGGGTGGCCTGACCCCGTTGGAAACTGTCGAGACGCAAACGATCGAGACTGTCACGGGCTCCCTCTCCCTTAACGCGCCACTCTCGTCCTTCTTGAGCAACGCGTCCCGTCAGATCCAGTATCGCCAAACCATCGCCGCACAGCTCGGAGTTCGGTGGCAGGACCTGCAGCTCGACTTTTCGGCGGCGTCGCTGTCTCCACCTGCGGCTGGGCGTCGGCTTCAGACGAGCTCCACCATCGTCACGTACACCATAGTTCGGACGGTGACCACCAATCCCACCACCAGCAACGCCACCAGCAATGTCACCACGAGCGGTCCGCCTATCGTGGCCCCATCTTTTGCTCTCAACAGCCTCGATCCCGCGGTCCTCGGCGTCGCTCTTGGTGTGTCTGTGGCCGCCCTCGTGGCACCCACCGCAACCGTGGTCCAGCAGACGGTGACTGTCATTCGAGAGCGCGTGTGCCCGAGGGGCTTCTGGTGCACTGCCGGGCTCGAGGTGGCGTGCGAGCAGGGGTTTTACAACCCGACCACGAACGCCGCAAGCCAAACAGCCTGCTTGCGCTGCCCCGACCGCTCAACCACCAATGGCACCGCAGCCACCAACGTCAGCGAATGCGTGTGCCAAGCGAGCTTCGTGCGCCAGCTCGATGCAGCGGGCAACCCCCAATGCGTCTGTGCGGCTGGGCGCGAGCTCGTCGGCGGTGTGCGCTGCGACGCGTGCAAGACTGGCACGTACAAGGACTGGACGGGCGAGAACGCCGACCGCAACCCTCTTGGCCCCCAAAAGTGCCTCGACTGCCCTGTGGCTGGGACGACCACGGTGCACGAAGGCGCCGACTCGGTCGTCAAATGCGTGTGCAAGGCAAACACGTTCGCCAGCTTGACGCGTGCCGAGATGATGCGGGCTACCAACGACAGCAGCCGCGTCGCAGCAGGTGCCTTCGAGTGTGTGCCCTGCATGAGCATTCATTCAGGACCAGGGGAGATGACCAACTGCACCGCGCCGGGCGTCACGCTCGACACCATCCCCGTCATGCCGGGGCACTGGCGGCAAAATCCGAGGGCGCTGTACGTTCGAAAGTGCGACTTGGAGGAGGCGTGTCTCGGCGCCGAGCTCGCTGGCGACGTGTCGTGCGCGGACGGTCACACTGGGCCGCTGTGCGATCTATGTGTGAAGGATCCGCTGCATTTTGGCGGCCGCGGATCGCCATGCCAATCGTGCTCCGACGCGGGCAATCCCATGGAGACGATCACCTTCTACATCATCGGCGGCGTAGTCGTTCTTCTCGCCGTCGTGCTGGCCACGGCCATCTGCAAGCGCAGGGGGGCTAAGGTCCCTGCCGTGCCGAAGAAGGAAGAGGAAGCGGGGGTTGAAAAGTATCAAGGGGCTAAGCACCTGGCTCAGAAGGCCGTCACGGAAGGGGTGGTCAAAGGCATGCTTCAAGAGGCAGCTGGGACGGACACAATGACAGAAGCCAATAAAGTGACGACGTTGGCAGCGGCTGGCGCTACGTTCGCGTCAGTCATGAGTTCACTTGGAGTCAAGATCCGGATCTTGATTTCGCTGATCCAGGTGGTCTCGCAGCTGGACGTGATCTTTGACATCACGTACCCTGCCTTCTACACCGCCATCCTCGAGGGCCTCAAGAACATCAACATTCAAGTCAACTTGCTGCCCTTTGGCTGTGTTCTTCCGTTGCTGGATAACTTCATCTTCGATCTCGTTCTGAAGACGGCCACGCCTATCATACTCGTGCTGCTGCTCTCCTTTGCGAGCACAGTCCTGCGCGCTTGCTCTGCTACGTTCCTCGCCGATGCATGCTCGGATCTGTGGTTCTTCATCATCTTCCTCGTCTACCCGAGCTGCTCTTCCATGACCTTTATGTTCTTCATGCGCGAGACCTATGACCAGCCTGGGGAGGTGCACGTGGACCTGATGCGAGCCGATCGCTCCATTGACCGCGAGGGGACAGTCTACCAGGGCTTCACCGTGTACGCCGTCGTCATGCTCATCCTCTACCCCATCGGCGTGCCCCTCTTCTATGGGCTCATATTCCACCATGAGCGCCACCAGCTCCAGGAGATGCGCCGCATTGAGCTCGCTCGGGAGACGGACTTTGCGCTCGCAAAGCTCGAGGCGGACGCCGCTGCCACCCCATGCAGAGAAGGATGCGATGGTACGCAAGGCCGTGGAAGCGCACGAGGCAACCGGTAAAGCCCTCGCAAAGCTACGTGGCGAGCTACCAACGACGCTGCGCAAGTTGACCGCTGGCTACGAGCTCCGCATGTACTGGTTCGAGATCTTCGAATGCGTGCGCAAGATCCTGCTCATCGGGCTGCCCATCTTCTTCCCGGCGGGGACGCCGGCCCAGCTCATATTTGGGCTCATCATGTCCTTCCTGTCATATGGCGCCTACTGCGTCTGCGCTCCCTTCACGAAAGAAGAGGACGACCTCCTTGCACAGGTGGCGCAGGTCATCATCTTCTTGTCGTTGGTCAGCTCGTTGGTGACCAACGCCTACCCTGACGATCCGATAATGTCGGCCTTTCTCCCTGCGCTCCTCGCCGTGCCCGTGATCCTCACCGTCCTCTTCGAAACTCCGCTGCTTAAGTACCTGCGTCGCTTCACCGAGGCTGGTGTTAACTCAAGGGGCGGAGGCTCGGTGAAGCGACGCAGGTACTCAATGCGACAAGCAGAGGCAAAGTCAGCAGTACGTATCAAGTGGCAACAGCACAAGCTTGACGCGCTCGCCGTCACCATGGCTTCCTCCTCCTCCTCCTCCTCCGCCGCCGCCGCCGCTGCTGTGCCGCCCTTGAAGTCGACTGTGCGCGTCGGCCCACTCAATTCGCCGGATTCATTCCGGGCGCCTCCTCTCTCCACGGGACGTGCGGGTACATTCCGGGGCCCTCCTCTCTCCACGGGACGTGCGGATTCATTCCGGGTGTGAGGGAAGGTTTTGTGGCAGGTGTGCGCGACGTGACGATCGGACGTGACGATCGGTGGCTCCAACCAGCTCATCTGCGCCATCTCGAGTGAGAGCTGATCGGATGTCAGCATGCCAAACACGCGGGCGCTCAGAGCGAGGTGCGGCACCTCAATGCCAACTCGTTTGTTTGGTCCATCGAGTGAGGGATGACGCACTATGCCGGGCGGTAGGGTATGTCGTATGTGTGTCAGACACCCGCTCCGATAGGCTACTACTATGAGCCCGGGCAGTCTGGCAGGTCCTGCGTAAGTTTTCTTTGCGTTCGCATTTTGGTCTGTAAGAAGAGAGTTTTATCTGGTGTCGCTGTCTGTGCAGGAGGGGAACTTTGGCCGTGTGCAAGCATGTCGTTTACAATAGTAGTATGATAACGACTGAACGGCGTGCGGTGTGTTGTTATTTCGGTGTGAAATGGAACACGGTGTGAAATGTTGTGCCTATCTATCATCGTGAGTGGACTCATGACACGCTCACGAGTGCCGAGTCCCCTCGGTCCGTCCATGCCTCCGGCGGCGGCGCGTCTACCCACGACCATGATCCTTCATTGGGCGTACAGCCGCTGGGGTTGCGCTTCGAATGAGGGGAGGAGGCGTGAGATGCGAGCGCACAGAGACGCTGTACGCTCTTCTCCGTGCTGCAGCCGACTGCTGAGCTTCATCTCGCGCTATCTCCGCGCGCAGCGCTCTCAAGGCCTTGATCTCGCGCGGCGAGCGCTCCGAGTCACTCCACACGGGGCGCGAGAGTTTGGGGGGCGACGGGAAGGTAGGTGCCTGCACAGGTTCCGACACCGCCGGCCACGCGAGCGGCGTACCGGGCACTCGCGTGGCGAGGGTAGTGCGCAGCGCGCGCGACTCGTCAAGTAACGCGACGAGCCTCCGCTCCTCGCGCATCCACGCGAGCCCAAACGAGCGCGACCAAGGGGACGATCCAGCTGACCCGAGGTTCAATCTGCGCCGTGTGCGGCCCTTGGGCGGCGCATTCGGCGGCGGCGGTTCGAGCCAGTTTGCAAGCTCGACGCGGCTGAGGGTACCCGAGTGGCTGCAGTCGATCTCATCGAAGGCCTCTTCGACCGCACCACGCACCAGATCGTGCCAGCGGCGCACGCCATCCTCGTTGTCGTTGCGGCTGCCGCCGCCTGGCGCCCCTGCAGAGGCGGGACGCGAGACGGCAAGGCGCTTCAAGTTGACGAGCCATTCCTTCTTGCGGAGCTGTCCCGAGCCGTCGCCGTCCCATGCAGCGAGGAGATCGGCCACGTGGAGGTTGGATCGCTCAAGCAGCGCGCGCACTTCGTGCCGCAATCGCGCCGCATCCCACGGCGCGCTGCCCTCGACGATCTCGCTTCGGGAGATCTCGTGCTCCATGGAGAGCTCCCGCGCTTTTACGACCCGCAAGGCGAGCGCCTGTTTGGCAGAGAGTTTATCAGCGGTCATCAGGAGGTCATCAGGAAGTCATCAGGGGGTCATCAGGAGGTCATCAGGTCAATGACGCGCCTGTTTGGCAGAGAGGTCGCGACCGCGGTACCAGCTGTTCATCTCGGTGAACGAGATCGAGCCGGAGCCGTCGTCGTCGAGGGTGTCGAAGAGCTCGTCGATCACCTCCCGTGGCCCGTGGAAGCCCAAACTGACGATCATCGAGCTGCGGAGCTCCGCTCTGGTCAGCACGTTGTTCCCGCTCGTGTCGAGCTTGGTGAACAGGTCGGAGAGGGTCAGACCATGCGCCCCGAGCAGGGCGCGCAAGGATGCGCGCACGCTTGGCGGGTCATGGGCGCTGAAGCGCCAGCCGCTCGTGTCGAAGTTGAGGTTTGCGCGTACGTGCGAGTCGACAGCTTTGATGAACTCGCGCATCGTGCGGGACGTGCCCTTGGCGGGGCGCGACTCGCGCACGAACTGTAGGTAATCGAGCCGAGGAGGCAGCGCGCCGGTCTCGTCCATGACGGCCAGCTCGTCGAAGAGCTCGGGCGCGTGCTTGCCGAACCCCATGTCCGCAGCCGCGCTCTCAAACTCCTTTGCACCCAAGAAGCCACTTTGATCGCGGTCGTAGGAGGAGAAGATGTCGAGCATACCCGCGCCGGAGACTATTGCGGCCATCGAGAGGGAGAAGCGCACAAAGTCGACCAGGCTGATCTCGCAGCCGTCGCCGTCCTTGTCAGCCAGCTGGAACCACGACGTCATTTCCTGCTCCGTATGCTGCCTGCGCACTTCTTCAGGGAGAGCTTGCACAAAGGTGTTGAAATCGAGCGACGTGAGGCCGACCCGCGAGCATGCGTCCGAGAAGAAGGCTACGTACTGGCGCACGAAGGCAACTGCAGCGGCGGGCGTCACTTGCCGGGCGAACGCAGGTGGAGAGGTTGGGCGGAGAATTGGCCTGCACAGCATGTTTCA
>Ga0180439_101842_pt1 | contig 12353 bp, 10 predicted proteins | sample ChrtobMetaP5_0mM_FD_119744 | JGI IMG/M metagenome (GOLD analysis project Ga0180439, IMG submission 119744) | Chrysochromulina tobin associated microbial communities from unialgal haptophyte culture, Seattle, Washington, USA - P5_0mM MetaG | ecosystem: Host-associated > Algae > Haptophytes >...
CCTAATGACTTCCTAATGACTTCCTAATGACTTCCTAATGACTTCCTAATGACTTCCTAATGACTTCCTAATGACTTCCTAATGACTTCCTAATGACTTCCTAATGACTTCCTAATGACTTCCCAATGACTTCCTAATGACTTCCTAATGACTTCCTAATGACTTCCTAATGACTTTGGCGAGGGGCGGCGTCGGGCGCATATGGCGGCGCGGCGCCGCCGTACGCCTCCGCGTATGCATGTGCTCACCACGGCGCCCCGCTCCCTTCCCCACAGGTACGCCTCCTCGCATGGCACCATGCCCGAGCAGCAACGACTGACCATCGAGCAGACAGGCGGCACGTGCAATGTGTATCTCGGCTCGGAGGCCACCGCCGCCGCTGGTGGCTCTGGGGGCTGTGGGGATTCCGCCGAGGGCGGTGCGAACCCGGCGCGGCCGCAGGCGAGGGCGGCGGCGATGCCCCCGATGCCCCCTGGCTGGGCTGCGATGATGCCACCGTACATGGCCGCCGCCATGTTCGGTGCGTGCGGCGCCGGCGCCGGCGCAGCGACGAGCGAGGTGCCGTCGCCGTTGCAGGCGCCGTTGCAGCAGCTCGTCCAGCTCCAGATGCTGCAGGTTCTGACGCAGCTGCTGCCGCCGGCGCCGCCCGTGCGCGCCGCAGCCACCTACCCGGCCGTGCCGCCACTCCCCGCAGAGGCCGATGGCGAGGCCGATCTCGGTGGTCATCTCGGGGGTCATCCCGGGGCGGCAGGTGGGCCCGTGCCGCTCGCACGTGGCGCGGCGTATCGTCAAAAGGCGCCCGGGGAGCTGGCGGTGCCCCTTCGGTCCGACGGCTCTGTGGCGCCCATCTCGGCGCCCGTCTCCGCCGCCGCCGCCCCCACCTTGCTGCCGTCGGTGCCCAGTCCCGAGCCGCCGCCCGCGCCCACGGCGGCGCCCATGGCGATCCAGCCCATGCCCCCTGTGCCCTCGACGCCGCCTCCGCTGAGCTCTCTAGGCGCTGGCGCCCTGGGGGGCGGCGCTCTCGCCACTCCCCCCGGCGGGAGCAGCGGCGGTGCGCTCGGCGGCGGCGCTCGTGACGGCGCTCGGGCGTCGGCATCGCGATCTCGCCCGAGATCTCCCCTTTCCACAAGCTTCGCGTCTCCGCTCGCGACGGAAGAGTCCATGGAGGCGGATCAGCTCGAAGCGATGATGTGGCAGGGCAGTGCTGACCGCTCCGCCAGCCGCGCCGCCGCCGCCAACACCGCCGCCGCCGACAACACCGCCACCGCCGCCGCCGCCGCCGCCGCCATCGCCGCCCCTGCGGCCGCTCGCCCACCAGCCGCGGCCACCTCACGTCCATCTCTCTCCCTGAGTGCTGCGAGCCGCCCCGCGCTCTCGGGCGCGCCGCCACCCGCCGCCGCGCCGCCACCCGCCGCCGCGCCGCCCGCGCCCGCTGTCGCGCCGCCGAACGCGCCGCCCGCGGGCAGCAGCTCGACCCACCCAACCCCACCCAATGCCGATGGCGATGAGCTTCTACCGCTGGCCGCGGCCCTGCAAGCGCAGGCGGCGACGCTGCTCAGCCGCCCCGAGAGCGTCGCACGTCGCGAGGCGGAGCAGGTACGTTGATTGCCACGGATGAGCTGCCTTGCATGCAAGTGCTCACCACGGCGGGAGGCGGAGCAGGTGGTCCAGTCGTGGCGCATCGCCCTCCCTCCCTGCATGCAAGTGCTCATCACGGCGCGTCCACTCCCGTGCTCATCACGGCGCGCCCCTCCCCTTTCCCCACAGGTGGTCCAGTCGTGGCGCACCGCCTCTCAGGTTCGTGAAGTGCCACTGATGAGCTGCCTTGCATGCACGCGCTCACCACGACGCCTCGTGCAGTACGTGGAGTGCCACTGATGGCCTGCCATGCATGCACGCGCTCACCATGACGCCCCTTCCTCGCAGGCGCTGCCCCCGAGCGCGCGCCAGGAGCATTTGCGCGCGCTCGAGCTATGGCGCCGAGACGGCGCGGGAGGCTTGCGAGCCCTCACGCCCACACAGTGCGCGCATGCCCTGCGCGCTCTCGTGATGAGCTGCCTTGCATGCAAGTGCTCACCACGGCGCGCCCCCCTCCCCTCTCCCCACAGGTGCGCGCATGCCCTGCGCGCTCTCGTGATGAGCTGGCCTGTCGCTCTGCTGCCGCCCGCCTTTCTGGACGTGCCGCTCGGCGCCAAGTGGGTGAAGGCGGGTTTGACGAGACCGGCGGCGGGCAAGGAGGTGAGCAACGGCGCGCTCGCGACGGCGCTCCGAACGCGGCTGCAGTTTGGGCGGGAAGAGCTCGACAAGTTCAAATGCTTCGACCTGCGCACCGACAGCTACGTCAAGGTTGGCGACGAGTATGATTGCGACTGATTGCGACTGATTGCGACTGATTGCGACTGATGAGCTCTGATGGCCTCCCTCATCAGGTTGGCGACGAGTATTATTGCCAGGCGGCGCTCACGCTGGACGCGCTGCGTGCGGCGGTCGGGCCGGGAGAGTGGCGGCTCTTCGGAAGCCTCATGCAGTACGTGGATTGCCTCTGATGGCCTGCCATGCATGCACGCGCTCACCACGGCGCCTCATGCATACGTGGATTGCCTCGGATGTCCTGCCATGCATGCACGCGCTCACCACGGCGCCTCGTGCAGTACGTGGATTGCCTCGGATGGCCTGCCATGCATGCACGTGCTCACCACGGCGCCTCGCCCTCTCTCTCTCTCTCAGGTACCTGCACGGGCTGAGCAAGGTGGGCGGCCTCGCGCGCTCCGCGCTGATTGCGACTGAATGCGACTGATGAGCTCTGATGGCCTCCCTCATCAGGTGGGCGGCCTCGCGCGCTCCGCGCTGTGTACGCTGCTCAACTCGGCGCTTGTGCCGCCCGCGACCGGCGCGAAGGCCACCGAGTACCAGCGCGCGGCCGCCCAGTTTCTGAACGAGAGCGTGCTGCCACAACCCGGCCAGCCGCTCCCCGAGGTGCTGCTCGCTCAGGACGACGCGGATGAGTACTCGGAGTCCTTCGAGGAAACTTCTAACGAAGGCACGCCCAAGCCGGCGGCGCCCGCCACGGCGCGTCTCCCTGCGCCGTCCGCCGCGGCGCTGGCAGCGGGCCCGCTCGGTGGTGCTGGCGCTGGCGCCGCTGCTGGCGCCGCCGCTGCTGCTGCAGGCCAGCCGGTCGGCCGAATGGGCGCGCGTGCGGGCATGGGTCTCGGATCCCCTCCTGGCAACGCCTCACGCGAGGCCACCGCCATCCGCGGCGCCGCTGGCCACGGCCGCCACCGTATGGGCGCCGTGATGGGCGCGGCACAGCCACCGCAGCCGCATCCGCGCACGTCGCCGTCTGCGGGGCGCCGTGATGGGCGGCACGCCGGTGGTGATGATCTGCTCGAGGCGAGCTACGGCGGCTCGGACGTGGCGTCGGAGCTCGATCTCGACCTGTCGGCCGACTCGCCCTACCGCCCGTCGCCGGGGCGCTCACCACGGCGCCTCACCACGGCGGGCGCCATCGCGGCGCCTCCTCCGGCGCTCACCACGGCGCGCGCCGCACCCGCCGCCGCCACCAGCGCCGCCGCCGCCGCGTCATCCGCCACGTCATCCGCCACGTCATCCGCCTCGGCGGTTCGCACGCCGCCCAAGACGACGCTGCTCAGGACGGCGCCGATCCAGGAGGTCGACTCCGCTCAGGACGACGCGGATGAGTACTCGGAGTCCTTCGAGGAAACTTCCAACGAAGGCACGCCCAAGCCGGCGGCGCCCGCCACGGCGCGCATGCAGCAGCCGCTGGAGGCGCATCCGCCCGCCGCAGCGCCAGCTGCGTCCTCCGGCGCGAGTTTCGTCAACCGAGGCAGTGTCGGTGGCGGCACTGGCAGCTTCGGCGGCGGGGTTGGGGGGGGCGGGCTTGGGGGCGGCGGGCTGGGTGGCGGGGCGCGCCTGGGGCGCCGTGGCGGCGGCGGAGGGCTTGGCGGCGGGCTGGCACCCGTCGAGGTCCCCGCTCCAACCGCTCCGACCCCTGCGCCCGGCGACCCCTCGGCGTCGAGTGCGATGCAGAGGGCTGGCTTCGGTGCTGTCCTCTCGTCCTACGGCGGCGGCGGCGGCGGTGGGTATGGCGACGCGGCGGACTCGTTTTCCTCCGAGGAGGGGAATCCCACTAGCTCCCTCTACGGCAATTCCACAGGACTTCCCACAGGACTTCCCACAGGACTGGGAGGCAACCGCCTTGCCGGCCTCGGCGGCGGCGCGAGGGGGGCTGCGTCCTCATCCGCGGCGGCGCCAACGGCCACCCCGATGGTCACCATGACGAAACCCATCATGACGAAACCCATCATGACGAAACCAATCTCCTCCGCGGCAGATCGCGAGGACACCGAGATCGGCGATCTGCCGGATCTGGAGGAGGAGGACGGTAACGACAACATAGGCATCGCCCGTGCTCGAGGTGCCGCCGGTGGCGGCATCGCCGGTGGCAGCGGCGGCGGCGGCGGGCGCGCGTCGTGTCGGGCGCCCCCCGCGGCCTTCACACGGCCGGCTGTCCGGCCGGTGGCCGCACGCGAGCCCCTGCTCTCTCCCTCGCACGACAATCTCTCCGATGATCTCGAGTCGCTCTCCCTTGACGTTGAAGACATCCTTCCGCACTGACGCATGTGATGGGGTTGGGCGTGTGCGGTGTGTGTGTGCGTCGAGTCAACTTCAAATTGACGACGCGGGGCGGTGCGTCCGCACAGCGTGCGCGACTGCTGGCGTGCGCGCCATCCTGCCGGGGATGCTGCCGGACCCCGCCGCACAAGGGTGGGCGGGTTGGTGTCAGCCGCCGCGAGACCAGGTGAACCCATAGATCGTTCGTGAACAGTACATGGTATAATGCGAGCACTCCTTATTGCACCGGAAATGGACCTCCGCGCATCTCGAGGAATCTCCTCTGAAATAAAATGCTGCACTCCGTGCTCGTCGCCTCGGCGCTGTCATTCGCGCCCGAGGGCGCCCTGCTGCAGTCGCGGGCGCCGCGGGCGCCACGCGCCTCCGCCATTCACGCCGCTGCCGGCGCCAAGCCCAAGATCGTCGTGACTGGCATCGGCGTCATCTCGGCGCTCGGCTCGAAGGAGGAGTTCTGGCAGAATCTGATCACAGGCAAGTGCGGCATCGGCCAGGTCACGCGCTTCGACGCCTCACAGTTCCCGACGACGATTGCCGCCGAGTGCAAGGACTTCGACCCGAAGCCCTACTTTGCCAACGCGAAGACGGTCAAGAGCGTCGACCGCTTCACACACTTCGCGGTCGCGGCGAGCAAGCTGTGCGTCGAGGACGCCGCGCTCGACCTCGGCAAAATCGACCTCGCGCGCTTCGGCGTCATCGTGGGCTCCGCCTTCGGCGGCATGGAGACCTTCGAGGAGCAGACGCTCAACCTCGCCAAGGGTAAGAAGCTGTCGCCCTTCACCATCCCGGCGCTGCTTGGCAACACGGCGTCGGGCATCGTGGGCATCGAGCTTGGCGCGCAGGGGCCCAACTTTGGTGTGGCGTCCGCGTGCGCGGCGGGCTCCCACGCCATTGGCGAGGCGCTGCGCTTCCTGCAGAATGGGGAGGCCGACATGATGCTCACCGGCGGTGCCGAGGCCGCGATCACGCCCTTGTCGTTTGGAGGTTTCTGTGCGATGAAGGCGATGAACTCGGCGTACAACGACAGGCCGCAGGAGTCGTCGCGCCCCTTTGATGCGGACCGCGCGGGGTTTGTCATGGGCGAGGGCGCGGGCGTGCTGATGCTCGAGACGGAGGCCCATGCCATTGCGCGTGGGGCGACCATCTACTGCGAGCTCGGCGGGTATGCGGCGACGTGCGACGCGCACCACATCACCACGCCGCATCCGGAAGGCCGGGGCCTCTCGACCTGCCTCGCGAAGGCCCTCGAGGATGCCTCCGTGCCCATCGAGGACGTCGCTTACATCAACGCGCACGGCACCTCGACCGCGTACAATGACAAGTTCGAGACGATGGCGATCAAAAAGGTCTTTGGTGAGTTTGCGTCCAAGCTCGCCATCTCGTCGACCAAGTCGATGACGGGGCACACGCTCGGCGCCGCGGGCGGCATCGAGGCCGCGATCGCGGTCAAGGTGATGCAGACGGGCATTGCGCCGCCGACGATCAACTACGTGACGCCTGACCCCGAGTGCGACCTCAACTACTGCCCGAACAAGGCTCAGACGCTCGCGCACACGAAGGCGGCGATCTCGGACAACCTCGGCTTCGGCGGCCACAACGCGGCACTCGTCTTCAAGGCCTACGAGGGCAAGGGCACCAAAAAGTAAGCGGCGTCGTCGCAGTGATTGGGCGTCGCAGTGATTGGGCGTTCGGTTGCCTTCCATTGCTGTGGCATGATTCTTGATCCTTTGCTGGGCGTTGCCTCATTTGGTCGGTATCATAACTTGGGGGTCGAATCCGTGTGCGGTGGACTCATCAGTGTGGTCTTCAAAAGTGGACGCCTTTCGTTTTGGCTGGAATCCGAATGGAGTACGGGTGGCTGCAAGGCGGCGCCGAGGGGAACTTCCTCGGCTGCCCCGCCCCCGGCCCGCGCGCGTGGCAAACTCCAAACAGAAACACGCACCGTCCCGCAGCCGCGCCGGCGCACACACTCCACGGGGGAGGCGGTCCGGTGACCGGTCCGGCCAGCGGGGTCAGGACAGCGCGCGTGGTGCGACGAACCCTATACTCCCTTGGGACTTCCGCGCCCGAGCACACAACGATCGTCGAAAGGGAAAGCGTCGAGAACGGTATATATTCCTTTTCTGAAACGTCCGAAGCATGAGAGTTTAGAACCTTAAATTAGACCTTCTCGGAGTACGTCTTGGTCTTCCTGGACCATGGGAAGGGCGTGTTCGTGGCCACAAAGTAGTCCACCGTGTTGGGGATCCCTAACTGGTGCTCGCGTACTCGCCGATCGATCCACGGCTGCGTCCGTTCCCGCAGCATGCCGAGCATCGCAGAGAGCTTCGGGTGTCGGCCGAGCAGGGCGGTCGAGTCGAAGCAGCGGAACTCGAGACACTCTCGCAGGACGGCGAAGAGCGAGACGTCAGCATACGACAAGGCCTCGCCGCACACAAACGGGCCGCCCGAAGCGACCAACGCCGCCTCGGCCGCCTGCATGGTCTCCTCAAGCGCTGTCGTTGGCGGGCCCATATCCACCTTGCCCCCCAGGAAGCCTCGCGCCCAGTAGAGTGTGCCGAAGAGCTCGGAGCCCAGAATGCGCTGCACGATCATGGCGCGCAGCAGGCCATAGAAGACGCGATCCAAGCAGCTCTGAGCGGCGAGGCACACCTCCATGGCCTTCGCGTCCGCTGCGGAGTTGGGCGCTGGCGCCAAGCCGACCCGCTGGCCGACGAAGCGCATGATTTCAGACGTCTCGACGCAATGAGTTCCATCAGGCGCGGTCACCGCCGGGCACAGATCGGTACCGCACAGCGGCGAGTCGTCGCCCATTGCCGCCTTCTTGTACGGATCCAGGCCTTCGGGATAGGGATGCACGCGCACGTCGGTGAAGACGGTACCTGCGAGAAAGAAGAGCTGCCGCACTTGCTCGCCGCGGTTGGGCGCGTCGAAGTAGATGAGGCGCCACGTGCCGGGCGTGTGCGCGATCGCTGGCCGGATAGCGACGACGGGACCCATTTTCGGCGCGAAGTTCCTCGCTAGTACCCAAGAGCATGAACGATGATTCGTGAATTTCTGAGGATTTCTAACTCACGTGGGGGAGGGGAAGTCTCCACCACGGGACCGTCGACACCAAATTTCGCGTTCGAGTTTCTGATTGCGCTTCTGATTGCGCGCGGCGGCTTCAAGTTCCCCCATGGAGCGCCTCGCAGGCTTCGCCGAGCAGCGCATGGACCGCGTGGCCCTCGACGAGGCCCTCGAGCGACGCCGTCAGGTGATCTCCTCCGAGCTCTACAAATTGCAGCTCCAGCCAGCGGCGGTACGAGCTCCGCAGTACCAGAAGCCGCCGCCGCCGCCCACGCAGCAGCAGCAGCAGCGGCAGCAGCAGCAGCAGCAGCAGCAGCAGCAGCAGCAGTTGCCTGCATCGCAGCTGCTGGCCCTGTACGGGAGCAGCCGCGTGCAGGCGTACCTGCAGAGCACCTCCGACAATCCGGTGAGGCAGAAGGTCGAGCTCACTGGCCACGTCGCCCGGCTGCGAAAGCTCGCTCACTCAGGCTCGGCAAGCCGCCTCGGCGAGTCGTCGGCGGCGCCGCTGTACAGCCTCGCGGCCTTGGAGGCGCAGAAGGAGGACACGGTCGCGCTCGAGCAGGCCCTCGACCAGCGGCGGCGCGACACCGTCGCCCAGATCTTTGGGATCAACCATCGACAGCTGCGCTTGCTGAGCATCGTCAGGCCCGTCAAGCACATCGCTCGGCTCGTCTCCTCGGAAGAGTCGGATTGGGACATGGTGCCGTCGCGCCGCAGCCCCGAGTGGCGCGACCCGTACCCCCACCTCTCTGCCCAGGCAGCCTCGTATGCTGTGAAGAGTGCGGCGCGCCCGTTGGCAAGGCCTCAATCGGCGCCGAGCCTGCCGCAGCGGGTCGGCGTCGGCAATAGACGCGCCGCCAACGGCAGCAGTGGCGGCGCCAGTGGCCGCGCCAGCGGCGGCGATTCCGATGCCGGGAGCCGCGCTGCAAGCCCAGTACGCAGTGCCAGCCCGACATGCAGTGTGAACAGCACTGGTACCGGTGTGAACAGCACTTGCGCCGGCGGCGGCGGCTACGGCCGCGCTGCAAGGCCAGGCTCGGCAGCAGGCACTCGGCCGCCGCCGCCTCGCGCCGTCCGTCCCGGCTCAGCCCCCGCGCCCCCGCGCTCCACAATGTCCCTCCACCCGACGTCGCCCGGGCTGAGCGCCGGGATGAGCACGGCAGTGAGCGCCGCGGCGGACGTGCGATGGCGAGCAGCCCCCACCATCCCAGCGGGAGGGGGGGCATGGCGCCCCAATCCAGTCGCCGTCGAGGCGCAGGTCTGGCGCGCCGAGAGCGCCGTGTTGGGCGCTTCGCCCGATCCCTACGCGACGACCGAGGCGCCCGGTACGGCGCCCGGTCCGCCGGTGCTGCTGCCGCCCGCTGTCGAGTCTGCCTGGGCGGTCGCCGCGTTGGCGGCGGCAGAGGAGGAGGCGGCGGCGCAGGAGGCGGCGGCGGAGGCGGAGGCGGAGGCGGCGGCGAAGGCGGCGGCGGCGACGTCTCTGGCGCATCGGCCAGTTTCGTCAGTTTCGTCTATAGAGCATCGGCGAGTTTCGTCAGTTTCGTCGCAACGGTTCGCGCCGCCCGAGGATGCGCCCGACACGGCGCTCGACTCGGAGCTCTCCCTCACTGAGTTGATGACGTCGGCAATTACGAGCCCTCCCGCGCGCTCTCCGCGTGCCCAGCACGGCGCTGCCTACGAGGCGGCGGCCCAGGAGGCGGCGCTCGCCACGGCGCTTGCGGCGGCGGCAGAGCATCCCGCCTTCGCGTGGAGCATGGGCGCCGTATCGGGCGGCGCCGTACCGGGCAGCGGCGCCGTGGAGAGCGCGGCGGGTATCGTGAGCGCCGTCGTGAGCGCCGGGGGAGCAGGTGGCGGTTACGACTGTGGCGGAGGCGGCTGCAGTGGCGCTGCCGAGCAGGAGCCCAACTACGGCGATGCCCAACACGGCGCGTACCCGCACGATGCTGCCCAACACGGCGCTCCGCTGCAGGAGCCCAACTACGGCGCTGAGGCTGGCTTCGATGCCGTGGGGATGCACTGGGGGGTGCCCAACACAGCGCTTCCGCGGGCCGAGACGCCATCTGACGAAACCGTCGAGATCGAGATCGAGATCGAGTGCGGGCGAGTGCGGGCGATTGCGAGCGAACCACCGTCGGTGTCGCCCGGGCGGCGCGACTGGCTGCGGCGCAAGGTGAGGCGCGCCGTGTGGGAGGCTGTGGAACCATATGATTGCCACTGATGAGCCTCTGATGAACTCCCTCATCAGGTGAGGCGCGTCATGTGGGAGGCCGTGCGGCTCTACCGACAGGTGCGTTTTGTTTGCATGGGATGGCCTGATGGCAATCAGAGGCAATCTGATGGGACGGACGGGTGGCATGCGAGCGGAGGCAATCAGAGGCAATCAGAGGCAATCAGAGGCAATCAATCAGGCCGGGTGGCATGCGATCGGAGGCAATCAGAGGCAATCAGAGGCAATCAGAGGCAATCAATCAGGCCGGGTGGCATGCGATCGGAGGCAATCAGAGGCAATCAGAGGCAATCAGAGGCAATCAGAGGCAATCAATCAGGCCGGGTGGCATGCGATCGGAGGCAATCAGAGGCAATCAGAGGCAATCAATCAGGCTGGGTGGCATGCGATCGGAGGCAATCAGAGGCAATCAGAGGCTATCAGAGGCAATCAGAGGCAATCAATCAGGCCGGGTGGCATGCGAGGCCTGATGGCCTGCTTACACCTGCTCGCCGTGCCAGCATGACATCTCAGAGTGCACTCGGTCGCATCTGATCGCCTCTGATCGCATCCTGATCGCATCGAATTGCATCCTGATTGCCTTAAATTGCATCCTGATTGACTTTAATTGCATCCGATGGCCGTCTGATTGCATGCCGTCTGATTGCATGCCGTCTGATTGCATGCCGTCTGATTGCATGCCGTTGGTAGGAGGTATACCGTGCCAGCATGGCTGGTCGTGACGTTGTCGACGTTGCTCGCTTGGCCAAAGTCGCCCTTGACGTGCACAAGACCTCCGAGGCGCTCAAGACGTGTGACTTCTTTCATGAGCTTGACACTCGGCAGCTCGCGATGCTCTCATCGGCCGGTCGGCGCCGCCGACACGCGCGGTACTTCTGATGCCCTCGGATGCCCTCGGATGCTCTCGGATGCCCTCTGATGCCCTCTGATGGCCCTCTGATTGCATGCAGATACGCGGCGCTCTATCGCGAAGGGGCGGTGGCGAAGGCATTCTACGTCCTCACCGCAGGCAAGCTCGAGGAGCGGCAGGTAGCAGCTGGTCTTGGAGATGACATTGGGATACCGCCGCCCCCTGGCCCACGCATCCTCCAGGTGAGCGAGGCCCTCCACGTGACGCTACGGCTGCATGCAAGTGCTCACAACGGCGCTCCCCTCTGCCCACACGCATCCTCCAGGAGAAGCGCAAGGGGCGCGAGCGTCGCGCGGTGGTGTGTCCTCGTGGCGCGGGCTGTGAATATGTCCTCTTCGGGACTGAAGTACGTTTCCAAGCATGGCCGATCATGGCCCGCTGATGGCCTGATGATGATGGCTTTCTGATGGCTTTCTGATGGCCTGATGATGGCCTGATGATGGCCTGATGATGGCCTGATGATGGCCTGATGATGGCCTGATGATGGCCTGATGATGGCCTGATGATGGCTTTCTGAGTGCCTCTCTCAATCGCGCCAGCTGGGGACCTCCTACTGAGTGCATGCTGATTGCCTCCCTCATCATGTGTGCATGCTGATTGCCGGCAGGCGCTGCTGGGGAAGCCACGTGCCTCGACGATGAGCTGTTCGGACGATGTCGAGGTGCTCACATTCAATGCCGATGAGCTTCACCTCCACCTACGCCCCGACGGTGTGGCCAAGGTTCGTCAGCTCTGAGTGCCTCCCTAATCAGCTCTGAGTGCTTCCCTGTGGCCAAGGTTCGTCAGCAGCTGCCTGTGAAGATCTCCTGTGCTGATTGAATCTGAGTGCATCGGATTGCATCTGAGTGCACCAGGTACGGCGGAAGCTGTTTGAGACGATGGTCGAGGCCGAGCTCGTTCACACCGACCTGTTCCGCGACCTCCCTAGCCGCTCGGTGCGCGAGTTCGTCTGCTTGCTCGAGCTACGCGAGGTGCTTGCAGGCGAGGTGCTCTTCGACCTTGGCAACCCGGCCGACTGCGTCTACTGGGTGCTGCAGGTGCGATGGCCTCTTTGAGTGCCTCCCTAATTACCTCTGAGTGCCTCCATCCCTAATCACCTCTGAGTGCCTCCCTAATTACCTCTGAGTGCCTCCCTAATCACCTCAGTATCACCTCTGAGTGCCTCCCTATAACTACCTCTGAGGGCCTCTCTGAGTGCCCTCCTCGGTGCCTCCCTATAATTACCTCTGAGTGCCTCCCTAATTACCACTGAGGGCCTCTCTGAGTGCCATCCTCGGTGCCTGCCTGGGTGCCTGCAGGGGGCGGTGCAACTCACACGTGGACGGCAGTTACTGGCCACATTAGGGCCGGTGCCCGCGGTCGGTGGCGCGGCCGCGACGCCGGGGGGGCTACCGGCCTTTGGTGAGGCGGCCTTGCTCGACCGACGGCCGCGCACCGCGCACGCACGCGCCGTCACCGACTTGAAGCTTCTGGTCTTACCCGTCGAGCAGTTCGCCG
>Ga0180439_101843_pt1 | contig 12350 bp, 10 predicted proteins | sample ChrtobMetaP5_0mM_FD_119744 | JGI IMG/M metagenome (GOLD analysis project Ga0180439, IMG submission 119744) | Chrysochromulina tobin associated microbial communities from unialgal haptophyte culture, Seattle, Washington, USA - P5_0mM MetaG | ecosystem: Host-associated > Algae > Haptophytes >...
CGCCCACCGTCGCCGCCTCCAATACCGCCGCCGCCCTCACCGCCCCCACCCTCCCCGCCCCCACCCTCGCCCCCACCCTCGCCGCCCTCGTTTTGCGTGGCGCACGAGCGGCAGCCGCTCCTCTCGCTACAACCTCTCTCAGGTCGCCGCCTGCCCTTGGCCGGCGAGTACCCGCATCACGAGCTCACGCTGAGCACGACGCCCAACGGCACCGCGCCCACTCCAGTTCTCCACACGATCCGCGCCGAGCTACGCCTCTTCCTGTCCCAGGACCGCTCGCACGGCCCCTTTGTCGACCACGGGCGCGTCGCAGCCTATGAGACTCAATCGTACGCCCTGCGCGTTCGCTTCGCGGCGGTGCGTTCGGGCTGGGCCTTTGAAGAGAACCTCACCCTGCATGTACCGCGCACACGTGCCGTGCCGGGCTACTACGGCCGGTACAGTTTCGAGCGGCAGGGCTTGCGCTTCGATGCGGACGAGGCGCTCACGGTCAAGCTCGTGCAGGCGGACTGGCACGGCGTGAGCTGGGGCGACTGGCGCGCGCTGCATGCGGCGCTCTGGCCCGTGGAGCTGTGCGGCACACCGCAGAATGTGATGCTGCCCATCGACCCGTATCCGACGGGCATGTTCGGCGGTGGCATGGCGGAGCCTGGCGTGGGTTTGGAAGGTGAGCTGGCAGCAAGGCGGAACCTGGCGTGGGGTTCGACCGTTCAGTTTGATGCCGAGGCATTTGCGCCGCCGACGTGACGGGTTTCAGCCGAGCCGAGCCGAGCTTAAAGCCGAGCAGTTTAACCTCAGGTAACGTTCGACAATATAAACAGAATACATATTGGTCGGAATACATATTGGTCGGCCGGGCTGTACTTTACGTCGGTACAGGTGGAGGTGCGCTGCCTGCGCTCCACCTCCAAAAGTCATTCGGCAATTTACACGTCGGATCGCTCCATCAAAGCTGCGGCGGCGCGGCGTCGAGCACGCACTCGTCATTGCACCAGCCCTGCAGCTCGCACCACGCATCAAAGGCCGCCCTGCAGCTTGTCACCGCATCGGCGTGCGTCTCTGTGACGTACAGTCTCAACGACTCCTCCTCAAAAGATTGTGGAAGCATCGCAAGGTGCTCGGCACTTGGCTCGCGACGCGCGTGGAGCAGTGATCCTTGGCCTGCAGGGGCGCTGGCGGCGTTGCTAACCAGCCCCGCGCCACTCACCCCGCCGCGTTGATTCTTGTCAAAGAATCGAACGCCTTCGAGAGGATTTTCAGCGCCGCGTCCGTAGTGCACCCGCCGCACGTTTACCCGCAACGAGGTGTCAGGGATGGGCGTCGCGCGACTCGTGGTCGTGGTGAGTTCCGCAATCTCCGCCACAATTGGCAGCAGACCAGCTCGCGTGCCCCAGCCTCGGCGTCGCACTTCGCCCGCCTCGAGGACCACGGAGCCCACGAACCGGTACAGCTGGCGCAACCTGAGCCGTGCGAGGAGTTTGGAGGCAGCCTGGAGTCTCTCGTCATGGACGCCCATGTAGACGGCTCGCGTCGCCTCGAACTCCACCAGCTGAAGGATGCCGTCGTTGAGCTGCAGGAAGCCGACGAGGTCATCATCCTTTGCGCCGCCGCACTCCGACAGCCGAAGCGCCTGACCATCTCGCCCATGGAGACGCAAGACGTCCGAGGCGTCCACCAGCTCAATCGCGTCTCTGAGCATCAGGTCGATCGCCGCGGTGACACGATGCTGGTAGAGCTCGACATGCAGGGCATAGCGGGTCTGAAAGACGTGGAGCACCTCGTGGAGGCATTTGATGGGGAAGCACACGCGAAGGCGCCCTTCGTCCGCCAGAGCCACTCGCGCTAACCGCATCAGCCGTCCTGCATCGAAAGACACCTTGACTACGCCGGCAAAGTACGAATCTCGCTCAAAGTAGTCGAGCTTGTCGACATCTAGACCAGAGCGCTTGTTGGCGACAATATCGTACAAGAAGCCCTTGTCCGAGCCGCACACGCCAGCATCGCCAAGGCGCATCGCTGCATGGGTAGCAAGGCCCGGTGTCGGCTCGCCGGCGATGAGAGCCTGCACGAACTCGAGGTCGTCCGGTGAGAGCCAAGAAGAGGCGTCGATGCTCCGAAAAAGGCGAGCGACGAGCTTGTGCGAGAGATCCTCATGGCGCGGCCGCGCCTCGACGTCTTCGAACAGCGTCTCCCAAAAATGGCTCATCGGGCCGTGCCCCAGATCATGCAACAAACCAGCCAACGAGACGCACAGAATATCGGTATCGGTGATGGCCAGCTCGGGCTGCAGGCGCTGAAAATGCTCCGCCCACTCGCGCGAGAGGTGGGATACGCCTAACGAGTGCTGAAATCGGTCGTGCACTGCGCTCGGGAAAACATAGCGGCATGAGCCGAGCTGGTGAATCCCTCGCAAGCGCTGAAACTCGGAGCTGTCGACAACGAGGGCCACCAGAGGGTGCAGCTCAATGCTGTGATGAATGGCGTCCGTGATGGTACGAGACTGCGGCGGGGTACGCTGAATAATTGCAGCGGCGGTGTATGCGGCAGCGGCGGTGTAAGAGGCGCCTAGGACCGTCAGCATTGGAACAAAATTGCAGCGGCGGTGTATGCGGCAGCGGCGGTGAAAGAGGCGCCTAGGACCGTCAGCATTGGCACAAAAAACCCCGTGCTCAAAATCTCGGGGAATTCACTCGATCATTCACATTCACACTATCATGCTCGCACCACTTGGTGTGAACAATGGGTGAATTCACAGCGCTGTCAGTAAAACACAACAAGTTTTGGCTGGTCGGTACCTTGTGTGTCGATTCAACTGACCCTTTCTCAAGTTTCGCATCTCGGAAAACTGCCGCCGCGATTCTCGTCTGCGCGACACTTGGGTGCGGCTCTCGCGGCACCGCTCGTGCTGCGCCGGGCGCCGCTGCGCACGGGACGGCTGCGTTTGGCGGCAGCGGCAGACGCTACCCGGCGGCGCATCGCCTGGGTGTGCCCGACGCTCGGCGCACTTGGCTGCCTGGAGCAGCGTGAAGAGGCCGTGCCGCCTGTAGGCGATGACGAGTGTTTAGTGGCCGTCCGTGCGATCGGCCTCAATTATGCCGACGTCTTTATGGTGCTTGGCCTCTACGAGGCCTTCAACAAGTACCTCGAAGAGAATCCCGGCCAGGCCGTGCCGGGCTTTGAGTTTGCGGGAGATGTCATCGAGGCGGGCAAGGCGGTCACCACGCACAAGGTCGGTGACAGAGTCTACGGTTTCACGCGCTTCGGCGCATACCGCACGAGCGTGGTCGTGCGCGAGAAGATGCTCCAGCCGGTGCCCAAGGCGTGGTCGTATGCTGAGGCTGCGAGCGTACTTGTACAAGGCCTGACTGCCTGGCATGGTCTGGTCGAACTCGGTGCCGCGAAGAGAGGTTCCCGCGTGCTCGTACATTCCGCCGCGGGCGGTGTGGGCTGCGCTGCCCTCGAGATCTGCGAGAACCTGGGCTGCACCTCGGTTGGGGTCGTAGGCTCCATCGACAAGGTACCTTTTCTCAAGGAGCGTTACCCATCGTGTACGCCACTCGTGCGTGGCCCCGAGAGACAATACGCGCGCCAGCTCGAGGATTTAGGCGGCTCATACGATGTGGTGCTCGAGTCGCTTGGCGGTCAATTCCTCACCGCTGCACTCGAGCGTGTCGCACCGATGGGTCGGCTCGTGCATTTTGGCGCGACGGCAGCGTACGGCGGCTCGAGAGTCGATGGGCTTTTCAAGTGGCTCAAGCTCATACCGAGCTACCTGCGTCGTCCGCTCGTCGACCCGGGCGCGATGGTGCCAAAGAACGTGGCTCTCTTCGGCTTCAACCTCGTGTGGCTCACGGACCGAGAGGAAGAGCTCACGCGAGAGTTGGAGGAGATGCTGGGACGCGGCGGCCTCGGAAAGCGGCCACCGGCGGTCGGGCGTTCCTTTCCGTTTGCGGAGCTGCCCTCAGCGCTCGATTGGCTTCGCAGCGGGAACTCGGTGGGCAAGGTCGTGGTGACTGTGGAGCCGGGGGCGGGAGGCGAGGTTGGGTGAGCTGTGGAGATCATGATGTGGAGACCGTTGCCTCGGTTGTCCAGGGCAAAAGTATTATGGTATACCCCTATACGGTGTGCGGAGTCGCACAGTGCTCACTGGACTGGCGCTGTATGGTGCTGTCGTCTCTTCATGTCAGGCCATCTCAGCAGACCCTCCTTGCCTCCTTCACTTGTTCTTCAACCCTGGTTTCAGTTAAGATGTCCGGTTTACGCCAGCCGGGGCGTTGAAAGTTCACAGATCACACCACTTCCTCAGAGGTTGACTGAGTCTGTGACACACCCCACACCGTACAGTACCCTTCCTCAACACCCAATCCTGGGGCCGCCATCATGCACACCTTCCAATGCATCCCCTCCTTTCTCATTTGTGGGCTGCCACGCGGCCGCCTGTGCCCACTTTGCAGACTTTGCGGGGGGACCGCGACGAAACTCTGTGACGGTGTGATTATACCGTGTGGGGATGTGGTGGAGCCACTTCGGCTGGCTGCACCCTTGCGGGCTGACTTGCGCTGTTTGCTCAGATTCGGCTGCGTACGTATATGGTGCTCTGCCGAAAAGGAGATAGCCAGTGGCACGAGCTCACAAGGCACGAAGCGCGTGAAGTGAGAGACTACGCAAAACATCTTCCGATCGGCTGGCAGTATTGCCACCGTCCACAGTGGGACCGTAGGTACAGCACAGTCTTTGAGCAAAACTATCGGCCTACCGTGTTTGACCAGAACTCTCGGGCACGCACTCACGGCCTTTCACGCGTGGAGTACGACGGCAAGGAGGGAAGAGTGTTGGGCTGGGATGCACGCAGCGCTCGATTCATTGTGAAACTTGAGGGGTCCACCGAGCCAGTTCGGATAAAGAGTCACAACCTGCTTTGCCGCATGATGTCCGAGGCCCCTGAAGACGAGGTGGACTCCGAGGAGGAGGACGAGCCTTCGTGGTGTCTCGCGACTCGCGAGGTGTTTGTGCGCTGGATACCTGCACGTGCTTCGTCGGGCGACCCGACCGCGTCACTGCAGATGAGGGCCGCTGAAGCTTTGCTAGCGGCGGGAACGAGCACATCGGACTTGCGTGGAGCCGATGTGCCTGACCACGTGGTGGACATCGTTGAACGGGCTGCTCGGGGTGGCCTTCTGATCTGCACGGTGCCTCATCGCACCGACCTCTGGGCCGACGATGGGTACTGCAACATCGGATGCCTGATGGCAGAATTCGAACTCCCCCATGTCGATGGAGCGCGCTGGAGGTTCGAACAGTCGCGCACCCATGGGGCGAGGTTGGTGCTGCCCGTCATGACCACTGATGACCACTGATGACCTCTGATGACCTCTGATGACCTCTGATGATCTCTGATGATCTCTGAGGACCACTGATTAGCCCTCGGATGCCTCCCTCATCAGGTGGGTGCTGCCAGTAGCGCCATATGAGAGCGAAGCAGCCGGCGACTGTAACCCTGCATTCGGCCCCCGACTGGCGGAATTGACGCCGTACGCGACCCTGCTCAAAGCCGTGTCCCAGCGTGTGGCGCGGTTCAACGAGCAATGTCTGTGTGACGGGGACGCCACGAGAGGCAGCGAACGATGGCGTGTCGTGGCGGACCCGCCGCTGTGCGTGCTGCTCGCAGACGACAACTGTCATGGCTACCACGCGCATGGCCACCTGCGCTTTGGGTTCCCCTTGTTCTTTGGCGGCGCCGCCGACCCGCCTGACACGGCCGAAGAGCTGCACAATCGCGGGATCTTGGCGATCCCTCCCCGCCTCGACCCCCCAGCGCAGCAGCTCTTGGAGGTGCTTAGAGCGACACAGTTCCCAGCAGAGACGTGCCGACGCCGCTGGAAGGTGGGCTGCGCCGCACCCTGATCTATCCCCTTATCCGCACGCCTCTTGGGGTCCTCGCTCGGGTTCCTCACTCGCGCACCCACCTCTCGTTCGACTGCCGTCGCCCTGATTGCGGACGGCTCGCCCTGGTGTGCGTGCAGGTGAGCTTCGAAAAGTGCCTCTTCGCGATGAAACGCAAGAGCAATGCGTTTTCTTCGGACGACGGGACTGTCCTGGACGAGGCGGAGAGCATCTCAGCATGCGTCGACCGGGTGTGTCATGCGATGGCGAGGCGCTACGCGAGCGCGGGGCGGGGCGACGTGCAGGTGCGCCTCGATTTCGACCAAGGCGATGGCGAAGGCTGTTCCTTGATGGGAAGCCTGCCGCCGTCGAGCAGAGCAGAGGCTCACTATTCATACGGGAGCAGAATTGTGGACGATGAGCGCGGTGAGGAGTACATGGAGCTTGATGGTGACGAGGGGGAGGACGAGGAGGACGGGGACGAGTACGACGACGACGACGAGGAAGCGTCGGTGGAGGGGGACGAAGAGGGGGAGAGTGACCACGAGGCATCTTCCGGACGAGAGTGGGAGGAGGAGGAGGCCCACCAGGTCAAGCAGCCGTGAGTCATAAGTGGAAAACTGCATGACCTCTGCGAGGAGCGAATGAAACAAGCAAAGCACAAAAAAGCGTAGATGGTGTGAACGAGGAGGAGGCAGCCTGCGGTGGTTATTAACTAAGGTCACCCGAAAGAATGGGGGGGAAATAGTTTATAGAAAAAATGTACACCCGCTCCCAGAGCGTCTCCCCGCGCCTGCTCGAAGGCTTGGGGGGTAATCGACTTGTTAGAAAGACTTTTTACCGGTACCGGTAGCCCCCGAAGTTGGCAAACTTCGACGTCTCTTTGAGGGCCCGTTTCAGGGCTCGAGAAGGGCTCGAGGAGGAGGGCGGCGACTCGGTGCGATCCGGTCGTCCACACGCCTGCAGGCCATGCAATCATCCCCATCATACTCGCAGGGCGAGGAGGTTCGATTCAGGGGGACGCACTTTTGGTGTGAAGCACCGTACCTGCACCGGCCGATGACGCAGCGAGTGGGCGCCGGCTTGGGCAGGACCTGGTCGGAGGTCAAGATAGGCGCGACGTGCGAGCCGCTCGGCATCGGCAGTTCGCTCAACGCCGTGTTGGCGGCGGAGTGGAATTACGAGCAGACCACTAGCCAGGAGCGCTTCATGCTGCATTGTGCCCAGGGGAAAGAGCTCCCCAAGCAGCCGCTCGACAATCAGCCCGATGAGCTGTTCTTGCCTCCGCGGCTGAAGAAGTGGAAGCCAGAGCACAAGCGCCAGCTGAGCGCCTTGCAGAATGAGGCCGGGCGCCTGGGCACCGTCCTCAGCAACACGTATTATCCGCCTCCTGACAGGGCGCCCGTCCGCGACCGTAGGCGTCAGCCTAAGATTCTGAGTGCGACCGCGAAGGATGTGGATCCGGTGGTACGTGGGAAGGACGAGCTGAACTACCGGACCGTGCCCGTGCCCGCGACGGCCGCGGAGGGCGAGCGCCTGCCGATGGCCTCCGCCCTACTCTTCCCCTCGAGACAGTCGTCAAAGACTCCTCTCCGGCTGCATCGCAACTTATCACTGCCCATGTCAGTCGTTGGGGAGCTGCTGACGCGCGATGGCAAGATCGCGCCGATTGTGCCGCGCGCTTGGAAGCTCGCGGCCGCCGAGCGCCCATCCAGCGCGCGCGGCGTGGAGCGCTCCCTCCTGCGCCTTGAGCGCTCTCTCGAGCGCTCCGCCTCCCTCTCGCTCACGCGAGATTCTCCCGCGCCAGATTCTCAATCTCCCACGCCAGATTCTCCCACACACACTCGCACACACTCACCGGCACGGGAATACAACGATGGAGTCTTCTCGCCCACGGGTCAGCGCACAAAGCTGGGCGGCGGCGGCGACGGCGGCGACGGCGGCGACGGCGGCGGCGGCAGCGGCGGCGACGTCGTCGATGGTCTCGACGTCCACGCGGTCAGTGGGACGTCTGGTGAAGACGAGGCGCTGTGGCGAGCGGATTCGGGCTACGGCACCAGCGCACGCTTCTCAACGCTCGGCTCGGACAAGCGACTGCCAGTCTTCGTGCCCTTGCATCAGCTGCCCATCAACCCGAACGCGGGCAAGCGCGCTGTCGAGCCTTGGGAGCATGTGCTGACTGACAAGCCCTGGATCGCGGGCAAGTCGCCCAACCTCCTCTCTCGCAAGAAGGCACCGTCCCTTCCTCGCACGCACGACCGGCGCTATCGCAAGAGCGCGATGCCTATCGCCGTGAGTGCGCTCGCCACGCATTAGAGAGGCTTCGGAAATGTGTCCACCACCAACACTCGGACGTGGCCTTGTTGCGGGTTGCTTTGCGCGCACGAACCATCATGAGCGACGAGACCGCTCTTCGACGAGACTTACATTCACATTCACAGTCCAGCTCTCCCACGAGACTCAGAGGACGGAGGATCATCGGACCGATGAACTCTGAGTGGAAGGTGTCGTGCTCCGTGTGGAATGGTGGTGCACCACCGTGGCCACGCGGCCGTGGTCGTGGATCGGTCGATCAGATATGCGACTGGGCTCCTCGGGACCCCCCTACCGCTCGCAAGATATGGGCCCAATTCAGCAACAGCAGTCGCTCCAGAGAGGCACCGCACACGCTGGCGTGTGGGCCTGACGCGCGAGCGAGAGCGCATCGAAATCTGAATGTCCCCGAATGCGAATCCACAATCCTCTATCAAGCTACGATTTTTTTGAGGACGCGCGTGTCCGTCGACGCGGTCGAGACCCCGGGTCCCCGGCGGGGGAGCCGGAGCGTACCCGGGGGGACGACGAGAGCCCCGGGCGGCACACGGCGAGGGACGATTCACGGCACCGCATGTTCGATGTTGCCTCTCATGTCTCATGTCGACGTGCCGCGCGGCTCGAGTCCGCTCGAGCGTATTAAGCTGTCAACTCACTCAGTATCTAGCATGTCAACCCTTCCGCTGTTAGGTCCACGTCAGCTCTCAGAAGATCTCAAACAGGCCCGCGGCCCCCATGCCTCCACCGACGCACATGGTGACCACCGCCGACTTGGCTCCGCGCCTCTTGCCTTCGATGAGCACGTGGCCCACCTGCCGAGAGCCCGTCATCCCAATCAGTGGCAATCCATGGCAATCCGTGGCATATCCGTGGCAATCAGTGACCCACCTGCCGAGAGCCCGTCATGCCAAACGGGTGGCCAATCGAGATGGCGCCGCCGTTGACGTTCATCTTGGCGTGGTCGATGCCGAGCACGTCCGCACAGCGCAGCGGCACGGCCGCGAACGCCTCGTTGAGCTCCCACAGGTCAATGTCTTCCACACGCAGGCCGTGGCGCTCGAGAAGACGAGGCACAGCCACCGTCGGCCCGATACCCATCTCATCAGGTTCACACCCGCCGACTGCGAAGCCCTTGAAGGCGCCGAGCGGCGTGAGGCCGCGCCGCATCGCCTCACCCTCTTCCATGAGCACGCACGCGGAGGCGCCATCCGACAGTTGCGACGCATTGCCTGCGGACACGGTCGCATTGGCATTGAGGACCTTTCCTTCTTTGTCCTTATGCATGATGGCAGGCAGCTTGGCGAGCCCCGCGAGCGTCGTGTCGGGCTTGTTGCACTCGTCCTTGACGACGCGCGTCTTCACCTTGCTCACCTCGCCGGTCACCTTGTCCGTGACCACCATCGTCACATCCATCGGCACGATCTCGGCGTCGAAGAATCCAGCGGCCTGCGCCGCCGCTGTGCGCTGCTGCGAGGCGAGCGCGTACTCGTCGAGGCGCTCGCGCGAGATGCCGTAGCGATGCGCGACGATGTCGGCGGTGTCTACCATGGGCATCCACAGAGCGGGGTGCGCCTTCATTAGGGAGCGGTCCACGACCACCCCTTTGATCATCTTGGGCTGCACGAGGGAGATCAGGTCCAGGCCGCCGCCGATGGCGACCGGCATGCCGTCGACGATGATGGCGTGCGCAGCCATGGCGATGGCCTGCAGCCCGGAGGAGCAGAAGCGGTTGATCGTCGTGCCGCTCGTAGTAACGGGACATCCGCCGGCCAGCGCAGCATTCCGTGCAATATTCATGCCGGTTTCTCCCTCGGGCATGCCGCAGCCCATGAACACGTCTTCGACGGCTGCCGGCTCGATTCCGGCCTTGGCGATGGCATGCTTGATAGCATGACCTCCGAGCGCAGCGCCGTGCGTGGCGTTAAAGCCACCACGGAAGGCCTTCGCGAGTCCCGTCCGTGCAGTGGAGACGACGACCACTCGCCGCGCCATTTCGAATGAAAGCCATGATGAAAGCTGAGGTTTCCAAAGATGGGAATTAAAACGCGTAACGCGACGCCCCGGTGCTTTTTCGGTCGATACTACCGGGTAACTGGAACTCCTCTGAAAAAGGTGGGGCCGCCGCGCGGCTCAGCACACGCTTAACGTGTAGTTCTTACGCCTGGCGGGCGAGCGCGGCGGGCGACGAACCGGCACGCCACCGCCGGCTTGCTGGGCCGCCACCAGCTCGAGCGAGATCGCGCCTGGCGTCGGATGCTGTGCAAGAGCGTCACACTTGAGCGTGGCCGCCGTCGCCACGAACGGCACAAGGAAGGCAACGAGGCAAGCTCCCAGCATGGCGCTCGGCGCCTCGGCAATGGCGACGGCGAGTGGCAGAGGCAAGTAGGCGGAAGAGCGCGAGGGCCCGCTGGCAACGATGAGGGCGCCAGCAGCGACCGCGCCAGCATACGTGCCGAGGCGGATGGGGAAACGTCGCTCCATGTACGGGTAGCACGCCTCCACATAATCGCCGAAGAGGAGATTGATTGAGGCCGCCGTCCAGCCAGTGCTGACCGGCCGCCTCCGCTGCCCGTGCTCCTCCTCCTCCTGCTGCTGCCGCCGTGCGTGTGCCTCGACTGCGCACATGACCCCGGCGCAGGTGGCGCATAGACACGCGGCGTCGAGCGCGCCCAGCATCGACAGTCCCCCCTCGGCCATCTCAGCCACGATCAGCGGCAGCATGATGCCATGGTAGTAGCCGCGGATCGAGCCACCGAGCGTCGCGGCACCTGCCAAGCCCCCCGCGAGCGCGGCCAGTGGCGTGGGCAGCGACGCTGGCCACACGAGGACGGCGGTGAGCGCGGCAACGAGCATGCTGAGGGGCGGCGCTAGGACGACACCCATCAGACCACCCACGAGCCCCGCGCCAGCACTCACGAGATGTGATGAGGCGGTGGCGGGCAGGCCCCGACGGTGAGCCATCACCATCACACGCCGAGCCACGAGACCCCCAGCGTAGCCCGCCGCGAGCGCGGCGGGCGCCACTGGGCCGGGCGCGGCGAGCCATCGCATCTCTCCTGGCCACGCATCGCCCAAGCAACCCATGCAACCCATGCAACCTACACGCGTGGCGATGGTCATGGAGCCGGCGACGAGCCCGGCGATGCCACCGCTCTCGCCAAGCGCTGCCGCGCGCGCGCCGCCCACCGCCGCGACGACGAGCGGCAGCAAGCTCGCGCGAACGTGAGCGACGACGGACGAAAGGGCGGCGGCGGCACCAACTCCAAGCGGCAGGGCTGGAAGGAGAGCAAGGACGCGTAGTACGACGGCGAGGCACACCACGACGGGAAGCGCAGCGTCGATCACTGGTAGCACGTGAAGCTCGCTCGCAGGCAGCTTCGGCCGGAAGGTGGTGCCGAAGTGTCGAGCGAGCGCCGCTGCGGTTGCCATCGCACGGCTGTCGGCAGTGGTCGAGACGGAGCCACTGAGTTGGAGCACGAAGGCTCCTTTCTCGGTCGCGAGGCCGAGGCCCGTGCCGCCCGTGCCGAGCATTGGCACGCCATGATGCACTGCCGCGTTCACGGAGGCCTCGTTGGCACCGTTCACGTCAGCGGACACGATGATTAGCGCGGCCACCTCGCCGGCGGCAATTCTTTGCGCAAGCTCGACATCGGCGGCAACCACGAGTGCCTTGATGCTCGCGAGCGGCTTTCGGACAGTCGCCACTGGTTTCGAGTCTTGCAGCCGAAAGAGCCCAACCTCGAGGTCCCTGCGAGCATGGTCGAGCGGCTCCAAGGCCTCAACATAGACCATCCAGCCGAGACGACAGCCGCTGCCCTCGAGCTGAAGCGAAAGCGCGGCGTGCTCGGAGGCAGCAGTGCCACGCAGCGTCGAACCTCCGGAAGAGCCGACGAGGGCAACCGGCCGAGAGGCTCGCATTCGAGGCAAAGGAGTTGTTCTCACTTTCGAGAGCCTCACAACGAGACACCGCGCCAACTCGTAAAGGCAGAGACTGCAGGCAGAGACGTGAGGGGCACAGTCGGCTGCCAGGTCAGGTCAAGTCAAGTCAAGTCAAGTCAAGTCTAGTCAAGTCAAGGCTCCGGGCTTTCAATGTGTGCACCGCGCATACAGAGCTCTCTCTGCACACACTGATTCTGTTGCTCTGTAGGATTCCG
>Ga0180439_101868_pt1 | contig 12212 bp, 8 predicted proteins | sample ChrtobMetaP5_0mM_FD_119744 | JGI IMG/M metagenome (GOLD analysis project Ga0180439, IMG submission 119744) | Chrysochromulina tobin associated microbial communities from unialgal haptophyte culture, Seattle, Washington, USA - P5_0mM MetaG | ecosystem: Host-associated > Algae > Haptophytes >...
ACTCCACCAACAAGGATGCCATACGCGAGGCTGGCGGCATCGCGCCTCTCGTGGCGCTGCTTGGAGCGGGCGCCGACTCTGAGGCAGCAGGTAACGCTGCAGGTGCGCTAATGAATCTGGCTGACAATGCCACCAACGAGGATGCCATACTCGAAGGCGTGGCCTGCGCAGGCGTATCCGCAGCCTTCCACACCCGTCTGCACCGCAAGCTCGAGAGGATCTCAACGTCGCGCCTGATAGCGGCTGAGGCTGGCGACAATGTGCCTGCCCTGGAGCGGGCCATCCGCCACGGCAATGCCCTATCACTGCCAGCGGATACCTTACGCCGTGCAAGCGAGCGGCTCGCGGAGATAAATGGCGAGGCAGCACTGCAGGCTCGGCGCGAGTCGCTCGGGCTTGGCGCACTGCCGCTGCCCAATGAGTTTGTGTGTCCGATCACTTGTGAGAAGATGAAGGACCCGGTCGTCGCATCCGACGGCAACAGCTACGAGCGCAGCGCCATTGCCACGGTGCTTGCAACTCGCCACCCCCGGAGCCCTCTGACACGCGAGCCGCTCGAGCAGACGCTCTTTGCGAACCGCAACCTCAAGAAGCGGATTGAGCAGCACGAGAAGGAGGTGCTCAATGCTGCCGAACAAGCCGTAGCAGTACACGTAGCTGAGGTTCACTCGAAGCGCGGTGCGGAGGCTGGGGCCTCCTCGAGCTCTGAGCCGCCGGCCAAGCGCACACGTGGTCGTGGGCAGCTTTAGATCAGTCTTCAGGGGAGCGTGTGCACGGCACCTGCTCCGCCCCGTCCCCCGAGATGTCCTTCTGCGATCCGATCGGATACTGTGTGGTGTCGAACGGACTTGCTGTGCACGTTACACTAACCGAATACACAAGTCAAAATGTCCGATGCACACAACGAGAGCACGATACCGTCCTGGGTCCATACCCGATACCGGCCTCGAGCCCCGCCGCGCGTCCGGACCCCCGCATCATGCGCCAAACGCCGATCCGTCGATCCGACGGGACCGGACCCACATCGTGCGACATCCGACAACGCCGACCGGACCGACGACTGAGGAATGACCACAGGAACCGCCAAAAGGCCCGGCCACATGGGTAGGCCCGGCCACATGGGTCCGCGTCCGGTCGCATGTGCACACCGCTACAGCCTACACACTTTCTAACGACATTGCACGGTAACGACATTGCACTTCTGCACCAGGAATGACGAATTAACTTCGAGCACGGCATCGGAGGCCCCATCGAGCAAGTCCTTACGTGTAACCGTGTCTTCATCGTACTCATACTCGCTGTCTGCGCCGCTATCTTCATCGTCATATTCGATACGAGCGCCCTTGCGACGGCACATCAGCGCGCCCCCGAGCGAAGGGTCCGGCGAGCCTTCGAGATTTGTCGAGAGCCCTCTGCCGTCCTCGCTGAATCCCAACTTCAAGCAACCATCTTCTTCGAACATGTCGTCCTTCAAAGACACGAATATCCTGAGGCTCTTCACACGCACAGGTGTCCAACGGGGTGCCTCAGCGCAGAGAGAGACTCGGACCGGGCTGTTCTGTGCACCCGCCTCAAGTTTGATGTACATCTCTTTGCCAGCGACGGTACAGCACGCACTCTTGAGCGCCACAGCCCGATCGCCGACGAGCCTCTGCGCTCGGATACGGAACGTGACATCCATTGGTTCCCACTCCCGCTCATCCTTAAGCTCTTTGAGATAAGTCTGCACGAGGCAAGCGTGCTCGTGAGCGAAGGCTGAGTGATGTGCGGCAGCCTCTTCCCTCGTAAAAGACTTCCGGCATCCGATGCCGTAATGAGGGCACCACATTTTGATCTTGGGGCATGTCTTCAGATGACCCGACAACTCGTCCGTCGCTTCATCGAAAACACGGAAACGAACATTTCGACCGCAGTCAAAGACCAGGTTTTGTCGCGGCTCGCGTATCGCAGTTCCGATCGCAGAGCGTTTCATCTCCTCCTTGCATTCGTAACATATCACCATCGTCTCTTGACACGTCTGCGCCTTGTGCTTGGCAAGCAGGTCCGCTCGAACCTCGATGCCACAACCCTGGTCACATTTGACCTTGCGGCGTGGGCATGTTTGCTGGTGTGCGTCAAGTTCATTCCTAGATGCCTTCACGCCGCAGCCAAGCGGGCAATCAACGGCCTCAAAGGGGCATGCACGCAAGTGTGCTTGCAAATCCTTGAGCTGGCCCCGCCACAGACATTTGCTGGGCTCTTGAGAAGACGAGGAGGCGGCTTTCTTGGAGCGCTTGGGTTTGGGCTGCTCATCGCCAGCGGCTTCACCGTGCGGGCAGCGCACGTTGAGCTCGTCGATCATGTTCTGAATAGGGCGGTTGAGCGCGAATGCAGTCAGTGGCTCACATCGGCAAATTGGGCAGCGGAATGCTGGCTGTTGCTTGGAGGCTTCTACACATGCAGCACAAAAGGTGTGGCCTTCGGCACACACGGTGGTGGGCCCGCAGAGAACATCTTGGCAAATTCCACATATGAAGTTGACATCGACAGGCTGCACGAGGAATGTGGTTATGTCGTGCCCCATCGATCGATCGTTCGCCCTCTAGTCGTCGACGGAACGCGTGCGAATTGCGGGTCGTCCAGGGGGGGTCGTCGTCGACGTCGTCCTGCAACGAGTCACACAGACGCCATTCACATTCACACATAAAAGTGTAGCGGCGTCTTGTCTTTGAGGAAATACGAGGACTCGAAGAGAGCTTTATACTTATTTCCGAAGGGGGCCATAACGATACCACAGTCAGGTTGCCGGCGATTTCACGCCACAGCCGCGCGTGTCGACTGTCGTCAGACACGGTTCCGGCCGCGACCGATTTGTAGAAGACCTCATAATACGGTGCGGTACCGTACTGATCACGTACCGTCCCGGCACCCCCCTTCAGGTACTGAATCACACGTAATTAACACGACTCAGAATATCTCGGGTCTCGAGCGGTCCTAGCCCCAGACGTTCTGAACTCAATGTCAAATCCTCCAAACTCCCGTCCGGCGACTTGGACGGCGCGCACAGCCCCAGCCCGAGCCGCATACCACCGCCTCCCTTTTCCGCGTTTGCCTGCTCCACTGTTCAGTGCCCTGTCAAGAGACAACGCATGATGTCACCACCCTTCGTCGTCGTCGTCGTCGTCGTCGTCGTCGTCGTCGCTCTCCGCGGCTCCGGCACTAGCCTGCACCGGCCTAGTGAGGGGTAGCACGTTGTCCGCCTTCACTTTGATCTCCTCGCCGGTCAGAACGATTTGGACCATGTAGCGACCCGCGTACGTGCCGAGAATCTTCGCGTTTTGGCCGTTGAGCTCCTTACGGCTTACGATGCCCGTCAGCATGACGTCGGTCATCGCGTCGAGAAGGCCAAACGCCGTTGGGTAAGCGTCTTCCGGAAGCGGCGGTACGGCCGCGTGGATCTTGCGCAGCACATCAGATGGAAGTGCCGGTCTGCGGCTGTACATGAGGCACTGGACGAGCATTTTGCGCGCCTCATGCTGCGACCTGCGCGCTGCCGTAGCTCGCTGGAGAAGCACCGATGCCGGCTTGTTGCGTCTCGACTGCTCCGAGGCGGCCGACTCTCGTTTGACAACCCGGAAAGGCGCTCGCGAAGCCTCGAAATCGAGCATGCTCTGCACGTCGGCCGTATTCGCGGCCGTGTTCCTGTCGAGCGGTGTGCACCCGTCCAAATCTCTGAGATTGGGGTCGGCGCCACGCTCGAGCAGCGCACGGCAACTTGCCTCCGAGCGGGCATTGGCGGCAATGTGTAGCGCCGTATGGCCGTTTTCATCCACGTGGTTGACATCGACATTCGCATACTTGAAGAGGGCCTCGATGCCAAGTGTCGTCCAATTCTCGGGGTATAGCGACGCGGCCACTGCATGGTGCAGCGCGCAGGCCTTCTCCACATTCGCTCCAGCTTTGAGCAACTCCTTGATCTCGTGGGCAGCCACCTCGCCATAGTTACCATTGATGCTCGCCCGCTCAGCCGCGCTGCTCAGCTTCTTGTCGACCTCGGACAACTCCTTTGGCAGCGGCTCGTTGACCGGCAGCAAGACGTCGAGCGACGCCACCGCGTCCGTGGGCAGAGGCGCAAGCGGCAGTTGGTCTCGCTCGACGTACCAATACTCGGTATTGAGCTGAATGAGTCCAACACGCGCAAAGTAGCGGTAGAGGCGCGTGCGCTCAGCGTCGCTGCGCTCCTTACGACGTTCTCGCTGCTGGTCCTGGTGATCCCACGGCGCGACCGTTGTGACCATGAGCGACCATCGGTCGCCGAGGTAGCGGAGGAGAGCGAAGATGAGCTCGAGGCCCAGGTCGCGGCCGCGGTAGCGCTGTAAAATGTGCACCTCGTCTAGGTGCAGCAGACCGCCGACTGCGGCAGCGCGGGCGCGGTTCTCATCGCCGATGGCCTGCTTCATGATTGCACGCAAACTACCATCATCATTGATGATGCTGCGGGCCACGTTGATTAGTGCCGCGCTGCGATCATCACACACGCGGTACAATCCTTTGCGCCTCTTGAGGAGCAGATCTGCGCTGATGACGCCTACAGTTTCTTTAGTGGCCGTGTGGATCATCTTGCCGTACAGTAGTGCGAAGTTGGGCAGGTCGTAGTCGGTCTCGTGGAAAATGAAATGGAACTCACCGGTGCTGCTTGGAATGCTTCCCGACTTGATTGTTTTCGAGTTCTCGTCCTCATTCTCGTCGTCGTCGTTCTCGTAATCCTCGTTCTCGCCGTCCTCGTTATCCATGTCGTCCGACCGCCCCCCGACCCCGAAGCCGTAGCCTTCGCGTGGCAGCTCGTCGGGCGTTCGGTATCGGCCGAACATCACGAGCGCGCTTGCGATGGTCGTACAGCCAAATGAATGCGTCATCCTCATCCACCCACGATTCACACCCGCCTCATTGTCGGGCGTCAGGCACAGAATTTCGAAGAAGTGCCCGCTACGACGCCTCGGCGACGTGTGGAGGCGCATAAAAGCCTGTGCCGCCCAGAGAGCGCGCGGCCGTGCGCGCGTCATCGGTGACCCCGTAGACACCGCCGTCGACACGTGCACGGAATGGCGGCGGCCGCATCGGGTACGACGCCCATCCTCTTCCAGGACCAGTTCGAGGTCAAGGACTTGAGCAGAAAGTTCGAAAAGGTCACGCGCTACAGCTGCCGCCTCTCCGATGAGGGCTACGACATGAGCCTTGAAATGGACATCAACTCAGACATCTTCCCTCTCGAGCTCAACGACCGGTTCACGCTCGCGCTCGCGAGCACGCTGGCCCTCGATGGCAAGCCCGACACCGGCGTCTACGATCAGAGCGGCATTCCATCGCTCGCCGATCAGTACGACTACGTCATGTACGGCAAGCTGTACAAGTGGAAGCAGGAGCAGCCCAAGGCGCCGATTGAGGTGCAGGTCTCGTTCGGTGGGCTGCTCATGCGATTAATCGGCGACTCGCACCACCTCGAGAAGCTCCACCTCGACAGCCGCGTCTACCTTCTCATCCGCAAGATCAACCAGGGCGGCGCCGACATCGACATGTCATAGCCGACGTCCTCGGCGTACCACGCATCTTGCTCGCCGTACGATCGCCCGGCGCGCGTGGCGAAGGTGTCGCATTCGGTGCTCGCGATCTTTGTTGTGTCGAACGGCTGTGAAGCGGACGCCTCTCTCAGTTTATGGTAGAAGTGGGTAGAAAAGAGTGAGGGAAAAAGACCGTGAAGCGATGCGGCTGGGTGTGAGTTAGAACTGGAGGAGCTCTGCACCACGCCTCAAGTTAAGTCAAGTCCTAGTCACTACATACACAACAGACAACCTAAAAGGAAGCCTCGAAGCCTATCGAATGTGTGCTCTCGAGGTTACATGTAGCATCGAATGTAGCAGTGGAGGTGAGAGTCGACGGAGAGGATGAGACCAACAGAAGGATCACGAGAGCGGGATGTTGCGCACGAAAACAACATCTTTTGGTCAAATCTCGCCGCTCGAATCTCCAGATTCTTGTGCACACGAAAGGCTCACTCTCCCGTCGAGGTGCGTCAATGCTTCGCCGAGCCGATTCTCTCGCCGCGGCGGCGCACACGGCCGGCAACGCACCCACGCGGCGCACCGACTGCTGCCCTGCATGACTGACATGTTCCGTCGTCGCTCGCGCGCAGTTTCCACCAACCCATCAATCATGCTCTCTGTCGTCGTCGCTGGCGCCATTGCCTTCTCGCCCAACAGCGCGATCTCGCGCTCGTCCGTGAGCTCGCGCGCGGCTGTCTCCATGGAGGTCAAGCCGGTGGTCATTGGCATTGCGGCTGACTCCGGCTGCGGCAAGTCCACCTTCATGCGCCGCCTGACCGCCATCTTCGGCGGCAAGTCGAAGCTGAACGACATTGGCCGCGAGACCAACACCCTCGTCTCGGACATGACCACCGTCATCTGCCTCGACGACTACCACAAGTACGACCGCCAGGGCCGCAAGGGCAACCCCGAGTTCCCCAACGGCATCACGGCGCTCGCCAAGGACTGCCAGAACTGGGACAAGATGGCCGCCGACGTGTCGGACCTCAAGGCGGGCAAGACGGTGTCGAAGCCCATCTACAACCACATCACGGGCGCGCTCGACCCGAACGAGATGGTGAAGCCGACGCCCATCGTCATCTTCGAGGGCCTGCACCCGCTTGTCGACCCGCGCGTCAAGGGCATGCTTGACATGTCCGTCTACCTGGACATCACCGACGACGTCAAGTTTGCCTGGAAGGCGAACCGCGACATCGCCGAGCGTGGCGCTACCATGGAGGAGGTGCAGAGCCAGATCAACGCGCGCAAGCCGGACTTCGCCGCCTTCGTCGAGCCGCAGAAGCAGGAGGCCGACATCATCGTGCAGGTCCTCCTCTCGGACTTGATCGATGACCCGACCGGCAAGTTCCTCAAGGTCAAGCTGATCCAGAAGAAGGGCCTCACCGTCGAGCCCGCCTATTTCTTCGACGCTGGCTCGACGATCGAGTGGACGCCCAACAAGGAGAAGCTCACCACCAACGGCCCGGGCGTCAAGATCGCGTCGTACGAGGACGAGTGGTTCGGCAGGGCTGTCCAGGTCATCGAGATGGACGGCGAGTTCGCTGACCTCGAGGAGCTCGTGTACATCGAGTCCCACCTCTGCAACGCGGGCACCAAGTACTACGGTGAGCTCTCGGAGCAGATGCTCGCCAACAAGGATGCGCCCGGCTCGCCCAACGGCACCGGCCTCTTCCAGACTGTCTGCTCGTTCAAGATCCGCGAGGCGTACGAGAAGCTGCGCAAGTAGATGCGCGGCTGAACGGCGTTCGTGTTTCGTGTTGAGGCCGGGCACGGTGGGCTCTTTTCGCATTTCGGACTGAGGGAGCAGGGAACTGCACTACTATATGAGCTCAAAATAAAAAATAGGCTCACACCAGTACATGCCGCAGGACCGAGACACAGGGGCAGCCACGTCCAGACCCCGCGGTCTGGCCACGGGCCGGCGGGCCGCCGCGAGAAACCGATCAGGCAGCACGGCCCGGGGAGGCCCGGGGATCATAGAACGACGAGCCAAACTCGTGATCTATCGAACACCGAAGGCTCATAGTTCGTCTCCAAGGGGCTGGATCGTCACGCGGACGATCTTGCTCAGGTTGGGGAAGCTGGAGTCGAGGTAGGAATTGCCACTCGACTTGATCTGGCCCTGGTTGGGCTCCTCGCCGCAGTTGTGCACGCGCCGCATGACGTCCATGCCGTTGCCCTCGACCTCACCAAAGGGCGCGAAGCCCATGCCGTCGAGCCGCGCATTGTCGACAAAGTTGATGAACAGCTGCGTCGTGCGGCTGTTGGGAGCGCCAGTCTTGGCAAATGTGATATAGCCCGGCTTGTTGGACTGCTTCACCGGCTCATCCATGATGGGTTTGGCGTTCCACTTGGCGTTGGTCTCAACCTTGCCGGATAGGCCAAACTGCGCCATGAACCCCGGTATCACGCGGAAGAAGCGTGTGTCATCATAGAAGCCCTCCATGACCAGTTCCTTGAACCGTGCCGCGCCGATCGGAGCCCAATCTTCGTGCACGAGTACCGAGAAGCTTTCAGCGCCGCCCTCTGTCTCTAGCTCAAACCTGGCTCGAAAGTCCCCCTTTGCACTAGCCACCGTGGCGAGCAACACGAGCGCGGCCCGCATTGCGTGATGAAATACGAGATGGAGAAATGTGCCAAATTTGGGGGGGACGGTGAAGACACGTGGTCACACCTTGACGCTGTGGGAAGGGCCCCGCGCCGCCTTCTTCGGAAGTTCGAGTCCTGAAACTAGTCCAGAGCAGGTCAAGCGTCCGAAATGGCGAGGAGAGCGCCTCTGATGCTGCTCCTCTCATTGGTGGCATCGTCGGCGGCCGCGGGTCTGCAATTCGGCCTCGGCGACGCGGCCGCCGACGAGGCCGAGGCATCTTCGGCCACACCCTTGCTTCGTCCGCAGTTGACAGAATGGTGGAGCAAGATCCTGGGCGGTCCTCCTGCACCGCCGCTGGAGGCGCTGGAGGACCGCAGCGCTCTCTGCTCTCAGTGGGCTGACGCGGGCGAGTGCGCTTCGAATCCGAGCTACATGTTGCGCTGGTGCTCGCTCAGCTGCAGCAGATTCGTCACCCCTCCGCCCGCGCCGGTCCTGCAGCAGATTCTGGACGCTAGCTGGACCGCGCTTGGAGGTGGCAGCGTGGTCACGCCAGTCCAGGAGCTACCACAGGATCTTGATGGTGGCAGCGGCGCCAGCAACGATGCAGTGCCCGATGATTCGTGCAAGCAGGGTGCAGCGGAGCACGCCGAGACGGGCAGCGTCGGCGGCAGCAGCAGTAGTAGTGAGAGCCTGAACAATAGCAGGAGCAGTAGCGGCAGTTCGGGCAGCAACGGCAGCGCGCCGCCGCTAGCCGCGGCGGTAGTAGCGGCAGTGAGCCGCGCGCAAGGCGATCGGCAACGGCGTGTGCGCGAGGCGTTCGTGCATGCATGGAGTGGTTACACCAAGTACGTGCGGCGTGCCGATGGCCTCCTGATGGCCTCCTGATGGCCTCCTGATGGCCTCCTGATGGCCTCCTGATGGCCTCCTGATGGCCTCCTGATGGCCTCCTGATGGCCTCCTGATGGCCTCCTGATGGCCTCCTGATGGCGACTGGTTGCGCCCCCCCGCAGGTACGCGTGGGGTGCCGACGAGCTCGAGCCGACGAAGCGGCGCGGCGTCGCATCGTTCGGCATGGGACTCACCCTCATCGACTCTCTCGACACGCTCCTCGTGATGCAACTCGATGACGAGGCAGAGCTCGCGCTCCAGTGGATCGAGCAGAGCCTGAGCTTTGGCGAGCAGGAGGAGATCAACCTGTTCGAGGTGACCATCCGCGTCTTGGGCGGGCTGCTTCAAGCATGCAAGTGTGCTCACTACGGCGCCATGCTCCTCTCCACAGGTGACCATCCGCGTCTTGGGCGGGCTGCTCTCCGCGTACGAGGCTACGGGACGCTCCTCCCTCCTCGACAAGGCCGAACAACTCGGCCAGCGCATGCTATTCGCGTTCCACACGCCGTACGTCCGATGGCCTCTGATGATAGCCTTGATTGCTTCCCTCATCAGGCGTTCCACACGCCGCAAGTCCGATTGCCTCTGATGGCCTCTCATTGCCGCTGATGACCTCTGATGTCATCCTTGATTGTTTCCCTCATCAGGCACGGTCTGCCCTACGGCACCCTCGGGCTGCGCAGCCGCACCCGATACAACCCGTCGTGGTCTCGTGGTGCCTCGACGGTGGCCGAGGTGCAACTGATTGCACCTGATTGCACCTGAGTGCACCTGAGTGCACCTGAGTGCACCTGAGTGCACCTGAGTGCACCTGAGTGCACCTGAGTGCAACTGAGTGCAACTGAGTGCAACTGAGTGCACCTGAGTGCACCTGATTGCACCTCCTCGACTGTGGCCGAGGTGCGCACCTCGAGATGGGCGCCGAGGTGGGCACCCGCGGTCTGGATGGGCAGCATGCATGTGCTCACCACGGCGCTGCATCTTCCCCACAGGTGGGCACCCTGCAGCTCGAGTTCCGAGCGCTCTCGCGCCACACAGGGAACCCGGCGTACGAGGCAGTGGCGCAGCGTATCATGACGTACCTACGCCGGCTGCAGCACGGGGTACCCTCGAGCAGCACACCGGAGGGGGGCGCCTGGCCGTCCGACTTGCCGCGCGGGCTCTACCCCATGTTCATCTCGCCGGAGACTGGCCAGTGGATGTCGCAGGAGGTGACGCTCGGCGCGCGCGCCGACTCGCTGTACGAATACCTCCTGAAGCAATGGATCCTCTCCGGGCGCACCGATCAGCGGATGCGCCAAATGTATGACACGTCGGTCGAGGCGATCCATGCGCGCCTCGTGAGGCGCGGCGGCCCAGACCGGTGTGGTAACTGCACGTACCTGGCACGATGGAACCACCGCACCGGAGAGTATTCACACACGATGGACCATCTCGCCTGCTTCGCCCCCGGTATGCTTATCCTCGGGGCGGAGGGCACGCGCGCGGACGCCGATCGTGAGCTCGCCGTCGAGCTCATGCACACTTGCTATCGCATGTATGCGGATAGCCCATCGGGCCTCGCTCCCGAGATAGCCGCCTTTGGTCACCGGACACACGTGGTCGCCGCGGAGCAGGCGAAGCACTTTTTGCTGCGCCCTGAAACTTCAGAGAGCCTTTTGATCTTGTGGCGGCTCACCGGGGATCCGAAGTATCGCGAATGGGGATGGCACATCTTCGGTGCCATCGAGACTCATACAAAGGTTCCCACGGGGGGATACGTGCCGCTCAAGGACGTCACGCTCGTGCCTCCTCCCCAGGATGAGGTACGCCAACTGCTCCCGAGTGGAACGTGCATGCAAGTGCTCACCACGGCGCTCCGCCCCGTGCCTCCCTCTTCCCCACAGGGTGGTCGCATGGAGTCCTTCTTCACCGCGGAGACACTCAAATACCTCTACCTGCTCTTCGGCGACGGCTCCGAGTACCCGCTGAGCGAGTACGTCTTCAACACCGAAGCGCACCCGCTGCGCATTCACGACGAGTACCGGTACGGAGCGTGGGGCTCCCTACCCGCCGAGGACGAGCTTTGCATGCAAGCGCTCACCACGGCGCCCTCACTTCCCCACAGGTACGGAGCGCGCTGGGGCTCGCTACCCGCCGAGGACGAGCTCGCGGCAGAGGCACCCGCTGTGCCGCGCCCAGACGCCGCCACTCACGCCGCTGCCGCTGCGGGCAACCGCACGGCCGAGGCGCAGCTCGAGGCGGCAGATCGGGCAGCTGATGAGCTGCAGGATCTGCGAGGGCGTGTCGAGCTACGTGCGGCCCTCATCCGTCAGATCCCCACCACGCACTGAGATCTCAATCATCCAGTGTTGCGGCACCGACCGCACGAGATCATCATCTCCGACCGCACGGGATCATCATCTCCGACCGCACGAGATCATCATCACCGACCGCACGAGATTATCATCTCTTTCTCTGATCCTTATTGTCACGGCGATCGGTCACGGCGGTCACTCTGTCAGCTCGATACTCGCTCATGTGATTCAGCTTCATTCCTTTGATTCTTTGCTGAAAGTACTATTCGACAACATACAAGCCGAGGCGTCCACTCCGGATCGACGGTTCGTATGTGTGTCGTTGAAAGCATGTGCTATCGTATTTGCATGATTGTCTCGCATCGATGTATACGGTTGCGGCGCGCGGGCGGTCGTGCCGGTCCCAGTGAAGCGTTAGTCGGCCCTGAGGGCGTCGCGCAGCATGAGGGAACGTGCAGCGTCCAGCGATAGAGCCGAGCTTTCCGCGCGCAGCACGCCTACGCTACCAGGCGGCTACGCGTCCAACTCCGGAACTCCTCCACCTTGCACTACCTATTTGCAGCGTCTCACCGGGGTCACCAAAACTTGACCCTAGTCGATACCGAACGGAGTCTTATTTTTCGCGGTGAGCACTGTTTTCGAGCGGCGCGCGTCCTCCGCGGCATCGAGGGGATGATGCAGGAGCTCCCTCAAGAACACGGTCGCATACACCGACGCAGGCAACTCAAAGCTCACCCGCCACGCGAAGCGTTTGCGTGCCGAGCCGCCGTCGGCTTCATCGGGTGCTCGGGACGGCGCCGTCGACGTGGCAGTGGCTCTGGGCTCGAGGGCATCCAAATCCAAGCGCTCGGGTGCTCG
>Ga0180439_101914_pt1 | contig 11929 bp, 18 predicted proteins | sample ChrtobMetaP5_0mM_FD_119744 | JGI IMG/M metagenome (GOLD analysis project Ga0180439, IMG submission 119744) | Chrysochromulina tobin associated microbial communities from unialgal haptophyte culture, Seattle, Washington, USA - P5_0mM MetaG | ecosystem: Host-associated > Algae > Haptophytes >...
CGTGACTCGCGGGGCAGGACGCGGCTGAGGCACAGGGTGGGTTTCTTGGCTGGCTGTAAGGGGTTGCAGCTGACCATGAAGCCCATCCGCCGCACGCCTTCGATTGGTGCCCTGCAGGCCGGCCGCTTAGCGATTGCCGGACATGCCCCATGAGCATGACCTGGGAGGGTACTGAAGTCTCCAAACTGTGGTTTGTCGTTCCATGCGCTTCAAACAATAACAGCCTAAGAAGAATTTTGGGTAGACTCCCGTGGCGGCGCAAGTACGAAAGAAAAAACTTAAGGTACAAAGAAAAGGTCCGCAGAGCGTCTCGATTCGTTCCGGGGCTTACTTCTAACATGGCGTCCCTTCAGCGTGGCTCAGTCAAGGCGGACAACTCATGCCTGTTCACCGCACTCGCCCGGCTGTGCGAGAACATCGTGTCCGAGCCGCAGCTCAAGGTGGCCGCCCGCAAGCTGCGCGCCACGTGTGCCGCTGCAGTGCTCGCCGACCCCGACCCGGCCACCAAGGCCATCTTGCTCGGCCACGATTCGGTCGAGGCGTACGGGCAGTGGATCACGGACGACCACCATTGGGGCGGCGAGCCCGAGATCGTGATGCTCTCTGCGCACTATGGCGTCGAGATCGTCGTCGTCTCGTGCGAGGCGCTCAACTTTCTGCGCTACGCTGACGGCGCGCCGGAGACCCGCGTCTATCTCCTGTACACGGGGCAGCACTACGACCCGCTCCTGGGCGAGGACGGCGCGCTGCGGTTTATGACGGCCGACCCTTCGGAGGTCATCGAGGCGCGTGAGGGCTCGGCGCTCGTCCTCGCGCGCACGCACAACCGAGAGGCGGCCGAGCGCGCACTCGAGAAGCGCGTGAACAAGCTCAAGTGCTGCGGGTGCGGCATGATCCTTGACGACGCGGCGGCGTTCCAGGAGCACTGCGGGAGCGTGGAGCACGACGACGACTTCTCGTACGACTGCGAGCAGGTGGACATCGTCCTCAGAGCGATGAGTGCCACTGATTGCAGTTGTGATTGCCATTGTGATTGCCATTGATTGCCGTTGCGCTGCGGTGGGCAGGTGGAGATCGTCATCAAGGCGGGTGAGGTCGTGCCCGAGGGCCACGTCGACCTGAACGCGCCCGACGTCTTCGCCTTCTACAACGCGCAGTCAGCTGACGTCCTCTCGTTGTCAATGCGGTGCGCGGCGGCGCCGTTTGACCTCGACGGGCGCACGTACGCGACCCTCGAAGACTTCTGGCGCGGCATGGACGGCGAGCCGAGCGAGCGCCGTCGTGAGCGCCTCGCGCTCGCGATCGCGGCGCAGTACTCGTCGGACGCGGCGGGCTCGTCAGGGCTGCGCATGCACCTGCTCGAGACGGCGCCCAAGACGATCATCTGCGTGGACATCGACCCGTGGCTAGGGATGCAAGCGGCCGGCGGGCTCTCCGTGGGTCAGAATGGGATGGGACGTGCGCTGATGGCGACTCGCGCGGCGCTGATGGAAGGGTGATGATGACGGGCCATTAGTGATGATGACGGTCACCATCCCTGATGCCCTCCGACGCCAGGACCCTCCGAGAGAAACGGCGGCTCCTAGGTACCTAGGACAAGAACGGGTCCCGGTGGGGATCTCGCGCGTGTAGCCGTCCGGGGGAAAGACGAGCCGAAAGAGCGTGAAGGCGAGACAGCGACGACGGCGAGGACCGGATCGCGGATGCCGAAATTTAATCATATATGCGTAATTTCGTATACGCCAAGTCCCGACCGTAGACAAGACAGGACACGTCTTCGACCGGACTATCGTGTATCGACCGGACCCCGACGCCAGCGCCCCGAGCTGCGACCACGCGACGACCGGCGCGCCACGAAGCGCGGACCCGGTTACACGCTCGTAGACGCTTACCGTACCTTTACCGTTGGTATAATCTATCCGTATACGACCGCAGGTGTACTGTACACTGTAAGCCCAAAGCCGGTGGGCACCGCGCGGCCGGCAATCATCCTTCATCGCGCCGTCGAGCAGCGCGGAGCAGCACGAGCGGAGCCCCTTCAGCGCTCATCACGGCGCTCTGCTCCGGAAGGCTCCGCGCGCGCTTCTCACTAGGCTTCTCACTAGGCTTCTCTCCTCGCGTATCGCTCGACGCTGTGCGCGCGCGCGGTTTCACATGCAACATGCCACGTATGCATGCACAGGCCCGCGCTCGGGTGTGGCGCCAACATGCATGCAAGACCCATGCCAGTGCCCACCACAGCGCTCTACTTGCCCAGGAGGGCGCGTCGCTCTGGGGTCGGCGCTCCGGGCCCCCCGTGCCCCTGGAAGTCGGCCAGCTCCTCCTCATCCTCGACCTCTGCGAGCGCTTGCTCCTTGGGCGTCTTGGCGGGTGTGATCGAGGCCTTGTGCTTCTGAGGAGGGCAGAGCGCCTGTGAACAGGGAGCAGAACGGGTGTGAACGAGGGTGTTGCACGGTCGGCGGCGCTTCGGTGCATGCAAGGGCGGCGGCTCATCAGTGGCATGCATGCAAGGGCGGCGGCTCATCAGTGGCATGCATGCAAGGGCGGCGGCTCATCAGTGGCAGTCCACGTGCCTCGACGGGCATGCATGCAAGGGCGGCGGCTCATCAGTGGGTAATTAGTGGGTAATTAGTGGGTAATCAGTGGCAGTCCACGTGCCTCGACGGCGATGTCCATCAGGATGCCGACGAAGACGAGGCTGCAGCCAGCCCATTGACCGAGCGCAAGCCGATTGGCTGGGTTGCGGAACACCGAGTAGACGGTCGTGAAGATCTTGCGCGTGGTCGTCACCGTCGTCAGCACGAGCGGATTGAACTGCGTGATGGTGTAGTAGATGAACGTCTGGCCGACGGCGCTCGCGACCGAGTAGATTAGGATCGCGTTAAGGACCTCGGGGTGTCGGGTGCAGAAGGCGGTTCCTTCGATCGCCTGGCCGGTCAGTAGGCACAGCAGCGCGGCCACTAGGAAGCCAGACCAGTTGGTCCAGAACATGGACTCGTGCATGGTGGGCACCTGATGAGGGAGGCAATCCAGAGGCTCTCAGACGCAATCAGAGGTCCTCAGTGGGCCATTGGAGGCCATCAGAGGTAACGTGGACTCCTGCATGGCAGCGGCACCGGCTTCTCGCCCGCATCGGGGTTGAGCTCCTTGGTGGACTTTTTGACCTTGTCCTGCAGGCCGCCGGTGACCATGTCCATGATGAGCGAGAAGAAGATCAGCCCGAGCCCGAGCAGCGAGTCGTTGCCCCCCTTCTTCTTCTTTCCGAGCAGGTTGAAGAGGCACACGCCCACCGTGATCAGCGCCACCTGGAAGTACTCGATGAGCGAGTAGCTCTTGCCACCGAGGATGATGCCGCCGGCCATGACGGGAACCATCTTGCACGACTTGCCGAGCACCTGTGTCGGGTACGACACGTAGCGCAGCGCCTCGTTCGAGCCCGCCATCGCGAACATTTGCGAGCAGCCCGACATGAAGATCTCCCTGTGCGGGATCACGAGCCCGGAGCTGCCGAAGCACAGGATTCCGAGCCCCCCAATCGCCGCGTTGATGCCGCGCTCGGCCACGAGGGCCAAGAACGTGTACTTGAAGTACTCGCCGCCATATGCCTTCTTGTAGACATCCTCCTGAAGCACCGCAAAGTACGAGAACGAGAGGAAGATGCCGGCGCAGGATATGGCCAGCTGAGCCGAGCGCGGCAATTCGACCATCCAGGCGACGAGGAGCAACGGGCGGGCCCGGAGACTTTGGAGCAGGCGCTGTAGAGGCGAGCGACGGCGCGACTTACTTCCCTCTGCCTCTTGCCCGACGACGACGGGGTTCGTGGTTTTCAGCTTGTGCGGTCGAGCACACACGCTCAACTCTTCCAAATTAGGGTAAATCCGTGTCTTCTAACCGACCCCTCGAAAAGGGTCGACGGCGGCTCACCCGGTCAATTGTATTTACCTGCACCCTGTTGGGCCCCGGGAACAAAATATACACATAGGACAACAAGTGAGCAGTTCTGAACTCAGCCGGTCGCCTTCACCTGCAGCGAGTGCGTGAAACGCTCCTCGGTAAGCGCCATCCGGTCGAGTGCATGCGTGACCGGGAGCCCGATGGCCTCGCATCGGCTCACGCGCGGCCGGTAGCGCTGCTCCAGGCTGTAGCCGAGCAGCGCGGGAAGGCGAACGACACGAGATTTGACCTCGGTCGTCGAGAGCCCGAGATCCTCGAGATATTCGAGCTTGGGCGCCAGATTGGACGTAAAGTTGTAAGTGAGGACCTGAGGCGATCCGAGGCGATCCGAGGCGATCAGTGTCGAGCAGAGGCCATCAGAGGCCATCATGGACAATGAACACACCTGCGGCAATCGGAGCACGACCTTGCGCAGCTCGTCATCAGTAAATCCGAGGCGTCCCTGCAACGTGTCGAGCAGCGGCGCAAAGTTCTCCTCAAAGCGGCAGCCGAGCAGCGCCGGGTGACGAACCACGAGCAATCGGAGCTCATCACGATCCAGCTGTAGCCGTCGCTCGAGAGCCAGCAGGCGTGGCTCGACGTTTGTAGCGAACTTGAGGCCGATGAAGGTTGGGCGTGTGACGACGACCTTGCGCAGTTCGGGCTCGTCGAGGCCGAGGAACTGCTGTAGCGACCGTAGCGTCGGCTCGATGTTGTCGTCGTATGAAAGCCCAAGTATCGAGGGAGCGCGCGCGACGATCCGGCTAGTCTCCATGTCGCTCAGAGAGAGCCGGCGTTGAAGCGCCGTGAGGGACGGCTCGAAGTTGTAGACGATGGTGGCCGGATGGCGCTGCACGATGCGTCGCACCGCCTCATCGGAGAGTCCGAAGCGCGTGCTGAGGGCGTCCAGCGACGGCGCGATCGTCTTCTCGTACGAAGAGCGTAGCAGCGTCGGGTGCCGGCAGATCATGCGGCGGAGGGCTGAGTCGCTGATCTGCAGCCGGCGCTGCAGCGCGTCACAGTTGGCAACTGCCGTCTCCGGGTTCAGATCCTCTGCTATGGCCGGCAGCAGCTTCTGCTCCGCTGCGAGGGACTCGCTGCGGCTGGCTCCGAGGCGCTGCACAAGGACGTTGGAAGCGACGCCGCACACGACCAAGGACCGATGCTGAGCTCGTCGGAGCTCCCGCGCTGCGGTTCTGCCGGCTGCCGTCAGCGCGTACGGCCGGGCAGTTGCGATGAAGAGCACGAGCAGGTGACAACTACTCCGCATTTGGACGCCCGATATGCGACCTCAGCAGCCAGCGGTCACCCTCCGCTCGGCTCCTCCAGCTGTATTTAGCATCACGAACATGTGAAAAGTCGATCTCAAACTTGAATTTCTCGGGAAGCCATGGCAGCTGCGGCCTAATTGTAGATCTACATGGATCTAGAGGCTGCGGCACACAGGCACAGGCATACGGGCGCCTTGACCTGACTGACTTACTGGTTCGGCGCGAGGGCGGCCTTTTTGGCATCCTTCACCGAACTTTTCTGCGGCGGCGCCTTGGCTGCCGTGTTCTTCGCGCCAAACATCGCGTTCCAACTATTGGCAGTAGCGTCCGCGATCTTGGCCATGCCGTCGACGGCGGCTTTGGTGGCACCCGAAACCGCCTCGATCACTTCGGGGTCCATGTCCTTTTTAGGCAGGTGGCTCGAGCTCGATGGCGGAGCTGAGGAGCTCCCGCCGCGAGCATCGGAGCCGCCGAGGAAGCTCGAGGGTGCATCTCGGCCAATATCTCGGCCAGAGGATGCGGCGGAGGGCGGGAGGCCGAGTACCTGTGGGGAAAGGGCGCCGTGGTGAGCACTTGCATGCTGGGAGGCCACCATGGAGGCCGAGTACTACGTGTAGTACCTCCTCGACCTGCCTCAAGCGCGTCCTCAGGTCTTTGAGCGCTGCGGAGGACATTGGCTTCGATGCGCCCCCACTGCTTCCCTTCCTCGCAACTGCGTCGTCCTCGAGCCGAGATTCCAATCTGAAGGAGGAGATTGAGAGATCGGATGGATCAGCGGCGGGGGAGATATGGGCCGAGATCGCAGAGATTTGGGCCGAGATCGCAATGAGGGCCGAGATCGCAGAGATATGGGCCGAGATCGCAGAGAGATGGGCCGAGATCGCACCGCATCCGGCCGGTGTGAAGGATGAGCTGCGCCTCCTCGGTGAACTTCTTCATCGCCTTCTGGATCGCCATGCGATGCATCGCTCGCTCGTGGGCTTCGTCGAGCAGCCGCTTCTTCTGCGCGTCCTCCTCGCCCGGGAGATTCGAGATCTTGATCTCGCTCGCCGAGATCGCCTTCTTGGTAGCTTCGGTCTCAGCCTCCCCCATCAGGACAGTCGTCCTATAAATAGTCACCTGGCATCCGAGTGCCACAAGGGCGTCATCAGAGGCGCTCAGTGGCCCTCAGTGACAGGAAGCTCACCGCCAGGTCGATCAGAGGTCATCAGAGGTCATCAGTGGTCATCAGTGGTCATCAGAGGTCATCAGAGGTCATCAGCTCACCGCCAGGTCGATCTGCTCCTCATGCACGCAGCGCTGGAGCCGCGGGACCACCCCCGTCAAGAAGCTGAATTCGGTGGGCGGAGGCGGCGGAGGCGGCGGCGGCGTGTCGCGGAGCGCTGCGTCGACGAGTGCGGCGCGCTTCATAGCTTCATCGAGGGCTTTGGCCTTGAGCTTCGTCTTACCGGTGCCCTTATCGAGCTCTGCCTTGATCCGCATCGAGGCTGTCGCGAGGAATGCGGTCGACTCCTCGCGCGCCTGCCAGGGATTGCGCCGTCCGGGGGGGGTGGGTGAGGGTGCAGGTGAGGGGTGAGGGGTGAGGGGCGAGGGGCGAGGGGTGAGGGGTGAGGGTGAGGGTGAGGGTGAGGGTGATGGTGAGGGTGAGGGTGAGGCTGAATTCTCGCAAGGGGCAATCAAGTGCAATCAGGGAGGCAAGTCGACTCACCGCATGGATCTTGCGCAAGATTGGTCCACTCACCTCCTGACCATGGGCCTTACTGATGGCCCGGGCGGCCGTGTCTGCGGAGGCGAAGACGGGCAGGGCCGTCCTGTAAATGGACACGGCGAGCTCGAGCTGTCCCTCCTTCTCGCAGCGTTGCATGCGCGTGACCAAACCCTCGAGGAATGCAATCTCGGGCACATCTGTCGGCGTCGGCTGCTGCGGCTGCTGCTGCGGCTGCTGCGGCTGCTGCGGCTGCTGCGGCTGCAGCGGCTGCTTCTGCTGCTCTTTCATGGCCTCCTCGGCCGCCAGTTTCAACATTCGCGCGGTGCTCATCTTAGGCGGCGATTCACCATCCTCTGGTGGCGGCGGCGCCTTAGGCAGCGAGTCCATGCTTCTTGAGAGAGCACTGAATCCAGAAGAGATGCCGCCGAAGATCTTTTCGCCCGCCTGCGCCGCGGCTGATGGCGGTGGTGGCGCTGCTTTCGCTGGCGGTCCGAATGGATTTGTGTCCGTCGGTGGCCCAAACGGATTCGAGAGCTGTGGTGGCATTGCCGTTTTGTGCGTCGAACGGAGCGGACAGCGGTGAAGAGAGGGTCGACTGCGACAAGGACCTCATCTGTTTCCGGTGTGAAGATTGGTCTATGAAAGACACATGTTTCATTTTTGACAGGATCTTCGTGAGCCTCCCTGCGTCTGTCGTCTTGCTGAAGACGAGAACCGGAAACCGAGCGTTCTTCTGGTTCACAAACTGGTTCACAGGCTAATGGCGGGGACGCCCAGAAGAGAGCGGCCTTGGTCGTCGGGTGTGCGCCACGTCGAAGGGCCCTTGGCTGGCCGTGCCGAGCTCTCGTGGCCTCATGACTTTGACGATTCACCTGGTGCCGCACAGCCATACGGACCCTGGTTGGTTGCAGACAGCCGATCGCTACTACGGCATGGAGGTGAAGCCTATCCTTTCCGGCGTCATCGGAGCACTGGAGGCAGATGGCAACTTTACGTTTTCATGGGCGGAGACGTGCTTCTTCGCGCGCTACTATGCCGAGCTGAGCGTACGGCGGCAGGCAATCGTGCGTGCGCTCGTCGCCTCTGGTCGACTCGAGTTTGCTGGTGGTGGCTGGGTGCAGCACGACGAAGCTCTGACCTCGGTTGGCGGCATCCTTGAGTCCATGACAGAGGGGCACGCATGGTTACAGTCGACCTTTGGCGTGCGGCCGCAGGTTGGGTGGCAAATTGATCCGTTTGGGCACTCCGCCGCAAGCGCAGCTCTCATGGCTCGTATGGGATTGCGAGCTCTCGTCATCAACCGGATTCACTACAGGCTCAAGGAGCGCTGGCGATCGTTTCGAGAACTTGAGTTCGTGTGGAAGGCGGGCGCACCGCAGCTCGGCGGCCTCGGGGGCACTCAAGGCATTCACACCCACGTGCTTCACACCCACTACGCCTCTCCCCGAGGCTTTGACTTTGAGTCGCGTCGCACGCCGGGTGAGCCTCCCTCATTGCATGCTGATTGCCTCCCTCATTGCATGCTGATGGCCTCCCTCACTGCATGCGCAGCCTCCCTGCCGCAAGTGGAGCTCGAGCAGAAAGCGCGCGAGTTCATCGCGTTTGCCACGAAGCGCGCGCAAGCATACCGAACGCGCCACGTCATGATTCCCCTCGGCGACGACTTCCGATGGAAGAATGCCCTTGGAGCTGCCTCTGCTTGGTCGCGGCTTGCAGCGTGGGTCAACGGGCACATGCAAGGGGCTGAAAGGCACCCGGGTGAGCCGATGCGCATAGCATGCTGATGGCCTCCCTCATCATTGCAGATTGCATGCTGATGGCCTCCCTCATTGCATGCTAATGGCCTCCCTCATTGCATGCTAATGGCCTCCCTCATTGCATGCTGATGGCCTCCCTCATAGCATGCTGATGGCCTCCCTCATTGCATGCCTCGCACCCAGGCGAGCAGTTGCGTGTCCTCTTCTCAACGCCCTCACGCTACTTTGCCGCGGCGTACTTTGAGAAGGCCGCGCTCCCCACGATCTCGTACTCTGGAGATCTGCTCCCCTACGCCGACGATGACCACTCGTACTGGACGGGCTTCTACGGCACTCGGCCGGCGCTCAAGACGGCGCTGCGGCGCGCCGAGGCGGCGCTCCACGCGGCCAACTGGCTCGTCGTCCTCGCGCATGCAAGTGCTCATCACGGCGTGGTCCGTTGGCTCGCCTCTCTCGAGGGGGAGGAGCGCCGTGACGAGCACTTGCATGCCGCGTTCGAGACGCTCACGCAATGTCGCCGGGCTGTGGCGTTACTACAGCACCACGACGCGATCACGGGCACATCTCGCACCCAGGTGGTGGCAGGAGCGCCTCCCTGAGTGCATGCGGATGACCTCTCTCATTGCATGCGGATGACCTCCCTCATTGCATGCTGATTGCCTCCCTCATCGCATGCGGATTGCCTCCCTCATCACATGCCTTGCACGCAGGTGGTGGCAGACTATGAGAAGACACTGCGTGACGTCATCTCGAAGGCACGCAAGCTGGCTGCCACCGCGGCTGCAATGTTGCTCGCGGGCGCTCCACTGCAAGAATTCCCCACCGAGTTCGTCGAAAGGCGGCTGCCTTCAGTGTCGCACCACGTCGACCACGCACCACCCGCGAGCACGGTGCCTCTGATCCTGTTCAACCCGCTCCCAACACCTCGCTGCGCGCTGGTGGCGATGAGCCGCGCATGCGCTCAGGACGGCGCTGTCGAGTGCGCCGACGCGTCCGTGCTCGACGATCTCGGGCGCGAGATTCCATCTGCACGTCTGGCCGAGCCGTCGGACGTGGCCGAGCTCGTCCAAATTAGGAACGTCGGGCATGGCGCCATGCCGAGCACCGATCCATTAGTGCGCGTGGCCTCCAAATTAGGAAGTCCGAGCACCGATCCCTCGGAGGTACAGGTGGCCTTCCGTGCCTGTGTGCCCGGCCTCGGCCTCGCGACGTATTTCGTGTCGCCAGCACGAGCTGCAGCCTCAGTCGCCACCACGACTACCACTGCCTCCTCTCAATCCTCGTCTGCAGCAGCCGCACAACCCTCGGTTGCAGGCAGGCTGCCTCGTATGGAAGTCTGGGGCGGCTCGGTTGCAGGCCCGTCGCGGCCGGTTCTGCATGGCGGGTGCACCGACGTGCACCTCGATGGCAGCTCGGGCCTGATGCGTGAGCTGTCCTTCGGCTGTGCTGGTGAGCCGAAACTCACTGATTGCCTCCCTCAATGCATGCTGATGGCCTCCCTCATTGCATGCAGGTGAGCCGAAGCTCGCCCTGCGGGTGCATACCTCACTCCTAGCCTACAGCACAGACAAGTCCGGCGCCTACATCATGAGGCTGCTCGACAAGGCGCCGATGGCGCTGAGTGACGTGGCGCGGCAGGTGTCGTTGGAGCGTACGCGCCTCTTCGAGCAGGTACGGAGCACGGGCCCTCATTGCATGCTGATGACCTCCCTCATTGCATGCTAATGACCTCCCTCCTTGCGCGCCTCTTCGAGCAGGTACGGAGCACGGGCCCTCATTGCATGCTGATGACCTCCCTCATTGCATGCTAATGACCTCCCTCCTTGCGCGCCTCTTCGAGCAGGTACGGAGCACGAGCCCGGGCCACTTCACAGTGACCACCCGAGTGCATCACGCGAGCGGCGGGGTGCCCACGACGGCGCCGAGAGGCGGGGCGGACGACTTCCAAATTAGGGACAGCGAGCATGAGGCCGCGGTGGAGATGGACGTGACAGTGTACGCCGCGCGCAATCAAGAGGTGGTCTTGCGCGTGCAGAGCGGGCTGCTCTCCGCCGTGACAAGCACGATGGCTTCCAAATTAGGGACAAGCTTCCACACGCACGATGGCTTAGCGTGGCGCCGACGAGGGCCACCCCCGGGTATGGACCGTACTCCCTTCCCCGCTGCCGCCTTCTTCCCCACAGCCGTTGGCGCAGCTCTGCGGCAGGCTGGCAACGGCACAGGGGGCACGGGCGCCCACCACGGCGCTCACCACGGCGCCCCGCAGCAACTGACGCTGCTCTTCGATCGCTCCGTTGGCGCTGCGAGGGTGGGCGACGGCGGTCTCGAGATCCTCCTTCATCGCTCGCTGGGGCAGGTGTGATCTCCCTTGATTGCCCTTGATTGCCCTTGATTGGCACACTCGAGATCCTCCTTCATCGCTCGCTGGGGCAGGTGTGAGCTCCCTTGATTGCCCTTGATTGCCCTTGATTGGCACACTCGAGATCCTCCTTCATCGCTCGCTGGGGCAGGTGTGAGCTCCCTTGATTGCCCTTGATTGCAGGACGACGGCCGTGGGCTGATGAGACCTGCAATCGACTCTGGCCCGTCCAATCTCAAGATTTGGTTCGTCTGGGGCCACCTGTCCACGAGGCATCGGATGAGCCTCACCGCACGCATCTTCGGAATGCAAGCGCCCCTTGTCGTTCTACGGGGCGAGTGCGCCAAGGGGACGCCCACCACGGCGCCCAACTCGGCGCCCGCCACGGCGCCCCTCTCGCCTGATGAGCAGTCCGACGAGTGCGAGCGCGCTCGGTGGAGTGTGAGCTACCAGACGGCGGTAAGCCCGCTTGATTAGCCTCCCATCGCATGCTGATGGCCTCCCTCATTGCATGCTGATGGCCTCCCTCATTGCATGCTGATGGCCTCCCTCGTTGCATGCTGATGGCCTCCCTCATTGCATGCTGATGGCCTCCCTCATTGCATGCTGATGGCCTCCCTCATTGCATGCTGATGGCCTCCCTCATTGCATGCTGATGGCCTCCCTCGTTGCATGCTGATGGCCTCCCTCATTGCATGCTGATGGCCTCCCTCGTTGCATGCTGATGGCCTCCCTCGTTGCATGCTGATGGCCTCCCTCGTTGCATGCTGATGGCCTCCATGCTGATGGCCTCCCTCATTGCATGCTGATGGCCTCCCTCATTGCATGCTGATGGCCTCCCTCATTGCATGCTGATGGCCTCCCTCATTGCATGCTGATGGCCTCCCTCATTGCATGCTGA
>Ga0180439_101920_pt1 | contig 11920 bp, 7 predicted proteins | sample ChrtobMetaP5_0mM_FD_119744 | JGI IMG/M metagenome (GOLD analysis project Ga0180439, IMG submission 119744) | Chrysochromulina tobin associated microbial communities from unialgal haptophyte culture, Seattle, Washington, USA - P5_0mM MetaG | ecosystem: Host-associated > Algae > Haptophytes >...
ACGAGTCGGAGTTAACCCGTGCCCTTGCCTCGCTCGCCTTCGTGCGCCTCCTCGCTCGCCGTCGTGCGAATCGCTAAACTTGCTACGCCACACCATGAATTTCGGAGGTGGATTCGGAGCTGGAAGCAGCGCTGGATTCGGAGGTGGTAATTCATTCGGTGCGCCGCGAGGGACGGCATTCGGTGCGGCCGCGCCGACATTCGGTGCCGGTGCTGGTGCTGGTGCCAATCCTTTCGGTACGCGGGCGCAGCACGCCCAAGCAGCGAGCGAACGCAGCAGCAGCGGCGGCAGCAGCAACAGCAGCACCATCATCGCAGCATCTTCAGAAGCCACAGCACCACCATTCAGAAGCCACAGCAAGCGCGCAGCAACAGCGGAAGCGACAGCCGAACGCCGCCGCCGCCGAAGCAGCATGGCTTGCGCGCAACTGCACGCTCATCCCTGCGCCTCTGCTACCTCCCATTGTCCCCCGTTCGCACGCCTTCTCACCACGCCCTCTCCGTGCCTCGACCCCTCTCGTGCAGGCGGTGCTGCTCCGAACCCCTTCGGTGCGGGAGCAGGGTCAGGCTCATTCGGCGCACCTGCCACCCCTTTCGGGGCCCCTGCAGCGAGCGCCACGTTTGGCGCCCCTGCTGCCGCGACCCCGTTTGGTAGTAGCTTCGGTGCGAGGCCTGCAGCCTCGCCTTTCGGAGGCACAGCACCCGCAGCCTCGCCCTTCGGAGCCGCCACGCCCTTCGGAACCGCACCCAAACCCTTCGGTGCAACAACCTCGCCGTTCGGAGGCGTCGGGGGGGGATATGCACCCGCCCCCGCCCCCACCGTCGGTTTTGGCGGAACGTCACTCTTAGCGCCTCAGCCGGCCGCCGCCGGCTTCGGCGGTGCTGCCGCCGGCTTCGGCGGTGCTGTCGCCGGCTTCGGCGGTGCTGCCGCCGGCTTCGGCGGTGCTGCCGCCGGCTTCGGCGGTGCTGCCGCCGGCTTCGGCGGTGCCGCCGCCGGCTTCGGCGGTGCCGCCGCCGGCTTCGGCGGTGCTGCCGCCGGCTTTGGCGGGGCGGCCGCGGCCGGCACGGGCAACCCGCCGTATAAGCCGGTGCAGGAAAGGGAGCAGGTCGCGGGCGCTCCCGGCCAAGTGCAGGTGTACCAGTACTGCTCGATCACCAAGATGCCTCAGTACGAAGCCAAATCGTTCGAGGAGCTCCGGTACGAGGATTACGCCAAGGGTGCTAACAAGCCTGCAGCAACGGCCCCGTTCGCAGGTTCTACTTCTTTTGGTGCTGTGCCCTCACCATTCGGAGTGGCTGCGCCCGCCGCCGCACCAAATCCATTCGGAGCACCAGCGCAAAATGCCTTCGCAGCGCCGAAGAACGTTTTTGGCGCCCCGGCAGCGCCTGCAGCGGGTCCATTCGGCGCCCCAGCGGCGGGAGGTCTCGGCGGCGGTGGCCTCTTTGGAGCCCCTGCGGCGGCGCCCTTTGGCGCCTCGGCGCCCTTTGGCGGCGTTGGCGGCGCGGCTCCAAACCTGTTTGGCGCCGCGCCGGCGCCCTTTGGCGCCGCACAGCCAAACATGTTCGGAGCCGCGCCGCCTCCCTTTGGCGGTGCCGCTCCGCCGGCGGCTCCATTCGGCGCACCTCTCGGCGGCGGCGGGTTTGGAGCCGCGCCCGCGCCGGCACAACCATTCGGCGCAGGTCTTGGAGGCGCCGGCGGGCTATTCGGAGCCGCGCCGGCGGGCGCCTTAGCGATGTTTGCCCCCAAGCAGGGCGCACCTGCCAACAACCTGTTTGGGGGGGCTCCGGCGGCCCCGGCGGCGATGATGGGCGGCAGTCCCTTCGGAGGAACGCCCGCCGCACAGGGATGTAATCCATTCGCGACCAGCTCCGCGCCTGTCTTTCCCGGCGCTGGTGGCGGAGGCGCGCCTGCGCAGGTGAACACGCCGCAGCTGCCGCCGGCGCCCTCCACCAACCCGTACCCATACGGCCGGCACGCACTCTTTTCGCCCGTCCTCCCGTCCGACCCCAAGCCGGCCGCCGCCGCGCCCGCGCCTGCCGCTACTGGTGGCCTCTTTGGCTCCGCGCCCGCGCCTGCGCCCGCTCCGGCTGCTGGCGCTCCCGCGCCGGCCACCTACTGCCGCAAGGTGCTGCCTCCTGGCGCGGGCGGAGTCCACCCGGCGTTCATTGCGCAGCCGTACTATGCACCCAGCACGACAACCTCGCTGTTTGGAGGTGCCCCGTCCCCAACAACCTCGCTGTTTGGAGGCGCCGCGCCGAAACCTGCGCTGAATAGAACAGCGCCTGGTGCTACTAACTTACCCGACTACATCGGCGACCAGCTGGTTCGCAATTTGGATGGTACCACCTATATCAGAACCGCGTCTGGCGAGAAATACTCGATCGATGGCGCACCCACGCTCTCCGGAATGTCGTATGTCCGAGGCCAAGTCCCGGCCTCCCCCGCACCGTCGGAGCAGGCCGCACCGGGCGGCCAGCGCGCATCGCTGCCCCGCACGCCGCTCGTGCGCTTCTCGCCGCGCGCGCTCGACATCGACCAGGGCGCCTTAGTCGCCGAGGCAGCGCGCGGCAACTCCACTCCCGCGCTCCCGATGGCGGCACAGACGCCAACGCCCGAACTTGGCCCCGGGGGAGACACGTCGGCCGCGCCCGCGCCCGCAAATGGCCACGGTGGAATCGTGCCGTCTCGAGCGACGACGGCACCCGCCGCCAGGTCTGCGCAAGCTCACACCCTCTTCTCCCCCGAGCCCGCTTCCGGGGCATGTCCGTTTCCAACGCCCGCGACTGGACCGGTGCGGCCGCGGCCGATCCCCCCTAACTCTGTCGCGTACATGGACACGGTCGACGAGGTGCAGCGCGGAGCTGGCGCAGATGAAGAGGCGGCCGACGTGTCTCCACCGAGGCCCTTCGCGGGCGTGGGCGACGATGCCACCATGGCGAGTGCGGGTGTGGGTGCGGCCTCGCCTCCATCGAGCCTGCCCTCGGCGGCCGGCGCTGTACGAACCGGTGGACTTGGCTCGCCCGCAGCCGCCATGCCACTCGCAACCGACGGTGAGGATGAGGGGTATGAGGTGCGCCCCGAATCGATGGCTCGGCTGCGCGAGATGAAGATAAAGAGAGTGTCAGACCTCGAGGTGAGACGCAAGGGCTTCGGCACGCTACGCTGGAAGGGGATCACGGACGTGCATGATCTCGTCGAGCGTGGGCTGCGCGAGATCATCTCGATCGAGCGGCACCAGGTCGAGATGTACCGGGGGTCACCGCCGCCCAAGGGCGAGGGGCTCAACAAGGAGTGCGAGTACACGATGGAGGGCCTGTGGGCGCGAGGCCCAAGCAACGAGATTCTCAGGGACGAGCGTGCTCTTGGGCGCTTTGGGGATGAGCTGCGCAAAAATGCCGAAAGAATGAAGGCTCGCATGGTCAGCTACGACCCGCAGCTTGGCGAGTGGACCGTCGTACTCTCGGAATTCGTGCCAAAGAGTGCGCAGGCAGGCAGGCAGGCCCGATGACAACCTCATTAATTGCACATTTATTGCTCGCATTCAGGTCAACAACGGGCCGCGCGGTGGCTGCTGATGACTGATGATGATTGGTGCTCATGGGCGAGAAGAGGGAGCGGCGGCGGCGCGATGGCGGTGGCACGGGCATGGGCGCACGGCGCGTGCGAAAGCGAGACGGAGAGGAAAAAGAGAGCCGAAGAGAGTGCTGCGAGGCGCGATGTGCGCTGAAAGCGCTGAGCTTGCGTGGTTGCGAGAGTGAGGAGAGGCCGAGCACACGTCACACGACTCACGAGGGGTCGGGTTATATCGTATTGTCATCGGTTTGTGTACGTTTAGAATCGTGTCCGGGAAATTTCGTACGCCGGCCGAGGTCGTATCGACGGTATAGCCGCCGGCGGCGAGATCGCCGCCGCGCCCGCGGCCGCCCGGGCGGGCCGCGGGGCGCGGGCAGGCGCGAGGCGGCAGCGCGTCTTTTTGACGGCAATGTATGCCGCGATTCTCGCGACGTCCTGCTCCTGGTAGTATAGATTGGCATGTAGATTGGACGGGACATTGCAGCACCCATCAGTTTGAACTTTGAAGTCCGAGTGCATAGTGTTCGTTGAAGCGGCACGGCGTGCCGCCGTTCGCACCGGCTCTTGTGTTCTCTTGTGGCGGGGGGTTAATGGCGGTTATCGTTGCAATCGCCAATCCCGCCCCGGGGCCGATCATCATTCACCAGAGCGGGCGGACACCTCGGCCCAGCCCTCGCCCTCGGCCCGGGGCTTAGTATCTCCCCCACTCCCCGCCGGCGCCGGGGAAAATGCGTGAGCGACAGTTAAGAGCACAGGGGGAGGACGGGGTCGGAGCGACGGCCGTGGCAACGGCCGTCGCCCACGTAGCGTCTAGTCTCTAGAAGGATCCGGTCGAGATCCGACCGCGGGCCCGGTCCCGCGCATATCACGACGTCTCTCATTCATGATCGTACATGGTTCATCGGTGGTTCGGTGGTTGGATACGCATAATAAAAACGTGTAGTGGACCGCTTGCGCCCCGCCGCACTGGCAGTTGCGCGCGCCGGGCGGCTTCCGCCTACCGCCGGCCAGAAGCATGACCAGAAGCAGTTCCCACGGCTACGCGTCACTGACGCGTCACGACATCCCAGCGCGAGCAGAGCGCCCGGTGCGGGAGCCGGTCTCCAGCTCTCCACCCGGTCCGCGGTCGCACAGAGACAAACGTCGAGAGCGGTCCGTTTATGTTCGACGTTAACGTTCTTGTTCCCGGGGGCGCGGACGAGGACCCGACCGACGGCTTAACGCAGCCTCCAGCCACCGACGTCGTGACCGCGTGTACGCGGAATCGCACACCAGAGGACACAATGTGCGGGCAGAACGACACGCCGAGACACTCCCGTCCCCATATCCATAGTGCACACAGCCCGTCACCATGTGCACATAGCAGTAACCATACACTCCCCATGTGACCGCGCGAAAAGTACAGTCGCGCAATCTCTCGCCCGGCTAGGTGCCAGCCTCTGCAGCCCATCACCAGCACGGCAGGCCCGGGACGCAAGAGGCACCCTGGAAAGTCGTGTTGTACAGAGCAGCGCGCTGCTTCGACAGGTCGAGGATCGTCTGCCGATTCGATGTCGTGCGAGACTGCTCAAAAAGAGCGCGTCGGTCGACGATGCGCTGCTTGCAGGCTTCATCGCATTCGGCGCCAACGACTGGGCGCACGCTTCCCAGCAGCAGCCCAAGCCACACTGCGAGGGCCGGAGCAACGGCCCGTCGCGAAAGTCATGGGCTGTCGATGCTCATGCGAGGCTCGGAGCTACGGCCACCGTAAGAGCTACCGGTACGGCCATTGCTACCGCCACCGTAGGAGCTACGGCCACCGCCCCCGTCCCCTCCACCGTAGCCACCGCGGCTGTCGCTCCGGTAGCCACCCCCGCCACCGCCACCGTAGCCACCGCCACCGCGGCTATCGCTCCGGTAGCCACCCCCGCCACCGCCACCGTAGCCACCGCCACCGCGGCTATCGCTCCGGTAGCCACCCCCACCACCGCCACCGCCACGTCCTCCCCCGCGCCCGCCGCGCCCACCGCCGCGCCCACCGCCACGCCCACCGCCGCGCTCTTGTCCTCCACTGCTGCGTGCCTCGCCCGGCTCGCCCTTGCGCCACGTGCGCGAGCGCGTGTCGAGGCTGATGCCCATCGCCGTGAGCTCCGCGTGTAGAACGTCTGCCTCGTCGTAGTTTCGGTCCGCGCGGAGGGCGTTGCGCTTCTCGAGCTTCTCGGCCACTATTTTCTCGGTGAACTCATCGACGCGTGGGCCGACGCGATAATACCCGCCATAGAGGCGAACCACACGCCACGTGCCCGCCTTGTCGTCTAAGGCGACGTGGAGCTTGTTGAGGAGCTCTTCCTTGATGGTGTCGGCCGCTTCAAAGTCGCCATCCTTACGCGCGAGCGCACGCGCCACGAGCCTCTCGAGCACAGCCGCCTCGTCGACGGGGAACTCAGCATCTCCGTCGCCCTCGACGCGCAAATGGGTCGGGAACACGCCGCCGTCCGCGCGCCACGCGCGCAGCTTGTCGTTCACGAAGACGTTGAACTTCTCGTTGAGCTCCTCCTTGCACTTGTCAGCCTCGTCGTACTTCATCTGGAGCTTGGCCTCGAGGCGCTTGGCGAGCAGCGAATTGATCGTCGCGAGCGCTTGCTCGTCGAGCTGCACGGCGTCGTCGGTCGCGTGGACGTAGTCATGGCCGAGCGGACCGTAGTCCTGAGCCTCGAACTTCTTAAACCGCCACTCACGCAGACGGTCCTGAAGGCGCACGCCGATCACCTCAAGCTGCGCCTTGCACTTGTCGGCCTCGTCAAACTGACGATTCAGCTTGGCCTGCAAGCGCTGCGCGATGAGAGCATTGATCTTGCTCAAGACGTCCGCTTCGGGCTCGGTGGACTCCTCAGCCACGAATGTGTAGTCGTGGCCGAGTGGCCCAAAGTCTTGAGGAGACCGGTCGTATGAAGGCGCCCGGTCACGGTCACGACCACCCTCACGGCCACGGCCACGGCCACCGTTCTCAACGTACCAAAGCTTATCCTTGTCCAACACGGTAACGCTGAACTCGTCGCGCAGCTGCTCGCGGATACGATCAGCCCCGTCAAAGTCACGCGATCGTCTCAGATCGGTACGCTCTTGCAGCAGCTCCTCGACACGCTGGGTGTCCACCTCGGCAGTGTCTTGAGGATCACGCTCGTAGTCGTCTCTGCCGCCACCGCGGCCGCCGCCATACCTACCGCCGCCTCCTCCATAGCCGCCGCCGCCACCGCCATAGCCGCCGCCGCCACCATAGCCGTCGTCCTCCTGGTATTGCTGCATGGATGGCGGCGCAATTCGCCCACGCCCGAAGGGCATCAATTCGAATGCGGATGGTATAGACCCGAGTGGCGGCCGCCGCATCGAAAGGCTGCATGCAGCGTGAGTCAGCGGCACATTGTACCCGGACCACATCGGAAAGGACGACATTGAGAGAGACCACATCGAGAACGACACGTCGCTTTCGTGAGATTAGTTCTCGAGTGATGACGAACAGGATGGATGCTGCAATCAGCTGAGATCACGGGCACGTTCGTGAGCCTTGGGTGGGGGTGCTGAAGGCATGCCTGTTTGGGTGCTGCTGTGAACGTCCCGAATGCGTTTCCGGGGTTCCTGTGATGAATGGTGTCTCAAGTCTCTCAACCTCCCACCACGAGCCCCTGGTCTCGACACGCGCCAGCGCGTGTCGATGCCGATGAAGGGCGGCTCCTTTTACCCATCGGCGGTTGCTCGCGACGCGCCGTTGCTCGATGCTGCCGCCGACGACAACGACGCCGAATTGACCGGGGATGGAGATGAGTCTCCGGCGGGCCGGCGGTCATCGGGGCGCCTCCGTGCGCAGCGGCCACCATTGCCTCCTGTGCCATCAGAGCATGCTCCGCTTTGCAGTTGGGGGCGCTGCGCAGCCTTGGCGCTCGTGCTTCTGCTGCTCGCACTGCTGTCGGCGCCTATCTTCCTTGTCGTTATGACTCGGATGCCATACAAGGAACGCATCGCGTCTGGTGTGCCTGCAGTTGCGTCCCTTTTCGGCCTTATCTGTGTGTGTGCCTCGTGGATTGCCTGGCCCACGCTGCGCTCGGTGTTCTTCGGCCATGTAACGTGCCTTGCCGTGGCCACAGCCTGGTATGCCGTGGGCGTGCTCTTCGTTGCCGCCTTACCCGACGGCACAGCGCGCTGCGTCGCGGTCAAGGTGACCGCTGCCGGCTGGGTCGCGTCGTGGATGTGGTCGTGGCCGGTCACACTCGACTTTCTCTTGCTCGTGCGCTTCCACATGCGTGGCAACGCAGGTGCGCGCTACTGGCTAACCCTAACCCTAACCCTAACCCTAACCCTAACCCTAACCTCGTGCGCTTCCACATGCGTGGCAACGCAGGTGCGCGCTACTGGCTCTCCCGTAGCTCTCAGCTGGTTTGGCTGCTCGCGGCGGCCGTCTCGTTGCCGCTCATTCGATCCGACGCCTACGCGGTGGAGGATCCGATCGCAGTGTGCGCGTTGCCGACGCGCCCGGCCGCATGGCCGCCGTATGCGATCACGGCCGCATTCGGCGTCACTGCCATCTTCAATGGCGCGGTACACCTCTCCACACTCCTCGGGCGCGCAGCCGTGGACATGCCCGGTGTCGTGCGGCAGCGCCACCAGCGACGGGCGCTCTGCCTCTGCGTGTGCTTCTGCGTGCTGCAGCCTCCGACGGCGGCTTTGTTCGCGTTCAACTATTTTGCCAGTGAGGAGGTGGCCGCCGCCTCGAACGTCACCCTGCCGCCGCAGGTGATCTCCGTCTGGTCAGCACAGGCTGGCGCGTCGTGGCAGGGGTTGCTGCTCGGGCTCGCCTTCGCCGCATGGGCGGACCTCGGGATGATTGCGCGGCGCGTCGTCAGTTGCTGCTCACGTGCGGAGGAGGTCCCGGTTCTCGGCCACGAGGACTCGCGCTTCGTGCACTTTGATCCCGTGGTCGCCGATCCTGATGATTTCCTCCTTCGTCCTGACCGTGAGGAGCTCGATCAGAACAGTCCTAGCATTGTGTGCCTTACGCTGCCGCTCGCTACGATGCTGACCGTCATGGTGACCGCGCTCACGTTGCATTGGTGAGTTGGTGAGTCATTGAGCTTGTTGCACACAAGGGACTCCACAAGCGACAAGGTTGACAATTGAAGGTCATTGAAGCCTGAAGGTATCTGACCCCCGGTACTATACCGTACCGTACAGGACTGTGCCCGAGTGTCTTTTAAACTTTGACATGTACCGTTGTTCCGCGTCAAGTCAAGTCAAACTCTTCTGGCTTCTGAAACTTGATTTGGCGCGTCTTCATGATCACTTTTTCGTTTGACATTTCTCTGTCTCCCTCACACACGCCCCCGCCGCCGATCCGCACTTGCCGCGAATGCAAGAGTCGATCCACGCGAAAATGCCGGAGGTCACATTCATGCCGGCGCTGCTGACGCGGAAAGGCGATGCGGCGCCACCGAAGCCTTCAGGAAGCAACCGTGCACTCGGGCCGCTGGGCTCCAACGTGGGGTCCGCCAACACGGGCAGCAACACGGAGCCCAGCTCAAAAACGCCAGTGCGTATGAGTGTGATGTCTTCTGTCGTTGCTGCGATGCGCCAACAAGTGAAAGCGGACCAGAAGCGCCAAGTCGAGGCGAGGGAGCCTCGGCGCCTGATCGCTCCAACGGGCTGGTCAACAGTAAACATTACGTCGCGAGCTTGGATTCATAACACCGCCTTCTTTCGCGACGGACCTTCGCTGTGGGAGAGTTACATTGCGGATGTCGCCCTCTTTTCCGCGGCCCGGGCAGCAGTGGCGGAAGGCCGTCCGCTGCGCGTCTGGAGCTGCGGCTGCTCAAGCGGCGAGGAGCTCTTCACCGCGCAGATGATCTGGCGCTGCTGGCTCGCACCCGTCTTTGGCACGCGCGCGCCGCTATTTGAAGGCTATGGTAGCGACCGCGATAGCTCCATTATTGGCACTGCACACGACGAGCAGTACGAGTGGTCGGAAGCCGCGCTCGACTGCCTCCCTCGCGAGCTACGCGATGGCTACTTCGAGCAGGCGGCCGCCGCCACCTCCTCCAGCCCGGCGACTCAGTTTGCTTTTTTTGACGCGGAGCCCGCTCCACGCCGCTTCGTCCTTGCCCAGAGTGCTCGCGCAAACTGCTCCTTCGAGGTCTCCGACGCGACCGTCCCATGCTCAGACGAGGGCGCCAAGGCCGCGAGCGACGGCCTCTTCGACATCATCTTCTGCCGCTACTCGATCTTTCTGTACTGCTCGGAGGACGCTGCGCGGGTGGCGCTCGATGCCATGATGGAGCGGCTGGCTCCGAAGGGCGTGCTCATCCTGGGCGCGACGGATGCGCTGCCGCAGGGAGCCATCACCGCGCATGGGCTGCAGCGTGTCAAGAGCCTGCAGCACGAGACGCGAGAGGGTACACTGCGTCTGGAACCGAATGCGTGGTCGCGCCGCATGCCCGTCGAAGGCAAGGAGCTCTTCGCCAAGGACCCTCGGGCGTCACCTCGGGCGCCGAGCTCTGATGTTGATGACGGTGCGCGTGAGGTGGCTCCCGCTTGTAGCTCTACCTCTAAGGGGGTAGGTCATCTTACTACCTCGGACCCTGCAGAAGCCCTCGAGCGAAGCTGCACGCTGCGCGAGTTCCGGGTGAACCTTGGGCTGAGCCCACGCTTTGCCCTCGAGGAGCCGCCGCCACCGCTGCTAGTCAGCCTGAGCGATCGCTCGATTGAGATCCTAAAAGCGAGCGGCAACTCAAGCTTCTATGCGAAGTCGCTCGACTCACGCGCCCGGGAATACCAGCGGCGGCGCGCGGAGCGCATCGACGAGCTGCGGCAGGAGATGCGGCTGGCCGAAGAGGCTGAGCTGCGCCGTGGGCTCGAAGAGATGCATGCTCTCCAACGCGCGGCGATGCCCAAGCAACTGGCCGAGAAGCTCGAGGCTCGCAAGCCCTTGGTGGAGCGACTTCGCGAGGAGGCCGCGCTGCAGGAGCAGCGGCGGCGCAAGATGGAAGAGGTGACCCTGGCGGCCATCGAGGCCCGCTTTGGCGTTTCGAAGTCCCGCGGGCCGCGCTCCAAGGCTAGGCGGCAGCGCTCTCAGCGAGATGCCTGAGCTCTCGTACTGTAACTTTGGCCGGGCGAGCGCGAGCCGGCAGCACGAGCCGACGGCGGCGGCGGCAGGGGGCGGGGCCCTTTCGACGACGACGTGCCGTCCACGTGTTCCGACTCGCTGCGTTCACGCTCCTCAGATCATGTCAGATCAGATTAAGCGCACGCGGCACGGTCCACGGAGGTGTATTGCATCGACGATTCTAAATGATGCATGACGTTGGGTCCCCTCCAGCACCGCGCGTACGTATATGTCCTGAGGCCGCTCTCAGAACGCAACTAGGAAGAATTACACCAATGCGTGTGAGCGCGTACATTCACGACTAGTAACGTTCCCCGGTCCCCGCTGCATGCCTGCATCATCCTGCAACACTCAGCACGGTACTTGCCCTGGTTGCCCGCGGTCCGGAGTGTGCCAATTTTGCAGGCGTTGTTGCAACGGTCAACGGCTACCAAAGACGCCAGCGATGGTTTGTATTGCGATCTGGAACGCGATCAGCGCGAGGATGATCTTTGCAATGTTCTTCTGTTGCTCGGTCAGCCTCGACGTGAGACTTCCAGCGGCGTCGGCAACGTCCTCGCCGATCGCCGTGACCTTTCGGGCGCTCGTCTTTGCCGCATCGCGAACGTCATTGATGCTCGACTTCAGCTTAAAGGCGGTGGGACCACCCTCCTGTTGCAAACGCTTGTTGAATTCCATGGCCAATTCATCATCAACATTCTCTGGCACATCTTGTACACAAGTCAAGAAAAACGCTCGAGAAATCCCAAGCTGACAGTGGCGTGCAGCCCAAACGCCATGCTTCTGTTGAAAAGCTCGGACGCCGGTGGACGGTAGTAAGCAGACGAGGGCTAAAAGCATCTCGACTGATGAGCGGCGGGCGCGCATGAGATTCACCGATCGCCGAATTCGTAAGATCTGTCGAGCGAATTGGCCAAACAGGGTGGTCGTGCGCGTTTTGGCGAGTGTAGGGAGTGTGTAGGGCGTTCCGTCAAGACAGACATCTCATTTCTCTCTCTTCCCGCCAAAAAATAAAGTTCGACAGTGCAGCTACCGCGTAGCTAAACAACTTCTGACGGGCCTCCCTCTGAAGCTCATTCACACACACTCTCCCCACAGGCATTTGTACAATCGCACCCATGTCGGGTGCGATTGTACGCTAAGATCGCGGAGCCGCGGCCCCGCTCAAACCCATGGCGCGCGCTCAGCAAGCAACGGCGCCTGGCGGCGCCCGCGCAT
>Ga0180439_101943_pt1 | contig 11756 bp, 10 predicted proteins | sample ChrtobMetaP5_0mM_FD_119744 | JGI IMG/M metagenome (GOLD analysis project Ga0180439, IMG submission 119744) | Chrysochromulina tobin associated microbial communities from unialgal haptophyte culture, Seattle, Washington, USA - P5_0mM MetaG | ecosystem: Host-associated > Algae > Haptophytes >...
CCCCCGCGACCACGAGCGCAGGTGCCCGCAGCAGGCCGGCGCCTCTTTAGCAGCTCAGAGGCAAAGAATACCCACCTCAAGCTGTGGCTGTGGGCGCTGCCGACGACGCACCGCGTCGTCTACCTCGACCTCGACATCCTCATCCTACGCAACATTGACGCGCTGCTCGATGTGGTGCCGCCCACACTCCCCGACGGCAGCCCAGGCCTCGGCGCCGTGACGTGCAAGACCAGGTTCGGCGAACGTTTCTTCAACTCTGGCATTTTGGTATTGACGCCGTCTCTGCGCACGCTCGAGCAGCTGCTAGAGCTCAAGCGCTTCGCGTCAGCCCCGTGGAATGGGCAAATTCCACGTCTGGCCGATACATGGCCGGACATTTGCGCGCCGCGCGATGATCCGTTCGCGGCCAAGCGGCTCTTTCCGAACAAGTACGCGTCGCACTCGCTCGCTGCATGCCAGCAACACTACGGGCCTGGGCACACGCTGCGCAAGATGTCCACGGCGTGCGAGAGTAAATACACCGACCAGAGCATACTTAACTCTGTCTTCCACTCGCACGCGAGCCTGCCGCGCGGTTTCAATATGCAAATTGCAGGCGACTTCATGGACGCGAACAGCAGCGCGATCTTCCACTTTGTGGGCGAGCCCAAGCCTTGGAGCCATAGTGCCATGACGGGCCGAGGCAAAGAGCCAGCGCGCCGGAATGCGACCGCGAGGTGGCAGAGGCAGTGCGCCTCAGTGATGGCTAAGTGATGGCATGCGCTCCGGCTTCGTTGAGGAAGAGCAGTCGTTGACACTTGAAAGTCGTTTCATTAGCGTTCTTTTACCTAGCCCTGACTTGACAGATCTTGACTTGACTTGACATAAAAACTCTGTTCAATACAACGCGCAGATAGCGAGTGTGTCGCGCCGCGTATTCAAGCGGTCCGGGTGACAGACTGGACTGGGAGCGCGCTCAGACGATGGAGGACTACAAGCGTTTCTGCTCGGTCGCTACGGCGCAGCCGTTCACCGAGGAGGACCTCGAGCGCAGCGCTCAGGCGCTCATCGCCAAGCTCGAATCGTTTGGGCAGGGCGTCGACGGGAGCGACATCAATGCGGCGATGCCCGCAGCCCTGGCGGCGCGCTCAATCAGATCTCCGAAGAAAATCGCTTCATCATATTTCGAGGCGGAGGACGAATCGCCGCAGCTTCTCGAAGCTGGCGTCAGCCAGGCGAGCAACGGCAGCAACCAGTCCGGGGCGGGCCAGTCGGCGTCGGCGCGGCTCTACGAGCAAGCGCGCGCGAAGCAGTCGGCCAAAGCGGTGGACGACGACGTCAAGGAGAATGGTGTGTACGCGCCCACTATCAATGCTCGCTCCAAAATCCTCACGGGCAAGCGCGAGGGCGCCGTCAGCGATCGGCTGCACGAGGAGGCGATCGAGCGCGAGGCGCGCAGGCAGCGCGCGATCGAGGCGGCACAGGCGCAGAAGGAGGCCGAGGCGCTCGAGGCCGGCGAGGGCGGCGTGCCCAAGATCAACGAGGTGTCCGCGCAGCTCACCGCCGGCCGTGCGGGCGCGGTCGCTGACCGTCTCTTCGATTCCCACAAGGAGCTCAAGCAGAAGCAGGTGGATCGTGCGAAGCTGGCCAAACGCGAAGCGGAGGCGAGCATCGCAGCCACGGACCGCTCTGAGGGACTATGAGTGACTCTGATGGCCTCTCTGAGTGCGTCTGATCGCGTCTGATCGCGTCCGGTGGCAGGTGGCGGCACATCCGATGGTCTCTGAAGGCTCGACACGCATCGCGGCGCTGCTCCCAGGTCGAGAGGCATCCCCCTAACTGCCACTGATTGCCGCTGATTGCCGCTGATTGCCTCGCATCGCGGCGCTGCTCACAGGTCGAGAGGCACCCGTGCAAGACCGGCTGTACGCGTGCGCCGCCGAGCGCCAGCAGAAGATGCTGCTGGCGTCGACCATCCCAGACGAGGATCGTACGCCGGCCATCTCGGACACGTCGCGACGACTGGCGGAGCGCGCCAACGCGGGGCTCTCGCTGCAGGTGCGTCTCATGATGGACATCGGCCTCTAACTGCCTCTGATCGCCTCAAATCAGCCTCTACAGCCTCTGATCACAGCCTCCGATCGCCTCGAATCGCCTCACATGGCATTCCCCACATGGCATTCCCCACATGGCATTCCCCACATACCATTCCCTCTGACCCCAGGAACGGCTGGCCAACAAGGCGGGTCGCAACGCGGGCACCCGTCCTACCCCGACGCCTACCGACCTTCAAGAAGCGACCCACGCGCCCACGATCAACCCGCACTCGGAACGGTTGGCCGTGCAGGCGCAGGCTCGGCAGTGGGCCGAAGGGCACGTGCACATCGCCGTCGAGGACCGTCTGATCGCGCAGGCCGCAAAGCCAAAGGAGGAGGCGCCGCTGCCCGAGATGAAGCCCGTCATCAACCCGATGTCAGAGAAGATCCTCGCCCGGCGAGGTCCGATCGCGCCTCTCGAGGAGCGGCTGCAAGTGCCGGTGAAGCACATTCGCGGGGGCGTGGGCTCGGAGCTCGATGACGTCACCCTCGCACCGAAGCTCTCCGAAGGCACGAGTAAGCTGATTGCGTCTGATTGCGTCTGATTGCGTAGCTAATTAGATGACGTCACCCTCGCACCGAAGCTCTCCGAAGGCACGAGTAAGCTGCTCTGGATTGCGTGATCGCGCCTGAGTGCCCCCCTCATCACAGGTACAAGCTCGTCCAGAAGCAAGAGCGTAATTGCGTCTGATCGCGCCTTGAGTGCCCCCCCTCATCATAGGTAAGCTCGTCCAGAAGCAAGAGCGCAAGGGTTCGATCGCCGAGCGTCTTCTCTCCTGGGGCGAGCAGCACAAGCGTGGGGAAGGCGATGCGTCTCTTGCGGACCGCAAGTACAAGTTCGGCGGGGACGAGCCACCTGCAACAGCGCCGGTGCCGCCTCGACCAAAGCGTGAGACGCGAGAGGCGCGAGGAGGTGTGAGCGTGAACAAGACGGCCGGGATGGTGGCGGCAGAGAAGGTGGCGGCCGAACGTGCGAAGGTCGAGCAGGCCGCCGTCGCCGCTGCTGAGAAGGCTCAGGCGGAGAAGGAGGCGGCGGAGAGGGCGGAGGCGGAGAGGGCGGAGGCGGAGAGGGCGGCGGAGGCCAGGCGGGAAGCGGAGGCGGCGGCAGCGGGCGCCTGTGGGAGCCGACTCGCGAGTGGTACGGGGCCGTTGGCCGTTGGAAGCGCTGCACGCCCGCCACGCAACCCCGCCGCGCCGCGCCGCGCCACGCCGCCCACCGCGCCGCCGCAGACGCGCGCGCCGACCGCACCGCCGACCGCCGCGGCGGCCTCCACGCCCAGGACGGCGCCCGAGGCGGCGCCTGGCGAGGGCGGTAAAAGCGCCGTCGTGGGCGCGCCCCCGTGGAAGCCTCCGTTGGTGCGCCGAGACTCGGCGGCACGGCAGCCCAAGACGGCGCCCCATGAAGAGCGAGACGTCGGCGCATTGGACGAGAGCTCAGAGCTGGACGAGGGCGCCAGAGGGTGCGGCACTGGCGGAGGCGCGGCGCTGGCGGCAGTGGCGGGGGCGGCCAGTACGTCCGCAGCTCCCTCTCGCCGCGCCCCTGGGGGCACCACCAGTCGACTGTGTCCCCCGGGATCTCCCGCCATGCACAAACGCTCCGCCCCATCAGCCAGCGTGTTCGCAGCCGCTCCGCCAGGCCAGGTGCCCAGCACGACGCTAGGCCACGTGGACGCCGCCGCCGAGACGGCCGCCGCCGAGGAGCCGGCAGCACGCGCTGCGACGGGCGCTCGGGACGCCGCGACGCCGCGGATGGCGGCCGAGCAGCGTGATGAGTTCCGTCATCAGCGCGAGGAGTTTCGTCATCCGAGCAGCGGCGGCGGTGTGAGCGCCGGCTCGAGGCTGCGCTTCACGCGACCGAATCCCTCATCCAAGCCCCGGCCCAGCGCGCTCGGGACGACGCCGGGGCAGCCCGGCGCTCGGACTGCCGCCCACGACAGCGCGCTCGGACAGCCGGCGGCGGTCTCGCACCATCCCCACAGCGGCGGCAACCCTGCACGGCCGCGCCCCTCCGCCGCTCTGGGCTCCGCTGGAGGCGGCAGAGTCCAGCACGGTGCCCACGGCAGCGCGCGCACGCGCACGTCGGTCAGTTTCGCTTCAACCGAAGCGACGGGCGCTCGGGACGACGCTTCGGCGACGGATCCGGACGCGTCGTCCCGAGCGTCGGCAGGTGGCGGTTACGCCGAGGCGGAGATCGAGGCGGAGATCGGAGGCAACGTGGACGAGTATGATCCTAATATGGACGAGTATGATCCAAATATGGACGAGTATGATCGGCTCGTCGCCGAGCAGTCACGGCGGCGCGCGCATCGGAACCTCGAAGCGGAGGAGACGGAGGAGGAGGGGTATCGCACTGGCGTCGACGGGGGTGACGACGGCGACGAAGGCGATGGCGTGAGGGAGGAGGACGAGGCGGACGAAACGCCGGACGAGGCGACGGCCGCATGGCGCGAAGCCGAGCGCTCCTTATTTGGAGATCTCGGAGCTTCGGATGGCTCGCCTCTGCCAGGGCCGTCTGGGGGGAGGGCCCCCCTCGACCCCCTCGAGCTGCTTGCGGACTCGCCCGCTTCGGTGCTCAAGAGCGAGCGCCATCTTGAGCGCCACGTGCTCCGGCAGCAGCAGCAGCAGCAGCAGCCGCATGCGCCGCCAGCCGAGGGCGGCGGCACGGGGGCGCCCAGCACGGCGCCGTCGGAGGACGCGGCGGGGCAGTTGCAGAATGAGCTGAGCGCCGAGCTGAGCGCGTGGGCGGAAGCCTTCGAGCGTCGCATGACGGGCCCCGCCCACGACGGCGCCTTGCCGGACGAGGGACCCGTGGACCTGCCCTTTCCCACAGCGGACCAACCGTCGCCGCCGCTCGGCACGGGCAGGGAGGAGGATGAGGACGAGGAGGAGGACGAGGAGGACGAAGGCGAGGATCTGCAGCCGCTGCCGACCGCGCCCCCCGCACCCCCAGCGCCCTCCGCAGCCCTGCCGGCGGCGTCGGCATCTGGTGCCGCACTCGATCGCTCATCACGACTCGAACCGCCATCGCATGGCCGGTCATCGGCGCCGTCCCGAGCGCCCGAGGAGGCGCGCCAACCGCCGACCTCGACCGGTAAGCGGCCCAAGGGGGGCGCCGTCGCGGGCGCCAAGGGAAGTAACAACCCGAGCGCCAGGGGAAGTAACAACCCGGGTCAGGTGCTCATTAACTACGCACCGCCGCCATCGGCGGCGTCTGCGCCGCCACCACAGCCGCCGCCGGCGGCGGGTCGCGGTGGCGGCTCGTTCGCGCTGCTGCAGGCGGCGGAGGAGGCGGCGGCGGAGATGCGGGCGGCGGAGGAGGCGGCGGCGGCGGTGGCTAAGGCGCACACCCAGGCGTTGGCAGAGGCCGACGCTGAGGGAGGTCGGGCCCTCAAGACACGTCGGCTGTCCCGGGACGCCTCCACGTCAGCGGAGAAGGCCCTCGAGGCGGAGGCGGTGAGCGCCGTACGGAGCGCCAAGGAGCACGCGGAGGCGGAAGCGGCGCGCGCGAGCGCCTCCCTGCTCGAGCTGCGCGCTCAGTACGATGCGATGCAGCGCCGGTATGAGGAGTCCGAGGCGGCGCTCGAGCGTTGATTGCCTTGCATGCATGTGCTCACCGCAGCGCCTCGTCCCCACAGGTATGAGGAGTCCGAGGCGGCGCTCGAGCGCACGCGCCGCGCGGCCACGGAGGTGAGTCTCGAACTCGAGGCCGCTGGATGGCCTTTGATTGCCCCCCCTAATTAGATGGATTGCCTCCCTCATCAGGTGAGTCTCGAGCTCGAGGCCGCTGGATGGCCTTTGATTGCCCTCCCTAATTAGATGGATTGCCTCCCTCATCAGGTGAGTCTCGAGCTCGAGGCGATGCGATCTGGCGTCGAGCAGCACGGCGCCGCCGCCCGATCTCGCGAGGGCGAGAGCGCGAATCTGAAGCTCGAGATCGCGAATCTGAAGCTCGAGATCGCGAGCCTTCGGGATGAAGGCGCGCAGCTCCGGCGCCAGATGCAGCGCGCCCGAGACGACGCCGAGCTCGAGCAGAAGGACGCGTCGCGCCGTGCTGAGCGCATCGAGATGCGCGCCGTAGAGGCCGAGCGCGACGCGACCAAGCAGGCGGCGCGCGCGGCGGACGCGGAGCGGCGCGCGGAGGCGGCGGACGCGGCGGCCGAGGCGGCTGAGGGGGCGAGGCGCAAGGCGCTCGAGGAGCTCATGGATGCGAACGCGAAGCTCGAGCGCCGTCGTGGTGGCGAGGCCGACCAGACCGCGTCACACGCGAGCGCGCAAAGGGTAAGCGGAGCTCATTGCCGCTGAGTACCGCTGATTGCCGCTGATTGCCGCAAAGGGTAAGCGGATCTCGACGAGCGATTTTGTCTATGGATCGGACCTCACTGATGGCCTCACGCCTCTGCCCCACTGATCACGCTCTCTGATCACGCTCCCTGATCACGCTCCCTGATCACGCTCACTGATCACGCTCACTGATCACGCTCCCTGATCACGCTCCCTGATCACGCTCACTGATCACGCTCACTGATCACGCTCCCTGATCACGCTCCCTGATCACGCTCCCTGATGACGCCCCTCATCAGATCCGCGAGCTCGAGGGGAGATTGGGCGAGAGCGACGAGCGGCTGCGTCAACTGAGCGCTCGGCACGACGCGAGCCTCGAGCGCGCGAAGCTCGATCGGATTGAAGCCCTGCGGCAGCATGCATCGGAGCTGGAGCGGGTGCGGGACGCCCGGGACAACGCGATGCGCCAGGCAGAGAGCTTGCAGAGCGCGCTCGAGACGGCGCGCGCCGATGCGATGCGCGCCATGGCGGGCGCTCAGTACGGCGCGCGCTCCGACGCCGAGGTGCGTGAGCTCGAGCGCGAGGTGCGCGAGCTCAGGCAGGAGCTCGCCTGGCAAAAGGCGAGCGCCGACAAGGCGATGGCTGCGGGAGGCGCCGGCGCCGTCACGGGCGTCGGGGGCTCTGGCGGCCCGGGCATGGACGTGGCCACGGCCGACCTCGCACGTGTGACCGCGGAGCTCGAGAACACCAAGGAGGAGCTTCGGAAGGCTCAGGAGGAGCAGCTCGGGGCGGCGCTGCGTGCGCGTCGCAAGGAGAAGGAGCTGCGCGAGCAGCTCAAGAAGCAAGGGGCGTGAGGCAGGAGAGGGGTTCCATGGACGTGGTGTGAATTAACATTGGGACGAGCGCCATGGATCAACCGTTCAACAGCTGTTCATGATGTAGTCCAAGTCCTGGGACACAGACGGACCACCGGAGTCGAGCTGCCTCACGCAGACCGCACGAGCCACGACCGGACGGGACCGGCGTTCGGTTCAAATCGCACAAAGTTGTATTATGTTTCACACTCAGTGCCACCGTGTCCTATAGTAGTTAGTACGGTACCGCACGCGGACGAAACGGAATAACTGCGTCAGCGCGTGACCGTGAGAGTTCGCGTGCGACAGTACACGACAATCGACCAGTCGACATCAAGAAATCGAATCGCACAAGGAGCACCGGCCTGGCGACATCAACATCAGATCAAGGTTCAAGACTCTGCAAACACGAACAACGCCAAGCATTTTACCATGTAGCTCGACCATGTAGCATGTTCCGTGTTCCGTGCGGTGTTCGACGCAATCCGGGGCTTCCATGTTCCCACATGTACCACACTCTTGGCGCCGACATCTCCTTCAAATCCCCCCACCGCAGGGGGGCCCGCCACTTGCGCCTCCCGACGGCGACCCGTTGCGTGCGAGACCACCACTTTGGGATAGTATTCGGCTCTGGGCGGGAAGAGCGCTCGACCGTTTCTGATTTCTGAGTACCCGTGGACTGGGGCCTGTGCTCCCTGCTCACACAGGCTCACGCGTCCAACTCGGCCTCAAACTCGGAAGAGAAGTTGGCGATACCTGCCTCCTGCAGCATCGAGCCGACGAGGTCCTCACCCAGATGCGGCATCGCGGCTGGGGCGGGGGCCCCTATGCCAGGCTCGCCCCGAGAATTCCCCTCCGGCAGGGTCGCCGAGCTATAGGTTGGAGCCGAGCCATAGGTTGGAGCTAATGGAGCGCTGTGGGTGGCCGAGGAAGGAGCACAGTAGGTCGCCGATGTATAGTTTGGTGCGATGGAGGTCGCCGAGGTATAGGTTGGTGTGCAGCAGGTCGCCGAGGTATCGGCTGAAGGGCAGTAGGTTGCCGAGATGAAGGCTGGCGCCGCAGCTGCGCCCGTCTGTCTGATAACATCAGCTCGACGCAGCTGAGTCGAGGGGCGCAAAGCGCGCATGCTGCTCTTCAGGCGCTGGAGCTCGTCCACGATAGAAGGGAACGCAGGCCGTTGAACAGGATCGGTCTGAAGGCACCGGGTGGCAAGCTCGAGGATGCCGGGTGGGCAGCCGGCCACGTTGCGCAGCTGGTCGAGCGGGGTGGCTTGACCTTTGACAATGATCGCCATGAGCGCGCGCAGAGCGTCTCCCGGATTCCCTCCGGGAGATCCTCCGGGAGATCCTCCGGGAGATCCTATGGGAGATCCTCCGGGAGGCCCTCCGGCGGGCAATAGCACATGGCTGAAAGGGACGGACCGCGTCCCCATGTGTGCAAGCATGCATCCAAAGCTCCACACGTCGGTGGGCTTGGCTTTTGCGCCCGAGGTGAGCGCAATGGCCTCGGGAGCCATGTAGGGCGGCGTGCCCGCGAACCCCTCCGCCTGCCCGGCGTACTTGGTGAGTGCAGTGCCAAAGTCGGCCACCTTGGCGACCCATTGCTCCGTGAGTAACACGTTGCCAGGCTTCAGGTCGCGATGGACCACGCCCTTGGCATGGAGGTACGCCATGCCCTTGGCCACATCGAGGGCGACGTGGACGAGGGATGCCTCCCACGTGGCGAGCTGCTCGCGATGCCGGTGGTGATGCAGCACATCCAGCAATGAGGCGGGCATGAGCTCCATCAGAATGCCCGTCTTCCCGTCGTCACCGTCGTGTGCGATGCCCATGGTGAGGAGCACATTGGGGTGGTGCAGGCGCATCGTGAGCTCGAACTCATTCAGGAGCTCCTGTAGCGCCGCCGGCGCGGTCGTCGCCCGAAGGCTCTTGATGGCGCATGGGGTCGAGTTGTACACGGCCACACGCACCTCGCCGAAGCTGCCCGCTCCGAGTCTCTCTTTCAGGATCAGGTCTTTCCAGCGCACGAGGTTGACCACGTGCATCGAGCTTCCTACCACGCTCGACATCTCAGTGCCGCTTCCCTCTGGTGGTGGGGGGGGCGGTGGGGGTGGGGGGGTGGCGGTGGGGGGGTGGGGGGCGGTGGGGGTGAGCGCGGTGGCTTTGTGCACGATGACTGTGAGCGCTTCAAGGAGATCAGGTTCACATTCTCGTCCCTCTCCGCACCTGCTTTCTGAGCTTCGGCCTTCATGGTCGCCTTCTCATCCACTTTCATGGCCTGTCCGCCCTTCGAAGACTTGTTTTTGTTGAGACGGCGACGACGGCACATGAAGACCAGGGCGAGGACCACAGCGACGATCACACCGACGACGCCGCCGATGACAATGCCGATGGAGCCGCTCGTCTCGGCTGCCACTGCCAATGCACCGATCAACAGTGGCGGTGGTGGCGGTGCGACGTTTGCAATTGTAGGCGGCGTCACGACCGCGAGCACGGCGATCGAGACCCCAGTGACGCTCGCGAGCATGGCGGTCGCGCTGCTCGCGCTGCTCGTCGCGCTGGCCATCGTCGACTGCACCGAGGCCGCCGCTGCTGCGGTCGTCTGGATGCTCACACCGACGACGACGCTGCCCGACGACAGAGTCAACTCCACCGCCGATGGGTCGACGCTCGCCCTCGCCGCGATGGCGCTCTTCATCTCGGTCCGCACGCTCGGGTCGAACGAGGAGACGTCGCCGGCGAGCTCGAGGGTGAATTTGACGACGCTCATCGCCGGCCGCGAGGGCGGCGGCGGCGAGGGCGGCGGCGGCGATGGCGAGGGTGGCGGCGGCGATGGCGGCAGCGGCGACGGCGAGGGTGGCGGCGGTGAGGGCGGCGATGGCAGAAGCGAAGGAGGCGGAGGAGCATCGGTGGAAGATGGCGGCGGCGAGGGTGGCGGCGGCGAGGGCGAGGGCGAGGGCGAGGGTGGCGATCGTGTAGGTGTTGATGGAGGCGGCGGTGATAGCGGAGGGGAGGGAGGTGGCGGAGAGGGCGTCGGCGTGGGTGGATGCGGCGATGGCGGTGGTGGCGACGGCGGGAGTGGTGAGGGCGGTGGAGATGGCGGTGGCGGCGATGGTGGGGGCGGTGAGGGCGGCGGCGGTGATGGTGGCGGCGGTGAGGGCGGCGGTGAGGGCGGGGAGAATGGCGGCAAGGGTGGACGCGGCGAGGGCGAGGGCGGCGACGGCGAGGGCGGCGGCGGCAGGAAAGGCGAGGGCGGCGGCGGCGGGCTCGGATCGGGCGATGGCGGTGGCGGCGGTGGCCGCGAGGGTGGCGGAGGCGGTGATGGTTCGGGCGGCTGGGGGGAAGGTGGTGGCGGCGAAAATGGAGGCCGAGGTGGAGACGGTGGCGGCAGCGGCGGCGGCGGGGGTGGTGCGGGCGGTGGAGATGGCGGCGGCGGCGATGGTGAGGGCGGCGGCGGAGAAGGTGACGGCGGTGATGGCGGCGGTGAGGGCGGTGGAGATGGTGGCGAGAATGGACGCGGCGAGGGCGAGGGCGGCGGCGAGGGCGGCGGCGAGGGCGGCGAGGGCAGTGGCGAAGGAGGGGGCGGCGACGGATAGGGTGGCGGTGGTGAGGGCGGCGGCGGTGAGGGCGGCGGCGGCGAGGGCGGCGAGGGCAGTGGCGAAGGAGGGGGCGGAGCATAGGTGGAAGGAGGCGGCGGTGATGGCGAGGGCGGTGGCGGCGAGGGCGGCGGCGGCAGGAAAGGCGAGGGCGGCGGCGGCGGGCTCGGAGCGGGCGATGGCGGTGGCGGCGGTGGCGGCGAGGGTGGTGGAGGCGGTGATGGTTCGGGCGGCTGGGGGGAAGGCGGCGGCGGCGGCGAAAATGGAGGTCGAGGAGGAGATGACGGCGGCAGCAACGGCGGCGGCGGTGGAGAAGAAAACATGCGCACTTCGGCAAGGTTGAGGAGACGCCATGTCCCTGGCAGCACGATGGTCACATAGGTTCCACTGAGATCCCTCTGGCAGTCGAATGTGAACGGTCCGGCCTTTGCTGGGACTATCTGATTACCCACGACGCATGCTTGCGATGTAGCTGAGTTGTAGTCTCCTGGCGATGCACCGACCCATATTTGGAAGGGCGACAGGCGATCCTGGCAGCAGTCGCCGCGATTCATGATCCACACAAGCCGTACAGCTTGTTGGCCTGAGATCTGAATCGACAACCACGGATTGGCCTCATCGTTGGTGTGGCACATATCTGAGGCCAGGTCATTGATGCAGAACGAGGCCGGAGTATGGGTGGAGCTCATGCTGGCACTCAGACGTGGGATCGCTGGCATGCTGGCCAGGGGAGGGGCCGGCGGCAGCGAGGGTGGCGGCGACGGCGGCGACGGGGGTGACGGAGGCGGCGGCAGCCACGGCGGCGGCGGCGGCGACGGCGGCGATGGCGGCGGCGCTGCCCCGCACCACGTGCGCATCATCGAGATGAGCGGCGCTGGCGTGCTCGGCAGGCCGCCGCCGAGCCGCACGCCATCCAGCTGCGCCGGGCTGAGGGCGGCGTCCCACACCAGC
>Ga0180439_102032_pt1 | contig 11311 bp, 7 predicted proteins | sample ChrtobMetaP5_0mM_FD_119744 | JGI IMG/M metagenome (GOLD analysis project Ga0180439, IMG submission 119744) | Chrysochromulina tobin associated microbial communities from unialgal haptophyte culture, Seattle, Washington, USA - P5_0mM MetaG | ecosystem: Host-associated > Algae > Haptophytes >...
CCCCGCCCCCGCCCCCGCCCCCGCCACCCCCCCCTCCCTCCCCGCCCCCCGTGCCACCCCCTCCTCCCCCCCCGCCACCCCCTCCGCCCCCCCCCTCGCCACCGATGCCAAAGCCACCACCCTCACCTCCTCCGCCGTCGCCACCTCCATCGCCACCACCGCCCTCGCCTCCTCCCTCTCCGCCACCACGTCCGCCGCCCTCGCCGCCGCCTCCCTCGCCTCCACCCTCTCCGCCTCCACCCTCGCCACCACCCTCTCCTCCGCCGCCGTCACCTCCGCCCTCGCCACCACCTCCATCACCACCACCCTCACCACCGCCTCCTTCGCCTCCACCCTCGCCGCCTCCGCCATCGCCACCTCCCTCGCCGCCGCCTCCATCACCACCACCATCGCCTCCGCCTCCATCGCCTCCCCCGACACCACCCCCGCCTTCCCCGCCACCATCGCCACCACCGCCCTCGCCACCGCCGTCGCCACCTCCGCCATCTCCACCACCCTCCCCTCCACCGCCGTCACCGCCACCTTCTCCCCCTCCCCCGTCTCCACCTCCATCCCCTCCCCCCCCGTCACCGCCGCCGTTGCCGCCGCCGCCAAGCCCGCCTCCATCACCACCCCCGCCTTCGCCACCACCCTCGCCACCCCCGCCCTCGCCTCCGCCTTCGCCACCACCACCCTCGCCGCCACCATGTCCCCCGCCTCCCTCTCCGCCGCCGTCGCCCCCGCCCCCCTCGCCGCCCCCTTCACCGCCGCCTCCTTCCCCGCCTCCGTGCCCACCGCCGCCCTCGCCTCCGCCTTCGCCACCGCCACCTTCTCCCCCTCCCTCACCCCCTCCACCCTCGCCGCCGCCGTCTCCTCCGCCCCCTTCGCCACCGCCCTCTCCACCGCCGCCTTCACCTCCACCTTCGCCGCCACCACCGAGCCCACCTCCCTCGCCACCTCCACCGTTGCCTCCGCCTCCGTCGCCACCGCCGCCCTCGCCTCCACCGCCATCACCGCCGCCCTGGCCGCCGCCGCCCTGTCCGCCTCCACCATCGCCACCACCCTCGCCTCCACCTTCGCCACCGCCGCCCTGTCCGCCTCCACCATCGCCACCACCCTCGCCTCCACCTTCGCCACCACCCTCGCCTCCACCATCGCCACCACCCTCACCGCCGCCCTCTCCGCCACCGCCCTGTCCGCCTCCACCATCGCCACCGCCCTCGCCTCCACCTTTGCCACCACCGCCCCTGCCACCACCCCCTTCGCCGCCTCCGCCGGTGCCCACACCCCCGCCCTCACCGCCGCCCTCACCGCCCCCTCCTTCACCACCCCCATCACCCCCACCACCGTCGCCGCCACCCTCGCCACCGCCCTCGCCACCACCTCCATCGCCACCTCCCTTGCCGCCACCACCGAGTCCACCCCCTTCTCCGCCACCACCCTCGCCACCGCCATCACCGCCGCCGCCCTCGCCTCCACCATCGCCACCTCCACCATCTCCACCGCCATCGCCACCTCCACCATCCCCACCGCCATCTCCTCCGCCTCCTTCCCCACCACCGTCTCCACCGCCACCCTCACCGCCACCGGTGCCTCCACCACCGTCGCCTCCACCGCCCTCACCACCTCCTTCACCTCCGCCCTCACCACCTCCCAAGCCGCCACCCTCGCCCCCGCCCTCCCTCCCGCCACCCTCTCCGCCTCCAAGGCCTCCGCCATCGCCTCCGCCTCCGTCGCCGCCTCCAAACCCCCCGCCCTCCGCGCCACCGAGGCCACCCCCGCCCTCGCCTCCTCCAAGGCCACCGCCCCCGTCGCCGCCTCCGCCCTGTCCCCCACCGCCGCCGCTACCACCCCCACCATCGTCGCCTCCGAAGGCACCCCCGCCCTGGTCTCCAGTAGCCTTCCAGCTCGCCTTCAGCATACAGGTGAACCCAACCGCCCTCAGCCCCAATGCAAGCAGCACGCTCTTCATCCAGTCGGCATTGGCGGCGGCCCGCACAGCGTCGCCCAACGGCGCTGTCCAAGTGAGCCTCACGCACTCGTGCGAGATGGAAGTGGGTGGCCCGCCCGGCATGGATCTCGACCTCCTTCTGAGCGTCATCAGCGCCGCCATCTGCGGCGACTTTGCGCCACCGCCGCCGCCACCTGCTCCAGCATGCCCGGACTGGTGCCATCGTCACCCGTGGTCCTGGGCCGAAAAGTGCGTGGTCGGGTTCCAACGGCTGGGCGGGAACTGCCTAGGCTGCCCTCTATGCAATATAGGCACGCCGCAGGGGTGTACGGTCACGTCTGACAGCAACAGCAGCGGCGGTAGCGGTGCTTTTGTGTCGGGACGCCGTCGGCTCTCGTCTCATGCCGTCTTCTCCGCGGTGCGGCAGCTGGCGCTCGGTGCGCCACTCGCTGCCCCGAATGTGGCGACCTCATATATTGCAAGCGAGATGGGCGTGCCCGAGAGTGCGCTCACCGTGGCGCAGCCGCAGACGACAGCGATCGACGTGCAGACAACCATCCTGGAGAGCAGCGCCTTCGCAAGCGCCAGAGGGCTAGGGACGCAGTCCCGCTTCGACTCGGCCATGTCGGCGCTGCCCGCGGCCCTCGCGAGCGCGTGTGTGGCCACCGATGCATCCGTCGGCTGCGTCTCTGTGGGCAGCAATGCGGTGACTCCGCCGCTGCCACCTCCATCGCTGCCACCGGCCAGGCCGCCGCCGCCGGCGGTGAACTCTCCCTCTCCGCCGCCTTCACCCCCTCCTCCCTCGCCGCCCCCTCCGTTGCCACCCATGCCACTTGGCGGCTATAGCCCGCCACCTCCCTTGCGGCCGCCACCACCAGGCCGTCCTCCATCACCACCGCCTCCATCGCCCTCGCCCTCGCCGCCGCCCGCGCCGCCCTCGCCCTCGCCCACGCCACCCTCGATGTGCTTCCCACGCTACGGCCGCGGCGATTGCTCCGAGTTCGGAGGCTGCGGCGAGGCGCGGGGCGCCGGTCAGTGCGAGGGTGGACTGTGCGCGTGCGCGCCAGGCTTCTGCGGCGCCAACTGCTCGGGTGTGCTCCGCTGCATGCACTGGGACGTGGATGCAGGCGAATGGACGTCGTACGGGCTGGTCACGACGGCGCCGGCAGCTTACACGGCCGCAAGGGACGGCTTCCTGCACTGCCGCACCGAGTCGCTCATGGCCACCAGCTTCGCGGGCGTGTGCGTGCACGACTATCTCGAGCCGCCAACGCTCTCAAACGTGAGCGAGCACGTCTTTGGTCTGAACGTGGAGCAGGGATTCGCAGGGCTGGATTCGGGAACCATCGCGGCAGTGCTCACGCTTCTGCTGTGCACGATCGCGAACGTGTACACCGTCCGCTGGGCACGCCAACACCGGCAACAGAAGACGGTGCCTCGCGGACAGAGGGACCCTGTTTGGTGGCCCATCATCAAGCGGATCGCCTACCTCTGTTTGATGTTCTGCCAGAACCTCGTGGTCAGCATCTTTGTCATCTCGTGGCGGCTCCTGAACCTCGTCCTCGCGAGCGCATCTGTTGTCTTGCTGATGCCCCTCATTGCACTCCTATGGCTCGTAGTGGGGCTCAAGAATGCGCTCGTGCGTGCGTGGGTGCAGCTGGTTCGCTCACTCATCTTCGCGGCCGTTGGCGTCGGCGTGAGCGTGCTGCGCACAGAAGAGAGGTTCCTTGACGTTCTCGTCTCCGTCGCCGTCGCCATCTCGAACGCGCTCGTGAAGTCGAAACTCGTCGCCGTGTGGCTGGTGCTTTGGATCTACATGTGTACGCGCGACTGGCTTATTGATCGCCGCGTGGCCGTCAAGAAGAAGATCGCGTCGGCGATTGCGGCGTGGAAGGCGCGGCAGGAGCGCCTCAAGCAGGAGCGACTTCGCCGCGCTGAGGAGGCGCGCGTGCTTTACTGCACCGCTGTTGTGAAATCACTCATACGCGCGGCGGCGATCGCCGTGGAGAAGGAGCGTCTGCGACTCGAGCGAGAGCGGATTGCGCTCGAACGGCGACTCGAAGCTGAGCGTATGGCGGCCGAGCTGGCGGCGGCAAAGGAGGCCGAGCTGCAGCGTAAACGTCTCGAGAGGGCAGCGGCCCAGGCAGCCTTGGAGGAGAAATGGCGTCTCGAAGCCGAAGCGGCCAGGGCGGTCATTGAGGCCGAGGCGGAGCGTCGGCGCGTCGAGCTCTTGGCAGCCAAGGAGGCCTTGGAGCATCGTCGGCGCCTGGACAAAGCGGCGGAGGCAGCGGCCGCAGCAACGGCCGCCAGCAACGTGATGACTGCTTTGCTCTCTCGCGTGGCGGAGCTCAAACGGAAACGCGCAGTCACAAAAGGTGGGCTGAGTGCGGAGGAGAAGGCCGAGCTCGCCTTTGACGAAGCCAGCCTGATGGAACTCAAATCGGAAGCGAAGAGGCTGGACGCGTTGGCCTTGGCCGCCAAGCAAGAGGTGGACAAGCACGAGCGGGAGAAGGCCGCAGCAATAGCGTCGGCGGAGGTGGCGGCCGTGCTCAAGGAGACGGCCGCGGTGCAAGCACGCTCCGCCGAGCTCACACGGAAGCAAGAGGCGGGCGAGTTGAGAGCGGCGGAGATTGCGGAGCTCACGTCCGCCAAAGCGCGTTTGACGGAACTCGAGACCAAGGCGCAGAGTCTGGAGGCATTGGCCTCCGCGGCTGACGACGCCGTTTCGAAGCAGCCGCTCGCCGACCTGCTCGACGGCGGCGATGAGCCCGCAGGATATGCCAAGGTCACCGAGCCTCCGATTCGTTCGAAGAATTATCTTGCACTGTCCATCCCCCCCATCTCGAGCGTGCTGGCGCCCGCGCGCGCGGCCAATAGCTTCATGCAGCCGATGCAGCCGCTCGTGTCCGGCTCGCTCGCGCTTGGACGGCTGCCCACCCTCACCATCGACCTGGCCTACGCAGGATCCATTCTCGACCGTGAACGCAACGGCTTCAACACGATCGCACCCGCGCCGCTCCCCGACCCTATGGAGATGCTCACATCAGCTAAGAACGCAGCGAGCGTGGCGGCGGCCTCAGCAATGGCGGGCATGCAGCCGCTGCAGAGATCAATGCAGCCGATGATCTCTGGGCGCATCCCGATGGATGATGCTCTGCGCCAGCTCTCGATGAGCTCACTCACTGGTGGCGCAGGTCGTTTCGGCGCGGGCATGAGCGCAGGCATCGGCGCGGGCATCGGTGGCGCTGGCGCTTGCGTCGGCGCGCTTTCAAAGGGGCTCACGCCGAGCGCCTCAATGCCCGCGTGTGGATCGGCTGGCGCGAACGCCAAGCTCGCCTGCCGGCGCATGCCCGTGCACTCCGGCATCGTACCCGTTCAGCCTCCGCCCTCGGACACCGACCGCGGCACCTCAGCGGCGAGCAGCTTGTTCACGAGCGACCTGACGCCGCGTGGCGAGCAGCGAATCATGATGCCGGCAGAGCAGAGACGCGGTGAGCTGGACACGCCGGCGATGAGCTCGTTTTTGGGCACCGACCTCGGGTTAGGTGGGCGCTCCTCGCGCCCCGGCTCGGCGGTTGAACGTCCGCCACCTCCGCGCGTCGCCGCGCCACCTCACATTCCGGCGAGTTTCTCGGAGTTTCTTGAGCCCGGACGGCTCTCGCATGCACGCATGAACATGGGCACCGTGTTTGCGCAGGCAGGCCCGCAGCTCTATCGCTCGCAGGCATCGTCAAGCCTCTTCACAGCAGCGCGCCCAGGGGCGCCGAGTGGCAGCGTCGTGCCAATGCACACGCGACGGACCGCGCCCACGCTGCAAGTCCCCAATCTTGAGATCCTCAATACGAGCATTGACGCCGCCGAGGGCGACGACTGGGAATATGGCTCGGCGGTATTCGAGGCGGAGCAATTCGCACGCGGGGCTGTGAGGGCGGCGCGAGGGCTCTTCCAACGGCCGCCGCCCTCGCCTGACCCTCGTGCACAGCCGGCGCCGTCGCCCCCCCGCCGGCCGCCGCCCTCGCCGCCAATGTCGCCGCCACAGGTGCCCAATTCACCCACGCGAGCTTCGCGTGTTCGAACTCGCCCCGCTTTCGACCGGTGGACCCATCGTGACGCATCGGTGGAACGATCGCGGGGTCCACCGCCGCCAGGCTTCTATCGTGAAGCTGGCTTCCTGGTCAATCGAGCGCCAGCCGCGCCTCATTTATCGAGGATTCTCAATGAGGACGGCAGCCCCCTGTCACCCGGCCAAGCGTACCTTGCGCAGCAGCTGCTGAGCAGTGGTGGGCTCAGCGTGTCACCGACTAGGACCTCATGTACGCCCACGCAGACGAAAAGCCAACGGTGTGACGTTGGACCCGCCACCGCACCCCTCGCGCGACAAGCTGAGCCCACCAAGGTCTACAAGTCTGGAAGGGTGCTCTTCTTGCGGCCATCGCCGTCTAGGCTGCTCAAGGCCGAGGAGGCCGAGCAGCGCCAGGCCGGCCAGCTGAACTGGAGAGTCCCGAGCCGAGCTGCGTCAAGCTTCGTCGTGGCCAAGCCGGCACCTGCGCTCGAGCTTGATCCAGACGAGGAGCGGCTCCAGAAGGAGCTCGAGCAGTTCGCATTGTTCAGCGACGTTGACGTCTTCACAACGCGCTGCGACCGCGGCTACCTGGATGCCCTCGTGCGCTGGCACACCGTCTTCGCCATTGTATGCCAGCCACACCCCGCCATCGGTGCACACCACCCAATCGACCTCGAGCAGCAGGTTCAGTGCTTCTGGACGTGCGTGCTCGTTGAGTTCGCCTTAGCAGCCTCGCTCTCGACGAGCCGCGCCCCAGGAGACTTCTTCTTGAGCAGTGCGTTCACCGACGGCGCGCTCGCGGCATTCATCGCGGGCGCTGTCGGCCTCCTCGGCTGCCGCGCTGTCTTCGTGCTGTGTGGCACCGCCGGGCGCGGCCGCCTGCGCAATGGGCGCGTCTCCCCGCCCCGCGGCTGGGACATTGGTATCGAGTTCCTCTCTCCGGAACGCCGAGTATTTTGCCGCTCCCTCGGCGGCAATGTTGCCTTCCTTGCGCGATGGCTGCGCGCCGCCATGGGCTGGGTGCTCGCGTGGGCGATCTCTGTGCTCGCAGCCGCGATCGCAGCGGAGCGCATCGTCGGCCAAACGGCGCGGCCGCTCGCGCGCACGTTTGCGAGCTGGGGGTTTGCGCAGATCGTGGCGTGGCTCATCGTGGAGCCGCTGGGCGTCGCACTGCTCGTTGCGTGCGTGCGGTTGACACGCTACGCCTGTGGCCGGGCGCGCACGGTGCCTTTCATCACCCCGACCACGGCCATGCCCAGTCGGGTGCCCACCCCCGCCGGCGCTCACAACGACAGTCAGCTGGCGGATGTGCCGGTGCTGTCGCCACTGAAGCCCAAGCAAACCCGACCGTTCACGCGCGCCGATTGGTGGGCCGAGCGGCCGCATCTCCTGCGGCTCCTGCGCCGCTCCAAGGCCCGCCCCTCGAGTGCTGCTGCAAAGTACCAGGTGGAGTAGGAGTAGGATGGCAGAGGCATGTAGATGTTGAAGTACGTTCGAATTATTCACAATTCCCTGTGTATATTTCTATCTACTTCCGTCGTCGAGGATCCATGGCTGAGCTTCCACAGCTCGGTTGGGCTCTCGGTTGGGATTTGCAGGGTTCGGTTGTGTTAGTGTTAATGTATAACGAACTCACGACGCCCCCCGACCCCTCAACAAAGCCTCAGTGGCTGCTCAGAAACCCAAGTGTATTGTACAAGTATGGGTGCGAGGAAGGCCTCGTCGCTCACTGAGTACTCACTGAGCGGGTCGCGAGTTCCGCAAAAGGGACGTCTATGCGCCCGTCCCGATATGGTGAATTGCATGCAAGCTCCGAAGCCCCAGAGGACCAAACTACAGGAGCTCGCTCTCCCCATCAGCTCAAACATGGAGTCCAACTCGACCAATGCTGGTGGCATGGCCACCGAGTGCACCGCGGCGCATCTCATCGAGAACATTCTGGTCGTCACGATGTTGAGCAGCGGGGAGCGCAACGAGCAGCTCTCCGCCATGTGCCGGCGCGAGGGCCTGCACTGCGTGCTCGGCTTCGGCGTGGACCTCAACCTTATCGACTTGCCCCGCCTACAGCGCGAGTCAGCCTTGGCCTCCACCTCCTTGCCGAGGCACAATGCCACGACATCCATGTTCGAAGTTCGGGACATGACCGCCGGCGAGTACGCATGTGCGGCGGCGCACCGCAACACGTACGATCACATCTTGATGAACGGCCTGCCATGCGCCATCGTCCTTGAGAACGACGTATACAATGGGACATTGAACCCCCGCGCGACCCTTCTGAGCACGGAGAGCCTTGAACCTGCCTTGATCTGCCTTGATACTGCCTAGATACGTCGATGGTTTCGTTTTCGGTTCGGTGCTGCTGAGGAGCGCGGTTCGGATCTCTCTCGTCGTCCTGAGCTGCGGCAGGCGGAGATCGCGAGTGGCTTCGCCTCGTTGCTCCGGGCGACCGCAATCCCACCGGCCGGCTTCGAGCTGCTGAAGCTGACGCTAGGGTCGAGCCTAAAGGGACAACTCGCCCCCTTGCGCGGCCTGCTCGCCGCCGGGAGAGGCCCGGCAGTGCTCACGGGGCTGGGCGGCTGGTCAACCGTTGGGTATGCCATCTCTCGCGACGGCGCCCGATACCTCCGCCAGCGGCAGACACCGCTACTGACGACCTCCGATGGCATCTTCAAGCTCGCCCAGCTCAAGACGCTCGGCCGCGAGGCGTCGTCAGGGGCGACGCCGTTCCGCACGTTCCACCTCGCGCCTCCGCTCGCGTGGCAATCGCAGATGGGCGCGCGTCGGTCGGAGATCGGCGTGCACAGTTATGCCGTGAACGGTAGCTGGCTGCTGCGGTCAGGTAGCAGGTAGCTGGTACCGTACGGGTACAGAGTAGGGCGATCCTGGAGGGGAAAAACTATTCAAAATTTCTATTGTATCACTGTCTATTGTCACAACATGTTGCTGATAATAAGATTGAGTCCTTTCAGTCGCCCTGAGCAGCACGACGACGCGACCAAGAACGCGGAGCACTCTCACCAAGAGGCGCCCTCGAATTTTGTTTTATTTGAACTCGCCGTGCTCAAAGAGGCGTCATGCACCACAGCTTGACACACAGTCCATAGATGCTCGATCCAACAACCGAGATCAGTGGACCAAGATCACACCCTATCACTTTTCAGGTTGGTGCGTGTCTTCTCGTCTAGACAACGGAGGCGCGAAATAGTATCTTCGATTCAGAATTCATGTCAAAATTCGAGACGGCCACAAGACCAACTGTCGCACCCCAGACTCTGCCGCGAAAATATCGCTGCGAGAGCATCTCCCCTGGGGTGCACGGGCCAACACACGGAACCGGACACACGGCATCGGCCATCCGAACACATCCATGTCCACATCATACATGTATCCGATCGGACCGACCACTGCAGTACAGGCAGCGCGACCCCGACCCCCCCTCCGCAGCCTCCGTGAGCTCTAGCCCTAGTGGATTGTCCCCCATGCTCCAATGCCCCTCCATCGATAAGAGGCCACCCGCTTGCCCCCAGCGCGCTTCACCAGGGTGGACCTGCTTCGATACTGCTTCGACCCAACGCTCTCTGCCACGTCACCTGTCCTTGCCACGTCACCTGTCCTTGCCACGTCACCTGCTTCGTCCCAACACTCTCTGCGCTCTCTTACCCGACCCCCCTCTGCGCAACGCCTGCCTGAGCCTCAAATATTGGTTTTCACCGTGGAGAATTTGGGCTTAGCCGCGGCAGATGAGGTGGAAGCGTGGCTGATACCACCGCTGGTGGCTGGCTCCATTTTAGGCGCCGTGCCCTTACGCCACTTGATGAGCACATACAGAGCAGAGAGCACGAGGCAGCCTCCGAGGCCGAGACCGAGGCCGAGCCCGAGAGGAAGGGCGAGCGAATTGCCAGTGTCGCTAATGTTGTTGTTGGTCTTGATTGTTGGCGCTGAAGTGACGGTGATTCCGAGGAAGGAGCTGGCTGCCGAAGTCGAGCCAAGTGTGGTGGCGAGAGCGTTCGTGATGCCGGAGGCGGAGGAACCGACGGGAACGGCTATGATAGCTGTGATGATCACGGAGCCGGCAGCGACTTCCACAACGACGAAGGACGGGGGGACCTGAATGGGGGGAGATGGGGGCGATGAGGGAGGGGGGAGGAGAGATGAGGGTGTAGAAGTGACGAGGCAAGGGTTACGAGGTAATTGGTGGGGTAGGGAAGGAGAGAGAAGATGCGACTCTCACCCCGGCCGCCAGCGCAAACTGGTTTCGGAGATTCGTCGTCGTCTGCTCATTATAATCAGATACGCTGCCGGCCGCCACAAGCGTGAGCGTGACCGTAGCAGCGCTCCTCGGTGGGGATGGCGGCGGAGGTGCGGAAGGGGGTGGGGGTGAAGGTGACGGTGGCGGAGGCGATGGAGAAGGGGGTGGGGGTGAGGGGGATGGCGACGGCGCGGGCGCGGTGAAGTTGACGGTGGAGTTGACGACGGGCGCGGTGAAGTTTGTGGAGTTTGTGGAGTTGATGGAGTTGATGGAGTTGGTGGTGTTGATTGAGTTGACGGCGGGCGCGGTGGAGTTGGTGGAGTTGGTGGAGTTCACGGCGGGCGCGGTGGAGTTGACCGCGGTGGAGTTGACGGCGGTGCAGTTGACCGCGGTGGAGTTGACCGCGGTGCAGTTGACCGCGGTGGAGTTGAACGCGGTGGAGTTGACGGCGGTGGAGTTGACGGCGGTGGAGTTGATGGCGGTGCAGTTGACCGCGGTGCAGTTGACGGCGGTGGAGTTGACCGCGGTGGAGTTGGCGGCGGTGGAGTTAACGGCGGTGCAGTTGACGGCGGTGGAGTTGACGGCGGTGCAGTTGACCGCGGTGGAGTTGACGGTGGAGTTGACGACGGTGCAGTTGACGGCGGTGGAGTTGACGGCGGTGCAGTTGACGGCGGTGGAGTTGGCGGCGGTGGAGTTGGCGGCGGTGGAGTTGACGGCGGTGCAGTTGACGGTGGTGCAGTTAACCGCGGTGGAGTTGACGGCGGTGGAGTTGGCGGCGGTGCAGTTGACCGCGGTGGAGTTGACCGCGGTGCAGTTGACGGCGGTGGAGTTGACGGCGGTGGAGTTGACGGCGGTGCAGTTGACCGCGGTGGAGTTGACCGCGGTGCAGTTGACGGCGGTGGAGTTGACGGCGGTGGAGTTGAACGCGGTGGAGTTGACGGCGGTGGAGTTGACGGCGGTGCAGTTGACGGCGGTGGAGTTGGCGGCGGTGCAGTTGACCGCGGTGGAGTTGACGGCGGTGGAGTTGACGGCGGTGGAGTTGGCGGCGGTGCAGTTGACCGCGGTGGAG
>Ga0180439_102179_pt1 | contig 10608 bp, 10 predicted proteins | sample ChrtobMetaP5_0mM_FD_119744 | JGI IMG/M metagenome (GOLD analysis project Ga0180439, IMG submission 119744) | Chrysochromulina tobin associated microbial communities from unialgal haptophyte culture, Seattle, Washington, USA - P5_0mM MetaG | ecosystem: Host-associated > Algae > Haptophytes >...
CGGAGGGGGGCGGGGATGGGCCGCGAGGCGGACCTGTGAAGAGAGCGAGCGTCGTGATGAGCACATGCATGCCTCGGGGGTCGTCGGAGGGGGGCGGGGATGGGCCGCGAGGCGGACCTGTGAAGAGAGCGAGCGTCGTGATGAGCACATGCATGCCTCGGGGGTCGTCGGAAGGGGGGGGGGTGTGATGGGCCGCGAGGCGGACCGAACCCGAGCGCCGTCTTGGGCGTCGCTGTGGACGTCGGCGGTGGCGCCGCATTGGGCACGACGGTGGGCGGCGAGGGCGGCGGCGAGGGCGGCGAGGGCGGCGGCAGCGAGGGCGAGGGCGGCTCCCATTCCACAGAGGAGCTGAATGACGAGTCCGCAGTGATCACGAGGAATGCGTCCTCTGCGGACTCCTCTGCGGACTCCTCTGCGGACTTCCCTGCGGACTTCCCTGCGGACTCCTCAGGTTGGCCGGCGGGCTGCGCCTTCCTAATCGGGCATCGGATCACAACGGGCGCATCGCCGTGCGGCTGGTGGCCCGCCACGACCGCACGCACCCCTGCCGCTGCCAGCCGCTCCACCGCCTGCGCCGCCGGACGGTGCGGGTGCCCATTCACCTGATGAGGGAGGCAATCAGAGGTTTCGTCACTCAGGACGGTGCGGGTGTCCATTCACCTGATGAGGCACGCGCAATCGGATAGCCATCGGAGGTCGTCAGGTGCAATCAGGTGCAATCCGATGCAATCGGTTGCAATCGGGTGCAATCGGGTGCAATCGGGTGCAATCAGGTGCAATCAGGTGCAATCAGGTCGCCGGGCGGTGCGGGTGCTCGTTCACCAGGTACGAGGAGTACACGACCGTTGGCGATTTCGTCAAGTCGGGTTGCGTAGCCATGCCATAGGCGAGCAGCCTCCCACCTGTGGGGAAGGAGAGTGGGCGTCGTCATGAGCACCTGCATGCGCAGCCATGCGGTAGGCGTCATCAGTGGCCACCAATGTGGTCATCAGTGGCCATCAGTGGCCACCAATGTGGTCATCAGTGGTCATCAGTGGCCACCAACGTGGTCATCAGTGGCCATCAGTGGCCACCAATGTGGTCATCAGTGGCCATCAGCGCCCACCTGGTCGATCAAAGAACCCAAAGCCATCAGAGGCCATCAGAGGCCATCAGAGGTCATCAGTGGCCATCAGCGCCACCTGGTCGATCAAAGAACCCAAAGCCATCAGAGGCCATCAGAGGCCATCAGAGGTCATCAGAGGTCATCAGTGGCCATCAGCGCCCACCTGGTCGATCAAAGAACCCAAAGCCCGTGCGGTCGTGACGCCCCGCCCACTCGGCCCCCTTACCAGTCCTCGCGACCGCATCCACGTCCGCACTCCATGCCTCAACTTCCTCGCGAGCGAAGGCATTCAGAGCAGCGAGCCATTCGTCGATGTCGGCCACCGGCGCACCTGTGGGGAGAGCGCGCGTCGTGGTGAGCACTTGCATGCTGGGCAGAGCAGCTCCCTCGGTCTGCGGCGCCCCTTGACCGGGAGCGACGCCGATGGCCTCTGGATGAATGGGGCCATCAATTGCAATCAAGGGCAATCACGGGCAATCAAGGGAGATCGCACCTCGCCCGGGCACGACGCCGATGGCCTCTGGATGAATGCCGCCGTGTACGAAGACCACCGAACCTAATTAGGGAGAGAAGTGCGCCGTGGTGAGCGCTTGCATGCAAGGGCAGGTCATGAGTCTTCATGTACGAAGAGCACCGAACCTAATCGCACCGCAAGCACCGCATGCTCGAGGTACTGCCGCATCAGACCTGATGAGGCGCGCCATCGAAGGTCGTCAGGGGCACTCCGGTGCACTCAGGTGCGATCGGGTGCAATCAGACGCAATCAGACGCAATCAGACGCAATCAGACGCAATCAGACGCAATCATACGCAATCAGACGCAATCAGGCGCAATCAGGCGCAATCAGACCGTCGGGCTTGTGGAGCGAGTCGATCAGGCGCAATCAGGCGCAATCAGGCGCAATCAGGCGCAATCAGACCGTCGGGCTTGTGGAGCGAGTCGAGGTATGACTGGAGCACGGCCTCGTCGCTCACTCAATCAGGCGCAATCAGGCGCAATCAGGCGCAATCAGACCGTCGGGCTTGTGGAGCGAGTCGAGGTATGACTGGAGCACGGCCTCGTCGCTCACTACGGCGCCCGACCCCACTCCCCTGTCGCCCACTGCCGACGCCGCCGCCGCCGCCGCCGCCGCCGCCGCGCCACCGCCCACCGTCGCCTCCGTCGGCCCGGCGTTCACACTCAGCGCGGCGTTCACACCGAGCGCGGCGTTCACACCGAGCGCGGCGTTCACACCGAGCGCGGCGAGCTCCTGCCTACGAAATTCAAATGCGCGCGGCGAGCCCATATTGTCGGCGAGCATGTACCGAAGGCGATTCGCGACCGTATCCCGTGCGCGCGCGCCCGTGTGGGCTGCCAGGTACGTGGCTGGCGTGGATGGTCCGCCGTCGGGTCCGCCGCCCGCGCGCCAGTAGACGCCCGGGTGCTCGGAGGCGGCGAGCCAGTTGTCGCGGCTCTCATCGAGCTCGGCCAGCAGCCGCATCTTGTTGATGTCGCGGTTGCCCAGCACGAGGTGCACGCGGTCCGGGTGGCGCCGGCGCAGCGCGAGCAGCGAGCGCAGGAAGCGCAGGTCACCGCTGCTCTTGTCGACCGAGTCGCCGCCGAAGACAAAGTGGCAGCCCGGGCGCAGTCGCAGCTCGTCGAGGCCGCCGCTGTCGTCGATCACCTCGGAGATGGCGCAGTAGCGCCGCCAGAAGCCGAGGTTGCCCTCGACATCGGTACAGTAGCCGATGGTAGCGGGGCTCGGCGCGGCCGCTGCCGCGCCGATGGCACCCGATCGGCTCGAGGCCGCGGCGTACGCTCGAGCGCGCACGGGCAGCAAGCGCGCTGTCATGATGAGGGCGATCGGATGCCGGAGGCCGCGCATGATGCTCCGGCGACTCGCGACTCAAGATGGGTTTCGTGACGCCATAGTCGGCCCAGGGACGGGGAACTGTGTACTGAACCAATAGACCCGTGAATAATATGCTTCGTCAAACTGTCGGATGCGGTACCGTGCAAAGAGGGAGGTGTTCCCGGTACATGTAGACTGTTGTACTGCGAAATGCACCAAAGGCGAGCGCCGCTCGTCCGTACGTTCGAAGCACGTCTGCCCCACGAACCCTCTTCGTCTAGCCCGAAGTGAGGCAAACATGTTCGGGGCTCCTGGAGGTGCAGGAGGTGCTGGAGGAGGAGGAGGAGCTGGCGGCAATGACCTGGCCCCTTTTAGCCCTCCAGGAAAGCGCCCAAGACCGGGAGAGGACGATAACATGGATGGCGGCACGTCAATGGGATGGTGGCACAAGAATGCAGATTTAGGGAAATTAGATGGGCTGTCGCTGTTGCCGAAGACCAAAGAGATGCTCGGACAGACGTTCATGATTATCGACAACGACGGCAACGGCGTCCTTGATTCCGAAGACTTTTCGAATTTGCCCGCGGCGATGGACAAGTGGGACGATCTCAAGCTGGAGTTGTTCTCAAACGAGTCCACTGTTGACCCGAGGAAGTTTGTGATCGGAATCACGAACAAGGCGTGGAAGAATCCGGCTGACCAGGCAAAACAGCTTTTCCAGGCGGCCGAGACCGGGAAAAGCTACAGAAATTTGACCTCGATTCTGAACAAGGCGCTCAACGACTCGATCGAGAAAACGCTGATCGACCTGCTCTGTGACCTGCTCTTGTACACTCCCGAGGTATGATTGCCTCTCTGATGGCCCCTCTGATGGCCCCTCTGATGGCCCCTCTGATTGGCCCCTCTGATTGATTTGCATGCAGGCGAGGGAGAAGATGCAGGAGGCATGGGCTGCGCTCGACTTCGACAAGGACGACAAGATCACGGTAAAGGACTTCGAAACGCGGCCGGGCGCTACCACTCAAGCGACCGAGTACTTCAAGATGCTTGCAGAAAAGATGGACGAAGATCACGACGGTACGATCACGCAGGCGGAGTTTGAGATCGGACTCAAGCGGCACGCTGTCAAGACTCTTGACCCCTCCGTCTTCCCCCCGTTCCATTACGGCGACGCACAATCCTCGGGCGTGTCTTCAGGGCGCCTCCAGAAGTTCCAGATAGCCTCCAACGAATGCATCGTTGCGGCGTGCAAAGGGATCATCGGCGCGATGCGTTAGCCCGATTGGCAGAGCGTTCGCCCAATTGGCAGTCGGCCCAATTAGCTAATCATTAGCCTAATTGGCTGATCATTAGCCCATTTGGCGGCGGATCATTAGCCCAATTGGCCGAGCGCCTGATCAGGATCCTCTCTGCACTGCATGAGGGTGGGGGATATGTGCACCGCGTGTTTCTTCCCTGGCACAGTGTGTGTGAGCCGGGGGGGTGTTGCGCTGACGCGCGCACATGCGGCATGGGCGTAGGGCGGGGCGCCCACGGGCCGCCGCCCCGGGCGTTCCCACGTGTCCGGGGAAGTGCCGCCCCGGGCGTTGCGCCGGGTAGCGATCCCTCTCCGTGCGCCAGACGTACAGCCTTTGAGTATGCGATCGCCGCACCTGTGACCAGTGACGTGAGCACCAGAGGGGCTGCGGCACTGGGGGGGCATGTAGAGAGTAGACTAACTTGTGGTTGTGAAATGCACCAAAAAGGCGATCGCTCGCTCATCTTCTTTGTATCGAGAGTGTATCGAGGAAAATGCTGTGCTCCCATCAGGCAAGTTTCGCATTTGGCAACGCGGTGACCGTCATCCAGCTCTTATCCAGCTCACCGCAGGGCGCAGGCTGGCGCAGGTGTGGTTGTGTTCAGTAGGTGTGAATGAGGGCTCCCCGCAGGCTCCGCCCTACCGGTCCGGCCGTGCATGCAGCATGCATATACCGCCCATATTACCATATCGGGCATCGTATTAAACTTGCAAAGGAATTCGGACAGGAACGTGACATACTCGAGGAGCTTCGAGATCGGCTCGTGCCTTCTTGTCGTGTTGTTGTGGAATTCACCATACACCATCTCATACCATTCTGCGCATTCGATGAATTGCAAAGAAGGTCTCCTTCCTCTACTCACGTGTGATGTGCCAGTCCATATCACTCGACTGTGCGTGGCTTGCAATCGCATACGTTCCGCAACCTGCCAACAGGTAAACGACGTGCACTTCCTCGAGTCGATCATTCATTCGGTGGGTCTCGTGCACGACCATCGCGCGCGAGACATATATGGCTCCGCCGCGCAGTACATGCTTCCAAACTCACCAAGTAGCAAGTACGCGGCCACCGGACTGTGGCAGAACCCTGGGCAACTCGCCCCTGCCATGCACTTTCTTGGTGCCATGAACTCCAGTAGCAGACCCATCAGCTACTTGGAGTTGGGCATCTTTTCCGGTTGGACGGCCACGCTGATGGCCTCGTGGCTGACTCGCCTCGCCGGTAGCCAGGCGAAATTCTTTCATGGCACCGCGGTCGACATAAACGCGGAGTCTTCGCGCCCGGTACGGTCACTGATGCAGCAAGCGAATGTGCACTTTACGCTGAGGAAGGAGCTGTTGCTTTCCCCACGCGACCGCTATGACCTTTGTTTCATAGATGGCGACCACAGCTTCAAAGGCGTACGCGCGGACTACGAGTACTTCGCCCCGCACTGCGGCATGATGATGTTCCACGATACAGTCGACTCCTCGAGCTGGCTCGGGAAAAATGGGCTTCGATCAAAGACGACTACACCGGGGAGTGTACCACTGCTCTGGGCGCAACTTCGGCGCAGCGTACAGCCCGAGCGCATCGTCGAATTTGTCGAGCAGAATGGCAACCGTCTGCCTGCCTTCGGGCTTGGCATCCTCTTGGCCAACCAAAACGGCACCTGTGAGCCTTCCCGTCCTCTCGAACCATGGACTGATCAGAACATGAGCACTGACCTCGCAGGCCGTGCCGGTGGGAGAATCTTTCGTAAGGCCTTGTGGGGGCAGCTTTGTGGCCCAGAGCTGCCATCTCTCAGGAGCACAGTGCTCATATGGCGCAAAACGCGACCTGGTTCGAATCAGAATAGACATCTCGAAACATGTGAAACAGCAGACCTGTGCGCGTTTGCATGTACATTAACTTACTTGACCTAAAAGCCCTGGTCTTATTGTGTGAATTCACACAAACTCGCCGCGGTTGCGCGTTTTCCTGGAGTCTACACACGACTGTGTCACAGGTGTCGGATCCTTGGCCTCCGCTCCCCGGCGATCCGGCATCAGCTCTCAGCCTGCACGAAGCTGCACTGGGGCCGGGACCGACGCCGGCGCTCGAGAGGCCATGGCGCCGCGTTTCAACGTCGTGGCACGTCTCATTGGTGAGCTGACGGCGGGGCTGCTGGACACTGCGGCGGACCATGCGCGCATCGTGGCCGCACGTGAAGAGGTTCTGCATGCCATTACGATGGGTAAGTCGCTGATTAACGTTGAGGATGGCAGGCAAGCTGCATATTGGCAGCAGGGCGACGAGAGGCTGAGCACCGCCGAAGCTTTCCACGCTCGCTTCTCGCTCCGTCGCGACCCGCTTGTGCGGGCGAGCTTGCACGCCATTTGGGAGGCCACCCTACGCTCCATCCAATCGAGCGATCGTTCAGGCACAACGCTCAACTTCGACGGCTACAAGCTTCTCTTTACGCGCGTGTATCGCGTGGTACTGGACGGTGACGACCTGAGCGACATTGATGCGAGCATCAAAGAGGATTGGGAGACTGATCGAAAAGGCCACGACAGCTTGACGCGCGAGCAGCTGTGTGATAGTCTCTTTGAGCTATGCGATCACTGGACGACCTCGATCGACCGAACAGAATACTCACAGTGGCTCGACAGCCTACTGGCTCGTTGCTCGACCCTGATGCCAGGTACGATCTCCATGGATCTCCCTTGATCTCCCTTGATCTCCCTTGATTGCAAGTGCTCACCACGTCGCTCGATGGGCTCTCGCTCGACCCTGATGCCAGTGGTGGGTACGGACGGCATCGAGCGGCAACTCCCATTCTTGTGGAAGGAGGAGGACATGCAGGGTGCATGCTTTGACAGCGCGGGGGCTGGGGAGGCCGGCGAGCAGGCCAGATGGGCGGGCAGCAGGCACAGCGGAGGGTCCAGCGGTGGGCACGCGGTCCGCACGCGACGAAGTGGGATCCTCACCCTCATATTCGCTGCGAGGCTGATCCAGCAATGCACTCGGCGACTCCAGGGGATCGGAAGGGGCACGGACGGGGTGGGCACGGACGGAGCAAAGGGACGTGCAATGGGGCGTGCCAAGGGACGAGGAAGTAGTGAAGCATGTGCTCCTGGAATCGGTTCAGGAGCAAGATCCAGCACGTCTGCCACCAAACGGCGGGAACATGTTGGATTCGTCGGCGGCTGCGAGCACAGCACGGGCATGGACGTGGACGACGACGACGCTACGCTCCTGTCTGTGGGGAATGGCAAGCCTGTGGGGAGGAGCGGCGCTGTGGTGAGCACTTGCATGCGAGAGGACGACGCAACGCTCCTAGCTGAGATCGACGCGGCTCGGGCACGTGTGGCGGAGCTGCAGCGACGGCGGGCGGCGGGCGAGCTGACGGCCGAGGAGACCGCGCAGCTGCAGGCGCTTGAGCGGCACCTTGCCCTCTTCGACGCGGACAACGACCCGGTCGCCGTGGCGGCGGAGCTTCAGTCGGTGCGGGCGAGAATGGCGGAGCTTGAGCGGCGCCGGGCAGCTGGCGAGCTGACGCCCGAGGAGTTGGCGGAGCTGACAGCACTGGAAGGGCGCGTGGCGGCGCTCGAGGCGGCGCTCGAGGCGCCGGCTGATGCCTCCTCGGGCGGTCGCGCGGGAAGGCTGCAGCATTGGGCACTACGAGGAGGGGACGAGTTTGTGAAGCCTGAGCACACCAACATCCAGCCGGCGCTCAACGATCCAGCGACGCGCATCGCCGCGTTGCAGAGCCGGCTCACGTCGGAAGGTCTCACGCCTGCGGAGCTGGCAGAATTGCAAGCCTTACTGCAAGCCCAGCACCCGAGGCTGGCCGACAGCCACGAGGGGGTGGGCGGGGGGGCAGGCGGGCCGAGGCATGGGCGGCGAGGCGGACTACGGAGCGGCGTCGACAGCAGCGCGCCGGATACGGATGAGGTAGCGGATGAGCGACGGAGGCACGAGCAGCACGAGAAGCACGAGAATGGCCGGCCACGAGCAGAGCCAGGAGCAGCAGGGAAGGCGACACCACGCGATGCCGAGCTGATTCCATTGGAGCAGTTGGAGACGAGCGTAACAGAGTACTCTGGCGCTGAGATCACGTCAAGCGGCCACGCCGGGGGCGCCGTACTGGGCACGAGGGGCAAGCTTCAACCGTGGGCTCTCCGACAGCCTGAGGTCGGGAAGCTCATCGCGGAGGAACCGCTATGGAAGCGGAGGGAGCTCGCAGGGAGATCCGCGAGATCAGGGAGCTCCGGCGCTGCCGACACGTGGCCGCCTCGGCGCAAGCTCACGCGCGTGGTGCGTCGGACACCCAAGCCTCGATCGCCACCCGTCGCGCCCTCTTGCCTGACCTCTAGCCATTCGGCGGCGTCTCTCCCGCCCCTCTCTGCATCGCATTCGGGCGATGCCTTATTAGGCAAGACCTCTACTTTGAAGCACGCGGCGCAGAACAAGCCGTCGGGAATCCTCGCGAGCGTCGGGCTGCGGTCATCAAAGATGGTCCCAGGCTCGCACGCATGCGCGGATGGGGACTTCATTCTTCGACCGCTGAGCCGCGAGCAGGCATCGCTTGCCCTTCAGCGCGCCTTCCGGGGCGAACCCTGCCCATTCAATCTGTCGGCGTTTCGTCAAGTGCCTTCCACAGATGGACTACCCTCCGGGCTTCGAGAGCCCAAGCAAGGTCATCTGCCGAGCGAGCTCAGCCCCGCGTCTCTTAAGTCCATGGTTGAGAGCCTGCAGCAGAACAGCCTCAACCATAGCTGGGTGCCGCTGGCTGATCCACTCAGCACGTCACCGATCACGAGCCCCTCATTGCAGATCGTGCGAGATTGGCGTGCTAGGGAGGCCCGGAGCGTGCTATGGTATGGTCAGTCACTGACGGCTACGGAGCTCGTGCCGGCGCGTGCTGCCTTGGCGCCGCTGCCCAAGGCGAGCTGCTCCAGCTTGCCTCCCTTGACTGCTGAAATGCTGCCCTCCGAGGGAGGCCGGACTTCCTTATTAGGGATGCTCCCCTCCGTCGCGCACTGCGGCCTCAAGAGCGTGGAGAGTGCTCCCGGGAAGCTGAAGAGCACAAGACCGCAGCAGATACCAGCCGCAGACATGCGAATGACACAGAGGCGGCTGGTCACCGGCACACGAGAGCATACCTCCCGAAGGCTGCACACGCCTATCACGTCGATGTGGTGGGGCATATCCGAATCCGTACTACCAACTACCAGTGCCATACAGTAAGCGTGTACCTGCACATTGCCGCTCCGCTCTTCAGGCTATCGCGTATCGGTATTGACTTTTCGCGCGCGATCCGGCTCGCGATCTCCGCCCGACTGCTCGGCTGTTCGGGTTTGCGCACGTGTTCGACGTGTACACAAGCTACTGCGCGCGCGCCGCCGCCAAGATCAAATTCGAGGTATGCTCGTGCATTCTCGAGGTAGTAACTAAGTACAATCCTGAGGTCATGCCTGAGGTAGGTAGGAGTCGTTCAGGCCGTGCGGCCTAAGAGTAATGCATGGAGAAATGATTCGAGCTTACGTTACCTTGTACTACAAGTACTTTATACTCCGGACCCGGCCCCGGCCGAGCCGATTTTTGCCATTGATAAAGCTTGTTGCCGACTTGTTTTTGGAGGTGCCGTCCTTGCGAACTTTCCGATGATACCGACACCTAACTCACGCGCGAATCCGTGTGAGCTCCGTGTCCGCGTCGGGGGGTCCCTCCCGATCACAGACGCCGCCGGCGCCATGAAGGCCGCTGGGAGTGCGATTCTGGTGATGTTTGCGGGCTACGCGCAATGCTTCGCGCCCCCCTCAATGACCTGCTTCAATACGTGCAAGTTCGGGTCCGACAGCTACTGCGACGACGGCGGCTCCGGCGCAGAGTATTCGGCGTGTGGAATCTGCACCGATTGCGTGGACTGCGGCCCGCGTCAGAGCTCCCTATGCGTCAATCTGCCGCCATCCAAATTGCCGCCTTCCCCGGCGCCGCTGCCGCCTCCGCCGTCAAAGTCGCCGCCGCCACCATCGTCGTTGCCTCCTCCACCGTCGCCTCCGCCGCCACCTCCGCCGTCGCCTCCGCCGCCATCTCCTCTCGTCGCCTCCTCCGACCCCCCCACCGTCGCCTCCGCGGTCGTCACGTCGTCGCCGCCGCCGACATCCAATCCGTCGCCGCCATCGCCGCCGCCGCCGCGGCCCTCCCGCCCCTCGCCTCCGCCACCCAAGCCTCCGCCATCGCCGCCGCCGCCGCCACCACCGCCGCCGCCGCCTTCGCCACCGCCTCCGTCGCCACCGCCACCCCCTCCTCCCTCGCCGCCGTCGCCGTCACCGCCGCCGCCGCCGCCCAGCCCACCGCCCGGCCCACCGCCACCCTCGCCACCGCCGCCCTCGCCGCCACCGCCA
>Ga0180439_102194_pt1 | contig 10561 bp, 6 predicted proteins | sample ChrtobMetaP5_0mM_FD_119744 | JGI IMG/M metagenome (GOLD analysis project Ga0180439, IMG submission 119744) | Chrysochromulina tobin associated microbial communities from unialgal haptophyte culture, Seattle, Washington, USA - P5_0mM MetaG | ecosystem: Host-associated > Algae > Haptophytes >...
CCTAGACAGGCCGCCCGTGTACGGCTTCGGCTTGAGCGGCGCCAAGACGGGCCCTCGATCGTCGCGTACCAGATCGACGAGCGCAATGCTCCCGTCCTCGAGCCTGACGAAATCGGCGCCCACCACCGCGGGAGCGCGCGCGCGCCGTGGCGGGCGGGGCGTCGGCGCGCCGTCGTGGGCGGGGGGCTGGTTGGAGCGGCCGTTGGGCGAGGGCGCGCCGTCGTGGGCGGGGGGCTGGTTGGAGCGGCCGTTGGGCGAGGGCGCGCCGTCGTGGGCGGGGGGCTGGTTGGAGCGGCCGCTGGGCGAGGGCGCGCCGTCGTGGGCGGGGGGCTGGTTGGAGCGGCCGCTGGGTGAGGGACGGTGCCCCAACTCTGTGTCCGAGTCCGATGGGTATGATGGGTAAGGATCCAATGAGGGGGAGGGCGAGCGGGGGGATGAGGGGAGGGGCGGCGTGGGCGGCGGCGGCGCATGTTTCGCCGCCAGTTCCGCCGCCAACGAGCCCTCGCGGAAGAGCGGCGCCGGCGGCGGCTCGAATTGCGGCGGCGCGAAGCTGCCACCGCCGAGCGTGGAACCACCGCCGGCGTGCGCGCTGCGCATCGACGAGCGCGTCGCTGAGCGGGGCGGCGAGCTGGAGCGTTGTGGCGAGCTGTTCTTGGTGCGTGGTGAGATGAGCGGCGGCGAAGGCTCGCCGAAAACGGCGGTGGCGTCCAAGTCGTTGTGGAAGAGCGAGGATCGGATGCGTTGCGCGCGCTTCACAGACAGCACGACTGCGTTCACAGCCTGCTGCGCCGCCAGGTCCGCCGCGTCGCGCGCCGTGCTGAGCGCCTTCTGCGCGCGCGCGGCCGCCGTTTCGGCGCGGTGCGCGTTGCGCGTCGAGTTGCCAGCATTCGCGCCGACGGCCGCGGCCGCCCTCTCGGCGCGCGCCGCGTCCGCCTGCGCCGCCTTGAAGACTTGCAGCGCTTGCTGGCCAATCGCGTCGTTTGGCTGAAAGATGGCCTGGAAGGTCTTGCCCGTGCTCTGGCCGAGTAGCACGACGATGAGCTTGCGCGCGAAGCGCACCTGCAGCACGGCCGCCTCGGCAAATCAGAGGCCATCAGAGGCCCTCAGAGGCCCTCAGAGGCCCTCAGAGGCCATCAGAGGCAATTGACGAGACTCACCTGCAGCACGGCCGCCTCGGCGGCCTCGTTGGCCGTACGCGCCGCGCTCGCATGGCGGCTGGCGAGCACCGCCCAATCGACCGCCTGCTGGGCGTGCCCGACGACCTCGTTCGCCGCCGCCTCGGCGAGAGAAGCCTTGACGGCGCATAGATCGACCTGGTCGAGCCCTTTGGACGCCGTCACGTATCCCAAGCTCGCGTCAAAGGGCACCAAGAGCTGCTCGAGGGGCATGGGGGCTCCGTCAGTGGCAGTCAGAGGCAATCAGAGGCAATCAGAGGCCATTAACGAGACTCACATGCTCGAGGGGCATGGGGGCTCCATCAGTGGCCATCAGTGGCCATCAGAGGCAATCAGAGGCAATCAGAGGCAATTGACGAGACTCACCTGCTCGAGGGCCCTCTGCTTGGCGTCGAGGGCCTCGCGCTCGGCGGCGAGCGCGCCGTTGGCCGCCTCGATCGCCGCCGCACTTGCCTCGGCACCGGCGAGCGCGGCAGCGTGCGCATCGGCCTCAGTGGCGACGACATCCTCGGCAGCTTGGGCGAGCACCTCGGCCGCCCGCTTGGCCATCGAGAGCGAATACGCGCGCTGGTACTCGACCTTGAGCGCCGCCTGCACGTTGCTGATGGCGCTGATCGTGCACGCGCGCGCGAGGCGCATGCGCATCTGATCCGTCCGAATCACTGGTAGGCGCACTCGGTAGTAGCGACGCACCACGAGCATGCGCTGAAACGTCTGAATCCGTTGGACGTGCGCACGGATCTGGGCCTCGAGCCGCATGCGTATCCGCCTCCCGAGCCAGCCGCGCCATGCCGACTGCTTCCGGCACGCTGCCGCGTAGCGCGCTGCCTGCTCGGCCACTACCCGGCGGTGTGCTACCTTCCACCTGAAGAGCGCCTGGATCCGAACGGCCGCATGCAACCGGCGCATTGCATGCACCCAGCACGCATCGAAGGCGGTACGCGTCGCCTCGACCACGGCGAGCGCGCCGCCCGAGAGGCCCCCCCAGAGCTCGGCTGCGTACCTGTGGGGAGGGGGACGAGGCGCCGTAGTGAGCATATGCATGCAGGCAGCTCGGCGCGTCAGTGACGAGAGGGCGCCGTGGTGAGCACATGCATGCAGGGCTTTGGAGGCTCCCCCAGCGCTCGTGACGAAAGGGCGCCGTGGTGAGCACGTGCATGCAGAGCTCTTGAGGCTCCCCCAGCGCTCGTGACGAAAGGGCGCCGTGGTGAGCACATGCATGCAGGGCTTTGGAGGCTCCCCCAGCGCTCGTGACGAAAGGGCGCCGTGGTGAGCACGTGCATGCAGGGCTTTGGAGGCTCCCCCAGCTCTCGGCAGCGTACTTGTTAATCTCGAGCGTGCGTCGCTTGCGCTTGCGGTACGCTCGAATGGCGCGGCTCATCGCCAAGATCGCTCCGAGGGCCACGTCGCCCAACTTACGCTTTATGGCCGCCTCGAGGGCCTCCTGCGCCTGCGTGGCCGCGGTCACGGCGCTGCACTTTGCCAAGGTCGCCTGCTCGACGGAGCCGAGCAGTGATCATCAGTGGCAATCAAGGGTCATCAAGGGTCATCAAGGGTCATCAAGGGTCCTCAAGGGTCCTCAAGGGTCATCAGTCACCTGCTCGACGGCCGCCTGAGTCATCTGCCTCGCTTGCGCGAGCGCATCCGCGGCAGCCGCCCTGGTGCTCGCAGATCTCTCTGCGGCTATGGCGGCCTCCAGGGCCATCCGAACGGCCTCGTCGACGCTCGCGCCCGCCGCGGCGCTCACAGGCTTCACAGCCTCCAGGGCCATTCGAACGGCCTCGTCGACGCTCGCGCCCGCCGCGGCGCTCACGGGCTTCACAGCCTCCAGGGCCATCCGAACGGCCTCGTCGACGCTCGCGCCCGCCGCGGCGCTCACAGGCTTCCCAGCCTCCTGAGGGGCCAGCCACGGCATCCGCGCGCCAGTCGCCAGCGCGGCGCGCTCGAGCACCAATTGCAAGCTCCCATTGCCTAAAGCGAGCGCCGCCTGCGCGTCCTCGTCGGCCTCGCAAGTGAGCTTCTCGGACGCTTCGACTGCCTTGAGCTTATGCTCCGTGGCCGCGGCGCCCGCGACGGCGCGCTTCGCGGCTGCCTCCGCCTCCTTGGCTTTGGCGAGGCTCGAGTCCGCATGATACGCCTCGCCCGGCCCGAGGCACTTTTCGCGCACGCGTGTCGACTCGGCCGCCTCCACGAGCGCCGTGTCGAGCGCCGCGAGGGTGTCTGCCTCGGCGGCCGCCGTCTCGAGTGCCGTCGACTGCACGGCCTCGAGCGCCTTGAGTGTTTGGGCCGCGAAGGTCGCCACCTTCGCATCTGATTGCTGCGTCGCGCGCGCCGCCGTGCTCACACTCACGGCCGCCTCGGCCACGAGTGTCTCGAGCACTTCCTGCGCCTTACCGGTCGCTACCTCGGCCGCCATTTTGGCGGCCGTGCATGACAACGCGGCTGCACCGATGGCAGACTGCGCTGAGACGCTCGAGGCGGCCGCCGCGGCCGCGGCCGCCTCGGCCGCGCCCGCCGCAGCCGCAGCATCCTTGGCGTTCGCCTTCGCCTCGCCCTTGCAAATCAGCAACGGCGACGTCAACTGGGCAAACGTAACCACTCCAGGGTCGAGCCAACTCAGCGCCCCTAAGACGCTCAAGCCTGTGAGCGCGTCGGCGAGGCGCGTGGCGACGGCCGTGCGGGCGGCTTGGTAAGGCTCCGAAGCGCTCGGATTCGGAACGTCAACGGCGGCAGCCGTGTTGCTTTCGCCACCGTCCTCGGCGGCGGGCGCGGTGCCCTCGCCGCCAGCAGCGGAGGTCGGCCCCTCGGCGCTCGTCTCGGCGCTCGTCTCGGCGCTCGTCACGGCGCTGTCAGCGGAGGTCGGCCCCTCGGCGCTCGTCACGGCGCTCGACACGGTGCTCGTCACGGCGCTGTCAGCGGAGGTCGGCCCCTCGGCGCTCGTCACGGCGCTCCCGCGTGCCGCGTCGGCGGCCGCGTGCGCGGTCGCAGCGTTTGCGCGCGCCGCCTCTGCCTCCTCCGCGCTCTTGGCCACCGGTTCGAAGCCGCCCGCCGCCGCCGCCGCCGCCGCCGCCGCTCGGCCCGCCGCTTCATAGCTCGCCGCTGCGTGTGTAAGGAGCGTCTCGAGTTGCAGTGCCTCGGCTGCCTTGAGGGCGCTCTCGCGGGCACTTTGGGACTCCGCCTCCGCCTTTTGGGAAGCGTCAGAGGCCATCTGAACGGTGGATGCGGCCTCTGCCGCCTTCTGTGCCGCCGCCTTGGCCGCCTCGCCCTCCTGCCTGGCCTCGGCCATCGCCTCGCCCACAGCCCTTGCCCTCTCAGCCACCACAGCCTCGAGGATCAGCTGGGCTCGCTCGGCAGCCCGCTGAGCCGAGGCATGCGCATGGGTCGCTGACTCCGCCGCGGCTGCCGCACAGGCCTTCGTCTCACCTAGGCAAGTCTCCGCCGCCACCGAGGCGCTCGACGCCGCCACCGACGCCTTGGTGGCCTCTTCGGAGCTCGTCTCGGCCGCGGTCTGCGTCTCAAGTGCGACGACGCCCGCAGGCCCATCGGGCATCGGGTCGCGCAACGCCTTCTCGGCACCCTCGGCTGCCTTGCTGAGGGCCTCGGTCGCCTCCTCGTCCGCCATCTTGGCTGCCTCTGCACCCTGCCGTGCAGGCTCCACCTCGCCCCTGGCCCGCTCTGCCGCCGCGCTCGCCGTCGCCTCCGCCGCGCACGCGGTGCGGGCCATCACCATCGCCCGGCCCAGATCGTTGGTGGTAGCCGCTTTGTCGACCGCCTCCCGTGCCTTGTCGCCATCCATGGCACAAGCGGATGCCAACGCCATCGACTCTGCCGCGGCGGTGGCGGCTGTGGCAGCTGCCGCCGCAGCCGCTCGCGCCTTGCGCGCGGCATCCTGCGCCGCGGCCGCCGCCTGCGCTGCCTCGTCGGCAGCCTCGGCCGCAAACTTGGCGCGATCTCTCTCGAGCTCCTCTGCCCTCGCCTGTAGGCTTGCCGTCATGAGTGCGGCGCGCCCCCCCTTTTTCCATCGATGGCGTGCCGCTTCGGCCTGCCGCTCAGCCTCGATCTCTTCGGCACGCTTCTGGAGGTGGGCCGTCATCACACCTGTCCGGCCGGCTTTGAGCATGCGTCGCTTGGCCTGCTCCTTACGCGCCTTGGCCACAATCGCGGCAGCTTCCTCCGCGGCCGCCGTGGCCTTGGCCGCGGAGTCAGTGGCCGCGTGGGCAGCCTGCTTCGCCTCCACCATCCCAGTGCTCGCCGCCCTCGCCGCCTCGGTCACCGACACTGCTGCCATCTTGACATCCGCTTCGAAGCTCTTTGCCGCGGTCTGCGTCTCGAGTGCGACGACGCCCGCAGGCCCATCGGGCATCGGGTCGCGCGACGCCTTCGCCACGTGCTCGGCGGCCTTCACCAGCGCTGCCCCAACCTCGCGCTCGGCGGCCGTGCTCACGCCCGATCCCTCTACGGCCGGCGCCACCTTGCTCTGGGCGGCCGCGGCCGACGTCGCAGCCTTGGCAGCGGCCGCCCCCGCCGCCTTGGCGGCCTGCATGCAGCCGTCAACGTCCTTAGTCGCCGCCGCAGCCGCCGCATTCGCTTGCGCACGCATCGCCTCTGCTGCAGCGTCCGCCGCCTCCGCGGCCGACTGTGCAGCTGCCGCCGCCCCGGAGACCACCTCCGCCGCCGCCGTCATCGCCCTCTCGCTGGCTGCAAGCGCAACCTCGGCCGCCTCGGCCACCACGGCCGCCGCCTCGGCCGCCGCCTGTGCACGCTCCCTCTCCATTTCCTGTGCCCTGAGATTGAGACCCGCCTGGAACGCGGTCGTCCTTCCCGCCTTTCGGAGCCCCGCGCGCGCAGCCGCCGCCCGGCGCGCCGCCTCTGCACGCTGGCGCGAAAGCTCCTCGGCTTTGAGTCGGAGCCCCGCCGCGAGGACCTGCGCCCTCGCATGCTTCTTGAGGCGCTCCTTGGCAGCCGTCGCGCGCGTGGCGGCGCTCGCGGCGCTCGCGGCTACTGCCGCCTCCTTGGCGGCGGCATGAGCCTGGCCGGCACGCGCCACGGCCATCTCTACTTTGGCCAGGGACGCCGCCGCCGCACGCGCCGACTGCGCCGCCGCGGCCGCCGACTCCGCAGCCGCCTCCAGCCTCTCCATCGCCGCCGCGCGAGTGGCGCGAGCCGGCGCCTCCAGTGTGCCCAAGGGCAGCGGGTCGTGCGTCGCCTGGGCGAAGCACTCCTTGGCCTTTGCAAGCGCGGTTTGGGCGGTCGTAGAGGCCTCGGCCGCCGCGGTTGCGCTTGTGGTCGCGGCGCTCACGACCGATTCCGTGGCCTCCACTGCCGCCGCGGCCACCGCGACGCTTTCAACTGCCTTGCTCGAGGCCGCCGTACACTCATCGACTTGCTTCTCCTTTTGGGCGCGGAGCGCACTCTCATTGGCCTTGAGCGCCTCAGCCTCTGCGGCCGTGGCCTGCGTCATGGCAGCCATCGCCGTGCCTGCCGCTGTCGCCGCCGCCGCCTCCCCCTCAGCCGCATGCGTCGCCGCCTCCTTGGCCGCATGCGCCGCCTCCACCACGAGCAGCGTGGCAGCCTCGGCGGCACGCTGCCCCCGCATGGCCGCCACACGCCGCCGCGCGACCATGGCACGTGCATGCTTCTGCATCCGAATGGCGGCGCGCAGCTCCTTGTGAATCTGCGCTCGGATGGCCGACACGTACGCGCGGTCCTGCATCCCGCGCGCGAACGCCTGCAGCGTCGTCGCCGCCTGGCGCTCAACCTCATTTTGGGCACGGAGTGCCTTGACCTTCTTGCGTGCCGAGCGCCCGCGGACGCGCGCCTGAATCTTGGTCGTTGCACGACGTTCGAGCTCCGTCTGCTTGGCTTGTGCCTCCATGTCCGTGGTGAGCTTCACTGTAGAGATCCCCTTGTGCAGCCGACTCCGCGCGAGGATCTGAGCGCGCTGCTTCGCCACCATGCAACGGTCCGCATGGCCGCGTGCGTGCGCCTGAATGGTGGTGGCCGCGTCGGCCTCGACGACGTTCTGTCGACGGATGACCGCCACGCGCCCGCGATCTCTCCGGCCACGAAATGTGGCTTGGATACTCGTAGCCGCATGGTTCTCCGCTGCCATCCGTGCGGCCATCGCCTCGGCCGCTGCCTTCGCCTCGGCCGCCGCCTTTGCGTCGGCTGCCGCTTTCGCCTCGGCCGCCGCCTTATCAGCCGCCGCCTTCAACTCGGCCGCCGCCTTCGCCTCTGCCTCCTCCCTCTCGCGTGCCAATTGCGCCTCCTTCTCCGCCGCCTCAAGCTGCTTGCGCTCTTCCGCATCCAGCGCGGCGCGTCGTTTCGCCTCGTCCGCGGCGCGTTTCTTCGCCTCCGCCTCAAGCTGCTTGCGCTCCACCTCCGCTTGCTCTGCCGCTCTCTTCGCCTTCAGGCCCTTTGTCAGTTCGCGATCCGACCGGCCGCGCGTGATGGCTTGCACCTTGGTCGCTGCCGCCGCCTCATCCTCTGCTTTCTTCTTCGCCTCGGCCACGAGCCTCAGGCGCTCGCGTTCCGCCAGCTGCGCCTCGCGCTTCGCCTCAGCCTCGAGCCTCAGAAGATACGCCGCCTCCTCCTCTTCGGCCCGTCGCCTCTCGGCCACCTGCCGCTCCTGCTCCGCCTTGAAGGCCGCCATCTCCGCCTCTTTACGCACCCGCGAGAGGGCTGCCGCCGCCTGCATCTCCTTCTTCCCACGAGGCGAGGCGCGCGCGGCGATCGCCGCCACGACATTGGCGGCCGGCCTCCAATTCTCAATCGAGCCCGAAGGCACTAGCCCGAGTTCGACGGCTTTGACGAGGTCCCCGTACTTTCTGATGTCGCGCTCGACGGTTGGGATGAGCTCGAGCCCCGGGATTCGCGCCGACATGTTCACCAGCGTGCTGGCCGCGTAGCGCGCGATGAGCGAGTCGTCATGGGCCACCATCGCCTCGAAGCGGTCCGCGCCACCCTGTTCGAGGAGTAACTGGCACCACATGTGCTCATTGGAGAGGTTGAGGCACAGCCCCGCCGCGTACGTGACCACCTCGAGGTCGGGCGAGGCCAGGCAGCGCAGGAGCGCGCCGCTGATGCCTGAGATCACGGGCGGGACGGGCGGGGCGGGCGGGGCGGGAGTCGAAAGGTGGGGGATAATTCGCGTGTGCTCAGACGGGTGTAGGGGAGGTGTGGGGGAGGTCGCGGGTAGGCTCGCGATGGTGGGCTAGCGGTCAGCGCTCGTCACGCCCCGCCGCGCTCGCGCACCGCTGCCGTCCCGCTCGAAGAGCAGTTTCTTCGTCTCGCGGCTCGCCGTGTCGAAGGAGTCGGAGCACAAGTTACCAAGGCAGTAGAGGGCCCTTGTGAGCACCTCATTTGAGTCATCCTGCACAAGCAGGGCGAGCCGTGCGAGCGAACCCTCCTCGCGCAGGCGCCGCGCAATGATGGTTGTATCGCCAAGCGAGAGATCCTCGTTGCCCAAGGCTTCGGCCAGCTCCTCAAGTGCTTCGAGCCGCACCTCATAGTTTGCATCGCCGAGGCGCACCCGGAGCGACCTGGGAGTCGCCGACTGCCGGCGCTCCCACTCCGCCTGAACTTGCGCGAGCGACGCGGTTTGCCGGGCGAGCTGCTGCAGCAGGTTGTTCACCTGTTGAGAGTCTCCCATCCCTGTCCTCTCGCCTCAGCTCGAGGGCGCGCTCCGACGTCCTCTGTCCTCTGGAGACTCAACGCGTTCCTCAACGACTTGAAACTTGCGAATTTCAGTAACTGCAAGTGATTGAAATGCATGCGCTGCGATTCGACATGAATCTGATAGAGCGCCCTTTTGAGCTTCGCTCGCTCGAGCGCGCGCGCGCGGTACCGGCACGACCGCCCGAGGGGCGAGTGATCACTCCCTAGCGCAGTCGCCACGCACCTTGCACCGCGAGCGCGCATCGTCCCCTTCGCGCCCACACAGACCCGCCGGGATCATGTCCGACGAGTCCGACGACGTCTCTCCACCGACGGCCGAGCCGCTTCTCTTCGAGATCCTCCGCACGATCGAGACGGCCAAGGAGATGCCGGATGACTGCCCGATGCACCTGCAAGACTTCTTCGATCTGGTGAGCGCGCGCGCGAGCCTCACGCCATCGCTACCGAATCGCCTGCGCATGGGGCTGCAGCGCGCAGGGAGCGCGTCTCGTCCTGCGTCCATCGCGCACTCTGGACACTGCAGGTTCCCTGGCGTGCATGCGCGCGTGCACTGCTTGCGCATGCACCTCGCGCGCCGCACCGCGCAAGATGTTGCGAGCCGCTCGGCCGGTGCCGCGCGCGCCCATCACAAGCACGCCTGGCTCCCATCGCTCCAAGTTCAACGCGCTCACCGCTTCTCCCATCCGCCCCACTCGCAGGTCTGCCGTCTCGTACATGGCAAAAAGGGCTGCACAGGCACCAAGGCGTGGCTTGCCAAGTTCCTCACCCCGGCGTTCATGAACGCGGTGTGCAAGCTGTACGACGTGCTGCGTCTCGCGCGCATGTCCGGTCACTACCCATGTGACGATCAGGTGCGTCCACTCGCGCGCGCCGCCCGCAGTGAGTCAGTGCCCATCCACTCGATCGAGCGCCCGCCCGACCGCTCACCCATCGGCCGCGCGCTCGCACCGTGCGCTGCGCGCGCGCACGTCTGACCGAGCCTGCACCGTATCTCCGCGCGTTGCGCTCTCGCAGAACCTCATGTACCACCTGAGCACGATGATCATGTGCATGCTCGGCAACACCGACCAGACCATCGAGGAGGACGCCAAGCTCGTGGACGACTCTCGCGTCGCGTGCACGGCGCTGCAACACTCGGCGTACCGCGTGGTCACGTGCGCCGAGCCGACCCCTTTTCACGCCGACGTGCGTCTCCAGGCGGCCTCCATCCTTTGCAAGTTCGACCGCGTCCAGTTCCACACGCTCCCGGAGTCGCTCTGCTCCGGCTTCGCGAGCATGCTCGACCAGCTGCTCCTCTCGGCGGGCCTGTTCAAGCTGCAGGAGCTGCTGATCTCGACGCTGCAGGTCTTCGCCAAGCACTCGGCCGCGTGCACCGACAAGCTGAGCGTGCTCCAAGCGCGCTACGCGCCCCTCGAGATCGACGAGCATGCCTCGTACGTGGCGCGCTTGTCGGGCGAGTCCAAGAGCCTGGGAGTCAAGAGCCAGTCGGCGCGCAAGCTGCTCGCGGCGCTCAACGTGGGCGACGTGAGCTCGCGCGTGCTGTCGCTTCGGCCGCTCGCGCAGACGAACTTCGGCGAGCAGTGCGCGTGGGGCTCGCGCCGCGACCACCTTGGCTGGTTCGACTTCAACCTCTCCACCATCGACATGAACTACGACCTGGGCAACCAGCAGACGTGCCGTCGCGAGCTCTTCCTCGACACGGAGCTCGA
>Ga0180439_102213_pt1 | contig 10475 bp, 10 predicted proteins | sample ChrtobMetaP5_0mM_FD_119744 | JGI IMG/M metagenome (GOLD analysis project Ga0180439, IMG submission 119744) | Chrysochromulina tobin associated microbial communities from unialgal haptophyte culture, Seattle, Washington, USA - P5_0mM MetaG | ecosystem: Host-associated > Algae > Haptophytes >...
AGTGCTTCGAGCGGGACACCAAAAGGGCGCGCGCGCCGTTTCGGTCATACATTTGTGGAAAACACAAATTCCCACACTTCCGTCCTCGCGGTTCGGGTGCGCCACCTGATCTCAGCTTCACTCAGCAGGAGAATTAACTCTTACACGTCGTGCTCCTGTTCGATCATCAACGGATTTCCATGCTGGCTTCCGCTTTGGCACTGGCCTCGTGAGGGCTCCTGGCGGGTTCATTCGTGAGTGGCAGGTGCTGCCTTCGCTCGCCCCACGCCTAGAGGAGGCCTCTAGAGGAGGGATCAGATGATGTTGCGCATCTGCGAGAGCATGCTGTCGTCGTGACCGCCGTGGGGCTTGAGTGTCTGCTTGCCGGCGACCTTGCCGCAGTAGAGGGCCTTGGCGCCCTCACAGCAGAACCAGTAGAGGAAGCAGCCGTACGCGCACCCTTTGGCCGGGCCGGCGTTGTGGCGCCGGCAGCCGTCATCCTCGTGCAGATCGAGATAGAGATCTCGCACGCCGCGCGAGCGGTTGCAGACATCGAGCCCGTTGAAGTGTGCAATGAAATCGTCCCAATTCATCCAGAAGGAGCCGTCGTTGTCGGCGGAGGGCTTGATGAGCCTCTGGATCTTTGGGTGCGTCTTCCACTCGGCCGCGTCGTCGCTCCAAGCGCCCTTCCATTCAAACGTGCCCCACGGATTCCGCAGGCGCACGAGGTGGATGCCGCCGGAGAAGGATTTGGCGTCGAGGAGGGAGTAGGCGTGGCCGGCGACGAGGCCATCCGAGCGCTTCGCCTCACCGTGGTTCGAGATGGACGCCGTCATCAGAGCCTCGGCGCGGATGTACGTGCGCACCAGCTGGAAGGTCTGCTCATCTGAAAACTTCTCGTCCGACTTGCGCAGCCCAATCTTACGCTTCTCCGTGCCGGGCTTGTGCACGAGTTCGTGGCGTACCCAGTGGCCGTCGTTGGACGAGCCACCCTCACGCATGAGGCTGAAGACCGGGTCGCCCGTCAGCGCCTCGAAGGCCCAGATCTCATGGCCGCCGTCGAGGTCCGCGTAGCTGCCGCAAAACTTGGCGAACGCCTTCTCGAGGAGCAGCACCCAGAGCTCGCGGCCCTTGGGCTGTGCGTAGAGCAGCTGGCCAGTGGCCTTTTCGACGGGTAGCAGGTCGTCGATCGTGACCGTCACCCACTTGCCCGCTCGCCCGTCGAAAATCCGGATCGAGTACTTGCCGCGGTCCGAGTACGCATTCTGCACGAAGATCTTGTACAGCTGCCCTGGCCGCTCCGCCATGCAGCAGAGCGCCGACATGAGCCAGCAGTCACCGAGGCCGCCCTGTGCGATGTCGGTCACCTCGACGCCGCCCTCGAAGAGCTTGACGCGCGGCTGCGGCTTGCCTGCGACGGGCTGCGGACCGAGCGCGTCCACCACCTCCGTCGCGCGCTTCCACTCGATCTCTTGCTCGATCTGCTCCTTGGATTTGGCTTTCCACGGGCCGATGGACGAAGCGTTCGCCGGGAAGGCCTTGTCGACGTGCTCGCAGCACCACCAGCAGCACAGCTTGAAGACGAAGCAGCCCACCGTATTCGCGAACCTGATCAAGTACTCCAGGCAGCAGCCAAAGCAGTAGATCCAAAAGCTGTTGTACACCATCACGAAGGGGCAGCAGAGCAGGTTGACGTACCACGCGCTGCGCCCGTTGCACATCCTTGCCCAGCCGCCGATGTAGCCACCTTGTGACATGATCTCCTCATTCGCGGTTGGCATACCTCGTGAAGACGGGTTGCATTGTGTGTATCACTTGTGTGAGTGAATTTCGCAAGTTTCGTCTAGATTCCGCATTTTCACCACCACTCCCGAATGGATGTTTGACGCCCACCCTCCTTCACCCTCCATCAACGAGGTTTTTCGTTTTCTTGTCTTGACTTGTCCAGAACGAGAGCTTCGGTATGCGGGGGCAGCATGAAAGGCCTTTGCTCAGGCACGGCTGCGCGTGCGCGCCTGCGGGCGGTCAGGGCCTGAGCCCGCGCGCGCGTGCCACCGAACGGCACCACGAGCGCTCGCCGCCACGCCGCGCAGCGACGCAGCTCGACCTCTGACGCCGCAATCCCGCTCACCCGCTGCGCCCTCCACTGCGCTGCTGCGCAGCTTACCTTTCCCAGTCGCCATGGGTATCCGCGGCGTGCGCGTGACGACCTTCTCGCCCTTTGAGATGCGCGCGTTTGGCGACATCGCCTACGAAATCACGAAGAAGATCAAGTGGCACGGCACCAACCTGATGTCGACGTGGTCGTCGATGATCCCGGCAATGGTGGGCACTTACGCGCTCGTCAAGTGGGCGGAGGAGACGTACCACCATAAGCTGCTGCACGAGCGCGATTGAGCGCGCGCCGCGCATAGAGAGGCCCGCACATAGGATGGAACTATTAGCACGCACGAAGGGCCACCCGCGTGACCTCGCGAGCGCCTCAAAGTGACTCAACAGTCGTTAACGCAGTGTTCTTGCTCTCCTCCCCAACAAGCTTTCGCACACGACTCACGGTACTGATGCTTACGTTGTGCAAAGAAAACCACACGCTGTTCGTGCCTAACGTCGACTAAATTAACGAAAACGCCCCGATGGCGATGCCCCGCGGCGCCCGCGCGCGAGCCGCGACGAGCCCGCAATGCCCCGGAATGCGCACGATAACGTACATACCTGTGACCTGAAGACTAGGTGAAGAAGACCTTATCGTTACTAAAACCTACTGCTACTCCCCAACTCTGTCTTATACTCCGTCGACAGCGATCGATTCTCGTCGCGCCAACGAAAGTCCGACGGCAGCGGCGGGTGGTCGGGGTAGACCGTCTCGAGATACCATCGAAAGGGCTTGCACGCGAGGCTGCGGCGCAGCGCGCGGCGCTCCCTGAGGGTCGCGTCGCCGGCGAGCTCGCGCGTGAGCAGCCGGCCCGCGTTGCCGCCGTCGTCGCTGCTCCCGCCGCCACGCACCACGAGCACCTCCACCTCGTCCATCCAAACTGCTGCCACGCGACGGTTGTTGCGCAGCACAGTGAGGGCGCCCGAACGGTTCGGAAAGCTAAAGGGCTGGGAGTGCCGGAAGATATGGCCGACGCGCGAGCATGGAAGGGTGAGTAGCTGGCCGCCGCACGTCCACACGCGCACCGACATCTCCACGTTCTCACCGCCCCAAACTTCGAGCCCTTCGTCGTAGGCTCCGAGGTCGAAGAAAGCCTCCCTCCGCATCGCGAACACGCCGCCCGCCATTACGGGCGCGCGGAGCGGCGCGGTCGGGCTTGCGGCACGTACGGCGCGCTCCGAATCGCTCAGCTGCGCCCACGCGAAGCTCAGGTTCCACCCGCCGAGCACGCCGCGTGGCGGGTACTCGGGCTCGGGGCCAGGGCGATACGACCAACTGATGGGTTCGATGCTCTCGATCACAGGGAGAGCGACAGCGAGCGGCGACTCGGAGAGATATTGGAGCAAGGGTGGAAGCCAGCCGAGCTGCGGCTCGCAGTGCGCGTCCAGGAACACGAGCACCTCCGCCGAGGCGGCGCGCGCCGCGGCCACACGCGCGCGGGCGACGCCAAGGCGCACCGAGGAGCGCTGCCAGTGAACTATCAGCGATGGCACGGCGCCGAGGCCGCCCGCCACGGCGACAGCTCGTTCGGCGGGCGTGCTCGAGGCGTCATCGAGCACGCGCACCTCTTCCAGCAGCGAGGCCGGCGTTCGTAACCCGACCGTGAGCAGTGTCCTCCTCAGAGCGCAGCCCGCCTCTTCGTGAGTGATGACGATGACGGCAGCTTGCGAGCGGGCGGCACGCTCGGCAGCGTCTGCCAGGGCCGCGCACTCCGGAGGACGGCTCTCCGGCGGGCGCTGCGGCGGCATGCTGTGGCACTTGCTACCGGTCGAGTAGCCATAGGAGTGTCCAAAGCCTTTTGCACTTCTGACAGCCTCCGCGTGCGGTCTGGTCAGAAGAGAAGGCAGGAAGAGCAGCTGGCTGACGAGGCCACAAAGGACAAGCGCCATCAAGACGAAGAGTACCGTGAGAGGCCGGCAGAATCTGCGCGCACAAATGGCCACGAGACGGACCGACATCGTGCGGGAGCCTGCGACATCGAAGCCCCTCTCTCATTCATATGAATGACACAACTCGTAAACGGTCCACCGTGAACAGCAAAACAGGACTCACGAAACGAGACACATGCAGGCGGAGATCTGAGAAACAGCCTACAAAGAGAGCGGCGAGTGCGCCCGCCTAGACGTCTGGGCGGTGTTGCTCGACAGGCCGGCCGGTGACGCGTCACGCTCGTCGAGATGTCCAACGCGAGGGAGAGGGCCAGTGCTGCAGCGCAATGAAGGCGCAGTCCGATAACCCTCACCCTCGCGCTGTTCAGATAAGTCAAGTCAAAACTTGACTTGACTTGACTTGACTTGACTTGACTTGACTTGACTTGACTTGAGTGCCTAGTCAGGGCGCGATTCGGTCTCGCGTGCTGTGCCTCACTACAGCAGTACCAGTATCGGAAATGCCTGCCTTAACCTTTCATCTCATCGGCGCCACCCTCGCTGGAGCGAGTGCCGCCTGGCTTCCTACTTGGCTTTCTCGGCCTGTGCAAATCTCATCGGCGCCACCCTCGCCATTTTCGGAAGACGGGTGCTTCAACAACTCAAATGACTGTCCGGTGTTCAGCTCAAGGTCAAGCAACGACACCGTTCATGTAGGCTATGTCCGGTGCTTGCCTCCGCTCAACTTTGGCTGCCCCACTCTTACCTGCGCGCCTGAATCGTGCTCAGCCAATTTTATTTCGCTTCTGCACAACCGCCCTGAGGACTGGATTTCGAATGTAGTCGGCCAAGTGGCTGCCAGGAACCTGGCAGTTGTTTCAGGTCGAAGGTTGAGGGCAACGGCGCACCTTGCCCGCACAGCCATCAACCGATGCCTAGATGGCGACATCGTTGAGACGGGTGTCTATACGGGCGGCTCCACGGCGGTCCTGATGCGAGCGTTGATCGACTACGATGGCTGTGGGCGGAAACTGTGGGCCTTCGACTCGTTCATGGGTCTACCAACGGCAACTAATTATGACATGCAGGGCGATGCAAATGTCGGTGTGGCGGGAGAGTACAGCGCAGGTTTTCAAGTGTTCAAGCAGAACATGCAGAGTCTAGGGGCATGGGACGAGAAGCGGATCGTCGTGACCAAGGGCTTTTTCGCCGAGACGGTGCACAAGTCAAAAGTGAAGGCCATTTCTTTCCTGAGGATGGACGGGGACTTATACACCTCCACCTGGGACGTGCTGATTGGGCTCTATGACCGCGTGCTGCCCGGTGGCCTTGTCTACGTAGACGACTACGGATCATATAACGGGTGCCGCGAAGCTATAGACCGCTTTAGGACGGAAAACAGGATCTACGAGCCGTTACATCACATCAAAGAGAAGGATGGGTCTATCGAGGCTGTCTGGTGGCAGAAGCGATCAAGGAAGGTGCGGCGTACCGTAGAGCCAGTACAGCACGCTTGATCGGCAAACAATGACTATGGTGTGCAGCACGAAAAGGAGGTTGACGAGGCCAGGGCTCAAGATACACGGCAACCATTTGGCCAACGCTCCCAGAGCAGGCCAGAGCTGGGAAGGATTCGACGATGTTGCGGCAGCGCGAGGAATCGTCTGGATTTGTTCACGGAATGAATGCAAACGTCACGGTGCCCTCGGATGATCCACACAGCCTGCTGCTTACGGCCCAGCTGCTGCCCGCTTGGCAGCCGCCCGCGCTGTGGGCGGCCGCAGCCCTGTCATTGTTGTCATTGTGTGGGCAGTGCGTACGATTGGTGTCCGATCCCGATGATGAATGCGTACGACAAGGGCACCGGCTTGCCCTGCTCGGTTGGAACGAATCAATCACGCCTTCTCGAGTACCTGACGTGAGTATGCCTCCTTCTGAGTACCTGCGTACCGCACGCCGGCATGGATACACGTCGGAGTCAAAGAGCTACAACGACCTCGAGCTCGACGACGACTGAGTCTGAGGCCTAGTTCGTGTGGTGGTGGGAGGGCGAGGGGGGGATGAGAACGCAATGAGAGGGCACAGAACTCGTCTCTCGTGCCCTATAATGCCCTATACGCGCACGTGTTGACGTGTTACTATAAGTTTATCATCTCAATTTTTTTACAATTACATGACCGTACGAGGCTGAACGAGGAGTCGAGTGCTGCGACGCGGTGCGCAAAGTACATGTCTAGGGTGACCGTAGTGTCGAAAAACATGTGCTCAACCCGCTACCCGGTCTTCACACCAACAAGTCCGGGTTGAGCACGCAAAACATATGCTCAACCCGGACTTGGCAAGCTGTATAATTAGCAAGCTGTATAATTAGCAAGCAAATGTGCGAGTGCGTATGATTATGAATTAGATTATTATTTCACACGGACTGTCGGTCTCCAGTCAATCAAACCATCAGTCCGGTCATTTATTCCACACACACACTTGTCAGTCTTCAGTTAGTCCTCCGCGTCAGTTAAGTCGCGGACGGTCCCCCCGCGCTCTGACCAGATACTAACAGATACCACACTCCACCGTCTCAAATCCCATCATGTGACGCAGCCCTCCTCACCGACCACAGAACGACAGAGGTGAAAGTTCAGGTAGCCCCCCCGAGCGCTCCGCTTTCCCGCGTTCCCCACAACGCTCAACGGTCGCATGCAAGCCACGATCGGAATCACTCGGGCCGCTATGCCCGAACCCACTGCACTGGTGCGAAAACCATCGCTCAACTCCAATAGAAACCGTCGACCGGAGATATCACTTTGCTAGCATCTCCGCTCGTGCGTGCGTTCTCGGGCACTTCTCCTGCTTTCTGGACTCGTGGGCGGTGAGGATGAAGATAGACGGACGCAGGCCACCCAGATTTTGGAACTGGGCAATGGACTACCCAACACTATGCCAAATCCGGCTCAAGAGATTAGGAGGGCTCAAGCGATTAGGAGGGGCAGGGGGGGTCATAGCCGTCGAGTGTCCCCACTCCACGACGATGGCATCGCCGCACATCTTGCCCGCCTTCCAAACACCTTCGCGCATCATGCACCCAAGCTTATCGCAGCAGGTGAAATGCTGTGCATACAAGCCAGCTCCGCGCTTGCACGTGTGCACGTCTTCCTCATTGCCTAGAGCGATGCGACCGATTTGGAGAGGTTCGTGGTCTTGATCCGCGTGCTCGATCGGTTCGACGCGCGAAATCCAACGCCGAAGGTAGTTGATACCACGGAACGAAAAGAAGCCAAGCCCACCGTTGATGCGGCCCGATCGATCCTCGGGGATCCCTGCCCCGACAGCTCCAGGCGTTCCTGCTAGGATGTGAGTCAGCAAAAGGGAAGGATGCTGCCGCCACACATAATCGATGTCATTCCAGAGAGCAGCTTGCTGCTTGTAGAGGAGGAGCAGTGTGTAGGCGATAACTTGACGCAAATACGAGAGTCGATTAAACTCAAAGTCCTGGAAGCTCATTTTGTGCGGCGGATTCCACTCCTTTGGGACAATGCACTCAACCCCGAAGCTGCTCGTCCTGAATGCCTCTCGCAGTCGCTGGCAGAAGTGGCCCATGGGCGAATCTTCACAGAACAGCATGACCGTCAGCTGCGAGTTATTAGACTGCCGAACCACAGTTGACAGATGGATCAAATAGTTCTCCGTCATACACCTGCTCTGGTTGTTTACGATTGTGAAGAGGGTTGCGCCGCGGATGGTTCCACCAGATTCGACGGCTCTTGCGAGGGCCTGCGTAATCTGGTGTCTGCCCCATTTCGACCCAACCCGATCGAACAGTTGGCTGAGCTCGATCGACATCTCACCGGCAACGTGCACCGGCAACGTCTCGGTGCCGTTGGGATGGTTTCGACAATCGCTGTGGATACAATTGTCCAGAAACTCAGCTCCAAACAGGTCTTCTCTTTTCAACTCTTCGCAAGCGACTTGCTTGGAGAGCGATATTGCCTTCGAACGGCAAGTCTCACGATTCGAGTGACGAACCACAGGACGCGAGCGTCGAGGGCAGATAGGCTGAGTGGGAAGCGGGAAGGCCCCGTTCCCATGCCAATCTGCGCCGTCAAACCCGAAGGTCTCGTCGTCCATGGCTAATACCTTTGTGCTGCACCGCCGCAAAAAGCTGGGTTTCGCCCCATGTTGCGCCTCAAACAGCAGCTTGACCTGCTCGTTGAGCCGTGCGATGGACTCACGCGCTTCCTTGGGCAGCTTCAGCTCTGTATTCTGATGGTGCCATTCGATGTAAATCTCGTCGATTGCACATATCAAGCTTTGGCCCGGCACGGCGGCTCGTCGCGAGTTGATCAGGTGTGGGATCAGCAAGTCCTCGGCCCCTTCAACGTCCATCTTCATCATCAGACTCCCCCCTGTGCGACTCACATGCCGATCCATCCGGCTCACCAGAGATGCCAAGTCGAACGCTGGCACTTGTTCCATTCGCGCGTTGGACGATTTCTCCGATAGGACGCTGGCACCAAGATCCCACTGGCTGTTATCGCTGTCAATCTGCAGGTTGATACTGCCATTTCGATCAAGAGCTGCACCATGCAACACGATTACCTTTGCACCTGCAGCTTGCAGGTGCCGCGTAAGAGAATGGAGCTTCTCAGAGTGTCGTGGGTTGGGCTCCAAACCGATGGTGCATACGCCACAGCGTGGCGTGGGACCAAACAGTTTGTCAAAGTGCACCAGCATGTTGGCACCTGTGTAGTGATGGGGCTCGTACATTTTCCTGATTTGCACCCCAATGTTGGTACCGACATCCATGTAGATGTCCTGGCATTGAGAGCTCGAGAGCAGATCTTCTATTTGCTGTAGCGACACCTCATTGGTGCAGTCGATGCCGTCGATGAGCGCGAGCGCGAATACCATCGAGCGCATCAATCGCATCATCAGCGCGCAGTAAGTGGTTCGGCGCGCGGTCTTGCGCCTCCAAGGGTGTTCGTGGTCTGGCCCCTAAACACGTGGCCTAAGTGCGCCCCCCCCTCCGGGGGGGGCCGCCCCCTCCTCCGGGGGGGGAACGCCCCCCACTGAGGTTTCCCAACTTTTTGTAACCACCACACGGAAGTGAAGCGCCTAGGCTGAAGCAAACATCTCGTCTTCCCACACAAGGGGCTGGGCAAGGGGCCAGCCCCTTGGGCTGGGAGAGGGAGGGGCGAGCCCCTTGCGGAAAACGACCCCAATTCCTGGGCATATGGCGTCCGCCTTCGATGCTCTCTGCGTGGTGGCATCGGCGTACCAAGGTAGCTGTTTTGCTCGCGAGCTTCACTGTTGGGTTCTCCTCTGCCTTCTGCGTCTGCTAGTCCCGGCGCGTTCTGCGATTCTGCAGCTGAGACTTGTGCTGACCAGCAGCGTGTTCGTTGCTCTGCTGCACAGCGCCTGCATGTAGCCCGACGCGGCTGCGAGCGATGACTATGAGCGCGTCTGCTCATCTCGACATGCACCACGGTAAGAACATCGCCATGAGTTGCATGGACGAGCTGGCGATCGCCGGCTTTTGCGCTGCGGCTGGGGTGAATTATCTTCCACCGGGCGCGCCAGAGTTCCCCTTTGAGGTTGACGACGGGCACCGTCATCAGCAGCGTGATCGGCTTGGTCGGCTCAAGCGCATGAGGTTTCACATAACCGCATCACTCAAGAAGGGTCTTCCTACCACCCCCTGGACGTACGTCGAGGCATCACCGCTGATCAAGCGAGCACGACGCGTGCTGTCCAAGCCTTCTGCCGCCGCCGGTGCTCTGCTCTTCTCCTCTGCCTTCGCCGCTGGCACTCCGTGCCCGCCGCCCTCATCTCCAGCCTCCGCCTCCGCCTCCGCCTCCTCATCCTCCTCTGCCGCCGCCGCCACGAATCCCTTCACCTTCGACCCCGACGCGGCGTGGGCAGAGCTCCAGCAGCTGCGCGCTCTTTTCGCCTCCCCAGTGAAGGCCGAGCCTCTCGGGGCGTCCCCGACGGCGGCAGCGCCGCCGATGGCTGCGCTGCAGCAGCCCGCGCCCGAGCCCGCGCCGCCGCTAGACAACGCCAAGGCGCGCTACCGGCGCAACGGCTTGGCGTCGCAGCTGCGTGCGCTGAAGGTCCGGTCGGGCCGCCGATCGCGCTCGCGCTATAGTAATTGGGATATTATACAATTTTACCGTGACGAAAGACACATATAACACACATATTGCTTGCGGAGGGCAAGCCAAGCAATCAGCCGGACGCGATGCCGGCGTGCAGACGGGCGCACCAGGCAGTAGCTCCAGCGTGGCAAACGGCATCAGCCGTCACCGTGGACGAGCTCGCGGGCCGAGCAGCGGTACGCGTCCAACGCCGCAGCAATGGCTGCCGAGGCGCACGCCAGTCCCAGCTTCTCGCAGACCTTGTGCTCAGCAGCCTCTGCTCTGCTGGCCTTCACCTTGTCCGCCTTGCGGGCGGCCGCCGAGCGCTTCGCCTGCGCCTCGGCCTGC
>Ga0180439_102276_pt1 | contig 10201 bp, 10 predicted proteins | sample ChrtobMetaP5_0mM_FD_119744 | JGI IMG/M metagenome (GOLD analysis project Ga0180439, IMG submission 119744) | Chrysochromulina tobin associated microbial communities from unialgal haptophyte culture, Seattle, Washington, USA - P5_0mM MetaG | ecosystem: Host-associated > Algae > Haptophytes >...
CTCACCCAGTGATGCATGCGCCGCGAGCTCGGCCTCACCCAGTGATGCATGCGCCGCGAGCTCGGCCTCACCCAGTGATGCATGCGCCGCGAGCTCGGCCTCACCCAGTGATGCATGCGCCGCTAGCTCGGCCTCACCCAGCGCTCGCCGTAGCGCCACGGACTGCGGTCTGTTTCAAGCGGTCTGAGGACAGAGGCAGTCTTGGAAGAGTTGCATGGCTGGAGGGTTGTATGTGAGTGGCCGCAAATGGGGGTCAAAGCGGCGTAAGCGGTACCGGAAGCCTCCTCAACGCGACGGTTAGGGCGACTCTGGGACTGAAAAAGACCCGGGACCAAACGTCCCCCTCCGGCCGCTCTTGATGTCGACCTGTTCGGCGCCCGCGCCCGGCCGTTTGCACGCGTGCAGCGCTGCTTCCGTCGACGCTCGGTGTTCCCCGCCCGAGACGACTCCGCGGCCCGCGGCACTCTCACCTCCTAAACTTCACCCGACCTTCAAACATTTTAATGCACAATTTATCCATTCGCCTCGAAAACCGCTCCTACGGTCTATATCGTAGGCCTATATCCTACGGAGCTCATGATAGTCCTACACTTCGCCTTCAGGATGGTGCTCCTACCGCCTTCTCAATTTCACCTCTCTACGCCTTCGCCCCCTTCGCCTGTGCGAGAGATGCTTCAAGATCACATTCCATTGCGCCTGCCTAATTTGGGAACTCACGCCATTGCGCCTGCCTAATTTGGGGACACGCGCGCGTCGCACAGCCCGCTCGCATGCAAGCCGACGAGGGCGTGTGTGTGGGTGAGACGCCGAGCCACCTCTACATCGGACAAGTTGCCTCGACGGCAGTCGATGCGTAGCTGATAGGGCGCTGAGTAGGGTGCACCCTGGGGCGCCATGATGGGCGCGCCGCTTGTCAACGCGCCGCCCCCGCCAGACGGTGCAATCGCCTCGAGGGCATCCTCATCTGCATCGAGAGCGAGGAGGAGGGCGAGGTCGCCGTAGTCCCACACCTGACGACACAGGCCATCGATGAGTCCTCAGGGGGATCTCGGGGCAATCCAACAATCATGCTCAAAACGGGTCCCATCAGCATGCCATGAGAAGGGCCATCAGCATGCATACGTCCGGAGAGAAGAGCCATCAGCATGCAATGAGAAGGGCCATCAGCATGCATACGTCCGGAGAGAAGAGCCGCTGGAAGCTTGGCTCCATGAGCAACGGCCAGCCATGCGGGCGAAAGTTGACCTCGAGCAGCGCACACCCATAGGCGTCGTCCATCACGAGCTGTATCCCATAGATCCCGGTCTGGAGGTCGAGAGCCTCGACGGTGATCGCGACGGTCGCACGGCATTGAGATTCGGCAGAGGCGTTCGGCAGGTCCGCAGGCATTGCGTAGTGGCCGTCGAGGCCCTTGCCTCCGTGAGTGGCCGCGCGCAGGGTGCAACGGAAGACGCGGCCGCGCCGGACTGCCGTCTCCGCGTACCTGTGGGGAAAAGGGCGCCGTGGTGAGCGCTTGCATGCAAGGCAGGTGCAACGGAAGACGCGGCCGCGCTGGACTGCCGTCTCCGCGTACACGAGCGGTCCCTTCAGGTAGCGCTCAATGACGATCTTATGCGACGTGCCGAACCGGCTTCGAAGGCCGTTAGACCACATGCGGTTCCAGATATGGCCTGCCCTTGCATGCAATGCCGATGAGTCGAACACAATCCCTTGCAGGTCGCTGCCGTACCTGATGAGGGACGCAATCAGATGCCATCAGAGTATCCTCAGAGGACCCCTTGTAGATTGAGGCCCTCAAGCCGTACCCGGAGCTGCCCCCGGCAAAGGAGTTTGGCTTCATGTAGCATGGGAAGCAAGGGCCTCCAGGGGCGTCGAGTCTGCCCTCCTTGAGCAACACATTCAGCCCCTCTGCGCGTGCGATTGTGAGTGACGGGACGTGCGCAGTGGTGTTGCTCAGCAACTCTCGCACCAGCTCCTTCCGGCCCTCGTGCACCTTGTGACGACCGAGATAGCAAGCACATCCGGCCGGAGGCGCCCCACCCGAAACGGCGGTCACAACGGCGGGGCGTGGGCGTCCAAAGAAGTCCGTGAGGACATCTGCCTTTTCGAGCTCGAAGCCGGCCCAGGAGACGACCGCATCGTATCGCCGTGTTGGCGTCCGTCCCTCGAGATGGGCACGCAGCCCCACGGCGCTTGCCCAGACGGCGCCGCAGCGGCCCCGACGCAACGTCACGTTGGGTCCGCACCGGCTCTCTCCTTCAGCTCGGCTGAGCCACGAGCCATGCGTGAAGACAGAGGAGGCCATGCACTGGAGCTGGTGCATTGTCTCGAACGTCTTGTTGCCAAGCTCGTTAGAGTCTCCATTCGTGAGGATGTCCAGGCTGACATTCAACCGGCGCGCCGCATCCGTCAGCACGCTCAACACATCGATCCCCGTCGGGCGCACGCTCGACTCGGCAAAGGACAGGTCGAGAGCGGATGGCATGAAGACAAGAACGCGCGGCCATGGCTCCGAAAATGCAAACGGCAGTGGGGCTCGGCGTCTGTCATCTCTCGGCTTGGTGGCGATAGTGTTTGCGTGCTTGCGAACCCACGCCTCAAAGCTCGGCGACAGTTCTGAAATGATCGAGCCTTTGCGTAAGGCTGCGAGACGGGCGGCGACGCTCGATGAGCAGCCGAGTGGTATCCGCGGTACCGGACAGCCAAACGGCGGTAGCAGACGAGTAGCATCGACGAGGCAAGCGCCATCGATGTTGGGCGGCGGCGGCGGCGGGCGGCGATGCGGCATGCCGCCTTCGCCGCTGCCGCCTCTGCTGCTGTGTGCCACCACTGCTGAGCTGCCGTTTCATCATATTTTCGGAAACAAAGCTTTTTGCATGCACTCGAACCGAACCGAAACTTTGGTCGTGTGCCGCTACGACGCTACGTCTCTAGAACGCCGCTACGACGGGGCGACCTTGGCCACCCTGCGCCGCCCAAATAGGCGGCCGAAGCCCGCATGCGGCCTCTCCGACTGCTGCTGCTCCTGCTGCGTCTTTGCCTGCTCGCGCTTCGCCTGGGGCGATGCTGCTCGCTCGACGGCTCTGGCGGCTCGCTCGCGCCGCAGTCGATCACGGGGTTTCTCGGGCCACTCGGCGGGCCATAGGAGCCTCGGCTGCGCGAGCGCGAACGGCTGTGAACTCATCGGCTGTGAACTCATCGGCTGTGAACTCAACGGCTGTGAACTCATCGGCTGTGAACTCATCGGCTGTGAACTCATCGGCTGCGCGAGCGCCATGGCGAGCGCGATCGGCTGCGGCGACGTGGGCGTGCGCATGAGTTCACAGCCGAGCACCGCGCAATTAGGCAGCTTCTGCACGCGCAGCCGTTGAGTCAGAGTCCGCATGGATTCGTCAATGCCGTCGTCCATATTTGGGTCGACGAGATGAGTCGCGAGCGCCGCACGCAGAAAATTGGAATGGCTCACCACGAGGACGACCACGCCGCTCGGCTGCGCGTCGAGCTCATGCAGCATTGCCTGCACGCGCCGTACTGAGCTCGTGCGCCCCTCCGACACCTTCCAAGCGGGGCTCCACCAGCGCCCTGACGCCTCCTCCGTCCTTGTCAAGGAGGACTGCCTGGCGAGCGTCGCGTCGCGCCGCGCCGGTGAGTCGAGCGTCCTCAAAGCTCTCTCGACAATGTGAGCGCCGCGCGCGCCGCCAAGGTTGTCCCAGCCTGCACCCTTGACCTCGCGAAGAAACGGCCTGACACGCAGCGGCATCGGTTTGTCGAAGGCAGCCTCGCCGCCGACAGCCTTCGCGCATCGCTCGGACCGTCGCAGCAGGAGCGGACGCAAGCCAAGGAGCACGGTCTGCATGCATCGCGTCGCTGGCGACACCCACACCTCGGCGGCACTGCCCAATGGTGCCAGCGCCGCATCCATCATGCTCTGGCTGCCGGTCGCATCGGCGCTCTTCAGCGAGCACTGCAGCGCCGCCGAGAGAGCCTGCGCCTGGCCGACGCCCACCGTTGAGAGCGGATGATCCACGTGGCGCATGAGCATGAACAGATTCCTCCTGCGATTGCCCGCATTCCACGTGGACTCCGCATGCCGCACAAAGTAGACTGTGCGATGGAGGTCATACGGCGGCGTCTGCTCCTGCTCCGAAAGTTCTTCGCTGGGCACGGGCGACGAGCCGATCGACAACTCTGTGGACGCATCTGAATAGGCTCCCATGTGAGCTGAACAGAAAAAAGGCACATTCACACACGCGTTCACACCAGGGTGGCAGGTCACGTAATTGCCATCTCGGCAAGCGCACAAGTGGGTGGAAAAGGAGGGCGAGAGACCCATCGCGAGCTTAAAGCTCATGGCAGGGGCGGCGAGAAGGACCGTGGTCGCGTCTGCCCCTACAAGTAGTTTGACATCATGACATCGGTGCACATGGTCTACCGAAGGACCACCGAGGACGACTGTGAGATCAGAGTTGGTCGTTCGAAATACCCCTTGGACATGCCGATGTATCGTGTACACGTGTAAACCAGTCTGGCTGCCACCTCGGTGCTCGCAACGGAGGGCTGCACCAAGACACTCCTGACTGATTAACTGACTGACTGCACGGCCGTACCACTGTCCACCCTTCTGGCTGCCACCTTGGAGGTCTCCTTGCAGCGGCTGCCGCCGGCATGTGTGTACATGTACAGCATGTGTGCCATTGCCCGTCAATCAGCTTGGAGTACGGCTTTACACGGGATTCGTCTCCGAGACGACTCATGAATGGAACACGCGATCGGGCACACGAGCAAGGTCTTTCGTGTCGAGGCAGTTCAAACCCGCTCACTCGCGACTGAAGGCCCCGAACCCTCTCGCTGCGCGGCGAACAGGGCACGTAGCCTCGCCTCGCGCCTTCTGCTCACCTGTGGGGAGATAGTGGGGAGAGGAGCGCCATGGTGAGCACTTGCCTGCAATACGTATGCAATACGGGCTTGCGTGCACCGCCTCGTGCAGCGGCTCACCCTTTCTCCGACGGCGAAGCCACCGCAGGCGGCGAGAGCACCCACAAGGGAGCCGACGCACCCATCTTCCCCCACACGCAGAGCCCAGAAGGCCATGTGCCACGCGCCAGCCCAGTGCTCGTCGGCCCGCTCGTTCAAAAACGAGCCGTAGAAGATCCCTAATGCCAGCGTGACCGAGCAGACGCAAGCGAAGGCGGCAGCTGTCACCTCAAGGTCAGTCTGGCAGAAGAGGTGCGACACTGGATTGAATGATCCGGCAGGCCTTTGGAAGGCGCGCGTAAGAGGTTGGCCTGACCAGAAGATGATGAGGTCGGCAGAAGCTTGGCACAATTGCATCGAGATCAACGTGACGTCGCGGTAACTCTGCACCATGAGCGACGAATGCGTCGTGGCAGGCCCTGAGAAGATGATGCGCAAGACGACGCCCATGGCGATGACCACAGAGTTGATCACGCCACGCAGCTCGTACCTGACGAGAGAGGCACTCAGAGGTCATCAGAGGTCATCAGAGGTCATCAGAGGTCATCAGAGGTCATCAGAGCTCATCAGAGCTCATCAGAGCTCATCACACTCCGCTGCTCGTACGTGCTGAGGGAGGCAATCAGAGGTCATCAGAGCTCATCAGAGCTCATCACACTCGGCTGCTCGTACGTGCTGAACACGTGGTAACTGTTCGAGAAGTCATAGCGCCTGGATACGACAGTCCAGACGAGGCAAATGTACGCCTGCGTGGCGACGTGCACAGGACGACTGCGCGCATAATACCAGCAGGCGAACTCGAAGTTCACCGCCTCGGGCTTCGGACCCCCTTTGGCGCCTTCTCGCTGAGACTGGGAAGGGCGCCTACTTGGCCCTTGAGTAGCCCTGGCATGTCGCGTGTTTCGTTCAGATCCCTGTTCAGACAGTCCCCGTGGGACGGCTCGTCTGCGAGTGAGGAGGGCCCAGAGGACTATGAATGATATTGTAGCAAAGAACATAGCGTACAGGATCACGACGATGCGCTCGTCGTCCTCGATGCCCGCTTCTCTCATTTGTCTCCGCAAAGAAGACATGAAGATGCAGAGTGCCAGGTAAGAAAGCTGTATACAGCCGAAGCCGAACCACAGGTAGTTGTCCGACGCGCTGTCTGGGCCTGAATGATCGGTTCGAGTTCGTAATCAGAGACCAGCAGAGGCCATCAGAGGCGATCAGAGGCGATCAGAGGCACTCAGAGGCTGTCAGAGGCGATCAGAGGCGATCAGAGGCGATCAGAGGCTATCAGAGGCCATCAGTGGCGCACCGCGCTCTGCCCGAGCCGTCCGGGCAGACATGATGCTGCCGTAGATCACAACCATCTGGAAGAGCATCGATGTATTCTTCCTGGTGCTTTCTTCCGAGCTGTACCTGTACATCCGCCGCATGTATTCCTGCACTGGTGGCAGGATGGGCCGGTCGGGCTGTTCGAACAGCACGAGCGAAAGGAGCAGCGGGGCAATGAGCACGGGGAGAATGGGTGCATTGCCCTTGATGAAGAAACGAAACCGTCCACGTGGCTGCCAAGCGGAGATGAAGGCCACACAGCCCTTGAGCACCGTAATCTCGGGCGTGTGGCTCATAATGAAGGAGTCGAGTTCGATGCGGGCTCGCTGCAGCGAGCCCGCAAGGGGGATGCGAGCCCGCAAGTTGTGCTCCGCGGCGATATCTTGGTGCATATCTCGGTGCATATCTCGCAAGTTGTGCTCCGCCGCCGCCTTCTCTGCCGCGGCCCTCTCTACCTCTGCCTTCTCGGCTGCCGCTTTCTCGTCCGACTTCTCGGCCACCGCCTTCGCCGCCGCCGCCTTTGCCTTCGCCGCCTTCGCCTTCGCCGCCTTCGCCGCCTTCGCCGCCTTCGCCGCCGCCACCGCCTTCGCCGCCGCCGCCTCCGCCGCCACCTTCGCCGCCTTCGCCGCCTTCGTTGCCTCCTTGGCCTCCGCCTCATCCTTGAACTCGAGCCGCTTTGCCTCAGCCTGCCGCTGTGTCTCCATCACGAAGAATAGCTTCTGTGCATCGGCGGCAGCCGCGGGGGCCTCGGGGGCCTCGGGGGCCTCGGGCGCCTCGGGGGGCGCGGGGGCTTCGGGGGCGGCGGTTGCGGGGGTCTCGGAGGCCTCGGGGTCCTCGGGGGCGGAGGACTCGGGTTTCGCGGGGTCCTCGGGGTCCTCGGGGTCCTCGTGGGGCGCGGGGGCCGCGGGGGCCGCGGCGGGGGCGGCACTGTCCGCAGCTGTGAATACGACGGTGGCAGTTGCGGCGGTGGCGATGATGGCACCGTCCGGGGACCCGCGGCCGCCACGTCCGCCGTCTGCGTCAGCTGCCGCCGCCAATTGGCATTGGAGCGTCGCTGATGGCCACTGATGGCCTCTCTTCTGATAGTCACTGATTGCCCTTGATGACGGCGCCAATCGGAGAGTCTCGTTCACGACCGCTTCAAGGTACTCTCTCCGCGCAGCGTCGTCGTGCTTCTCGAGCCAGCTCCAAAAGGGCACTGAGGTCAACAACCAGCCTGCCGATCGCAGCTGGCGGCGCTTGAGCACGGTCGAGCCCGTGGGGGTATGCGTCGCCCCCCAAAAGTGATGCGGTCCGTCTACCTCGATGGCGACGTCAACCTCGAGTGCCATCTCACTCCGACGAAACTGAACGACTATGTCGAGAGAGTAGCCCTGCTTGGTGCGCACTTCCTCCACTACGCGCAGCCCCATCGCGCGCAGCGTACCCGCCACCTGCGACTGCAGGCGTGACGAGGTGGCAGGCTGCCGAACGAAGGCTTCACGGCAGCGTGCGCACAGGGCGGCCGACAGCTGCAAGGCTCTGTCGCCTCCCCGCTCCTCGCACCACAATGCCACTTGATGGAGTTGGCACAGCGACGGGACCTTGAACGCACGCTCGTGCTTCTTGCACGCTTCCACAATGTCCACTGTGAGACCCGCGTCAACGTTGGCGACGGCAAATGCCCACGTCGTGTTGGCGAGCTCCTGGGGACTGAACGCGTTCACGCGCGCCGTCGATGCCTTCGCCAGGGCGTCGAACAACAGTGGGGCCGCGTGGTTGACCGTCGCATACGCCCACGCCGTGTTGGCGAGCGCCTGAGAATCGAACTCGTCTACTCGCTTCGCCGACGCCGTTGCTAGGACGTCGAAGAGCGACGGATCCACGAGGCACACCGTCGCAAACGCCCACGCCGTGTTGGCGAGGCCCTGTGGATAGAAGTCATCCACGCGCGCCATGGCCGCCATCGCCAGAGCCTTGAACAGGGACGGATCCACGTGACCCGCCGTCGCATACGCCCACGCCGTACTAGCGAGCCCTTGGCAGTTGAACTCGTGCACACGCGCCGCCGATGCCGTCGCCAAGGCGTTGAACAGAGAGGGTGCCGCGTGGCCCGCCGTCGCATACGCCCACGCCGTGTTGGCGAGCGCCTGAGGGTCGAATTCGTGCACGCGCGCTGCCGACGTCTTCGCCAGAGCATCAAAGAGAGACGTCGCCGCGTGGCCCGCCGTCGCGTACGCCCACGCCATGTTGGCGAGCGCCTGAGGGTCGAACTCGTGCACACGCGCCACCGATGCCATCGCCAGAGCCTGGAACAAGGACGGGGCCGTTTGATTCGCCGTTGCATACGCCCATGCCGTAGTAGCGAGCTCCTGGGAGCTAAACTCGTTCGCGCGCGCCGCCGATGCCGTCGCAAGAGCGTCAAACAGCGAGTTTGCAGCCGGGCCTCGCAGCTTGCACTTTGCAGCAGCGTGCGCCACGTTGGCCATCGCACGCGCACCGACATCTCCCCCGCGAAGCATCCGCACTGACTGGTCGCAGAGCGGTGCCAATCGGCGCTGGTCCTTGATGGGGCGCAGGGCCTTTAAGCGCGACCACGCAGCGGACAGATGGAAGTGGTCGAACGAGTCGCCGTGGGTTTCGTGCAGGCGCAGCAGTTCGTCGACGGTTGAGGCGGCGCTGAGTTTGGCCGTCAGTTGCCGAGGGTTGAGGTTCTGATGATGGGCGTTGTGGTTCTGCGGTCGCCCTTGACTTTGGTCGCCCATGGCGTCCGCCCCCAGTTTCTGCTGATCGACGGTGGCGCCCTTCTCTGTGCAACACAGCGAGCGGCCACTCCAAATGAGGTCTCAAAGTGACCTCAAAGTACAGGTCACGTCGAAATGCATGCGGGGCTGTGAGCTGGCAATTAAGGTTAATTTGAACTCCTTTTCAGGCTTCTCAGAGTTCACCGCAAACCGGCGCCGTTGAGCGTTGTGAAGTCAGGCAGGTGCACCGGGCGCTCAAAGAACTCGCAATACACAGCGCGAGTGAACGATGAACGCGCGTGTGCGCGAGCACATTGTCCAACGCCGGTCCCCAGGTGCAGGTACTCTCCAAGTCGGGTCGCCTTAGCGAGCGGTCACAAACCTCGCCGTTACCTAATGATCAGGCAAGCAAGAACACGAGATTCGACAATATGCATGCGGTGCAGAAACAGTTTAAGGTAAAACAGAACAGTTTTAAGTTGCCTCAGTTGTTTGCCATGAAGGTTCTCCGCACGACGGTCTTCGCCGTCATTGGCGTCTCTTCGGCCGCGAAGATGAGCTCGTGCGCATTATTTGTGGCGAACGGGCACTGCACGAAGCCGTGGGCCCAGAACCTTTGCCAAATAGAGTGCAAACACACCGTGAGCTCACGCGCAATGGAGAAGCACGATCATGTTCCAAACGCCGCCGCCGCCGCCGCCGCCGCCGCCGCCGCCGCCACCGCCGCCCGCACCACCGCCCTCGCAATAATTCTTGAAAGTACCCGCGATGAGTTGCCAGCCGGAAAGCGGCAGGATGGCTCGGTGCGCCACCAGCACGTTCCCACGAGGTCAAATCATCGGCAGATGATATTCCATGGCCACCATCCGCACCATCCGCACACACCGCACACGCACTACCCCCCGCCACCGTCGCCGCCGCCACCTTCGCTACCGCCTCCCTCGCCGCCGCCGCCCTCGCCCCCGCCGTCGCCACCGCCCTCGCCGCCACCGCCGTCACCGCCGCCCTCTCCCCCGCCGCCCTCGCCCCCCCCCACCCCCCCCCCCCCCCCCCCCCCCCCCCCCTCCCCCCCCCCCCCCCCCCCGCCCCATCCATCCTCGGCCGAGGGCGACGGGGGGTGGGTCTGGGGGGGGCGGGGGGGCAGGGGGGGGGGGGGGGGGGATATGGCGTTGCGAGGCGCGGCA
>Ga0180439_102312_pt1 | contig 10109 bp, 5 predicted proteins | sample ChrtobMetaP5_0mM_FD_119744 | JGI IMG/M metagenome (GOLD analysis project Ga0180439, IMG submission 119744) | Chrysochromulina tobin associated microbial communities from unialgal haptophyte culture, Seattle, Washington, USA - P5_0mM MetaG | ecosystem: Host-associated > Algae > Haptophytes >...
CCCACCCACCGCGATTCAGAGCCTGGTCTAGCTTTAGCAGGGACCGGGATGTCGCGCTCACCAGGCTGCCTTTGTGTAGTTTGATGAACCTGCAATCACCAACCTACGCGACCAAGTTTACTGACTGTGAATCGAATCGAATATTTTGTGCGCACCTACTGTAATGTTCTTCTCGGCGCGCGCGCGCGCGCGCGCCGCCTGTGACGAGCAGATTTCTGCCATTGGTTCTTGATCCCCTTCACAGCAACGGCTTTGTCTCCAGTTGACACAACCCGCCGGTTGACGCGCCTTGACGCGCCGGCCGCACGCACCCGCGCGCCGCTGCCGCGCAATGAACCGCTACAAGACGATTAAGCCGCTCGGCGACGGCACCTACGGCTCCGTGACCAAGGCCGTCAACCGCACGAGCGGCGAGATAGTCGCCATCAAGCGGATGAAGAAGAAGTTCTACTCGTGGGAGGAGTGCATGCAGCTGCGCGAGGTGCAGTCGCTGCGCAAGATGTCGCACCCCAACATCGTCAAGCTCAAGGAGGTCATCCGCGAGAATGACACCCTCTACTTTGTCTTCGAGTTCCTCGACCAGAACCTGTACCAGCTGTGCAAGGACCGCGAGAAGCTGCTGCCCGAGGCCAAGGTGCGTAATATTGCGTACCAGATGCTGCAGGCGACGCATTACATGCACAAGCATGGCTTCTTCCACCGCGACCTCAAGCCCGAGAACATGCTCGTCTCGGGCAACACGCTCAAGATTGCGGACTTTGGGCTGGCGCGCGAGATCCGGTCGAAGCCACCGTACACTGACTACGTGTCGACGCGCTGGTACAGAGCGCCGGAAGTGCTACTGCGCTCGCCGCACTACTCGGCGCCCATCGACCTGTGGGCCGTCGGCACCATCATCGCCGAGCTCTTCACGCTCAGGCCTCTGTTCCCGGGCACGTCCGAGTCGGACGAGATTTATAAGATCACGTCCGTTCTGGGCACGCCCTCAACGCAGAACTGGAAGCAGGGGCTCGCGCTCGCGCAGCAGATGAACTTCAAGTTCCCGCAGTTTGTGCCCACGCCCCTCTCGCAGATCGTCACCCAGGCGAGCCCCGAGGGCATCGACCTGATCACCGAGTTGATGCGATGGGATCCCGCCAAGCGGCCGACCGCCGCCCAGGCGCTCCAGCACCCTTTCTTCCTCGTCGGGATGCCGGTAGAGCGCCCGATTGCGTCGGGATCGCGCCCTGACACGCTCGGCGGCGACACGAAGCCCATCCAGGGCCTGCCCGTCGGCAACACCAAGCTTCAGAGCGGCGGCGGCGACCGCGACGGCGGCGGCGAGTTCAAAGGGGGCCTCTCGGCGCCGCCGGCGAAGCCCGGGGCAGAGCGCTCGCAGCCGTACGGCGGCGCGCTCGCGGCGACGCGCGCAGGCAGCGGCTCGGGCTTCTCGACCCCGGCCAACCCGCCGAGCGCGGGCGACAAGGGCTCCGGAGACAAGGGCGCCGTATTGGGCTCCGGAGAGAAGCCCGCCTCGCTAGGGAAGCTCGGCCAAGCTCGCTACAAGCCACCGGGCGCTGACAGCTCGGGCGGCGCCGGTGGCAGCGGCGCAGGCGGAGGCGGTGGCGGACTCGGCGGCGGACTCGGCGGCGGACTGAGTGGCGGCGGCATCAGTGGCATGGGCTACGGAACCCAATACGGCGCGTCCAACTACGGCGGCGGCGGCGGCGGGTACGCACCCAAGCCGACGTACGGCGGCGGCGGCTACGGCGGCTACGGCGGCGGCGGCGGCGGGGGTGGGGGGGGGGGGGGCGGCGGGGGGGGGGGGGGGGGCGGGTACGGCGGCGGCGGCGGCGGCGGCTACACGAGCAGCGTAGCCCCGAGTGGCGGCTACGGCGCGGGCGGCGGCGGCTACGTCGCGGGCGGTGGCTACGGTGGCGGCGGTGGTTACGGCGCGGGCGGCGGCTACGGAGCACCCAAGCCTCTGGTTGGCGGCGACGGCGCCGGCGCCGGCAGCTACGGCGGCAACATCCCGTCATATGGCGGCAGCAATGTGGGCGGCGGCTACATCCCGTCGTACGGTGCGCCGCCGCGCATGCCGCCGAACAACCAGCCCCCGGGCAACGTGGGTGGCGGCGGCTTTCCCTCGTACAATCGCGGCAAGTTCTGAGAGCCGGGCAGAGCGCTGCGCGCGAGCAGACGAGGGGGGGCGTTGGGTGGAGTGCGCGACGCGGTGATCTGGACGGACAGCCGGCGGCACCGAGCCGACGGAATCATCAGGAGCGGGGACCGTTTTCCATGTTCTCCATGTGACTGGATGCCACAGAGATACCAGAGAGTATACCGTAGCAGAGCGTCTGGAAACCTGGGTCCTACCTGGGTCCAGTGGCTCTGTCAAAAGCCGATAGCAAATCAAAGGCTTCGTCTTTAAAGACTGAAAGAGATCGCACAAAGTGTCCTTACGTGAAGAGACTCAGACTGAAGTTCGTCCCCGTACCGTACCCCCCGAAAAGCAGCGTCAGAGATCTCAGATCGGACGAACGGACCCGGGCGGAGAAGTGGCAGTGAAGTGGATGCTGTTTTCAGTTTTGACTCTTGAGACTTGACTGATGACTCTTCATATTGACTGTTTACCGGTGTGCGCTGCGCCTGCCGTGCGGCGTGCTACGGTTCATGCTTCATGAAGATTACATTGTACTTTTCAACATTCAACTTTTGTAGTCATCTGCCGACATCTCCCTAGTACTCCCTAGTCGTAGTCCTACACGGACCGGACTCCTAGGCACTACACTAGCGCGTAGCGGGCACCCCGCGCCTCACTGTCTCACTTTACAGTCTCCCGACCTGAGTCTCACTCTCACGTCGACACCTTTCCGCGCAGCCGGCAGGCGGCAGCGCGCACGCGTCGCGCACACTGAATGCCTGCGCCAAGTGATCCCGTCCCCACACATGCCGCCTCAGCCCTCACGGCCCTCCAACATGTACGTCAGAGATCACCCCCGAGATCGCCCCCGAGATGCCCAGACGCAGAGGAGCGCTCCCGCATGCACCCGCATGCTCCCGCATGCTCCCGCAGACGCTGCATGCCCCTCACGCGCCTCACACGAGATCATCGAACGAGATCATCCGAACCTGCCTCCCCCCGCCGCTGAGCACGTAGTGGTGCTGAAGCACCCATGCAGCGTACACGTAATCACCATTCTCCCCTCCACCCGGCCATGCTACGCTCTACAAGTAACGGCCTCCGCCCGCCGTAGCGTCCACAGCCAGAGCGACGCCTTGGGTGCGCTCTCGGGATCGCCCTCGCCTCCTTACTGAGGAGCTATTTGGACGGGATTGCGGGCGCCAAAGCCGATGGGTGCAAGCGGTGCGAGCGGTGCGAGCTTCGGGGCGCCACTAAGGGGCGGCAGCGGCGCGGCGACGGAGTAGGCAGGAGGAGCAGCCTCCTCTGGCGCGGGCGCCGGCGCGGGCGCCGGAGGAGTAAGGGGGTAGGTATGACCTGCCCCCTTAGGAGGAGCAGCCTCCTCGGGTGCGGGCGCCGCCTCACTCCCATTTTCGGACGGGTTCTCGGAGGGCGGCGGTGTTGTCTTGAACTTGCCATACTCGGGGTCCATTCGGACCGGCGAGGGCAAATCCTGTGGGAAAATGGTGATTTTCCTCGTGCCCCTCTTCATGGTGATCGCGATCAAGATGAGGAGGAGGAAGGAGCCGCCGACCACGCCACCGACGATGGCGCCAACATTGTTGGAGGAGGCGCGGGCGACAGTGGCTGCCTCAATCGATTGAGTGGGGGCAGAGTCGATTGACTGGACAGTGATCGAAGAGAGGGCAGGTACTGATTGAATCAGAGTGGTGAGAGCCGTTGGCGAACTCATCACAGCCTGTAGGTTGGAGAGCACGGTACTGGCCGCGCTGACCGGGGCGCGAATCTCGACGCGGAGCTTGACGGAGCCCGCCTGGATGTCAATCGTCACCTGCGACGGCGGCACGCCCGCCACCGTGGCGAAGAGGACCGTAAGATGGCCTCGCACCTCCGGCGTGTAGTCGGACACGTCGCCAGAGAGGGTGACCACGAAGACCGTGACCGAGGCAGCTTCTCCCGGGACGAGAACCGTGCTCAGCGGCGAGGCCCGGGGGGGCGAGGCCACGGGGGGCGAGCCCATGGGGGGGGGGGGCGAGGCCGTGAGGGGGGGCGGCGAGGCCGCAATCGGAGTGGGCGATGGCTCCGGCGAAGGCGAGGCCGATGCCACAACCTCCTCTGGCCCTGGCGATGGCGAAGCCTCGAGCTCGGCGAAGTGATCGCTCAGGCGGCGCCTGGGCACAAACCCTGGCACGAAGCGGGTCATGAGATCATCCATCGCCACAGCGTGCGCCACGGGCTGGTGCACCGCAGGCAGCTGGCACGGCAGCGTCTGAGCACCGACGAAGAGGGCAGGCCACATCCACTCCATGTAGTAGCCTGCGTATGGGTCGATGTCCTTGCTGAGCAACGCGAGCAGCGCCTCGTAGTCGCTCTTGGGGCGGCGCCGGATCACTTGGCGCGAGACCGCGAAGCGACCGCCCTGTGGGAACACGAGCGTGACGCTCTCGGACTCGGGGTGCGACGGCTCGATGTACTTGATGTAAAAGTCGAGGGCGGACTCACCCTGCTGCGCCTTCGCCTTGTCATAGACGTACGACTTGAACCAGCCGATGTCCCACCACCGGGACCAGCCCGCCGCACTCGTCGGGCACTCGTCGCCTGCGCCCGCGAGGTTGACGTTGTTGATGACGTAGTCGGCGCGCAGAATGTGATTCATGTCGTACGGGCTGTCATGCTGCGCGATTTGCACGGCGGCCGAATAGACAAAGTGCGTGCCGCTCGGCATCGGCGTGAGGTACTCGGCGAAGCTGTGGCCAGCCACAAGGTGGCCGCCGCCGGCGCGATGGCCGTTGTAGCCGAAGGATGGCACGCCCGCCTGGGAGAAGACGGTCCAGTCGGCCAGGTCGTCATAGTGCTCGACCACGTGATGGAGGTACGAGTGCGACTCGCGACCAACGTTGGGGAGCATGAGCAGCTTGGTGTTGTCCGGCAGCGACGACGGAGCCTTGGCGTTCTCGCTCTTGCCGTACACGAGCGTGCGCGTTCCGGGCTTCGAGAGGATGGTCTCCTCAGCCAACCAGGACAAATCCTGCGAGTCTCGAGACGGGGAGGGAGCCGACAAGGTGAGTGTGAGGTTGGGCGTAAGTCGAAGTGCCTCTTGTTGTAAGTCGAAGTACACAAAGTGAGCGCCAACAAGAGGCACGGGTTCGCCATGGCAGACGTTGCGGCCGCCGGTGAAAGGGAAGGAATCGAGCACGCACCTCGTCATACCGCGCCAAGACCACATCAACGGTGCTGCTGATGGGCGCTGCAGCCGCGTATGCGACGCACAGAAGCCGAAGTGTGGATGCGATCATAGCAACTGTCGCGTGCTTTGTATCTGACAAGACCCGTCCGTCTCCGTTGCACCGCGGCTGAAAAAACGACTCCGCTTGCGGCGTTTCACGATTACACAATTGCCTAAAACGGAAGGAAAGCGCCCGCCTATAGTCAGTGTGAACGGACAGTTTGCGTGTTGAACGAAGACCAGTTAGCTGATCACGTCCTTTGGGGGGGGTCCGTTGTGTGCGCGCGTCGAGTGCTCCACAGACAAAGTTGAATTCGACTCCTTCACAGCAGCAGCAGGCCTTTATGTCAGAGGCTGACGGCCTCGCCGCTTGCATCGCTGCAGCTGTGCCTTCATGAATTGTCGCCGCAAGCCGCGCGTCCTGTGCTACGGCGACTCGCTGACCGCCGGATTCACAGCGCGCACACAGTACACAGGGGTTTTCTCACCCTGGGCACCACACGTGGCTGACGCCCTCAGCGTTCCCGTCATCCACCACGTCGGTATGTGCGGCTGGAAGACTACGCAGATGCTTGAAGGACTCGACAGTGCGTCGAACGTCGACGTGTGCAAAGTGAGCTGCCGCGGCCTACGACGCCTGCTCGAGGAGGGAGCGTACACGCACGTGCTCCTAATGGCGGGCAGCAACGATCTCAAGACGCGCTCCGCCACCGAGATTACCGAGAGCCTCGAGCGGCTGCACTCAGTGTGCCACTCGGCTGGCGCGCGCACGCTCGCGCTGGCCATTCCGCATTTCAAAGGTAGCTCACTTCCCGAAAGCGTCCGTGGCGGACGCCGGCGTGCGGTCAACGAGAACCTTCGCGCCTTTGCGGCGGGTAGCGGCGGCTGGTGCGACTTTGGCGACCCGGCCGAGGAGGAGATGGAGTGGGAGGAAGGCTCCTGCGACTTCGAGGTAGATGGGCTGCACCTGACGTGCAGCGGTTACGACCATTTCGCATCGCTCCTTTTGGAGACATCATTGCACTCGAGCGCATCGCTGCGTGACTTCTTGCTGCTGCATGAGCACTTTACGCCGGAGCTCCCAGCAGCGCCATCACAAGTGGAGGCGTCGTGGCGGAGCGGGATGCGGCATTGGATGGCGCTGTACAGGGAGGCGATCGAGAGCGTGCAGGGCCATGTGTACGACATCCACATGGCGAAGGCCTCCGCCAAAGAGCTTGAGACGCTCCACGAGGTTCTCCAGGCAGAAGGGATTGGAGCCCTACGCGCCGCGATCAAAGCCCTCGAGCTCAAGGCCATGCACCGTGTCCTACTCGACGAGGGCCTCCCGGGCCTCCGCGCGGCCATCAAGGCCTCCAAGCGAGCCAAGATGGCGACCGCAAAGGCTCGCGCGCGCGGACTGTCGCCCCTGAAACCGCACGAGATTGCGAAGCTCGCGCAGACGGCCTTCGTGCCACACGTGGGCGTCGCCGTCCAGAGCGCCGCACAGGCGCTGCGCGTCGATCCGGCTGCCTTGTACGCCCGGCTTGCGTCGTGGCGTGCCAAGGGTTGCGACGACGATGCTGAGCCGAGCGCAGAATGTGCGTGCGCGGCCCTTGAGGACCAGGAGGCCATCGAGCACTTTGTCGATTCTCTCTTCACCGTCTTCACCGTCGATAACTCTTCATACCTGCCGCTGCCCTACCTGCCCGCCACGCACCCGCCGCCAACGGCCAAGTACGCGCCGCTCGACGCCGCCTGGCTGCAAGCGCCTAGCCCTCTGCTCACGCAGTTTGCCCTCGTCCACCGCGGCCCGCTCTCCGGTGGCCACTTGAAGCTCTACCTGCGTGCAGAGGGTGGGGCCCTCTACGTGGCCGACATGATGAAAGAGGCGAGCAAGCTCAACGATCGGAGGCTGATGACGACCGATTGCCCCTAATGACCATGGACCATTGCCCTCCTCATCAGGCGAGCAAGCTCAAAGGTCACTGCTGGGGCGCCGCCACGGCGCTCGTTGATGCCCCATTCGCATACCCGAGGAGTGGTCGGATGTACCCGACGATCTTTCGCTTCTTACCCGCCCCCGAGGGAGCTGCCTCCGAGGGGATCCCCCCTCCAGCCTGCGCTGCAAGCGACCTTTGCTACTCGGAGCGCGGGAACGTCACGGCGGGCAGCGGCTGGTTCGCGCTTCGGGAGGGGCTGAGCGTCGAGCACGCAGCTTGCTCATGTCACGATCTCGCATCCAGGCGATGGGCGCACGTCGAGCTCTACAACTGCCGCAGCTTCGTTCGAGAGCTCGCGCAGCTCCTCGCAGCTGAGGAGTCGAGCGTTGAAGAGGCCTTTGACAACGTGTTTCGTTTCGTAGTGCTCGAGCGGGAAGCCCACGGAGACAGGGTGAGAGGGTGAGGACAGAGTTGCTTCAAGGGATTTCGAGCTGTCAAATTACAAAGCACCTCAAGCACGGCACCGCAGATCGAGATCCGATCGAGAGCCCGAGGTTTATCGCACGTTGCAGGTAGGCAAGTGCCATTCGTAACGTCTATCTATTGCGCGTCTTGGACTAACCGTGGGACGGGTAACCGTGAAGCGGCACGAAACCCGTCGTCTGACGTCTCGACAGGACCAGCCGAGGGCGAGGCTCAGGCTGAGGCGGCTGCCGCCCGGGGTGAGCCACAGCCTGCCGTGCACCGCGCGGCTCTAAAGTCTACGATCCCCCGACTCGGCAGGGAGTTTGACGCGACGGCCGCGAGGCACACGTGAGAGGACATTCGACACACAGCTGGACAGTGCACAGTCACAGTCGACAGTGGTCCCCGGTCGGTGACAACTACTCTGATCCGATCTCTGTACCGTACCAAACAATTGTATGAACGGAATGGACATTTTTGGTAGACCTATTGCTTGTTCGTTTGCATTATTTCCGTTTTCTTCTACCCGCGCGGCACCGACTTGTTTCACATGCAGCGCACCCCGGCTCCTTGACCCGAAGCCACGCATGTGCCTGCCTATGCCTTAGGGTACCCGTAAACGTGGGCGACGAACTCTGATTCACGGGCCTCGGCGCCGTTCCCGCCGATGTCGCGTGGCCCTCGCAGCAAGCGTCGCACACGTTGCACTCGACCTGATAGCTCTGCATCTTGCCGGCGAGCCAATTCCACTGGCGTGTCGAGTAGCTCTGGCATACGCGGGCGGCTGAGGGCGGCATCCGTGCCGCCCTCCTTTGTCCCGCACCGCCGCAGCGACGGCTGTCAAGATGGCATTGCATGCATAAGCGGAAGTTGCGTCGCAGAGCACCCCGCCCGCAGCACAGGGAGGGGCACGTGCACCCCTCGCGTGGAGACGCAGCGGCCTCCGTGTCGGTGCTCGTGTCGTGATGCTGGCTGCTTGAGCCCGTGCCACACCTTGGGGGAGCTCGCGCGAGCAACGGCGCCTTGGCCAGGAGAGTCGCTGCGCCCACTGATAGCGGCTCGTGCCGCCGCGTGGGCGCCTCGCGGGCAGATACACGCGCCCACAGCTCGAAGTCCTCTCGGTAGAGAGAGTGTACCGCCGTCAGCGCCGATTCATCAGCCCGAAGCAAGGCGGCCGCCTTCGCGGCCAGCGCCTTGGGAGAGACGAAATTGCGGCCATCGTCTCTCGCAGCTCCCTTGGTGATGCGCGCGGCGGCAAGATCTTCGAAACGGAAGATATCGTGGCACGTTGGCTGGCCGCTGGCGTCCCGTACGTAGACGCTCTGGGGTTGCAGATGGAGCTGTGCATCCGTCACTGCTCTGCGGCGGCGCTGCTGCGCCGCCGACTCCTCCTGCCGCTGCTGCTGGTATGTTTGCTCTTGCGCAAAGCGTGCAAAGCAACGCACCAGATCTGGCGTGACCTCGCTCGCGTTGAGCCTAGCGTGCATGCCGCCAAACTTGCAGGCTCCCATGCACGACTCACGAGCAGCCCTCCATTTTTGCATGCCGAACGGCGACTTTTCAAATCGATGGCAAACCATCTCTTGGTACAGCATCTCGCTCACAAATCTTTCCAGGGGCTCCCGCATGATGCAGTACACCCGTTGTTGTCCGGCCTCGCCATTGTACGGGCTGGCCTGCGCGGGCACGCCAAATTGCTCAAGTTGTAACGGCGTCATGTGGTGGGCAAGCGCGCCCAGCGGCCCCTCGTGATACTCAGGGGGCAGCATGAGCACACGCTCCCGCCCGCTTTGCAAATCGAGCTGCTCAACAACCGTGCCGCCCGTCTTGGGAATGTGCAAGAACGTACTATTCTCCGACCATGCAGACCACCACAGCAAAGCCGGGTACGCCCAAGCATCCGTGCGCAGCTTCGGCTGCTGTGCAATGGTCGGTGAGCGACCGGCGATCGGCACTTTGGCCATCGTGACTTCGCGCAAAACCCCTTCACAGACAACGCTTTGTGGTCATACAAGAAACGACACCAAGACACCGGACCTTCACACAAGGTAAGACAAGGAGTCAAAAGCTACAGCGTAGCTGGGGCAGCAGCCCAGACCAGCAGATCGGGTCTGTGGAACCCGGTCGGCCCCAACTATCTTGCCGAAACTTGACCTAAAATGTGAAGGAAGAGAAGGTAGGAAGGTGCTGAGGTGGTTACCGTGTTCGGGTGGTCGCGTATTCGTTTCTGTCGTGGCAGTGCTCAGTACTCAACTTGACCCAAAGGGGTAGGGGAGGGTATTCTTTCTGGATTCACACACTATCCCCACCACCTGATTTTGAACTCAGTGGTTGACCCAAAGGGGTAGGGGAGGGTATTCTTTCTGGATTCACA
>Ga0180439_102313_pt1 | contig 10108 bp, 5 predicted proteins | sample ChrtobMetaP5_0mM_FD_119744 | JGI IMG/M metagenome (GOLD analysis project Ga0180439, IMG submission 119744) | Chrysochromulina tobin associated microbial communities from unialgal haptophyte culture, Seattle, Washington, USA - P5_0mM MetaG | ecosystem: Host-associated > Algae > Haptophytes >...
CTACCCCCCCCATCCCCACCCCCCCCCCCCCCCGCCCCACCCTCCCCCGCCGCCCCAGCCGCCCCCGCAGCCTTCGCCGTAGGCGTTGCCGTAGCCGCCCCCGCCCGGCCGCCGCCCTCGTTGCCCTCGCCGCCGCCCACGCCGCCGCCGCCCTCGCCCTCGCCGCCGCCGCCGCCTCGCCTCCCCCGCCTCTCCGCCGCCGCCACGCCGCCCTCGCCCTGCGTTTAGAATAGTCTGCATGTGTATCGGTACCGAGCCTCGTTAACGGCCTTTTAACGAAACGCGACTTAAACCACCCACACCGTGAGGCACACCCACACCGTGACTTAAGCGCCACCGGGCCGACTTAAGTCGGTGCCGCGGGTGGCTTAAGAATCTTAAGTCACCGGGCCGGCTTAAGCCGGCCTAGCTGGGGGCGGCCCCGGCGACCTAAGTCGGAGCACGCGTGACTTAAGGGAGATTTCATCTTAAGTCGCAGTGACCCGACTTAAGTACCCGGGCGTGGCTTAACGGTCACCCCCTCCCGGCTTAAGGCACGACCTGCGCCGATCCCAGACGAAGATTTGAAACTTTGAAAAGATTTGAAAAAGTTGATTTATCTTGATGCTCTCGGCCGGGCCCCCTGACGAGGAGGGCTCGTGCCGAAACCACAAACCCCCTTTCCACAGAGAACACCAGGATATTGCCGGAAGGCGGAACGAACTGGGGTGGAACCGTCACCCACGTCGCGTCCCGACTCCCGTCGCGCCCGCTCCCGGTCCGCACTGGTGGTCAAAAAGTCAATCTCGGCTAGCCACCGTGCAACTCATGTCCTCAGCCCATGACACGCACATATACATATAGGATATATTACGCAAGGGCGTAGGAAAGCACACGACAAATTCGACATTACCAGAAGCCAAGGAGAAGTCGGCCCACGAACGTGTAATCTCGACTACCGTTGTATGACACGGTAACACGAATGCGTCCATTCGACGGCCTGTTTCTAGCACGTTGCCTCCCTCTCTTTTCCCGGATTACCCCTCGCTTGACCCTGCATTGCCGAAACAACCGGGCATCGCGGCATCCTTTTCCTTGTGAACGTTAGTGAGGCGCTGTTCGATATGATGTTTGAAACTATAATCCCGCCCCCCCCCCCCAGCACCGCACCTACTCGTCGTCGTCGTCTCGTCCCCAAGTATGGCTACCCGAACGCACCTGTAGCCGTTCTCCTTGCGCTCGCCAACCGCCGCGTCTCGACGGTCGTCAAAGACGAAGTGTCGTGCACACCCATGCGTGCACCGCGCCGAGCGCTCATGCCTCGTCTACATCTCGTGCGTCGGCGGCGTCTTCGCGTCCTCCGCCTTGATGAGCACCGGTGTCTCGCCCATAGCACTGCCCGGCGTCTTGGGCGCGCGTGGCGACTTGCGAGGCGAAAGCGGGCCGGCGTTCGCATCGAGCGCCCGGACGGCGTCGCGCACCTCCTTCGCGCCAATGGGCCACGCCTCGTACTGGCTCTTGAGCGCGGTCAGGATGCCCTTGTTCGAGATCTTCGGCGTCTCCTTGCGCAGCGCGCGCACAGCCTCAACGAGCGCCTCGCCGCTGAACTCAGCCGTCGCCGCCGCCGCAGTGGGCGCAGGCGATGCGGCCGGGGGCGCGGGCGAGGGCGCCACGGGCGCGGGCGAGGCGGCCGGCTGCGCGGGCGTCGCCGCCTTGGGCGAAGCCGCCACCTTGGGCGAAGCCGCCACCTTGGGCGAAGCCGCCACCTTGGACGCGAACGACGAGGGTGAGGGCGTCTTCGTCTTGGAGACGGCGAAGAGGGCCGAAATGACCGGCGAGGCACTCACGATGGGCGAAGCCTCTACGGGCGTCGGGGGCTCGGGCGTGGGAGGCAGACCGGCCTTGGCCTTCGCAAGGCGCTTCTGGACGGGCGTGGGGAGCAGCATCGCTGCCGCCTCGGCCGCCGCCTCAGCTGCGGCCGCCGCCTTGAACGCCATGGCCGAGACTTCGGCCGCCTCTGACGCCGCCGTCACCACCAACGCTGTCGCCGTCTGCACGGCCTCTTTGTGCGCCACCTCAGCTGCTACCTCGGCCGCCTTGGTCGCCTTCTCGCGCTCCGCCTTCTCGGCGAACGCATCGCGCCACGCGTCCTCAAAGAACGCCTCGCGCATGGCCTTCTCCAGATGCGCCTCGCGCCACGCCTTCTCCTCATGCGCCTCATCCCAAACCTTGCCCATGTCCACCTCCTCGGCCGTGGGCTGCTTGGCCGGCTGCGGCTTTGTCTCGGTGGATTTCTTGGTGGCGACCGGCGCCTTAGTCGGGACGCGAGCCTTGGGCACGGGGGGTACACCGCCGAAGGACGAATAGAGCGGGCGTTCGCTGACCGCCGGCTCTTCGGTGGGAACCTTGCGCGGCGCCGCGAGCGCACTCAGGCGCGGGGTCGAAATCGGCTTGGTGCCGCGCGCTGAGGAGGGCGCCACCGCCGCCACCGGCGCCGGCTCCGGCACAGCTGGCGCAGGCTCCGGCACAGCTGGCGCCGGTGTCGGCACAATCACGGGCTCCGGAACTGGCGCCGCCTTGGCCTCCTCTGCAGGCTTTTTGGCGGCGACCGGCGCCTTGGTCGGGGCGCTGCGCGGCGTGGGCACGGGGGGCACGCCGCCGAAGGACGAGTAGAGCGGGCGCTCCTGCTCCGGAGCGGCCGCCGGCTTGGGCTTCGGCCGCGTCGAGGAGAGTGCAAACTCCTTGACGCTGGTGACCTCGCGCTTGACCACACGGGGAACGCCGAGGTCGCCCGCAGACTCGAGCACCGCCTTGTTCACGGGGCGCGCCTTGAAGGTATGGTTAGACTCGCCGAGCGGGGCTGGCATTGTGGATGTCGCGATCGGGACAAAATTCGAATGAGAAACTCGAGAAGCCGAGCGCGAGGAAGTGACGGCGCGTGACGTGTACGCGTCGATCCGTGAGATGTCGAAGGCCCAACACGTGAACACTTTCTCTCTACCGTACTCATCACTCACCGCTCGAAGAAACATGAAACACACTTACGGCATGTAGCTCAGCTGAACTGCTGAAGGCCGCGCGTTCCATGCGGGCGACCGTTGCCCAATAAGTCATACACGTGGATCTCGCGGTGTGCCATTGGGGGCCACCGATTGCCACCGATTGCCACCAAGTGCCACCGAGTGCCACCGAGTGCCATCGAGTGCCACCGATTGCCTCCCTCATAATGAGAATCTGCCTACATAATGCAGCGCTGCATCATCAGACGCGAGTAGCTCGTCGTACTTGAGGGCCCAGCAAGCTCGGGCGCACGCGTCTCGATCAGCTGCGCGCACGCGCACACAAGATCGCGAGAGCGAGCCACATCGCGTGAGCAAGCCCCCATTGCTGACAGCGGCGAGGGGGAACACGACATGCGGGCGGGATGCGGAGGGCGGGCGCACCATAGCCGCGCGCCGGCGGCACGCGTCGCAGAAGTCGAAGAGGCCGTCCTCGGCGTCGCAGGCGGCGCATGAGAAGCCCTTCCTGAAGGCAGCAGGCAACGAGGTCTGCTCAACGACCTCCTGCTGCGGCGTTGGAAGGATCGCCATCGACGTGGGCGGCGACTCGGTGTCCGTGATCATGGCGGCCGCTCCATAGGACTTGCCCTCGATCGTCTTGCCCTGTGCAATCGTGTCCCAAACGGCAGCGTTCGAGAAGGCGTCCATGACGAGACCAGGGCGCGGGAGCGTTTTGGTGCTGCAATCTCGAGAATTGACGAAACAGGCCTTCGACGCAAGATGTGAATCTAAGACAGATGTGCTTGTGAGTGTGTGGGGGGGGGGCTGGGGGGGGGGGGGGGGGGGCAGGCTGCTCGCTTCACCTTCGGCGAACTCGTCACATTCTCCCTCCATCGACTCAAGGGCTCCCAGCCCCTTGACCTCTCTCGCGGCTTCATGTCGGTCGCCCGCACCCTCTACCGCGCCATTCTTCGCACGGGCCGCTCGACGTCGGCGCCGCTGCGCATCCGGCTGCCCGTCACGAAATCTCAGTCACAGTGGCTGCTAGGCTCGCAGCAGTATGGGTTTGTGCCCCACCGCTCGGCTGTCAAGGAGGTGTTTCCGTCGGTCTCGGCAAGCAGTGAAGCAGACACCCCCGAGCTCAGCGAACGCGAGTTCCGGGACCTCGTGCGCGCCGAGTTCCGGCGCGCCCTCGAGGCCAACGACCCGAAAGCGCTCGACTTGGGCCTCAACGCGCTCCGGGAGTTGCATGGGCAGCTCGAAATGGCGCGTCGCTCCTCGAGCACGCTCTCAGAGCACGCGCCCACGGGTGCCGCCGTGCTTGTCGAGGCTACAAGTACGCTGGTCGGGCGCGAGCGCTCCCATTGGGTCTTCCAATACCGCATTCGCATCGCTAACGTCGGCGCGACGCCCGTGCAGCTCATCGGCCGACAGTGGACCATTCGGAACGCCGACGGCACGGTGCACGCGAGCGTGCCGCGCGGCTCGCCGGGCGTGGTGGGCCAGACGCCGCGACTGCAGCCCGGCGGCGATGCCTTTGAGTATGCCAGCGGCGCCTCATTCGTCACGCCCGGTGGGAGCGTCGAGGGCTCCTTCCAGATGGTCTCCCTACTTCCTGGTGGCCAGCAGGAGTCCTTCGACGCTCACGTGGGCCGCTTTGAGTGCCTCGTCGACGAGGGCGTGTGACGCTCGCGCGCCCTATGGTCTCTAGTACAGCTTAGTTGTGCACCACTGAGCAGTATTCAAGTCCGAGGTCGGACCCATGGCGCGTCGTGCACGATGTGCACCGGAAAAGTCAAAAACCGGACCGAGAATCGAGAACGGAATTTTTTTCTCATCTCTGAGCTCTCCTGCCGTGCGCGGCGTCTACCGAGCGCGGCTGTACACACTAGCAGACGCTCTCTCGTCTCACCAGTCAGAGTCATGTTCTCCTCACCACCGTGACGTCCTGGCCACGCCTGCCAACGGTCAAGTTGTCAAAATGTCACGCTGGCAGGCGGTGCCAAGTGCCTCGCCTCTAGTCACGTCACTGAGCGCGCGCGCTGCGCGGCGAGGCGGCGGGCGGCTTCTTGTCGGGAGAGGGCCGCTTGGGTGTGAACTCGCCCCGCTTCCCATTTGGGCTCAAGCCGGGGATGCTGTGGCGTCGTTTGGAATCGAGCGAGCCGTCGGCCACCATGACGGATAGAGATGCGTCCGTCCGAGGCATGCCGTTAGGCTCGGCGGCCCCGGCGCCGTTCAAGGACGAGTTGCGCAGGTACTCGCGCACAGAGAGCTCGGCCTTCTGCTGCAGCCGCTCGTTCTCGGGCTCGCTGCGCGCCAGGTGCAGGCAGGCGTCAGGGTGCGCGCCAAAGGCTTTGCTCAGCAGCTTCTCGGCCTCCTCATCGAGGTCATTACCCTCGCGGTCGAGGAGCAGGTCGGTGAGCGCCCCTCCGGGCTTGGCCGCCTTGAGAGCGGCCGCGAGCAAAGAAGCCCCCGCGGGGCCCACCTTATTTCCATCGAGGCTGAGCACGCGGAGCCGACCGGCCTTGAGCATCTGCGCGATCGTCTCGAGGGCTTGGGTCGAGCCGGGCGCGCCACCTGTGGGGAAAGAGGGGGGGGGGGGGGGGGGGGGGGGGGGGGACTTGCATGGGACAGGGAAGGGGAGGGCGCGGCGGTTGGAAGGTCGCACCTGGGGGGAAGGGGGAGGGGGGGGGAGGGTGGGATGGTGAGCACGTGCATGCGACATGGCAAGGGAGGCGCGAGCGCTTGGAAGGGTCGAGCCGGGCGCGCTACCGTCGGTCAGTTGCGTGTCGGCGAGTCGCAGGCTCGTGAGCGTCGTGCATGCACGGAGCGCATCGAGCAGCGCCACCACAAGCGCACACCCCAGGTGATTGCCATCGAGCGTCAGGTCGCTCACGCCCGTGGCGGGCGCGAGCGCCGTCGCGAGCACCTCGACCCCGCGGCTGGTCCTCGGCCCCACGCCTCGTTGGTTACAGCCGCCGAGCGCGTTGTTGCTCAGGTTGAGCGCCGTGAGCTGTGGGCGCCTACGCAGCGCCTCGGCGAGCGCCGTGAGCCCAGCGTCGGTATACGTGCCCTGGCCGAAATCGTTGATGCCGCACACGGCGTTGTTGTCGAGGTTGAGCGACGTGAGCGTGGCGCAGCTCGAGACGGCGCTCGCGAGTGCGATCAGTCCATCAGGCCCGAGCCGATTCCAAGCGAGGGAGAGCGACTGCAGGCTCGTGCTCCGAGCGACGCCACGGGCCAGCCACGCTGCCCCTTCGGGCTTGATCGAATTGTATCCCAGCTCGAGCTCGATGAGCGCCGTGCTGAGCACCACCAAGGCGCCGATGACGAGGGCGGACGGGTCCGCGAGCCTCGCGTGGTTGAGATGGATGGCGCGCAGCTCGACGTCGCCCTTTTTGCGCTTGGGCGTGAGGCTCGTCGCCACCTCGCCCACCGCCTCGGCCGTCGCCGCCTGCACCTGTTCTGAGGGCTCGCTGCCAGGCGCCAAGCGGCCGCAAAGTAACCTGATGGGGATCGGCTGCCCTTCGAGGCGCGCGAACTCGAGCGCGGGCGCGCCCGGCAGCAGCTGGCTCAGCACGTGCGCCTCGAGCGTCCCAATCTCGAGCTCGCTCAGCTCTAGCTCCGCGCCTTGCTCGTCCGTGCGCAGCGCTGCGACCGGGACGCCGCCAAAGCTCTGCAGCGCGCTGGACGCGCAGGCGGCGGCGCTCACCTGCTCGATCGCGGCGGCGCCGAAGCGGTTGCCCGTCAGATCGAGACTCGTGAGCGTGTTCGCCTGCAGCGCCCGCACAATTAGAGGCGCCGCCGCGTCCGGCAGCGCGTTGCGCGCGAGGCTGAGCGTCGTCAGGCGCGCGCCGCCGCCACCGCCGCCACCATCGCCGCCGTCGCCGCCCGCAGCGGCTCCGCGCGCAGCGTCGATCACGTCGCACAGCGCACGCACGCCGCTCAGGTCGGCGCCCTTGGCGGCACAGTCGGTGCCCGCGAGCAAGAGCGTCGTGATCGACGCCGGCAGGGCGAGCGCGAGCGTGCTCAGCCCAGCGGGCGGCAGCTTGACGCGCTCCAGATTGACGTGCGTGAGCGTCGTCCGCAGGTAGAGGAGCGCCGCGAGGCCGCGCGCGCCGTCGAGGCTGAGCGTCGCCCCCGAGAGCGGATACAGCACGCCCACCTGGGCGCCCAGTCCCTTCTCGCCTTCTGCCAGCGCCTCGAGCGAGCACGACTGATGCTCGGCGAGCGCCTCGAGGCCCTGCGGCCATGCGGCGAGCAGCCTGGCCATCTCGACGGCAGTGGCGACAGCGTCGCCGAGCTGCACATTCGGCACGTAGGAAGCCTCGTCGCGTGAGCCACACTGCTGGATCCGCTCGAGGAAGCGGTCGATGGCCGCCGTCGGGTCAATGGCCGCGCGCAACGCACGCCAGTCGGCCATGGACTGAGTGTCGAGACGCGCTTGCGTGCTGAGCTCATCGCATAGGTGGCTCACAAGCTGGCGCCGCCGCACACCCGCTGCAGCATTACCATCCGTGACGCCGCTGCGCGCGGCTTCGACCTCATCGCGCAGCTTGACGGGGCTCACGCCCGGCATCGCGATGGACGGTGATCGGATACATGTAGATTCCTAAATAGTCCGCAAAACCCGCAGGAAGTGTTGTTCCTTGCTTCGGAGTGACGTGACTCATGTCAGGGTGTCGCAGCAGGCAGGGGAAGTACGTGTACATTTTCCTGTTTTCAAAGTTGCGTGTGGTTTCCAAATTTGCGTCCCCCCGCGGGTGTTTTCGCAAAAATAGTTTGGGTCGGCTCGTCGAGGGTGTCCCTGCGGGGCACTCGGAGCGGCCGGTTTTGGCCATCATGGAGCTCGTGGTCCCGTTCACCGTCGTGCCTGTAGTGGTCCCGCTCGCCTTTCTGGTTAGCGGCTTCCTCGGATCCTTCCTCAAGGAGGAACTTGGCGACCTTACGCCGCAGCAGCTCGACCTCGCCCTCGCCAAGGCCCTGGCTAGCGATGAGGGCAGTGCGGAGCTGCGCAAAGTGTTCGCCTTGATCGACAGGGACGGAAATGGCACGGTGACAAGCCAGGAGTGGGGCCTGGCGATCGAATCCAATGGCACGGCGTTGCGAAAGTACTTTGGCGCATCGATGACCGCGAGTGCCATGGCGGCCCAATTTGCGCGGCTCGACGTGGACGGCTCCAACGACCTGACGTGGGACGAGTTCGTAGTGGGCGCGAAAGCCTCCGGGGTGGCGATCAAGATGGCGGACACGATGGTCACCGACAAGGGCAAACGGGAGTGGAAGCAACTCTTCGATGCGCTCGACAAGAACGACGATGGGCGCGTGTCTTTCTCGGAATGGAGTCTGGGCTTGTACAACCACAAGCGCATGTACAAAAAGTTTTACGAGAATCTTGCGCCCCTGTCGAACCCGAAGCTGACGCTCGCGCTCAAGAGCACCCTCGATGAGAAGTCTGTGGTGGCGGCAAGCGCGGCGGAGGCGCTTGCGATCGCGCAGGCGGCGGCCGACGGTGCGCCGGGCGCGGTGGCGGCAGCGGAGGCGGCGGCGGAGGCTGCGGTGGAGGCGGCGTCCTCGGCCGATAAGGACCAGGAAGTTAAGGACGAGGCGCTCGCCGAAGCGAAACAGAAGTACACGGCGTCACAGCAGGAGCTCGCGCGGCTCAAGGTGGCTGAGGAATACCACGCCTCGACGCCCAAGAAAGGAAGGAAGGCGAGGTTGGCGGCGGAGATGAAGAAGGGTCAGCCGCCGCCGCCGCCGCCCCCGTCGCCGGGCAGGATCGAGCAGGAACAGGGGGAGGTTGACCGATTGGAGAAGCTGTACAAGGCTGCCGAGAAGGCTTTGAAGAGCGCGGCGGACAAGGCCACGGCGCTAAAGGCCGAGAAGGATTTGAAGCTTGACCAATTAGAGAAGGCTAAAGCGGCCGCCTTGAGCGCACCGGGTACGCTGGCGAGCGCCCAGGCCGCGAGTGCCGCCGCGGAGCATGAGAAGGAAGCCGCGTCGGAGGCATACACCCATGCGCTCAATCGTAAAGAGGCCGTTGCTGCCGAAATCGCTAAGGCGTTCCAACGGCTCGACGTCGATAAGAATGGCGCCCTCTCCTTTGAGGAGTTGGCCGCGGGCATGGCAGTCTTCCAGTCGCTGCCGATGCTCGAGGCGTGAGCGCCGGCGGGGCGCACGTCTTCCTCTTCCTCAATAAATGTTTGGAGGCCTGTGACGCTTGATTCAGGAGACCGTGACGATTCTCGGGTGTGGATCATGTTCGCTCTTCGATGATCGATGAACAGCTGAACATGTATCTTGAGCTCTCGAGGTATGCTGGTAAGCCCCGCGGGACTGTTTTGTACAGCGGCCAGTCGACCGCTGCCATCCACCTTGTCGCGGCGCGTTTTCGTGTGGGAAGGACTTTGTGGTGTGTATATAGGAACCTAGTCGTCTCGTGCGGTGTACCTCTTGTGTCCCTCGTAACGATTGTAACGTGCGCGGGATGGGCGTGCGCGTCGGTTTCGTCGGTCCACGATCGGACATTGAAAAAGCCCAGGCGTGACGTGCAGGCTGCGCGCCCGCCCGACCCGAGACCGGATGTCTCCGGCGACCACGCCAAGACGGTCTTAAAGTACCGAAGACGAGAGCGCAGTAGCGCCGGCGCGGTAGCGCGGTGTTCGCATGGGTGTTGGCGTGTTCGGTTGCTGTTTTCGTCTCACTGGAGACAGTCAAGTCTATACATAAACAACAGACAACCAGACGGAACCAAAAATGTCGAAAATAAACAATCTACCAACAAGCAAACGCGCCCCTCCGGGGATGCGTGATCAGTCAGTCAGTCAGTGCGCGGCAGTCAGTTTCGTCGCGTCCCCCCCGCTCTCACTCCAAGGCAAGGTTTCGACATTTTTGGTTCGCTGTATTGTGGGTTCGACGCGACTTGACATCATCATCCGCGCACGATCGCGAAAAAGTCGGGAAAGCAAGCAGAAGCCGATTCACAGGAAAAGGCGAGCAGGCAATTGCAAGCAGAAGGAAGGCGAGCAGAAGTCGCGCACTCCGAGTGAGCGACATGTCGGACTTGTCAAGTCGATCGCGCCCGCTTCGCGCGGGCGGGGGCGCCCTTACGCACAATGCCGACGCCGATC
>Ga0180439_102338_pt1 | contig 10033 bp, 9 predicted proteins | sample ChrtobMetaP5_0mM_FD_119744 | JGI IMG/M metagenome (GOLD analysis project Ga0180439, IMG submission 119744) | Chrysochromulina tobin associated microbial communities from unialgal haptophyte culture, Seattle, Washington, USA - P5_0mM MetaG | ecosystem: Host-associated > Algae > Haptophytes >...
ACGCACACGGTCGACGATGGTGGAGGAGGGAACCCGTCCATGTTCGGCAACTCGTCCATGTTAGGCGACCAGTCCCAACTGACTTTGCAACCCGGGGAGCAAAGTCAATTGGAGAAGATTGCCGCGCCCGATCGTGCCACCATCGAGGCGCAATGGAATGAGTATCGAAGGACGCACACGGTCGACGATGGGCACGCAGCCTCGAACGGCAGCCCGTCCATGTTCGGCAACCCGTCCATGTTCGGCAACTCGTCCATGTTCGGCAACTCGTCCATGTTAGGCGATCAGTCCCAACTGACTTTGCAACCCGGGGAGCAAAGTCAATTAGAGAAGATTGCCGCGCCCGATCGTGCCACCATCGAGCCGCAATGGAATGAGTATCGAAGGCAGCAGAGGGTCGACGATGGCGGCAGTGCGAACTGGAACCCGTCCAGCCCGTCCATGTTGGGCAACTCGTCCAAACTAGGCCAGCCGTCCGAATTAGGCAACCAGTCCCAACTGACGTTGCCATCCGGGGAGCAAAGTCAACCAGAGAAGATTGCCAGGCCCGATCATAAAAACGGCGAGGCGTACAAGGATGCCAATCCATTGCAGCAGAGTGTCGACGATGGCGGCAGCGCGATCTGGAACCCGTCCATGTTCGGCAACTCGTCCATGTTAGGCAATTGCCAACCGGATGAGATCGGCAAGCCTGAGTTGCCTAATATGGGCCAGCGCTCCCATCATCTCGTAGGCAACGGCCAGATGTCGATGACCTCGCTCGCGGACGCGCCTCCCTTGCGTACTCGTGCGAAGGTCGGGGAGGCAGCATTGGGACGTGCGCGCGCCCACAACAAAAAGCGCACGCCACCGCACACACCCACGACGCCGCACGCACCCACGACGCCGCACGCACCCACGTCGCCGCACGCACCCTCGACGCCGCACGAGGACGGTGAAAGGAAGCCCGCCGCGTCGCGGAAAGCCAATCAGCCGATGGATGTCGACAAGATTTTGGAAGGTCTGCTAGCACCGTCGTACGAGGTGGTCAACACGGCGCCGCCGCCGTCGGCGGCATCTACGGGTGTGGGCGTGGTCTTGGATGCACGCTCCCCGATCGGCGGCACGCACACGCCCACGACGCCGCACACACCCACGACGCCGCACAGGGACGGTGCAAGGAAGCCCGCCGCGTCGCATAAAGCCAAACAGCCGTGGGATGTCGACGAGGTTTTGGAAGGTCTGCAAGCACCGTCGTACGTGGTGATCGACACGCCGCCGCCGCCGTCGGCGGCATCTACCGTTGGGGATGCACGCTCCTTTAAGGGTGAGCTCCGCCGATCAGTTTCATCGGTTTCGTCAATGAGCTCCTTGATCGGCGGCGTGCCCACGCCCACGCCCGCGCCCGCGCCCGCGCCCGCGCCGCCCACACGTCCTCGGCTCCCACCAAGCCGCTCGATGGCCACGTGCAGCTCGGCGGCGGCGAGCTCGAGCGCCCAACGCGGCGCCCAGCTCGAGGGTGGCGCCCGGTACGGCGCCAGCGACGGCGCTCGGGACGGCGCCTCTTCGGCCGTCCGCAGCCTCAAGTGGGCAGACGTGCACGATTCGCTTCGTGAGATCGAATCTGCGCACAGGCAGCCCGTGACGCCACAGGCTCAGGAGCGAGGCCAAACTAGGAAGCTGCCTGTTCGAACGCCTCCCCCATCCCACCCCGGGCCCCAGCGAGCGCCTCCGATCACCACCCCGGTAGCACCGCGCAATTACGAGCAAGTCCTCGCAAGAACGTTGTTCGCTACCCCGGAGGGTGATGCAAAATGGGCACTCCCCGTCGGGACGAAACCGGCCTCGGGCGAGCCAGATCGTGCCCGCCACGGCGCCAGTCTTGCAGAGAGCGACTCGTGCCCACCATGGCGCCCATCGACGCCGTCTTGGGCACCATCGACGCCGTGTGGGGCACCATCGACGCCGTATTGGGAACCATCGATGCCGGGCGCCCAGTCCCGCGTTGCTTCCATACGTGCTCACTTTCATGACACCCCGGTAGCCGTTAATAGGCCTGGCACTGCACCGCAAGGCCGAGGCCGCGCCGTAGCGGGCATGCAGAGCCCTCCTCCATCACCGCCTGGCGACGGGCAGCTCCACGGCACGGGGGAGGCAACGCCTGCATGCAAGTGCGCAACACGGCGCCGCCGCTCGCCCCACGGCACGGGGGAGGCAACGACTGCATGCAAGAGCGCACCACGGCGCCGCCGCTCGCCCCACGGCACGAGGAAGGCCGCCGTGGTGAGCACTCCTACCGCCGGCGCCGTGGTGAGCACTCCTAACGCATCCGAGGCTACGAGCGCCGTGGTGAGCCATTCGACGAGGCGCGAGCGGGTGGGTTCCACAGAGCGGATGGGTTCCACAGAACGGGTGGGTTCCACAGAGCGGATGGGTTCCACAGAACGGGTGGGTTCCACAGTGGTGGGTTCCACAGTGGTGGGTTCCACAGTGGTGGGTTCCACAGTGGTGGGTTCCACAGTGGTGGGTTCCACAGAGCGGGTGGGTTCCACAGAGCGGGTGGGTTCCACAGAGCGGGTGGGTTCCACAGAGCGGGTGGGTTCCACAGAGCGGGTGGGTTCCACAGTGGTGGGTTCCACAGTGGTGGGTTCCACAGTGGTGGGTTCCACAGAGCGGGTGGGTTCCACAGTGGTGGGTTCCACAGAGCGGGTGGGTTCCACAGAGGCAGCACTCGACGATGCAGCCCAGACGATCGCGGCCACCCGAGCTAACCTCGTAGCAGTGAGCCGCAAGCAGGTGGTTACAGAGGCTCTCAGCGAGGCCCTCCAGACGATTGAGAGCGCCAAAGCTAACCTCATGTATGGAGCGGAGGGTGGGACGAAAGCGCTCCAGCAGAATCTGGAGCAAGCCATCACCGAGCTCGAGGCCGAGATTGCGGGCATCGACGATCGCCTGTGCCCGTGCATCTCCAGCCGCTGCAAGGCGCAGCCAGTGCGGCAGCAGCCTGTATGGGCTCCGTTCTCCAAGAAGATCAAGGTCGCTCCAGCTCGACTCAGCATTAGAAAAGCGAGCGGAAGGGCCTCGAGCAGGGACAGCAGCGGTCGAGACGAGAGCGGTAGAGACGCACTCAGTGAAAGAGACTGGGCCAGTAGCTGGTAGGCCAATCATACTCCTCGAGACGGTGGAGATGAGGCACACATAGACAATTAGTTCTTTCGGTTAGATTTAGTGCTTAGTTAGGTATAAGTAGCGGCCGAGCAGTGCGCTTAGCCGGCTCGTTGGATGCGAGCAAACGAAATACGCAAATTCGTCTTCTGTCTCTTCTTGACTCTTACGGACCGTATACGCGCCTCCACCCTAAAAACAATTGTGCACCTACGTTCTGAACCATTAAGCATCGATCATCTATCATGGCATCGATGATTATCGAACGTCTCCCGTCCACGGCCAAGACGCGACCACTTCGCACGCTTGTGTCACGACGGACAACGACCACTTCAAAAACCACTTCACAGACCACCGACCCATGCACAGACCACACAGATTTCTCGCCGGCGACCTCTCAGGCGCTCCACGCGTCCAAGCGCGGCCGCCCCCCCCCCCTCGAGCCTTCGGCGCCCACGACGGCGCCCCAATAGCTCTCGCCCACGTCGTTGCTCAGGTCGGGCCTGTGCCCCTGATAGCCCGCGCGCGAGGCGGCGGCGGTGCGCGAGAGGCTCTTGTCGGCGTGGGAGTGCTCGGCGGCGGGTCGGCCGCTCACGTGATCACGCTGCGCCACCATACCAGGCACCTGCCATCGGGAGGCGCAATTACGCGATGAGTTGCGCAATTAGACGCGATGAGTTGCGCAATCAGACGCGATCAGAGACCATCGCAAATACATAGAGCTTGCGACCAGGGAGCAATCAAGAGCAATCAAGAGCAGTCCAGAGCAATCAAGAGGCCATCGCACCTCCATCGAGCCAGCGACCGCCGCCGAGCCAAAGTGATCGCGACCCCCGGGCACGTGGCCCGAGTATCCCATCTTCACCCCACCGACGTGGGACTTGTAGGCATGCTCGTCTGGGGTGCCATGCACGTGGGAAGCCCGCATGCTCGGTGACAGGTTCGGTGACAGGCTAGGGGCTGCAGGTGAAGCTCGATTCGACGAGGGCGGAGAGGACCTCTGTGAATGGCTCTGTGAATGGCGAAGAAGGCCGCGCACCTCGAAAGCATTTGGCCGCTCACCGGCCGCCCACGCCGACCAGTCCGCACCGCCTCCACCGGCCGCGGCTGCCGCGGCTGCACTATAACCGCCGTGCTGGGCACTATAACCGCCGTGCTGGGCACTATACCCGCCGTGCTGGGCACCCGGGACTCGTTCGACGGCGATTGGATTTCCAACCTCGCGCGTGCGCGCGCCGCCGGCCGTCGACCAGCCACCCCCGGGGTCGGCCCAGCCGCGCCCCTCACGGCGCGCGCTTGCATGCTCGCCAGCACGCTCGCCCTGATGATCGAGTTCATCAGAGCGCCTCGGGGTCATCGTCTCGGCGGCCCGCGCGGCGCCCCAGGTGACCTCACGCACGGGGCGGTGGGAGGAGCGCTCGCTCGTCACTGGCGGGGCTGGCGAGGACGACGCCTCGTACGCCCGCCCACCAAACCCCGGTGGCGGCGGCGACCCTCCGCCGCCACCCGGTGGCGGTGGCCCGCGCCCCTCGGCCGCCATCTTCCGAAGGACAGCTTGGCGCTGCTGCTCGAGCCGGCGCAGGCCGTCGTCGTCGCTCTGGAACGATGCCTCCTCGTGGCGCATCCGCGCGAGCGCCGCCTCGCGCTGCGCCATCTCTTGCTCCACTTGCGCGCGCTCGAGCTGCTGCCGTTGCATCGCCTCCCAAGGATCAGCTTGGAATTGCTGGGGCGGCGCACGCTGCTGCTGCTGCTGTGCGGGCGCCGGCCGCCCCTGCTGTGCCTGTGGCTGCGGCCGCTGCTGCTGCTGCTGCTGCGCCAAGATCCGACCTCCGACCGGTTGCTCCTCCTCCTCCTTGCGGACGATGTCCTCCTCGGCGAGGATGCTGGCCATCACGGAGGACTGCATCTGCCGTCTGCCGATGTCGGTCTGGCGAGTGGAAGGCCGAGAGCTAAATTGCTGGCGGCCGTAGCCGTCATTCGAGCCGTAGGACGGCATGTGAGAGCGCGGCGGCCCTGCTGCAGTCGGCGAGCGTTTGGCGTGCGCGCTGAAACTTCTCGAAATAGGAAGTTGCCTGAAGTGGCGAAAGCGCACGAATTGAGATGCCCATCACGACGCGGTTCGTCCTTAAGTTAGGATGGCCCCTCGTCTCTTCATCGCACGAGTCCCGCGCCGTCTCGCCTCTCCGAGACACAGGGATGCTCCTTCACGTCGGAATCTTCGCTCTCGCCGGTCCTTCGGGCAAGGTGGCCGGTCCTGCGGCCATGATGAACTCAGGACGGCGCGTGCAGCTGGCTCGTCCCAGCGTGGCTGGTCTCAAGGTCAACACAGAGCACCGTGTTTCCGGAATTCGGGAAGGCAGGACAGTTGGCATCTGTAGACTGGCTGCCCAGCCATCCGTGTATCTCCTTCGAGGCTTCCTCACAGCTGAAGAGTGCGACTACCTCAAGCGGCGAGCAGTCTTTGAAGGCTGGGAGACGGCAGAGACAGAGGGAAGTGAACACGTGAGCGCAGCCTCGCGGACAGCCTGCGACGTCAGCTATCTCACAGATGATGACAGCGTTGTGGCTGAAATCACACAGAGCGCCGCAGAGTTTGTCTTCGGCGACGAGATCTGGGCACGAGAGGAGGAGCTCGGTCTTGAGATTGAAGAGTTGCACGTCTTGCGCTACTCAAGTGGGGGCGAGTACAAGGTGCATTGGGACGCTTCCTGGGAGGTGCCACGGGCCGCAAGCCTCATCGTGCGTACATGGAGGTCGAACCTGCATGCCTCACGATCGCCCCATGAGTGATCAGCTTTGGCTGACCCGATTGCATGCTGGGCTCGATCAACGATGTGCCTCGGCTGACCCGAATGCATGCTGGGCTTGACCCCGATCTGGCAGTACTATCTCGATGGGGTTGGAGAGACGTGGTTCCCGCTGGCAAGCAGGGACTCGCAGGCGCCCGAGACGTCGCCGCTCTCCCAACGAGAAGCGTATGAGCGTGCCTTTGCGAGCGATCCATCGAGAGACGGGCTGCTAGTGAAGCCGCAGAAAGGCGATGCCATCATGTTCTACAATTTCGATGCGAGCTATGACCTCGACGTTCACTCGTTGCATGCAGGCCTACCGGCGCCGTCAACAAAGTGGATCGCGTCTCAATTCTTCGCCTTGACTGATGCTCGGGCTCCCCGTGAGCATGGGTGGTGGGCGAAGGAGACAGTGAGCGTGCCTAGCGAGGTGCTGCCGGCCGTTTTATTGGATCACATGCGAAGTGGCTGAGGCCTGTTGAGGCACGTGAGCCCCGGGCTGGCGAGATATCCCCGACGCGAGGCCGAGGGATACGATAACATCAGGATTTGAACACAGTCCCTCATACCGTCATACCCTGTGATTCAAACTGTCTACTGTGTGCAGCACAGTGGGTCCTCGCAAGCGCGCACAAAATTTGTTCCCCACCCGGCGCCCGGGGTCAAAAATATTAATCGTCCCCCCGGCTAGCGATATCCCTGACATCGGTGGCGACGGGGATGTCCCCTGCGCCTGCGTCAGTCGCCGTTCCCGTGGCCGACGGCGCGGCCAGAGCCGCCGACGACTCGCGATAGCCCCAATGGCTGAAGAGAGTCCCCTGCCCCTGCCCTCTGTCAGGCCCTCTGCTGCCGCTGCCGAGCTGCACGGTGCTCATGGGGCGCTTCGCGCCAGGCGCCGCCGCTGCTGAGGCAGTCGCGCCGTCGCGAGCGCGTTTGGCGGGCGGCGCCGGCGCGCCCGCCATCATCACCTCGCGCTGAGCTGGGGTCTGCTCCGGATACGAAGCGTGGGGAAAGGAGGCGGTCGCTGACGAAACTGACGAAGCGTGGGAGATGAGCCCGGTCTCTGACGAAACTGACGAAGCATGGGAGATGAGCCCGGTCTCTGACGAAACTGACGAAACTGACGAAGCGTGGGTGCTCGTAGCGAATCCTTTGGGGCGCACGCCACCGCATCGCCAGATCGCACGCCGCTCCAAATCTCCCGGCGAGATCCGCTTCGCCATCACCGAGGTCGGGCGCCGTGTCGGGCACCCGTCCTCGCCGGGCCGATCCCGCCAGCCGAGGCACCAGAGCACTCCTCCGTACGAGGGTGGCGCGCCGCCATCGAGGGCGAACTTGTCGTTCAGCCGAATGAGGAGGTCCAGAGCTGCTTGGAGGCGCTCTGACGACGAGGGCAGCGGCGGCTCTGGAGCGGAGGACGAGGGCGAGGCGGCGGCGGTGGCGGTGGCGGCGGCGGTGGCAGTGGCGGTGGCGGCGGCGGCGGCGGCGGCGGCGGCACGCAAGGCGACAGCGTGCCAGGGAACGATAGCCTTGCCCCAGGCCATCCTCACGTTATTGTGCAGCTCACCGCTCATGGCGAGGCACCGCTGGCAGTCATCCCAATAGGGATCGTGGCTGCGGCCGGCTTCAAGCGCCTCGAGCGTCAGCATGCCTTCTCCTGCCGCCGCTGCGCCCCCCACCACCGCCATCGGCGGCTCAAGACCATGAGCGCCCCCCCTGCCATCAAAGGCCCATGAGGCCTGTGGGGAAAGGCCTGTGGGGAAAGGCCCATGAGGCCCATTGGGCGGGAACACGTGGTCGGCGCAGTACCTGTGGGGAGATGGCGCCGTGGTGAGCACTTGCATGCGTGCACATGACCATGGGGCGGCGCAGTACCGTCTCATCTGGTCCTTGGCCCATCCGGGGACGGCTGTAGCGGCGAGAGCGTATCCACCTGTGGGGAGAGGAGAGGGCGCGCCGTGGTAAGCACTTGCATGCACGGGCCACCGGTACGGCTGGAGTGGGCAGCGCGAGCGTCGCCCCCTGGATGGAGGAGGCAATCAGCATGCACTCCGAGAGGCCATCAGAGCTGCACTCAAGGTTCGTCCAAGTCGCCACCTGGATGGAGGAGGCACCAGAGGTGGGCCGACTCGCGAAAGCCGACGAACTCGGCCAGGTACTTGTCGGCCTTGGCTGCGCTCGCGTCGCGCGCGACTTGATACGGGTCGATCATGCCCGTGTTGACATACGCCGACATGCGGCTGGCTCCTTTGCCCTCGACTGCCAGCGGATTGTTGCGATGGTTGGCGTAGCTCCGGAGCCCGTCGCCGCGCGCAAAGGCCGCCCAGCGCGCCGCCGCAGCGCGCGGCCCGCCACGCGTGTGCCGCACGCGCGCCACGGACGAGTCCCGCCGCGACGGTGCCGACAGCACCGAATCGAGACTCGTGTCCTCCGGCCTACTCAGATCAATCGACCAGCTTGGAGGCGGCGTGGGCGGCGCGCGCGGCGGCGGCGGCGCGGGCGCAAAGTCGAACCAGTCGTCGGCGAGCCGTTTGGATCGCGCGGCCGCGGTCGCGCGCAGAAAGCCCGCGTTCCCGCCATTCAAGGCCGCATTCGTCAACACCACGCTTGGTACCGTGCACGAAGTGTCGCACAGCCAAACGGGCGCACCCGTCTGCGCTGCGCGCGCCACGGCGGTGGCGTGCGGTTCGATGCCGTAGTGCTCATCGGAGATGACGAGCCGAGCCTTGGCGGCGAGCGACATGATGACGGCCGGCCGGCAGCCGTCACGTTCGACATGGACGAGCAGAGTGGTGCCTCGTGCAGCAAAGTCGGGCTGGAGTTCGCGAAGCGCCTCGAGACGAAAGGCTGTCGCACGATCAGTGGGGCGGCGCGGCGGTGCGAGCGCGTGCGCCTCGCGCATACTCGGCGGGAAGCTGTCCTCGAGAACCGCGAGGCAGAGCAGCGGCACGTCCAGGGCGGCGGCCGCGCGCAGCGCGACCTCCAGAGCGGGGTTGGTTGTCGCGCGGTAGCACGTGCGCAGCAAGTAGACGACGGTGCTGCCCGAACGCGGTGAAAGTGGCTGCGCACAGCCGGGAGTGCGCAGCCGCTCGCGGAGGGAGGGCGGCAGCGAGGAGAGCACCATGGAAAAGTTTGCTTCGGCACTCATCGAAGTTTCGAAAGCGAGCGCCTGGTCGTCGTTTACGGCGCACGGATTGGCGAGCGGCGTGATCGCATCGCGCGGCCGCGCGCAGCACGCTACTGTAAGACATTAGAATGCCCGTACATGTAACCCCAAACCCGCCGACGATCCACGCGTCGACGGGGCACGTCGAGCGCGCAGTTAAGCGCGCAGCCGACACACTCTCGTAGTAGTGGACTTGGATCATGACTTTGATATTCTTACGCTGGCCCACGATATCGCGGGCGCGGCGTGATGTCGTGTCGGGGTATATGACATCGCACACACCGACGATTGGAATGTTTCACCGTTGACCGAACACACTCTTTGTAACCTGCGCCATGGTCGCGGTTTCGTACTCGTACCACGCACCGGGACACTGATCACTGTCCCCGGAACCTCGACAAAGATCTCTCATCTCGCATCTGTACAGTAGTGAGTGAGAAAGCACGCTCGCCCTCTTCCCATTTCATTCTCCGCTTGGCCACCCTTCCGGATACTCTTAGTGGGTGGCCCACAAATGACTCCTCCGATCCGCTCAGTCGCCCCAGCCGTCACCACCGCCGCCGCCCCAGCCGCCGCCGCCGCCGCTCAGCCGCTCCGGCCTTGGCTTCCGTTCTTGCCTGGGTGCGGGGCAGTCGCGGCTCATATGGCCCTCTTCGCCGCAATTATGACACGCCCGCTTGGCATGCCACCCTTCCGGATACTCTTAGTGGGTGGCCCACAAATGACTCCTCCGATCCGCTCAGTCGCCCCAGCCGCCGCCGCCGCCGCCGCCGCCGCCGCCGCCTCCACCGCTCCAGCCGCCGCCTCCGCCACCGCCGCCCTCCGGCCTTGGCTTCCGTTCTTGCCTGGGTGCGGGGCAGTCGCGGCTCATATGGCCCTCTTCGCCGCAATTGTAGCACGCGCCGCCGCCTCCGCCACCGCCACCCTCCGGCCT
>Ga0180439_102433_pt1 | contig 9675 bp, 7 predicted proteins | sample ChrtobMetaP5_0mM_FD_119744 | JGI IMG/M metagenome (GOLD analysis project Ga0180439, IMG submission 119744) | Chrysochromulina tobin associated microbial communities from unialgal haptophyte culture, Seattle, Washington, USA - P5_0mM MetaG | ecosystem: Host-associated > Algae > Haptophytes >...
ACGGTTTCGAACCCCGGGGCAATGGCATTGCCTCGGAAGGGCTTCGCCGTCCTTGTGCGCTATAACCTCAGGCCGCGACATACCCAATATGGCACGGCCTGAGGAGTCCTCAATCAATATACCCGTCACAGATATCCTTCACAGGCCGACCGGTGCGACAGCACTATCGATAGCTGTGAACTACTGTAACGCGAAGTTGTTTTGTACCGGTACGTACCGGTACCGTACTTGAATGTTTTCGTATATTCAGTACCGGTGTTTTTTACCGGTATTTATAGTGATCTCGTGCGTAACAGAAAAGCGTCCACTGTCGCGAACGAACGAACGACGCGAGACGAGCGATCGCTCGCGCCTGTTCGTCAACCAATACGCCGCAGCAACCTGCACCTCCAACGATGGGTGAGTGGGTGACAGACGGCGAGCTGGACATGCGGCGGGGCGCGGCGGCCATAGGCGCAGGCATGCCGAGCTTCCAAACCAAGCAGCTGCTGCAGGCGGCACCCGAGATGCGGTGCACGAGCTCCGCCGAGGCAAGCGCCGCCACCGTTTTGGCGAGCGGCAGCAAGTGGAGAAAATTTTCGGGGCATTCGACGACTCGTCGAACGACGACAACGTTGAGAGTCCATTTGGCCTTACAAAACGAGGCTCGCAAGGCTGTGTACAAACGCAGGCGAGTTGAGGATATTGAAGACGCAAAGACTGTGGATGCAGATGGTTTCATCGAATTCAACGAAAAGGCATTTCATGACTTCTACACCGAGGAGGCGATCCAACGTCGTTTAGCGTTACGATACGAACCCCGCGTTCTAGCACAGCTTCGAGCTTTCGCTCGTGCGATGGACTTGCATGCTATGCACACCTCTCAACCCCGGACAGTGATCAATCAGGCATTCTATACCTTTCTCTTCATCAAGATCAGCCTGGCAATGACAACAAGCCCCACAAGGGAAGAGCTACTCGACACTGTAGCTGAGGATTGGGCTCATGACTGCCGGGATGAATCGCAACTCATGTCCTATGAGCAACTGAAAGATGCCATCTTCGAGGTGGCTGACATCTTCACAAACACGGACGATGCCCAAGATTATGCCGATTTCCTTGAGCTGGTGCTCGCTTGCATTTATCGGAAAGGCCGATTCCTCGAAGACCATCAAGTTCCTCGCGGTCTTGTGAGGCGGCCTGATACTCCCGAGGTCGAGCTGCAGCCACCGCCGCCGCCACCGCCGCCAAGGGAGAGAAGCCCGCTTTCGGACTATGCGATCACTCGTGCGTACATGCGCCACATAGGCTTACTTCCGGCACTTGGTACGCTGCGTGCACGAAACTGCATAATGCCCTATCCGCTGCCTGCTCTCCGTCCCATTGCTCACTGAGCACCCGCGTGTGAGTCACAGTGTCACCAAGAGTCAGGATGCGCCACATTCATGTCGACAACTGTGACCTCGAGGACGCCACAGAGGAAGGCAGGTCGCTCCTTACCACTCCTGCCGTATCCCACTCAGCAGAGCTTCGCTCGCTCTGGCAGTCCTCTTTCAGCCTTGCATCATCATCATCAGCCCATCAGTCACCATCTGAGCAGCAGCTGATGTCCGAGGCGCCGCGCCAGCCTGCTTCGCCTCGCTTTTTGAGCACGGGACCTGAAGAATCGTGGTGGGCTGTTGGGCAACCGGGTCTGGTCGCGCTTACCGCCACGAACCATTTTGCTTCTGCCCGTCAGCCACTTTCACCGTCGGTGGCGCCATCTCGCAATCCCACGCCCGCCTCGGACACTTGGGCTGCGTCCACGAGCCTGGACGACTTCCTTCCGGCCACACCCATCGACGTGCGTAGCTTTGAGGACAGCGCGACGAGCTCACTGGTGCACTCGCCGATGACCAGCCAGCGCGGCCTACGGCAGCAGCTCCCAGCGAACGCTTTTGATAACGATTGGAGCGATTGGAGCTATTGGAGACGTACCGATGTTCATCGTACTCTGACTCCAAGTCTGATGCATGTGATGGGAGAGCCAGAGGACACGCGAACATTTGCAGTGGAGCGGCTCAAAAATGAGCTGCACGCAGTGGGTGTAAGCCGGCCGCACTCCAAAGCCATTCTCAAACGTGCTGCTGACAGATCGGGCCTTGCGTCCCCCCGGGCCATCGAAGAAACGTACGAGACGATGAGCTCTGTGAGTGTCGCAAAGAGGCTTACGGGCGCAGGCACGGCCACAAGCAGAGCAGCGATCACCAGTCGGCGTGCAGCGATGCTGCAGTCTCACCTTGCACGTAAGAAGACGGAGATGCTCGGCACGCTACAGCCAAGCCGAGACGCTTCGCCTTGGTCCCCTCTGACGCCCCTTGCACCACAGCTACATGGGCGCCATGGCTATCAATCGCTTGCATTTCAGCAGCATGCTCCCTCCACCAGCTCCTTCAGACCACGGCCATGCGCGGCATACTCCTTTTCCTTTGGACCCATGCCGCCACCTCGCACGGCGCCACCTCGGATGAAATCTGACATGCCGAGTGACGGAGACGATGCACCGGTGTCTGTTGCGCGGCGGCGTAGTCTAGACTAGTAGTCGATGGCGGGGCCGGACAGGCACGGGCGAGGGCGGCGGGGTGCGCGCCGCGTTCAGGAGGCACCTCATGCCGTCATACGCCGCATCTATGCCGCTACCGTGACCCCGCGCGTGTTCCAGGTATGGGAGGTATCCGCGGCGATCGCGAATATCGAATATGCCGGGTGTATTCCGGGACTGTGTATAATCGCTGTATTATAAAGTATATGCCAGTTTTATGCCAGTATTACGGTTCCGATACACGGGCGGGATCCGGCTTCCGGGGGGCGGAATCGCGGGAGTGCATACAGTCGCACACACGCATCCCGCGCCGCGCGCCGCCTCCCCCGTCCCGCGACCGCCATCGCCCGGACCGGTCTGCGGTCAGCCGCGCGCCCCGTCCGGAGGTGCGATCGAGAGGTGCAAGGTCCGGTCCGCCCCCGGGGTCGAGGCCTGTGGAGAAGCGTACCCGCGGTGCGGCCCCCCGCGGGCGCGGCGGCCGCCGCGCGGGCGACCGGGCGTCCGCGGGCGAACGCGTCAACCGGACGAAACCGGACAACCGGCGCGCGACGGGCACGGCGGGGCGGGGTGTGCGGCAGCACGGTCGGTGTTGCCGGTTTTTTTGCGGCCACGTCCACGTGGTCCGAACGCAGGCGCCACACCGTAAAAGGACGTCGTCTCCTCGCGAAGTGGAACGTCCAGACGTCTCCATATTCCGTCATGCTTTAACCTACGTTTTTGTGTGTGCAGTTTTGTGCATGCACAGTGCCCTGAGCAACTCTACCGGCGGCTTACAGGTGTCGGGTCGGGTTACATGTACGCTATTCTAACTGAGATGTTCTAACTCTACATTCACTCTTACCATCACTCCTTCGCCTCGATTGCATTCGATTCATGATTCGATTGCTTCTTCGATTCCATGCGCTTCTCTTGTTCCCTCGCATTCCTCTCGGCTATCCTCGCTGCAGTGGCTGCCGCCTTTGCTGCCTTCTCCGCATCAGCCATTTTCTTGGCGATTCGCGTTGCTTCTGCCTTCTCTTCCTCGGCTTTCAACGCCTCTAGGCGCAACGCTTCTGCCCGCTCCGCTGCTCTCTGCGCCGCTTCCACTTTGGCCCTGTGCTTGTTCGCTTCTTCTGCTCGCTGCTCAGCAAGCTTGCGCATTTCTCGTCTCTTGTAGTACCTCCGCATGTAGATTTCTTCGGGCGTAGGCGGCACCTGCTCCTCGCGCAGCCCAATCTTTTCGAGCAGCAGCTGTTCGTTTTGCCGCTCGAGTCGCTTCTCGAGGCGTGCAATCGTGTGAGAAACGGCTTCGCGCCGTGTCGTCGCGCAAGCAGTGAACGGTCGGTTGCGTGCAGTGAATGGCCGACCGAGCCCCTTCGGACCCATGGCCGCGGTCACAGTTGTCGGAGGCGAAGGTGGCCGCTGGGGCCTTGGGCTTCTCCCACCTTTTGTCGTCATGGGACGACACCCTGTCCGGCTTTCCCTTGCGTCGCCTTGCATTGCCTTGCGTGTCCTTGCGTTGCGCTTGGCCGGCCGGGTGCGAGATGAGGTTTGGGCCGCGGCGGCCGCACGGCCGGACGAACCTCTACTTGTATCGCGATCGGATCGGCGAAACCCGGGACTAAGTGCGCGACTCGTGCACCGATACGGCGCACTCTGTAGATGCACACGCCAATGCGCACCCGTCGCACCTTCCGATTCATCATGAACTTCCCCACAGCGCGCTTTTTCTTGAATTGCGTGACAAGCTAGACTGGCTTTTCATGGCACTTCTTCGCGTGACGCTCGAGGCGACATCAGAGTCGCACGGCTCGTGCACCCAACAGACGGCTCGAGCGGAGATAGGTAGTGACTTGCTGCAGCAGCTTCTGGGCACGCCCTGCGATTTTGTGTGGATGGCACTCGAGAGAGGCGGCACTCTCGCCAAGCTCACAGTGCTCAGTGGACCGCAGCAGCGCCCTGCAGCTGGCGGTGTGGCAGGCGTGGTTCGCGTGAGCAATGATGTACTTTCAGCACTTGGTGTCGTCGCCGGCGCAGTCGTGAGCGCCAAACGCGTGCCGGCGACGGCTCTGCAGGAGTGGCGCCGCGTCCAGGTTCAGCCGCGCGTGGACACTTTGGCACCACCTTCTTTTGAGGAGGCGCGGTTTGAGCTCTGCAACGGCACCGCCGAGCGTGCGGTGCATGCGTGGAATTCGTTCTGCCGCTGCGATCGCGCACTACTGCCACGCACCTCCGACGTGGTGCTCTTCCGCTCTGCCGGTGCCGGTGCTCTTCCTTGCACTGTCGAGTGCGATTCAAGTGGTGCAGATGCAGATACACTCGCCGAGCAGCCTGGCGCGCAGGGCGACGAACTCCGCCAGCACAGGGCAGCCGCTGATGGCACCGTCGCCGACCAGGCCGGGGTCGACGACGCGCCGCCGCCTGCCGCGCTGTTGCAATGGGGTCTGTTCGGCGAGCGAACGAGCATTCGCAGCATCCCCTTTGGAGCGCCGCGCCGCCGCGTGCCACCGCCGCCCACGGACCCACGCGGAGCGCCGTGCCGAGCGCGTGTTGCCCTGGACGACGATGCCTCGATAGCCCTGCTGCGAGCCATCCTGCAGCATCACGCGCACGCACTCCCAAATTTGGGTGGACTCCCAAATTTGGTTGGCCTCGCTCCGCTGCCCTCCCGCGTCCTCCTGAGCGGGGCCAGAGGGGCCGGCAAGACGGCGCTGGCCGCGCGCTTGTGTGAGGACCTCGGGCTGCCCCTGCTGCGCCTGACGCCTGCGGACCTCGAGCGGCTCGGCGGCAGCGTTCCGGCGGAGGCTGTACGGTCTCTGCTCGAGCGCGCGCGCAGGTGCCGCCCCTCAGTTGTGCTCTTCGACGCGCTGGACGAGCTAGCGCCGGCAGAAGCGCTCACGAGCGCGCCAGGCGCACCTCCATTGGACCACGAGCGATTGAGCGTGCTTCTTGATGCGCTGCGCGCGCTGCGCAAGGGCGGCCAGCGAGGCGTCGCAGTGATCGGCGCCGTCCTGAGCGCGCACGCTCTCCACTCAGCCATTCGGGTACAGTTTGATGTGTGCCTTGAGCTGCGCGCGCCGTCGCCCCCCCGCCGGCTCGGCGTGCTCCATGCCGCCGCGATCGCCCGCGGCCTCGCTCCTCCTCCGCCGCCGCTCTCACACCGCCTCCTCGGGCTCACCCATGGGCATCTGCCATCCGACCTGTGCGAGCTCTGCGAGGAGGTCAGGCTCTCAGTGCTCATGCGGCAGCGCCCGCCGCCCGCACCGCCGCCGCCGCCCGCACCGCCCCCGCTCGCCGCGCCGCCCCCGCCCATGACGGCGCCACCGCCCACGACGGCGCCTACGCCCACGACGGCGCTTCCGCCCACGACGGCGCCTCCTCCCGAGCCACCCCCACCCCCCGCCCCCGCGTCCGCCCCCCGCCCCCCGCCACCTCCCATGGCGCCCCCGCCCGCCGTAGAGACGCTTCAAGCGACCGACGACGAATGGATGGCGGCGGCACGTTCGCTGCGCCCCTCAGGTCTTCTCGGCTTGGTGCCGGACAGCGCCGTCGCGAGCGCCGACGGCGGAGTCAGCTGGGCCTCGGTGCGTGGGCATGGGCGCGTCCGGCGGCGGCTCGAGCAGCTGGTCCTCTGGCCGCTGCGTGCGCCGAGGACAGCTGCAAAGCTGGGGCTAGCCGGGCCGCGGGGCATCTTGCTGTACGGGCCACCGGGCACGGGCAAGACTGCACTGGTGCGCGCGCTTGCGGCCGCGGCGGGGCTGGAGCTGATCGCCGTCCCCATCCCACAGCTACTCGTGCCCGAGCTGGGCGGTTCGGAGCGTGCCATCGCGGAGCTCTTCCAGCGCGCGCGCGCACACGCCCCGTGCATCCTGCTGCTTGATGAATTGCAAGCGCTCTTCGGGAGGCGCCGTGACGGGCGCGACGAGGCCCCCGGTGACGAGGGCGGCAGGAGCGGGGGCGGGGGCGGCGAGGGTGGTGCCGGCGGCGGCGTCGGATCGACCGGTCGCCAAATGCTCTCGCAGCTGCTCCTCGAACTGGACGCCCTCGAGGCGGCTGCCCACCACAGCGCTGCCCACCACAGCGCTGCCCACCACAGCGCTGCCCACCACAGCGCTGCCCAGTCCGGGGGCCGTGGTGAGCGCCCTCGAGGCGATGCGGGCGGTGCCAATGCCAATGCGGGGGAGGAGCGGACATCGCCCCCGTCCCTCATCGTCATCGGGTGCACCAACACTCCCGAGGCACTCGATACAGCCCTCCTCCGGCCTGGCCGACTCGAGCACCTGCTGTACATGCCGCCTCCCTCACAGAGCGCCCGCGCTTCCATCCTAGCAGCACAGCTACGCCGCATGCCGCTAGCACCGGCTGTCGAGCTCAGAGGCGCCGAGGCAGGCGTGGCAGGCGAGGCGGGCGAGGCGGGCGTGGCAGGCGAGGCGGGCGAGGCGGGCGAGGCGGGCGTGGCAGGTCAGGCGGGCGAGGCGGGCGAGGCGGGCGAGGCGGGCGAGGCGGGCGAGGCGGGCGAGGCGGGCGAGGGGACGATCACAGCTCTCGCGCGCCGCCTGGCCGAGCGCACCGCCGGCTTCACCGGCGCTGATCTCCTTGGCCTCTGCCAACGCGCGGCCTTGGTGGCACTGCAGCAGCGCGGACCGGTGCAAGCGACGCAGCTCGTTCCGTTGGCACCCCAGCTTGCGCTTCGGGCTGCGGACTTTGACGAAGCTCTCTGCCACGTGGCACCGTCGGTCACCGCCTCGATGATCGCTCGGCTCGAGCGGTGGAGCGAAGCACGTGGAGGCTCGAGCGTTCGAGGTGCGGGTGGTGGGGCGAACCGTTCGTAAACCACTCGGGTGTACGACAACGAGCGGAGAGCCGCGAGAGGCCGAGCCCAGAGCCAGAGGTTCGGTCCTCGATTCGAGCCGGATTAGGAATTATTCCTAGGCGCATCCAGCGCGCACATGTAGCGGGTCCGCCCCGCGTATGCGTACCGCCGTCGCGGAATGCGAATCGCTTTGTTTACAGCCCCCGGTCCGCACAGCCGCGGGCCGGGCGGACGGCGGGACGGCGGGACGGGGTGGCTCGTAACGCTCCGAAGCACACCGCGCGTCGCGCGCGGCCGGAACACGCCGAACGCGAACGCCGAAGGTGCGGTAACCTTAACGGTCGAAATAACGAAACCTATCCGGGGGCACCGCCGCCCGATTCGATTCTTTGGCGCACGTTCGCGGTTCTCGCGTCGCGTCGGCTCACGTTTATACCCGATAGCCCCTACCTAGTACCCGACCGAGATGCCGCCGAGCGTCCGCCGTCCCCCGTCCCTACCCTATTCCCCCCGCCCTACTGTACCCTATACACATGCGCCTACAACACTCTACTGCCGTACATCATCATTCTACTAGACGACACTCCGAGGTCACCTCGTAACCGCTCAAGTCCCACACGGTGTCATGGATTAGGTCTATAGCTGGGCCACACAGGACAGTCACGCCTCACGCGGTCGGGCGGTGTACAGAACGCGATAGCAGCCACCAAAATCTCTGGACCGGTGGACGCTACGAATCGCCCTGCAGCGCCGCCTGGCAGCGCCCAGACGCTGCCGATTGAAGCTGATCCTCTGCGCAAGCTCATCTCGGCGTCGTCACGCCAAGGAGCTTGCCCATCTCGGCGTCTTCACGCCAAGGAGCTTGCCCATCTCGGCGTCGTCACGCCAAGGAGCTTGCCCATCTCCACGCCAGGATCACCACATTTGGCTGATGTGGCTTGTACGTTCTCCTCAGGACCATGGGCCCGCTTCTCCGGTTTTCCGATCGCGCCGCCCGGTCCTGTTTTCCGAGCGGTCTGCCAAGACGTGGTCGGAATTTGGAGGCAGCCCGCCGGCGCGCCATCCATAGCGCGGCCAGTCCCAATCGGGGCGAACGCTCTGGAAGATCTTCCGCACGAGCTCGCCCGGCAGCTGGGGCGGCATAGGACCTAAGTGTGGGCCGAGTTCGAAGCGCAAGACGTGGATGACGCCCCAGCGGCCAGGGCGCCATAGGTTGGGGTGGGCGTACGAGGGGTCGCGGCTCGAGGTGATCGCACCGCCCTCGTCGAAGAAGAGGCGGTCCACTTGGGCGCCGTAATGAGACGCAAGCAGCGGCAGGTAGCGCATGTCCTCAGGGATGTGGCCGTCGTAGCAGATGAGGAGCGTCGTGTTGCGCACTTCTGTCGAATTGTGCATGCCTTGCCTGCCTTTGTGCGTCGGGTGCGAGTGGCGCCGCCACTGCCAAAGCCGACGCAGCCAAGTCTCGCTCAGGATGGGTGGCCACACGAACCACATGATCACGTCGACGGGCGGCAGGTCGTCGTCCATGTTCACCTTGTTCCAGTCCTTGCACAGCACATGGAGCCCCCGTGCGCGCAGCGAGTCGCAGTAGGACTGCTCAATCTCGACGGCGATGAACTTGTGGGCGAAATGCGCAATGCATGCGGACAAGTCCCCATTCCGCGTCCCAACCTCAACGACATTGCGCCCCTTTGCATGCGAGATGACGTAGTCGGCCACAACCAGTGGCGAGCGGATCGGGTAAAGGTCTTTAGTGCTAAACCCGGGCAACGTCAGGCATACAGACGTCCCGGGGCGCCAAGGTTCCATCATCGCCAAGAACTTTTCCTGTTCAACACAACGCGTCTGCTCACCAAACATAAACGCACGAACTCCGGACCCCCAAGCACGAGGCCTCTACCGTATCGCTATGGACGGAGGTGTGGCCAAGAGTCGGCCACCAATTGTCGGCCACACCCACCTCACGACGACGCGTTCACGCGGCTGACGCCGACAGCCGCGCGAGCCGCGAGGACCACCGGACAGCGGACAAATACACCGCTACGGTATCCCGGGGCACCGGAAGCGGGGTGTTCACGCACATCAGTCAGTAACTGGTCAGAGTCCAAAGAGATCAGAGTGAGAGTCTCGTCCGGGCCCGCGGGCCGCCGGCCGGACGCCGGACGGGGGACGCATCGTGCGGAGACGGGCACGGGCCCACGGGGACTCGGGGGGACGGGGCGCACGGCGCATGTGGCATGTCCGAGACGTTTATGATTTGATACGTTCGTTCGAGGTCACCGCAGACCGACGGTAGCTCGGTCGGACACCACTGGGGACCCAA
>Ga0180439_102470_pt1 | contig 9498 bp, 5 predicted proteins | sample ChrtobMetaP5_0mM_FD_119744 | JGI IMG/M metagenome (GOLD analysis project Ga0180439, IMG submission 119744) | Chrysochromulina tobin associated microbial communities from unialgal haptophyte culture, Seattle, Washington, USA - P5_0mM MetaG | ecosystem: Host-associated > Algae > Haptophytes >...
ACCTCCTCCACCGTCGCCACCGCCATCGCCGCCACCACCGTCGCCGCCGCCGTCGCCGCCACCTCCCTCGCCGCCCCCTTGTCCGCCGCCACCGTCGCCGCCACCCTCACCACCTCCCCCGTCGCCGCCGCCTTCACCTCCTCCACCGTCGCCACCGCCATCGCCGCCACCACCGTCGCCGCCGCCGTCGCCGCCACCTCCCTCGCCGCCACCCTCTCCACCACCGCCGTCGCCGCCACCTCCCTCGCCGCCACCATTTCCCCCACCGTCGCCATCACCGCCGCCTTTCCCACCCCCCTTTACACCACCTCCTTCGCCTCCGCCCACCCCTCGCTCCCCTCCAAAGCCGCCCCGCCCGCCGCCCCCCTCGCCCCCGCCACCGTCTCCCCCACCTCGTTCGCCCCCATCGCCACCCCCTTCGCCGCCTCCGCCTTCGCCTCCGTGGACCAACCCGAAGCCGCCGCCGTTTCCGCCGCCGCCCAGAGACCCGCCGCTGCCTCCACCGCCCAGTCCGCCGTCGTCAGACATCCCGCCGTCTCCGCCGCCGTCGCCTCCTCCCCTACCACCCCCGCTCCTGCCGCCACCCTCGCCGCCACCCTCGCCGCCGCTACCCTCACCGCCACCCTCGCCGCCACCTCTGCCTCCTCCACCCTGTCCGCCGCCATTCCCTCCCCCTTCACCACCTCCTCCTTCACCGCCACCTCCGTCGCCGCCGCCCTCGCCCTCGCCGCCGCCGCCCTCGCCCTCGCCGCCGCCACCCTCGCCCTCGCCGCCGCCGCCCTCGCCCTCGCCTCCGCCGCCCTCATCACCGCCCTCACCTCCCCCCTCACCTCCGCCGCCCTCACCACCGCCGCCACGCCCGCCTCCGTTTCCGCCTCCGTCGCCTCCCCCTTCGCCACCGCCCTCGCCGCCGCCTCCCTCGCCGCCGCCGCCCTCGCCGCCACCCGAACCGCCACCCTCACCGCCGCCGCCGCCCTCGCCGCCGCCCCCGCCCTCGCCGCCGATGCCGCCACCCGCCTTCGAGTACTCATACTGGAAGTGCTACTACGCCGCCAACTCCAAGGCATTCAAGGCCGCGGAGCTCTACTCGACCGATGTGGACTACTTCACCTTTGGCTCGTGTCGGCTCGTGCACGGCGCCTACTACTGCGGTCGCTTCTCGGCCACCGCTCCATACAAGGGGCTCGTCGATGCACGCCAGCCGACCGCTGCCGGCTTCGTCGCCAACGGCCTGGGGCTTGCGAAGCACCTCGGATCTGACCCGCTGCGCGACGCAAATGGGCGCATCGCGCGGATCGACGACCGCGTGCCGACTGGTACGCGCCTCCACCTCGCCACCAATCCGAATGAGCAGAGGCTCCAGCGGGCAGCCAACCCGGCGTACTATGAGCCGCGTCACGCAGGAGGACATGGAAACGAGTTCACGACGGGCGTGATCGGTAACAACGGTCTGCGCACGAGCGCGCCTCAGACCGCCCCCTCTGCGCGAGGAGGCACGGGCGTCTTCAACGTCGGTCACCAATACACGGGGCCGGCCAGTGCCACCTCCAACTACGCCACCGATCGAGCGATCGCCGAGGCTGCATACGGGATCCTGCCAGGGCGTGGCACGCACGTGGTTGGGTCGCGGTCGTCGTAGGCGGTCATGGCGCGGATCCTGTCAATTTTGGTGACGCGCCCGGCCCACACCGCCGGTGGGACCTTGTCTCGGGGCACATGCACATAGTTAATACTTAATATCGTATAAGCACACGCGCTCGGTTTTTTTGTATCAGGTGCTATTGGGACCGACCTTTTTCATGCGATCGATGGTTCCCGCCCTCTCGCCTCCCGCCCTCTCGCCTCTTAGTTTGCCTTTCGATCCGGAATCCCGCAGTGGTGCGACACGGCTGTTGCCGGCTGACACGAAACCACTGACGAGGCGAGGTGGTTCGAGCCAGCATTCATGACCAGCGGTTGCTCAGAAGTACTAGGCAGCACCAACTCCAGAAGTACTAGGCAGCACCACGCACCCTCACACCACGAAGGGCGCACCTCGTCAACGTGTCGGACCCGCCCGCGAACGCTTACCCTTACGCCTTCGGGAGCACGCCTAGAAGCGCTGATCGCTGCTCCTCGCCCGTGGCTAGGACCCGTGCGACATCAAAAAGCTTGAAGTCAACCTGCGGGTGAGTGCCCGCCTCCGCCGCCGCTTGCATCAGATCGTACTCGCCCTTGACGACGACACCACCACCAAGCAGCACCACCTTCTTCGCGCACGTGGCCCGCAGCATGAGCCAACCGAGCGCCTCGTAGCCGCCCTCGGAGACGCATTCGTCCACAAGGAAGCAGTCGAACGGCCCGATGTGCCCTTCGCTGTCGCCCGTGAGCACGCTCCACGAAGCATGAAAGCGCTTTTCACGGTGCTTGGCTAAAAGCACCGCGCCCATCCGCAGCTGGGGCAGCTCCTTCCTGATTCGTGGAAGCACACCTGTGAAGCCGGTCGCGCAGTAATCGTCGCCATCCCACACCAGCGACTTGTATCCACCCTTTCTTATATGCTCGATCAGAAGGCGGATTTGCCCATCCAACTCAGCGCCTGCGATGTAGCCCGAACCAAATCCCTTGAAGTGCACTGCGGCTGATCCCGTTTGGAACTGAGCATCTTGCATAGCCTTTGAAAGTGCGCGAATGCGCGCCGAGTCGGCGTCGGCGCCTTTCGCCGTGGTTTGGCAGTCGATATACGTGATGTTATCGACCACCTCCGCGGCCATCGGAGTCGCAAAACATGCAGTGAGACACATCGGAGCGGAGGAGACTTTCCCGAGCGCGGGGCTGATTCACGTGTGAACCCGTTTTTTCTCATGAAAAGCCCTGGACGTCGCATCGTGAAAATGAATGTCAAGCTCTTCATTTATCACCCGTAAGCAGAAGAAGGTCCCTGCGCTCTTGGTTCGTGCAAAACTGTCAAGCACGAACCAAGAGCGCAGGGGCTTTCCAATACTTTCCCCTCAGGCACACTGCACCCGAGATCTCGACCCGACAGTGATGCACACGCTCTCGTCGACTCGTCCTCACCGACCGGCCCACACCGCCGCGGCTCCAGCTCCGTGTAGGAAGTTCTTAAAGTCCTGCATTGCCAGTCTGCGCCCCCAGATCGTTGGCCCGCGCTTGCCCGCGCCGAAAACCATTTTGTTTTACCCCCGGTGACTGTACTCTGTAGAGTGTAGTGAAGTGTACTCGGCTCGACCTCGACGAGGACCGACGAGGGCGGACCAGGTCATGGGACCAGGTTCAGTACAATTCAATTCTTGTATGGTTTTGTCTGTACATGTTCACAATCACAATCACTAGTACCTAGTTACCTTTCTTATGCACCTTGCTCAGGGCGCGCGCGACCTTCTGCTGCGCGCGTTGCGTCGCGCGGAGCAGCCGCGTCGCCAGCATAGCACGCTCGCCCAGCGCCTCGAGCACGCTGAACAGCTCGGCTGGCCTCATCCGCTCGAGAGCGCCCCCATTCAGCGACTCGACATGGGCCAGTGCATCCGCCAGGCTGTGCTGCACGGCCTCAGTAATGGCGCCCACGGCAGCGCCCGCGCCCGCGCTCTCGGCACGTTTGCGCTTGCGCGCGAGGGATCTTGCCTTGTCGAGGGGCGGAGCAGCGCCATCCTCGGATGCGTCGTCGTCGTCGTCGTCACCGTCGTCGCCGTCGTCGTCGTCGTCGTCATCGTCGAGCTCCATCCCCTCCTCCTGCTGCTCGTCCTCGCGCTCCGTAACGTCCGTAAAGGGAAGCACTGTTCCGCCGTCCGCCGTCGCGATCGCAGCGACGCCGTGCAGCTGCTGGCCCGGCACGCCCGCAAGCGCCGCAGCTAGCGCGGCCAGCTGTGGGGTCTCTTCCCTCAGCAGGCTCACGAGTGTGGGTGTGCGGCACCAACGGACGGCGGGCAAGCGCAGTGCTGGTTCCACACCAGGCGCGAGCGCCTCGCTCATCAGGCTGTACAGCCACTTGGTACTCGAGCCGGCACTGGCGCTGGCGTCGGTGCTGTGGCCGTTGCCCGCATCCGCGGGCACAGGCGGCTCATCCGACGGGCTCACAGCGCCCAACTCAGCGCCCAAGTCAGGTATGAGAGGGAGCGGTGGGGTCGAGCGCCGTAGTGAGCGCACTTCGGTGGGGTCGAGATGCGCGAGGGTCGAGCGCCGTAGTGAGCGCACTTCGGTGGGGTCGAGATGCGCGAGCGTTCGCAGCGTCGCCTCCCACACGGCTCGCACAGCGTCCGCGGAGATGGCGCTGCCAAAGAGTCGGCTGGGCTTCGGGGACGTCTGCAGCAGAGTCGTGCACACCGTCGCCCAGACCGGTGGCGCATCGGCTGTGAATGGACGGGGCGGCGCGGCGGCTGTGAATGGATGGGATGGCGCGGCGGCGGCGGCGGCGGCATCGGCGGTTCGGGCCAAATGCGCGGCAGTACGCGCCTCGACGAAGCCCGGCCGCCCAACGTTGGGGCATGTCCAATGGTGCTTGCCCCCAGTGGAGGCTGTGGGGTTCCATACCGCCGCGTGCTTCAGCTTGGCCAAGCATTCTGGCACGCATTCGGGGTGGTGGGCGGCGGCGGCGGCGGCGGCGGCGGCGGCGGCGGCTGCTTTTGGCCCGAGACCGAGCAACTGCACCACCTGGAGCTGCTCGGCCGAGGGCGGCGGCCGGCAGAGGGCGAGGGCGTGCGCGGCGCCACGGGCGCGCAAGGCCGCCTGCCCGGCCATATACACGGCGAGGATCTGCCATGCATGCATCGCTTCGGCTGTGAGCGCGAACGCGCCGTCGTGGAGCACCGACGAGCACCGCTCAGGGATCGCACCCTCAAGCACCAACTGAACCACCCGTGCGACCACCTGGATGCCCCCCGCGAGCTCGGTGGAGCTCGGGGCGCCGTCGCGAGCGCCGTCTCGAGCGCCGTCTCGAGCGCCGTCTCGAGCGCCGTCTCGGCGCAGGCGCACGAGCTGCGGGTCGGTGCTCTGGAGCGCGAGGGCGCGCACCGCGGCCACGCAGAGCGAGGCTCCCGCTGACATGCATGGGGAGCCGACGGAGGCGATGGTTGGGTCGAAGAGTAGGCTACCGAGCCGAGGTAGCGTATGGCTTGCAAGCTCGGGAGTACAGAGAAGCAGAGCGCGCAGCTGATCGCCGAGGAGCTGATCGCCGAGCTGCGCGAAGGCGACGGCCGGATCAGTCGCGAGCAGAGCGCCGCACACGTCAGAGACGGCACGCCGCTTCTCATCTAGGCTCGAGGCGACCGCCGGAACGGGTAGCTCGAGCAGACCAAGGAGCGCACGCAGCCAGCAGCGGCAGATGATGCGCAAAGAAGTGATCGGGTGGCGCAGCTCGGAGGAGGGCGCGCTACCGCCGCTACCGCCGCTTCTGCCCCTGCCATTGCACTGCAGGCCCTCGAGATCGGCCGTGGGGGTGGCGGGACATGCCCCGCCACCACCCAAGGCGCCTCCCGAGGTCCACTCGACGACAGTCGCCTCGCGAGCCGCGTCCCAGCCGGCAGCGGCCGAGGTCGACTGGGCGCCGCTTCCGCTGGCGGCCGCACCGGCGACGCTCACCGGCGCAGCAGCGCCCGTCCGTGCGCTGGCGCCGTGGTGGCAGCGCAGAAGGTGCGCCTCCGCGGTGGAGGCGCGGCGGATGATGTCGCCAAAGAGCGCGCGTCCACTCGCGCGGCAGAGCCACGCCATCACAGCGCTGTGGTGGGCGCTCATCGCCTGATCGAGCGTGGACAGCAGCGCCTGGCGCACCGGTGGATGTGGATGCGCCGCCATCGGCAGCACAGTGAGCGCCCAGAGTGAATCCGCAGACGGGTGGAAGGCGCGCGCACCGAGGGCCTCGCACGCGGAGCACCAGCAGGCGGCTGCCGCTTCTTCCACCTGCGCGAGCCCCGTAGCACCCAGCGCGCCGCCGCTAACGGTGGGCACGCCGCTCGAGGTACCCGCGCTCGGGGGCAGCGCTGCGGAGGGCAGCGACGGCCAACTCTCCCAGGCCTTCCACAGATCACGCAGCGGCATCATGAGAAGGGAGAGGCGTCTCTCGCTATTCGAGCGGTCCTCCGCATCGACCATCAGCGGCGTCCAAGTACGTACGAGCCGTCGCCATGCGCGGAACATGCCCGCACGCATTGCGTACGCAGGAGAGCGGTCGGACGGCTCTTTCGCGCCAAACCCAGCCGACGGTAGCGTCAGGAACTGGTTCAGCTGATCGCGGCGGTCGGGCTCGCCCAGATAGGGACCCAGCAGCTCGGCCACGGCACCCCATAGGCGCGCTGTTGCCTCCTCTCGTGCCGCGTTGGTGGTGGGCGTCGGTAGAAGGATCGGCTCGGGCAGCCCCGGCGGCGTTCGTGCGATCACTTCCCACACCTGTTCACAGAGCGCGTGGGTGCGCTGCGGCGTCGGCGACGGCGTCAGCGGCGCCGTGGCGTCGAGCAAGCTGATGGCCTGGCTGATGAGCTCTGATGAGCTCTGATGAGCTCTGATGAGCTCTGGCCGGCCACCGCTGCCGTGGCGGACGCCACCGCCCCGGTTCGCGCGAACGCCGCCGCTCCCACCGGCGACCCCTTCACCGCCCCCTTCACCGCCACCGACGGCCGCACCACCGCCGCCCGCTCCACCGCCAGCGACGGCCGCACCACCGCCGCCCGCTCCACCGCCGGCCGTGGGTGGTTGCGGAAGTCCGAAAGTGGCAGAAGGCGCTGATAGCGGGTGGTTGTGGAAGTCGACCGGGGAGCGGCGGCCGCTGCTGCCTGCGCCGCCCTGGTTCTCCTTGGCCTCGTCAGCCTCCTTGCTCTTGTCCTTCGCCTCGCCAGCCTCCTTGCTCTTGTCCTTGGCCTCCGATGAGCTCACAGCGGGCCCCTTCTTACCGGTGGCCTCGGCGGCTGCGAGCCGCGCCGCCTCGGCGTCAGCCAGTCGCGCCTCTTTGAGCTCGTCGAGCACAAACTCGACGACGCCGGGCAGCCAGAGCTCAGCGTGCGCGTGCATCGCGGCGCGGTCGGCGGAGAGCAGCAGACGGAGGCAGATGAGGCAAGACTTTGGTGCAGCAGCGAGGCCGGCGGCGAGCGCGCGCAGCACGGACGGGAGCTCTGAGAGGAGCATCTGTACGCCCGGGCCCTGGGTGCTCGCGGCCGAGAGGGTGGCGAACATGTTGATCGTGGTCAGTTTGTGCGTCTTCAAGGCATGGTCTGAAGGCACGAGCTTGGCGGCGGCGCGTGTCCCACACAGGTCGACCATTGCTCGCAGGCACTGCTGCGCTCGTGGCATCAGCCTCGTCCCAGTGCTTCCGCTGAGCAATGACGTATGACTCATCAGTGAGCAGACCACCGCCACCAGCATGAAGTCATCGTCCGAGACAGATCGCTGTCGCTCTGGATGATTCAGCAGGGTGAGCACACTTCCGAGCACGTCGCCGAGCCGCTCGGTAATCGCACTGGTCTCGGTGCTGAGCAGGGCCTTAATCTCGGCGAGGCCATCGTTGCGATCTGCGACCGAGCGTGTGAGTTTGTAAAGGGCACAGTCGATCGCCTCACCAGCATTCATCTGCATGGCCGCTGGAAATTCCTACTCTATGAATCTAAATTCACAGCTCTCGGCCTTGAGCTCTCGGCCTTGAGCTCTTGGGGCAGAGCTCTTGAGCTCGTCTGCGGTACTACGTCCTACTGTACAACGTATGCGCGCGCGGCGTCCAAAGCTTCACGTGAAGTACCGGTACCCGGTAATGAGCATGCGTTCCCTAAAGGATCGAATGCGACGCGATCCAGGCGCAGGTGCCACGCCACTGCCTTCCATCTGGCTGCTAAAAAACACGGACACCTTTGCAGGATTCGCACACGCCATAAATTCCTATTTGGCGGGCGTCGCTCTCGCCTCGAGGCATGGCATCGGGCTCCTCCATCGGCCGCAAGCGATGGCACACGGTCTTGGCCTTGCATTCAGCGACTTCTTTGAGAGCGACCCACGCGGCGTTGTACCACCCGTCTACGCTCCCTTGTTGACGGTCAGCAGCAGCGCGTTAATCATCAACGGCCAACCAGTGCACCTGTACGTACAGCCGACACACGCGGCAGGCAATGCATCCACCATTGCGGCACGCATCAAAGTGCTGCCGAACAATTCCGCTTTGTGGCTTCGAAAGGGACGGCAAGCATTTACTGACGACTGCGCAAACGGGATTCCTGATCCAGTCTTCGTAAAGGCAGGCATGGCCTGCTCATATCCACCCGAGGTGCGCTACACAGCACTGTGGTTGCGGGAGCGCTTTTGGCGCGCTGCTCTTGTGCGTCGCCGACGTGCTGCTGAAGCCGATCAAGCGGCGGTTCGTGCCACTGACGGCGGCCCTGTACGTATTTGCGTCCATGTTCGTCGCGGAGACGTGTACTATCTCGGGCCGAAGACGAGGATGCCGCATCCACACTGGGTTGAGACGACAACTGTGCTGGACATGCTTCTTGGCGTGCGCCGCGCGCTCGGTAGACCGCTTGCACCGCCGTTCGTGAAAGTGGATCTCTTCTCAGAGCGTGGCTGGCAAGCTAATGACACCGAGGCGGTGCGCGCCATTGCACCCGAAGTGCAGATACACCTCGACTCGTCAGCCGATGCAACCATCGACGCGCTCATCCAGATGTCACAGGCTGACCTGTTCGTGATGGGCAGCTCAGGCTTCTCGTTTTGGGCTGGTGTGTTTGGCTGCGGCGTCAAGCTCGGCGAGCGCCGTGCGGAGGCACTGCCGATGCGCCACGTGGGCTACGCAAGCACGATAACAACAAGGTCAGCACCATTCTGGCCGAGTGCTGGAGAGGCCTTGCAACTCGAGTGGGCGCGTTACTGGGAGTGCCGCGTAGACTCGCGATGCCGTCCCAGGCTCTGCACCGCCGACCAGCTTTGGAAAGGCGATGCTGCCGCGCCCCGGCCCGTCTGGACAGAGAGCCCCCTTGCTAAGGAGCAAGTTTCGAATCCCAAGGCTGTGCAGTGGACGCTGCCCGATCTTTTGCTGTGGCCTCCTTTGAACGTGCCGTCATTGAATGCCAGCGTAAACTACGAGACGGTATCGAGTCGTGATGCCGCCCTCGACACCGACGACACGGAGGTCGATCCGGCTGCCTCATGGCAAGCACCCTTCCTTCACTTTCGCCGTGCGTGCATGAGTACATCCAAACACGGACGATCTAGAAGCGGCAACAGACGGAAGCAAACAGGAGACTTGCATCGGATTGAAGCGTGCACGCGCAACCTGTGGCTTCAAAATCTTACCAGCTTTCTAGCCGGGCGGAAGACAGTGCCTGGAGCTTGTTGCTGACACCGGTCTCGCCTCTTGGTGGAATCCGCTTAAGTAGAATATGCATGACGTGAGAATATACCGCGAAATTCGTACACCACACGCAGCAGCTCGCAGCGGCTGCGCAGGTGGGCGACGCGAAGGGTATCCGGAAGAAGATCACCGAGATGAAGATGCGCCTTATCAAGGACGCGCTTAAGGCGACCGGGCGG
>Ga0180439_102504_pt1 | contig 9412 bp, 9 predicted proteins | sample ChrtobMetaP5_0mM_FD_119744 | JGI IMG/M metagenome (GOLD analysis project Ga0180439, IMG submission 119744) | Chrysochromulina tobin associated microbial communities from unialgal haptophyte culture, Seattle, Washington, USA - P5_0mM MetaG | ecosystem: Host-associated > Algae > Haptophytes >...
CCCTCCCCCCTCTCCCCCCGACTCTTTCACAGCTCGAAGCCCTCCAGGCACAGCTCGCCGGAGCTCAAGGTGGTTACGCCGTCGAGGTGCCGGGGGCCGAACCGGTACCGCTAGCCGTGCCAACGTCGGGTCGGCGTGCTCTGGCGGCTCAGCAGGGGACGTCGCAGGGGATGGCGTCGCCGATGGCGGGGCGCACGGCGATGGTCGATGGGGGAGACCATAGCGACACGTCGGGACGCCAGCCACGCTCGCGCCTGCACATGAACTCACTCGCTGAGGACGAGATGGGCCAGGTGACGCCGCTGCCTCTGATTGCCTCTGATTGCCAAGTGGCCGCGTGATTGCCTCTGATTGCCTCTGATTGCCACGTGGCCAGGTGACGCCGCTCGGTGCAGCCAACGGCCGCGACAACGCCCGCGAGGCCCTCGTTTCACTTCCCGGGCACGAGGAGGGCTGAGCTCGGAGGGCTGAGGTCTGAGCTTGGTGGGCTGGAGATCTGAGGTCGGAGGGAGATATGAGCTCGGATGGCTTGAGATCTGAGGTTTCGGCTTCCTGCGCGAGGAGGCGACGGAGGTTGTGGCGGCGACGGAGGCTGATGAGGCGGCGGAGGTCCCGGCGGGAGCGGAGGACGCCCCGCCTGGGAGTGCCCACTACGGCGCCCCGTCTGGGCGTGCTCACTACGGCGCCCAAACTGGGCGTGCTGTGTTATATATCCGCCCATGGGCTGCGGACTCGAGATGTGGAGAGACTGTTGCATGCTGGGCTGTGAACTCGAGGCTGTGAACTCGAGGCGGTGAACTCGAGGCTGTGAACTCGAGGCTGTGAACTCGAGGCTGTGAACTCGAGGCTGTGGGGATGACGTGCCGCATGGGATCGATTCGGGTGACTTCATGGAGCTCGGCATCAGAGCGAGGGCTGGAGATCTGAGCTCGGAGGGCAGGAGATCTGAGGTTTCGGCTTCATGGAGTACGTCATCGGAGCGAGGGCGATCGTGATGCGTCATCTGCAAGCCATCTGTGAGGCGTCCTATTGGGCGTCATCAGGCATCATCTGCAAGCCATCTGTGAGGCGTCCTATTGGGCGCGCGCTCCCCGGCACCGTTGTGAATGTGAATGTGAACCCGTCCGGGAGCGAGAGAGAGACCCAAGATGGCCAGAAGCTGTGAATGTGAATGTGAGAGGGACCCGAGATGGCCAGAAGGGCGCAGCGACAGGCGCGCCACGGCATCGGCTCATCTCGCATTTGTGTCTCACACCCATGATCGCGGCATCGCGCCCATCGCGTACACTCCAGTGACTCAGCGTTCGGTTGTGTTGCTCGGCTTGCGTCATTGAGCTTAGCGTCCCTGCGCGCGCCTTCCCCACCGCCAACCCGGCGCGCCCGCGTGTGAAGGCCCTGCGTGTGACGTTCAATTATATACTTACGTGTGTGTGCGTGAATTTCTTCGAGTGTGAATCACGGGGCGGTTATGAACGCTCGCACACACGTTCGGTTCACACATGGGTTCACCGACGCGCGACCGTCGGCACGTAGGGCACCGCCCTAAGGACACAAGCACACGGCACGCCCCAGCCCGCCACAGCGTACACTACATGTACTACTGTATGTACTCGTGCTCCCGGCGGACACGAACGCCAAAGGCAAAGCGCCCCCTGTCGGGTCACCACACTCGTGGCAACCAAATCTCGCCCGATCCGCAGTGCGTAAGGCCCTGGGGTGTAGGGAACCACACGAAACCACACGAATGCCGCCACATCGCACATGGTTCACTCATGGATCAACTCAGCCTCACGGTGCCTGGGCAAGGGCAGCCTCCCGCATCATCTCCATCGCCTTGGCTAGGCAGTCGGCATACTGCTGCGCGCCCAAGTTATACGTCATCACCTTCGCCTCACACCCGTACGAGCGAATGCCATAGCCGATCGCAAAGCAGTCGTCGTTGACCGGCCCGAAGCCGCCGTTCGAGAGGGCCTCGGAGTTGAGGGTCGAGGTCGAGAGAATGATGTGCTTGAGACGCTTCATAGCCGGGCACTGGAAGAGCGGATGAGAACGACCCTGGAGCCCTCCCACATGCTGTCGGCCGAGGAGGGGGCGAGCGAGAGCGCTGAGGCAATCAACGAGCAATCAACGAGCAATCAAGATCGAAGAGGACTCGAGGCCATCGTGGCAGCCAATCTCCACATGCGATCTCGGATCATCTCGGTGAATCTCAGCCGATCTCAGCACGCGATCGGGACCCAATCTGAAAGTTCATCAGACAAATGCCTCATTGTCATCAGTCAGCGATGCAGGTCCCCCCGCACCGCCTCTGACTCGTCATCGTCTTGTCTTCATATGAAACACGAGGCCATCACGATGCAATCAAGAGGCAGCCATCGGTGCGCCATCAGCCATCCATCGCTCTCATCAGACAAATGCCTCATTGTCATCAGTCAGCGATGCAGGTCCCCCCGCACCGCCTCTGACTCGTCATCGTCTTGTCTTCATATGAAACGCCCCATATTAGGCGATTACTCACCCCCGGGCCATCAGAGGCCATCAGAGGCCATCAGAGGCCATCAGCGGCCATCAGCGGCCATCAGCGGCCATTAGCGGCCATCAGGCGCGCACCTGATGAGGGAGGCAATCAGATGTCATCAGATGTCATCAGAGGCCATCAGGCGCGCACCTGCAGGCCGAACAGGTGGCGATCCATCCCCTTGCCCATCAGAGCATCCCGCGTGATGCGGCTGTGGTTGTCGATCGCCTGACGCATGGTGGCCGCGCGCTCGGCCAAGCTCGAATGCCCATCGGTGAAGGCGGCCACGAAAGCGGCGGCGTCGTTGGTCGCCGACCTAATGGTCTCCGTACCTGATCAAGGAGATCATCAGGAGATCATCAGGAGATCATCAGGAGATCATCAGGCGTCATGAGGCGTCATGAGGCGTCCTCAGGCGTCCTCAGGCGTCCTCAGGCATGATCATCGAGTGGTCTCCGTACGTCCATGTTTGAAGGCTGCGGTAGAGGCGGACTCGTAAGTCGAGGGCAGCGGCCCGGGCCCCCGCATCAGTGCATACGCGAGCTGAAAGGACATCTGCATGGCGCCATCCGGCGAGAGTTTCGTCTGCTTGAGCAGCGTGCCGCTGAACGCCGGCGTCTTGTGTTCCGCCATGTCCGTGCGCGCGATCGTCGCGTCAAACGTCTTCTTGGCTTGCACCACTGCCGTCTTCACCTCCGGAGGGAGATTAAACTGGAGCGGGGTGGCGGGCAGAGAAGGCGGTTGCTTCGTCACAAGCGGCAGTTTGTTGGCCGCATCGTACACCTCGTTGAAGAAGCGGAGCACGGCCACCCCATCGCCCCAGGAGTGCTCGAAGTTGACGGCGGCCTTGCCGTTGGCGGAGACAATCAATTGGAACGACTTGTCGAGCCACCGGTCGATGCCGGAGCCGTGCAGGAAGCAGCGAGAGACGGCGATGTTCTCCTCGCCCACGCCCCCTCCTGAGCCGCAGCGAGGGGACCGGACGCGATCAGACGCGATCAGACGCGATCAGACGCGATCAGACGCGATCAGACGCCATCGGACGCAATCGGACGAAATCGGACGTGATCATCTAGATACAATCAGAGGCCATCAGCGGCAATCTCACAGGCCAGCACGCACCCTTGGGAGCCTCGACGTCGAGGCAGAGCGCAAATAGCGCTGTGTCGATCGCCTCGAGCGACGCCGCATTCGGCTGCGAGGCTACGATTGCCGTGCGTAGCTCCGCCCACTGATCACGGCTTAAGTGCGTCAGCAGGCCCACGTGCTCCTCCGGCGGCGCTGGAGAGCTGTCCGAGGCATCGCAGATCGCCTGGAGCGCGGCCTCGATCTGCGCGAGCGGCACGGTCGCGCCCGCCTTGTCGAGCAGATCGAGCTTCCAGAAGCGGCCGCGCCGTTGCACCACCACGTGCGAGGCATGCTGGACAGTCCGCAGCTCATCGCGCACGAGCCCGGGGATTCGTGTCGACTTAAACAGGTTGGCATACTGGCTCATGTCGAGGGGGAAGGCGCCGCACGCGGCGGCGCCGTAGAAGGCGACGCCGCTCGGCAGCAGCCGCACCGCCTCCTGGAACAGCGCCGTCTTCGAGCGCTGCGGTGACATGTGGAAGATATCGGGCTCGAGCACCTGATGGGGGGGGGGGGGCAATCAGCGCTCATCAGTGGCAATCAGAGGTGCCTTCGGATTGAGAGCCACCTACTTGCGCTTCGAGTGTGCGCATGAACGTCATGGCCGCGTGGCACATGCGGGCGGCGCGCCCGGCCTGCGTGGCGCGCGCCGGGTCCTCCTCATCCTTGAACGTCAACTGCGGGTTGCTGTTGAGCAGCAAGGGCCGTCGGTCGGCGAGGTACATCTCGAACCACGGCTCGGTGATGAAGCTGCTGTACTTGGCGGCGTCGCGCTTGAGCAGCGCCTCCTGGAGCGCCGGCCCGAGGCCGGCGCCAAAGTCCGCCGCGAGCTTGCACAGCTCTTCGAACTCCGCCTTGGTCGTGATCGGCTGCGCTGCGTACATCATGCGGTGTAGCGTGTCGTCGAGCTTGGGCACCGGCAGCTTGGGCAGCGACTGCTGGAAGTGGTACGTGGGCAAGCGCGAGCGGTGCAGCACCTCGAGGCCCGGCGCAGTCGAGGGCGCCACTGAGCTCAGGCCGCGATGCGCGAGCCGCAGCTGCGGGCGCGCGGCCGCGGAGCGTGCAAGGCCGAGCCCGACGCGTCGCCTCTCCATCAAGCTCCGAAACTTGCGGCAAATATCGGCATGACGACAACATTGAAGTGTGAATTTGAATCCGCGGGACCCTGAATGTTCCGTCGACCCTCGCAACCGCGCAGTACTTGCTGGGACGTGGGACCCTGGGTCCTGTGAGACAGTCTAGTGGGAGACCCTGGAAGCTGGGTGGAAGGCTGCTGGTACTGGCGGTACCTGCTGCTGGTGCGGCGCGGCGGGCGGCTGCGTATAGGCGGCCCGCTTTGGGGGTGTGAGGGTATGCTCCCTTAACATAATCTCGCGGGACAGGATCGTTTCTCAGGCGTGTCTGACGTGGCCTTGTTTGGGCGCTCGTGGCATGCAAGATCAACAGCTCATGTCGCGCCGCATGAGGTCATTGAGCTCACGTATCCCCCACTCGGGCACCGGAGTTGCATGCGCGTACCTGTGGGGAAAGGGGATAACGCGCCGTGGTGAGCACTTGCATGCGCCCCCACTCGGGCACCGGAGTTGCATGCGCGTACCGGTAGTGCGTCTTCGCGTTGGTGCTCTGTAACAGCCTCTTATCGGCGGCGCCCACTTGCATCTGAGCCTGGTGATCGGCCTCCTCCTCGCTCGGGGACAACAGGTAGGTGAAGTCCTCTGCGTGCCAGTTGGCCAGGGCGGTGTGCGAGGCCGCCTGCTGCGCGTGGCAGTGGCGGATCGACTCGGCGTAGTTGACGCGCCCATCGTACCTGAACAAGATTCGATCAGGTGCCATCAGGCGCCAGCAGATACAAATCAGGTGCACTCAAGAACACGCTAGCAGTGTGAACACGCTAGCAGACGATGGTGGGCGGATGGACGATCGATGGTGCCCATCTTACTTGTCGAAGATGTCCGAGAGCGGCGTGTCCATGGTGACCGCCATCGGATCGTTGAGAGCGAGCACTCGCTTGATGTACTCAAGGGGGAACCAACGGCCGGCGGGCAGGTGATGCCCATCCATCATCATCTTGTACTGGCCAGGTATCCAGGGCAGCAGGAAGTACTGGATGTGCAGCTGGAACTGCGAGGGTGGAAAGTTGCACCCGCACACGATGTGATGCCGCAGGCTCTCCGGGTAAGCGGGGCGGCCCGTCTTGAGCATCTTCTTACACCAGGTGGCGTCCGACAGGAATTGGGAAGCGACGCAGCTCCATGCCGCCTCCTCGAGCGTGTTCACAAGTTGGAGCCCCTCTGTGGGGTTACGCAGCAGGATGCGCCAGTCAGGCACCCAGCTCCTCGTGGGGATCACGTTCAGGTGGCACGGCGTCAGGGCGAGCGGGTCGTCGAAGACGAGCAGCTCGGGCGTCTGCTTTCGAATCGAGATCGAGAGAGGGAAGGCATCGGTCCGCGCTATGCCGTAGACGAAGCCCATGAAGACATTCTCCGTGTGCGTGCGCGGATGGTCCGCCGGGAACGGCGTGTTGCAATTGTTGCACTCGGACATCGTGAACCCGTTCGCCTTGCCGCAGTGCGCGCACTTGCGCACCACGTTCCGTAGCTGCAAGGCGAGCGCAGCATCACCTGACGTGCGCTCACGCACGTATTCTGCAAAGGTGCCAGCGTAGAGCGGTCCCGAAGGCTCCTCGACACGCGCGACTGCCGCGTGTGCCGCGGCAAATGCCTCTCGGTGCGCACCGGCGAGCACGGCGAGCTCGGTCGTGACCCCGCTCAGCCCGCCAACCACCATCTGCTGCTCCCTCTCGTCCCGCCAACCGAAAAAGGAGAACCTGCTGCTTCTGTTTCTGTAGCCCGAGAGGTGACGAATAGGCTCGTCCTCCGAATCGAAGAAGCTGCTGTAGCTGAGGCCCATTTGCCTGAGGATCGCGGCGCCACACGCGGCGAACTGACAGAGTTCCGCGCGTAGAGCAGGATGGCCGAATGTGGCATTTATGTCCAAAAAGACTTCGTCGCGCCGTCACGAACGAGTCGCTGCGTCGACCTTGAAGGATTGACGCCTCCGGGGACGGTACACAACTGGAAAAGCAATTGGTTCGGTTTCACACGTTTCGAAACTATTTCGAAACATCTCCCACATCTCATTGCAACTCTTAGCCTCCCCAAATAGTTCCTCAGACCAGGCCGTCGTGCTGCAGCAGCCCCGCTCATATCGGACTCGTTGCCGCGACATGGGCGACATGAAGTCGCAGGCGATGCTGCAGCAGACGTGGACCCTTATCGGGAAGCTGGAAAACGACGAGATTGCCGTGATCCTCTGCGCGGCGATCCCGATGCTCAGCCTCTTGATGATGGTCGTGCGACGATACTTATGCTGCTGCTTGTTCGCCTCCGGGTCCGGCGCGGGGAACGACGAGGAGAGCGGCAGCCCCAGCAGTGCGCCCGCGCCAGGAGGCGTGACCCAGGCGTGGATGGCCGCCTCGGTGCGGAAGGAGATTGCCGAGCTCACAAAGAGCCACGAAAAAGAGCTTGCGAGCCTCAAGAAGGAGCAGGAAGCGCTGGCGCGGCAGGTGGCCACACTGGCGCAGCGCCTCGAGGAGACGCAGAAGATGCTTGGTGCTGCCCCCGCCCCGGCGGCGAAAGCCTCTTCAGCGGCCGTCCCCGCTCTGTCAGCAGAGATGGCGACGCCGACGAAAGCCCCAGCCGCATCCAACCGCGGCGGACCCTCGGGTGGGCGAGGAGCGCCTCTGAGCGCGCGCTCCAAGGCCAAGATCTGAGGGCCCGCTCGCGAGCGCGCCGCTCGATTGCGGGATCACGGTTCGCCCCACACGACACAAACGCATCCCAGTTCCCACACCAACCGCATAGAAGCGCATGTTGAGCCTGCGTGTCAACGTGACCGGACTCGTGCACACAATTATCCGCACACCCCTGACTGGATCCGGACGTCGCATGTGTGTACAGTGTTTTACAGTACGTCAGGTGTTTACAGAGCCCGGGGACTAATGAGTAATGTGATCTGATCAGCTACGCAATTGCAGCTACGAGCCCCGGGCCCCGGTTGCCCCGGGCCCCGGGGACGGGCGACTTGGGATCGAATGACCCGAAGGCCGAAGGCCGAAGGCCGAGAAGCAGAAGAGAGCAAGCAAGTCAAGTCATCACTTCATAAACAACAGACAACCTATTACAGGAAGCCTAGGAGGACTTGACTTGACTCTTCCGAAACTTGCTTGTTTTGGGACGAGAATGGCGACGGCCGCGGACAATCTCGTCGAGCACTGCTCCTTGCTGCGCGAATGGCTCTCGCTCGCGGGGGTCGAAAAGGCGGCGATCCGTGACATGGTCGCGAAGCAGGTGTCCGAGCTGTCCCACCAGCACTTTGATGCTCAGAAGCTCGACGCGCTCGAGGAGGAGCCCGAGTGGCTGCAGCCGATGTGCGCTGAGCGGCGATGGCGCACGCTGCTGTACGACCTGTTCGCTGCGAACCCCGACTGCAAGCTCCTGAAGGCGACTGTCGGCGAGCTCTCCAAGGGCGAGCATGCCTCCGAGGTCGCCGCGCACCCAGGGCTGCTCGCGCTCATCGGCGGTGCCTCGTCGCTGCAAGCCTTCCTCGGCTCGCTGGGCACGCAGCTTCACGGGCGGCGGCACGGGCACACGATGCAGGAGGGGCTCGACGGCGTGGCTTGCGCGGGCGAGGCCCAGTTCTTTTGTGCGCAGCTTCTCCTGCGCACGGCCCCACTCGCCACGCTAGGCTCGCGGACACAACTCGAGAAGGCCGCGGCGCGCATGGCGGATGCGGCAGCGGCCACGCACGGGGCTGCTGGAGCTCGCCGGCTTCAGCTGCTCGCGGCGGGCGTGCCGCGCGAATCTGCGCTCCTGAGCAGCCTCGTCTCCGTCCTCATTGCAGGCGTCATCACGCCCGCCGACGCACAGACCCTCTGCAGCCATTCGGAGATGGCAATCTCCCAGTCGGAGATGGCAATCTCCCAGTCGGAGATGGCGAGCTCCCAGTCGTCGCCAACGGGCGTCGATTTGCAAGCGCTGCGGCTGCCGGCGGTGCTGCGGCTGCTGCTGCAGGCGCTCTTCGACCCGGCACGCCCGCCCAAAGCAGAGACACGCGAGCGGTTACTCCGGACGCTCGCTTATGTGGCCGCCACGGCGCCGCCTGAGGCGCCGCTTGAGGCGCCGCTTGAGGCGGCGGTGGGCGAGGCGGCGATGGGAGAGGCGGCGGTGAGAGAGGCGGCGGTAAGAGAGGCGGCGGTGCTGGCAGCCGCGGACGCAGCCGTGGGTCCATCGCTGCAGGTCGGGGCGGCTGTGCGCTTCCGTGTGGCCCCCGCGGGCGCCGTGTCGGGCGCCACTTCGGGCGCCGTGTCGGAAGTGCCACTCGATGGCGCCGTGTCGGGCACCATCATCGCGCTCCACACGGACGATCCGTCCGCGGTGTATTATACCGTGCGAGTGGATGGCACCGGCGCCGAGCGGCAGACGACCGCTGACCGGCTGGAGTTGCAGGTGGCCACGGGAGCGGCGGCAGCAGCGGGCATGGCAGCGGCAGCGGCAGCGGGGGTGGCGGCGGCAGCGGGGGTGGCAGCGGGGGTGGCAGCGGCAGCGGGGGGAGCCTCGAATGTAGATTCCTTGGAGACGGGCGACGAGGACGACGAGCACCGCTCCAAGCGTCTCAAGCATGCATCGGCGCCTGTAACCGCCTCGACTGCAATCTCGGACCGTTTGGAGGTGCATGCACGTGCTCACCACGGCGCCTCGACTGCAA
>Ga0180439_102524_pt1 | contig 9339 bp, 14 predicted proteins | sample ChrtobMetaP5_0mM_FD_119744 | JGI IMG/M metagenome (GOLD analysis project Ga0180439, IMG submission 119744) | Chrysochromulina tobin associated microbial communities from unialgal haptophyte culture, Seattle, Washington, USA - P5_0mM MetaG | ecosystem: Host-associated > Algae > Haptophytes >...
GATCTCGAGCCGATTTCCTCTTCGGCGTAAGAGTGGCGCTCATCGGCTCGAGATCGGCCCGTTACTTCTCACCTACTTGTTCTCCGAGGGCACGTATGTCAGCACTTATGACGTGTCACCTCTTCATGGATTCCCTCCGTCATCTCCGCCCACTCCCGTCCTCCCCTGCTGGCTTCCGGAGCACATTCGATAGGCTTCCGTATGGTTGTCTGTTGTTTATGTATAGACTTGACTTGACTTGACTTGACTTGGTCGTCCACAGCGCACCAGGCAGTGGAAGGAGGGCGGTCCTGTCTGGTCGTCCCTGAGTAGGCGCTGTCACTGCACTCACGCGCCCATCGAGCTGGTCGTCCACCCCTTGGAGCGGAAGAAGGCGGTCTGGTCGACCGTATCAGGAAGGATGCGAAGGTACGCCTCCTTGATGGTGTCGGTCTGGTTGGCGTGGTCGAGCGCCTGCACGTGCTTCTCGATGTTGAGTACTCCGAGGACGCGGCCGACGATCACGAGCGCGGGGATGAGGTGGGTATGCTCAAAGTCGCGCTGCTCGATGATCAGGCGCACGCAGCTGTTCGCGACGCACGCGTGGTCGAAGTCGGGCTTGGCGCCGTCGGCCGGCGGTGGGAAGGCCGCGTACAGCGCGACAGCAGCCTTGGGGTCCGTCTGCTCGAGCATCGAGCCCGCCTGGAGTACCTGTGGGGAAATGGGCGCCATGGTGAGCACATGCATGCAGGGCGGGCTTCATGAGCATCGAGCCCGCTTGGAGTCCTCCAGTTTTGGTACTCCAAGCGGGCGCCATGGTGAGCACATGCATGCAGGGCGGGCTTCATGAGCATCGAGCCCGCTTGGAGTTCTCCAGTTTTGGTACTCCAAGCGGGCGCCATGGTGAGCACATGCATGCAGGGCGGGCTTGAGGTACCAACTCGAGTTCCGTCGGCAGCCACTGCAGCCCTTGACGCAACACGCGGATCGCCTCGGGGTCGCGTCTGCCCATGCCGGTCTCATGTAGCGCGCGGGCGAGCGTCGCCCAGTACTGCGCGTCGGGACGTACCTGAGGAGGCAATCAGTGCTCATCAGTGGCAATCAGTGCTCATCAGTGTTAATCAGTGCTCATCAGTGGCAATCAGTGCTCATCAGTGGCAATCAGTGCTCATCAGTGGCAATCAGTGCTCATCAGTGGCAATCAGTGGTCATCAGTGGCCATCAGTGCTCAGCAGTGGCAATCAGTGCTCATCAGAGGTCATCAGTCGGACTTATTCAGAGGTCATCGGTGGTCATCAGTGGACATCAGAGGCCATCAGAGGCCATCAGTGGCCATCAGGCACCTCTTGATCGCCATCAGCCTCGCCCACGCCGCCGCCATCGCCGCTGCCATCGCCTCCGCCGCCATCGTCGTCGTCGTCGTCGTCGCCGCGAGTGCTTTGCGAATGGCGCCCAACACGGCGCCCCAGGGCCCCAGGCCCGAAGAACGATCCTTCATCGTCGCCCTCCGAGTGCGCCGCAACTGGCGACAGCCCTGCGGCCCGCAACCGTTGGCGATGGCGTCGGAGGGCGGATCGGAGCACTGGCTCTGCTTCCGCCTCCTCATGGCCCGCGAGAGGCTGATCCAAAAGGGCTTCGCCTTTCATGAGGAGGGGACGTGATGCTCCGGGCGCGAGCTCGCATGCCCAATCACACACCTGATGAGTGAGGCAATCAGACGTTATCAGAGGTCATCAGAGGCGCGAGCTCGCATGCCCAATCACACACCTGATGACGGGGGAAATTAGTGGTGATCAGCGGCGACTCGGTGGCCATCAGTGGCCATCCGTGGCAATCAGTGGCAATCCGTGGCAATCCGTGGCAATCAGTGGTCATCAGTGGCCATCAGTGGCCATCAGTGGCCATCAGTGGCCATCAGTGGCCATCAGTGGCCATCAATGGCCATCAGTGGCCATCAGTGGCCATCAGTGGCCATCAGTGGCCATCAGTGGCCCCTGGACGCATGAGCCGCCCACCTGATGACGAAGCAATCGCATCTGTACTTTGCCTTGGAGCATCGCTGTGAGCTGCATGGCCATCGCCAGCCCTTCTTGACGAAGCCCGGGTGCTTGCCGCGGCGCGAGGCTCGCGCACACCATCCCCGCATAGCTCTCCAGCCACAGCTGCTCGAGGAGGCAATAAGGTCGCGAGTAGCCCCATGCCTCAAACGTAGCGCGGAGCAGCGTGGGCGCCACGTGGATGAGCTCGCGCAGCACCGGGCGCGCCTGATGACGGGGGCAATCAGTGGTCCTCAGTGGTCCTCAGAGGTCCTCAGAGGTTCTCAAAGGTTCTCAGAGGTTCTCAGTGGTCCTCAGTGGTCCTCAGCACACCTCGTTGACCTCGCGCTTCATGAGCAGCTGCTGCGCGTACCTGTGGGGCATAGGGCGCCATGGTGAGCACATGCATGCAGGGCGGGCTTCATGAGCAGCTGCTGCGCGTACAGAGAGCACCCTATGTACAAGAACAGCGTGTCCACACCTTCAATTGAAAGACGGTTAGGAGTGTGACGACGTCCGCCCACGACGGCGCCTGTTCGGGCGTCCACGCCATCGCCCACGACGGCGCCATCGCCGCCGCCGCTGCCACCACCACCGCGAACATCGCCGCCGCCGCTGCCACCACCACCGCGAACATCGCCACCGCCGCTGCCACCACCACCGCGAACATCGCCGCCGCAGGGACCGCCAGCGCTTCCCTCGTTGCCGCCGCCCTCGTGAACGGCAGCAGCCTCGCCGGCGCCCGTGACGGCGCCCGCACCACGTGCGGCAGCCAAGGCCACAGCCGCTCGCCACTGCCTGCGCGACACCATCTCCCTGCGACTCCCCCGCTGAGCGAGGCACTCAAACACCGCCGCCGCCTCCTCGGGCTCTTGGCCGGCACTCAGCAGCGCCTCGAGGAGGGCCGATCGGCTCGCCATCTCGCTACCTGATGAGTGGCTTCCCGCCATCGCGCGGTCAAATGCGGCATCGGCTAGTGCGTGCTCTTCCGGCATGGCGGCCGTGCCCGACGCGCTGCCGCTCGTTCTCGCGGCGGCGGCGGCGGCGGCGGTGGCGGCGGCGGCGTCGGGTAGCGGCGACTGGTTGAGGGCAGCGAACGTAACGGCCATCCGATCTCGCAGCATCTCGACGCAGTTCTGGAGGTACCTGTGGGGAGATGGGCGCCATGGTGAGCACATGCATGCACGCATCTCGACGCAGTTCTGGAGGTACCGTGTCGCCTCATACTTGGCGTGCCGGCCGCTCGCCCAACACAGCGCGACCCCGAGCATAGCCGCGGCCCCCGGGTCCGCAGGCTGCACCTGTGGGGAGGAGGGCGCCGTGGTGAGCACTTGCATGCAGGGCGTGCTCGCCCCACTCGGGGCGCCGTGGTGAGCACTTGCATGCAGGGCGCACCGCGAGCGCTGTCCGCAGCAGATTGCATGCGCGCTCGAGCCGCGGCCGCGCGCCGTCGTGGGCGCGCGCTCGGCCGGCGGCACCTCCGCCACCAGAGCCAGCCGCCCCCCGCCCACCAACACCAGCCCCCCCTCCGACACTCGGATCGATCCCATGGCTAAGGAAGCTCGTCATCACAATCCACGGCCGAGGCGACGGCTTGGGTGGCTTGGGTGCCCTCCCCTCCTCCTCCTCCTCCTCCTCCTCCTCGTCCTCAGCGTCGCTGTCCGACGGAGGCACATACCTGATGAGGCATTCCGAGGTCTTCAGGTAGCCATCAGGTAGTCCTCAGTGGTCATCAGTGGTCCTCAGTGGTCATCAACGGTCATCAGTGTTCATCCGTGGCACGTACGCCGGCGGAGGGACCTCAACAGCCATCGGCATCCCAACCCCTTCAGCGAGCTCGAGCGAGATGAGCAGCTTCGCGGTCAGCACGAGAAGCCGGGGTTCGTCAAGGCTCTCCTCGAGCACCTGAGATCGAACGAGATTCGAATCAGTCGCAATCGGTCGTAATCGGTCGTAATCAGCGCTCCTCGGCGGCACTGAGCGGCACTGAGCGGCACTGAGCGGTGCATCTTCTCTTGGCGCGCTTCGGCATCAGTCGCAAGCAGAGGTCATCCGTCGCAATCAGCGTTAATCAGTCGCAATCAGCGGTCATCAGTCGCAATCAGCGTTCATCAGTCGCATTTACCTTCTCCATCCGATCGAGCGCCGACCGAAGGTGCCGGCGCGCCTCGGCATCGTTCGCCCCCGCCGTCGAGCTCTGAAATGCAAGCTCCGCCTCGACCAGTGCGAGCCGCACGGAGGCATGCGCGTCACCTGGGGGGAGAACAGATGGGCGCCGTGCTGAGCACTTGCATGCGGCGCACGCATGCGAGCGGCGCGCGCCGTGCGGAGGCATGCGCGTCACCTGGCCGTTGACGAAGCACGAGGGACCAAGCATCGAAGGCGGACCTCAGTCGCAATCAGTCGCAATCAGTCGCAATCAGTTACCTGGCCGTTGACGAAGCACGAGGGACCAAGCATCGAAGGCGGACGAGAGGCGGTCGCGACCGGTAGACGAAGCCGCCGGGAGCGGGAGCGCCGCCGCGAGCAGACCTGTGGGGCGGCGGGAGGGCGCCGTGGTGAGCACTTGGCAGGCAGCCCGGCGGGAGCGCCGCCGCGAGCAGACCTGTGGGGCGGCGGGAGGGCGCCGTGGTGAGCACTTGGCAGGCAGCCCGGCAGGAGCGCCGCCGCGAGCAGACCTTCTCGTGGCAAGTCGTGAAGGTACAGCGCCTCGAGGACCGCCGCGTACCTGTGGGAAGATGGGCGCCGTTGTGAGCACTTGCATGCCGCGCAGACAGGCGCAGCGCCTCGAGGACCGCCGCGTACTCGGCCTGCACTCGGCGCAATCAGACGCAATCAGGCGCAATCAGGTGCAATCAGGCGCAATCAGACGCAATCAGACGCAATCATCGCTCATCGTATCTCATCAAGCAGCGTACTCGGCCTGGACGGTGCACTCGGCGCAATCAGGCGCAATCAGGCGCAATCAGACGCAATCAGACGCAATCATCGCTCATCCGTACTCGGCCTGGACGGTGCACTCGGCGCATTCAGGCGCAATCAGACGCAATCAGATGCAATCATCGCTCATCCGTACTCGGCCTGGACGGTGCACTCGGCACGCAATCAGGCGCAATCAGACGCAATCAGACGCCATCAAGCGGCGTACTCGGCCTGGACGGTGCACTCGGCACGCTGGCGGCTCGAGAGCACGCTAAGCAGTAGATCCTCCGCCGCCGCTGCCTCGCCTAGAGCGACCCGCGCCCGCGCTGCTGCCACATACCTGGAGTGGGGAGCGGGCGCCGAGATGAGCACTTGCATGCAGGGCGCCGCCTCGCCCAGAGCGAGCCGCGCCCGATACAGCGCCACGCACCATCGCGAGCGCGCCTCGCTCTGCGGGGGAGCGTCGGCGCTCGATACGGCGCGCGCACGCAGCCATAGCTCGGTAGCAGCCTGAGAGGGCTCTGCGGTGCCAAAGGCGAGTGCGTCGAGAGCGCTGGCTTCACCTGAGGAGGGGCGCCATCAGAGCTCATCAGCTGCAATCAGAAGGTCATCAGAGAGCGCTGGCTTCACCTGAAGAGGGCACTCGGTCGCACTCAGAAGTCATCAGAGGTCATCAGAGGTCATCAGAGATCACTCCGAGGTCACCGAGCGCCTCTCTCCTCACCGACGAGCGCCTCGATCTGGTCCTCCTCGCGCTGCCGCGCCGCCGCGAAGGTCTCTCGCGCCTCGCTCGCCCTTCCACAGCGCAGGAGCGCCGTCGCGAGCGCGAGCTGGGCATCGACAGACGCAGGCTCGAGCTGGGCGGCTCGGGCGAGGAGAGTGACGGAGGGTCCATGCCAGCCGCGCCGCTCGCATCTGATGAGGGGCGCCATCCGAGCTCATCAGCTGCAATCGGAAGGTCATCAGAGGTGGGGCCCTTCGAGCCGCTCTGCTCGCACTCGGTGCCTACACGCGCGCAGTAGCTGGCTGAGCGCTCCTCCGTCCCGTCGATGGCGCTGAACCCGTCGAGAAGCGAACGGATCGATCCGCATGCGCGCTCCCAGTCCACCACGAGGGATGGCGCTGTGCCGAGCAGCCAGCCGTACTGCTTGGTGGCGGCGTCTCGGAAGAGCTTGAAGGCACTCGCCTGTGGGAAGTTGGGCGCCGTGGTGAGCACTTGCATGCAGTCGCGGAAGAGCTTTAAAGGCACTCGCCTGGGACGGCTGCCACCACGGCGCGTGCGCCTTCGTCAGGCACAGCGCCATCTCATGGTGATGAAGGTCCGCGCGAGGGACGGCGAGACCGCACCCATCGCAGTGCTTGAAGCAACGATCCATGTGGCGCGCCAGCGCGGCGGCCGTGTGGGGCTTCTGGCAGCTCGGGCACTGGACCGTCCGGTAGCGGCACTCGGACGCGAGGTGTGCCGCGCCGTCGCGCAGAGCGAACGACACGGCGCAGCCGAGCGAGCGGTTCGGGCAGCTCACCACGAGCGTCTCGACCCTGCGCGAGAGCTCGAAGTCGATCTCTGGGTGCTCGTCGGCCGCGAGCGGCCGGCGGTCGATTGGGCAGCACTGGGTCAGGCCACCGTCGCGCTGCGACTGCAGCCAGAAGGCGATGCACTGCCCGCAAAAGGTGTGCCGCGCGGAGCAGCGAGGCAGCCGGCGAGGCGCGAGCATCAGGCCGAAGCAGATTGGGCAACGGAGGTCGTCGTAGTCGCCCAGGAGCTCCGCCGCCGCCTCGACGGAGGTGGCGAGGAGAGGCGAGGGTAGGAGCGACGTTGTCATGTCTGCGACGACGTCGCTCGCGCAATGGCTTCCGAAGTGGGAGCGCCGATCGGCCGGCGCTTGACGCCTGTGCGGCGAGCGAGCCGTGAACGGTGCATCTTCACGGTTCTTTTCTGACCCCAAAACTCAGTTATGGAGGCCCGTACATGTACCAGGTTTTAACTTGGCTACTTCCCATCAAGTCGCACTGCGGTCCGCCTTAAATGATCATTATTAGAAGGTGTCCTCAGTCCCCGTGCGCGTTCATTCAACTCGCCCCCTCGCCCTGTGCATCGCCGCCACCAGCTCGCTGCAAGGCCGCGTCCGCCAGCGCCTGTCGATTCTTCTCGGCGACGAAGTCGAGCGCGTCGAGAGGCGCACACACGAGCGGCTGGCCCGGCGCACCGGCGGGCTCGCGCAGGCAGACGACGAGCGTCGCGAGGTCGATGGCGCGCACAGGCGGCCGCTCGGTGCTCGAGTCGCCGAGCTCCTCCCAGAGCCGATCGATGTCGCTCAGCCGGAAGAAGAGCGGCCAGAGCAGGCCCTCCGCCGCCTCGTCCACCTCGAATGCCATCATGGGTCGCCTGGCTAGAGTGCCGATGTGGAAGACGGGAATCTCCGTCAACGGCCGCCAGCGCTTGGGCACCGCGCTGCTCACGATGGGCGGATCACTCGAGCTCGCGGCGGGCCCTTTCGCACGCAGATCGCGCGCCGCGCGCTTGGCGTCCGGCGACGCCACGAGCGTGATCCGGGGCGGGGCCTCGCGCTTGATGAGGAGGCCGCTCTCGCTCAGGACGGTGCCGAGCGAGAGGGCTTCGAGCGCGAGGGCCTCGGCCGGATATGTAGATTGCAGCTGCGCGAGCACGCGTGACGCGTCCGATAGGTGCGTGTAGATCATGCAGCCAGTCTCGTCGGTGCTGTACAGCTTGTCGCCGTTGATGGCGATCGCGAAAACTGGCACCGAGTCGAGCTCCGTGACGACCGCACTGACTGGCCGCCGATCAGCTGCTGCGGCATCCATTCGAATGGCCGGCATTCGAAGCGGTGCGCTCAGCGGAAGCGCCAAGTGTGTGGCCACGGCCGCCACGAGTGATGCGACCGTCATCATGAGCAGATCTTGTGTCGTGTGAATTGCGAAAAAAAATTCGTGAAGTGCGAATCGTGGTGTGCGAAGGTTGTTGTCCGATTCCCATGTCTTGTTGCAACCGTTTCCTGTTTCTCGAAACTTTCTCCGTCTCGGCAAGTTCTCTTGCGGGACAGACACGAGTATGTCGGAGCTTCGCGGTGGCCCACTCGCGATGCGACTCGGATGCTCAATTCGGCACCTCGCAAGGCGCCATCCCTCCGCGGCCTGCCGCACATCGGCGCGCAGCCTTGCGAGCATCGTCTTTGACCGCAAGTTGAAGCGGCACCATCGCGAGCGTACCGCGCTCTCGCCACACCATGCGCAGTACGCTTACCTTCGTGACGAGGTCGCCGAGCGGCTCGCCGACCGGCTGGATGACGTCCACTCGTCTTACAAATTCAACGATGCCGTGGACCTCGGCTGCGGCACGGGGCACATGCGTCGTGCGATGGCCGGCCGAGGTGTCGGCCGGCTGCTCGAGTGCGACCTCTCGAGTGCGATGCTGGCCGCAAGCGCCGCCGACGCGGCCGCGAGCGGCGCGGGGGCCGAGGGCGACGCGCCGATGCTGGTCACGCAGCGCGAGCTCGACGACGAGATGCCCTTGCTCGAGAAGGAGTCGGCCGACCTGATCGTGTCGAGCATGAACCTCCACTGGGTCAACGACCTGCCGGGCTCGCTGTCGGCCATCCGTCGCGCGCTGCACCCGAACGGGCTGTTCTTGGGCGCGATGCTCGGCGGCGAGACGCTCGCTGAGATGCGATCGGCCTTCGTGCTGGCCGATCTCGAACGCCGGGGAGGCGTGGCGCAGCGCATGTCGCCCCTCTGCTCGGTCGCGGACGCGGGCGCGTTGGTACAGGGGGCTGGCTTTGCTTTGCCGGCGGTGGATACGGAGGTGATCACGATCCGGTACCCGGACGCCTGGACGCTCTGGCACCACCTTCGCTCCATGGGCGAATCCATCGCGACGGTGAACCGCGCCTCTGCCGACCGCGAGACGCTCGTCGCGGCCGCGGCGATTTATAGCGAGGTGTACGGTGATCCGACGGACGGTTCGATCCCAGCCTCGTTCCAGATCATCTACATGACGGGCTGGTCGCCGCACGAGTCGCAGCAGCGCCCTCTGTCGCGCGGCTCGGGTGCGATCTCGCTCAAAGATCTCAATCTCCCCGGGTTCGGGATCACGGATCTACCGACTGAGAGCGGCGGCGGCGGCGGTTCCGTTAGATGATCGGGAGGGCTCGCCAACACACACGTGAACGGGTTTGAAAGGGGGTTGTGCGTGCCACACAGTTTTTGAGACGGTGTTCGTGTTGAGGCAATTGTGTTGAGGTTTGTGTTTCTTTAGAAGTGTTGGGTGGCGCTCCCAATATGTGTAGCGAGGCTGTGAAATTGAGGTGTCCGTACGTTCACACCTATACATTAGGTGTGAATTAGGTGACCCCGAGGGTTACAAACGATGAACTCTACGGCAATC
>Ga0180439_102528_pt1 | contig 9305 bp, 6 predicted proteins | sample ChrtobMetaP5_0mM_FD_119744 | JGI IMG/M metagenome (GOLD analysis project Ga0180439, IMG submission 119744) | Chrysochromulina tobin associated microbial communities from unialgal haptophyte culture, Seattle, Washington, USA - P5_0mM MetaG | ecosystem: Host-associated > Algae > Haptophytes >...
CCCTCGCCTCCCCCACCCTCACCACCGCCATCACCGCCCCCTCCGAGTCCACCACCCTCACCACCACCACCCTCGCGACCGCCATCGCCTCCTCCGCCATCGCCACCACCATCGCCTCCGCCGCCGTCACCACAGCCCTCTCCTCCCCCGCCCTCACCACCGCCTTCGCCGCCCCCGCCCTCGCCGCCGCCCTCGCCGCCACCTCCGAGCCCACCACCGTCACCGCCACTTCCGAGCCCACCGCCCTCATCCCCGCCGCCCTGTCCTCCGCCCTCGCCGCCTCCACCCTCTCCACCACCATCACCACCTCCCCCATCATCTCCGCCCGCGCCACCGCCACCGAGCTCGCCGCCCTCTCCTCCACCGCCGAGCCCGCCTCCATCGCCGCCCCCGCCATCACCCCCCCCGTCACCCCCCCCTCCGTCGCCACCACCGCCTTCACCACCCCCACCCTCGCCGCCACCGTCGCCACCTCCACCCTCGCCGCCGCCCTTACCACCGCCGCCCTCCCCTCCACCATCTCCACCACCACCAAGTCCACCGCCCTCGCCTCCCCCACCCTCACCACCGCCATCACCGCCCCCTCCGAGTCCACCACCCTCACCACCTCCGCCATCGCCACCGCCATCGCCTCCTCCGCCATCGCCACCGCCCTCTCCCCCCCCACCCTCAACGCCGCCCTCGCCACCGCCTCCATTCCCGCCACCCTCGCCACCACCTCCATCCCCACCTCCATCCCCGCCTCCTCCCTTGCCCCCGCCGTCGCCGCCCCCCCCTTGTCCACCTCCATCGCCGCCTCCACCGTCTCCGCCGCCGTCTCCGCCTCCATCGTCCCCACATCCTTCGCCACCGCCACCCTCACCGCCACCTTCACCTCCACCGCCATCTCCACCGCCATCGCCTCCGCCGCCAAGCCCGCCGCCGAGTCCGCCACCGCCATCGCCCCCTCCTTCGCCACCGCCACCGTCGCCCCCTCCATCGCCCCCTCCTCCCTCTCCTCCTCCCTCACCTCCACCGCCATCTCCGCCGCCATCTCCACCGCCTCCATCACCGCCGCCGAGCCCACCACCCCCGTCGCCTCCTCCATCGCCTCCTCCATCGCCGCCGCCTCCATCACCGCCGCCCTCGCCGCCGCCGCCATCACCTCCACCTTCCCCCCCACCGCCTTCGCCGCCTCCCTCACCGCCGCCTTCACCACCGCCGCCCTCACCACCGCCGTTGCCACCACCACCCTCTCCACCACCCTCACCGCCACCCCCAATGACACCGCCCGCACCACCGCCGCCCAGCCCTCCTCCCAGCCCACCCCCGCCCTCACCGCCTCCATCGCCCCCGCCCCCGTTGCCGCCACCCTCTCCTCCGCCACCCTCACCACCCTCACCTCCACCCTCACCACCTCCGCCATTGCATCCTCCGAGCCCACCGCCCCCGTCTCCACCGCCTTCGTCACCGCCACCCTCGCCACCGCCACCACCGTCCCCACCGCCATCCCCGCCCACTCCATCTCCACCGCCCTCGCCGCCGCCTCCCTCACCACCACCCTCGCCACCACCGCCCAGCCCACCGCCCTCGCCACCTCCACCCTCACCTCCGCCCTCGCCGCCACCGCCCTCACCACCTCCCTCCCCGCCACCGCCCTCGCCGCCCCCGTCTCCACCACCGCCCTCTCCGCCACCCTCAACACCGCCACCGTCGCCACCGCCGTCACCGCCTCCACCATCGCCCCCCCCCTCTCCACCACCACCGTCGCTTCCGCCATCCCCACTGCCGCCCTCGCCACCACCTTCTCCACCTCCGCCATCCCCGCCGCCCTCGCCACCTCCACCCTCACCGCCGCCGTCGCCGCCGCCTCCGCCACCTCCCAGCCCGCCTCCGAGTCCACCGCCTCCATCATCGCCGCTGCCAAGCCCACCACCATCGCCACCCCCCCCGAGCCCGCCGCCGTCGCCACTACCTCCGAGCCCGCCGCCAACTCCGCCGCCGCCATCCCAACCACCCTCGCCGCCCTTGTTGCCCCCCCCAGACGGTTGCCTGTGCGAAAATACATGCCAGTTTGCCGCTGATAACATCTGCGACGACGGCGGCACACCATCTTCCTTCGACTATTGTCCCTTTTCTACCGACTGCGGCGACTGCGGTCGAAGATGCTTACCACCGCCGTCGCCGCCTCGGCGGCCCCGACCCTCCCCGCCGCCGCCTTCGCCTCCACCCCCAAGTCCACCGCCTTCACGACCGCCATCGCCGCCTCCCTCGCCGCCGCCAATCCCACCACCTCCGTCACCACCGCCTTCGCCTCCGCCGCCATCGCCGCCACCGTCGCCGCCACCGCCATCACCGCCTCCCTCGCCGTCGCCTCCCTCACCACCGCCGTCCCCCCCGCCACCGTCGCCGCCGCCATCGCCTCCGCCGCCCTCATCACCTCCATCCCCTCCGCCGCCATGTCCACCACCTCCGTCTCCCCCTGTCAGCTTCACGGTCACCATTCAGGCAGAGATGGGCGTTGCAGATTTGCTCGCGCAGGGCGCCGACTCAGTTGTGGGCAACTTCACTGCCGCCCTCCAGAATGTGCCAGGCAGTACATCCAACATCAGCGTGACATTGCAAACATCCTCCGCCATGAGTCTCTCATTTTTCATGATCATCGACCAGCAGGGACTCTGCAATGTCGTTGCACAGCTGTACCCGACTCCTCCGTATCAAGTCACATGCCCCTTAGCAGGCCAGCGCCGACATTTGCAGGACACAAACGGCAACAGCAATCGCACCTTTCTCGTGGAGGTGGCCTGCTTGCTGCCGACGTGTATCACCGCTGCACGGCTCCCGAACGCAAGTCACATTGGTGAGGAGGCAGCCACCCTTTTGGGCACCCCTACTCCAACCACGACACAGGAGACGGCTGTTGCCATGAGCGCCTCCATCATCATGCAGGGTTACGCGGGACAGGCTGCCTCACAGGCAGTAGTTGCGAGCCTTACGCAGAGCGAGCTCATGCAAGGGCTCCTTAGCTCGATGACCGTCCACACAGTCACGCCTCCGCGGCCACCGCCAGGAGCACCACCCTTGTCTCCCTCGGCACCACCTACACCTCCTCCACCTTCACTACCACCGCCGCCTCCGCCTCCCTCTCTGCCACCCTCGCCTCCACCTCCGACGCTCCCGTCACCACTCTTGCCCCCAGCGAGACCACCAAGACCATCAAGTGTACTGCCCTCACCCGCACCGCAGCCCCCACAAACAGTGCCTCCGGAGCGACCGCCGTCTCCTTCCCCCCCGCCACCATCAACACCGCCAACGCCACCACTGCCATCCCCGCCCCTACCATCACCATCTCCTCCATCACATTCGCCCTCGCCTCCACCGCCCAGCCCGTCGCCATCTCCTCCGCCTCCAATTCCACCCCCAAGCCCACTTCCACCATCCCCACCACCCTTACCACCACCACCCGTACCACCACCATCGACGCCACCCCTGTCCCACTCCCCAATTTCGTCCCCATCTCCGCCGCCGACATCACTGCCAGTGCCCGCACATTTTGAGCAGCAGTTGGAGCATGATATGGCTAGGCCTTCCAACTCCCTCCTCGTCAGCATCAGCACTGGAGTGATCGTGACAATGGCTGCTCTGCTTGGTTGGCGCTGCTGCAGGGCTCGCACAGAAACCCGGAGGCAACGGGAGGTGCCTTGGAGCTTGAAACGGAGGCCAGGGACACAGAGTGAGATTTGGCGCACTGAGGGAGACTGGCCTCCCGCAGTAGTACATCCAGCAGCAGCAGCAGCGGCGGCGGCGGCGGCGGCGGCGGCGGCGGTGGCAGTGGCAGAGGCGGTGAATGTGCCCGTTGGTGGTGGTCGTGCTTGTGCCAAGTTGTCAGCCGCCCCGGCTGCTGCGGCTCCCGCCACTGCCGCCGCCGGAGGTGCGTGCTCGCCTGCTCAGAAGGCATGTTGGCACGAGGACGCCAGCGCGGAGGGTGCCAGCTCGCGGAGCGGCAGCTCATTAGGGCATGCCTCTTCTATGGCCTCTTCTAGTTCAAGCGCGTCAACAAGCCATCGCAGTGGTCATCGCTCGTCCCATCCTCGTCAAGACGAACGTGCAGCCGAGCAGGCTTCCGGTCCGCGAGAGCATCACCGACATACCCGCAGCCCGGGGGCAAGTCATCATCACCACCATCATCAACGTAAACACCAACATCATGATCATCATCAGCAGCAGGAGGACAGGCATGCTCGACATCCACATGAGCGCCATAATGGCAGTCCGCAGCGTCGCCATCATGCACAAGAACACCAGCACCACGGCCATCGCTGCCGCGAGCGGCGGCCGCACGAGCTGGACGAATCCAAGGGGGCTCTTGATGAATCAGTGCCGGCGAATCCAAGATCCGGACCGTACGCAGTTGTGGACCGAAGCCGTCTAAAGACGCCCCCCAGACGGAGCCGTTGCCCTTCAGACGGATTCGAAGCCTCCCCCCAGCTGTCGAATCCGCGTTTGTCTCCAAACCTCCCCTTGTCGTCACCATCGCCTTCGCCCTCGCCTGGGGCTGGGCATCGTGGGCTCGAGACTGTTCAGAATGTGTAAGCTCATGGCTTTAAAGTAGGGCGCCTAACTGTTCGGAGTGTATTAACCATGTGAGGTACTAACAACGCAGGTTTACACGGTGAAACCGAAGACAGTTCCGTTTCCCTGGCCATGCACTGAAGACGGGAGCGCCAGCGCGCGGCGTGCACATCTCGTCTGCAACCGCACAACACCCGTTCGGTTATTCAGTCGCACAGTCGCACAGACACATCGCATGCAGCTCCGCCCCCTTTGCCTGCCTGCAGGCTGAATGCTCGCATACTGAATGCGCCGCATCGAATGTCTCGATGCTCAATGCAGAAAGAACTTCGAGAAAGAACTCTCGACGGTCTCGACTCTCGCGCTGCTTGGCGCTGCATCTCGCAAGCAGCCTAATCGAGGAGAGTGTCCCGCCATTGCGGAGCCCGGGGAGGAGGGGGCCCTCGTACAGCGTCTTCGGTGGCCTCTCCCCGTATCCGCCATCCCGGAGGCTGAATCACCTCTGTCGCTTCAGCCGTGACAGATGCCGGGCGAGCCTCTTCCATGGCAGCCACCATGCTCTCCGGTTGAGCCTCAGCGGGAATCTCAGAGTCTGGGGGATCGAACTCTACGAATGCCTCCCCCGCTCGCCTTGCAGCGTCCTCTGCTAATCGTTGCGCAGCTGCTGCCTCGGCCGCGGCACTCTCAGCCGCCGCTCGTGCCTCTGCGGCCGCCCGCTCGGCCGCCATTGCGGCTGCTACACGCGCCGCTCTGAGCTCCGCTTGGGCGGAACGGAACTGCAACCCGAGTTCCTCTGCCTGCACCTCGGCCGCCTGGGCTCTCTGGACCTCGTTCAGCACAAGGGGCTGGGTGAGCAAGGGGCTGCCAGCTCCTTGGGGGGGTGGCTGGGTGAGTGACGTTGGCGCTGATGGCTCCAGGGGCTCCTGGAGCGCGGCGAAGTGGTGCCCGGAACCAGTAGATTGGAGCTCGGTGGACGAGGAGGCCCGGCGTGGCTTGCGGCAGAATGAGGAGAATTGGACGGCAAGTCCGATGATCAGCAGCGCCGCGTCCAGGACCTCGAGCCCGATGCAGGCTGTGTTCGGAGGATCCAGGCAAGGAGGCAGCGTTTGCGCGGGGTTGAGTAGCGACGGGAACTGCAACGCGCTCTCGTCGTCCGCATCGCCATCGTGCCACCACTGGTTGACGGCGTGGACGACGAAGAAGGCGCCCATGATAGTGGTGACCAACGCGGTGAGCACGTCGCGCATGGTTCTCGCTCGCCGCTTCAGGCTCCGCCACTGGCCTTCCGTCAGCGGTCTTCCCGCGTCGTCCTCGTCGTCGTCGATGGGGATGCGGAACCTGTGCAGGACGGCGATGGTGGCGGCCGCGCAGACTGCGGCGGTCACGATGATGATCGTGAGGCGAAGGCTACCCGGCATCGCGGGCGCGATCAACCGCACTGGTAGCGCTGCGATCACCCCGCCCGAGATGGTCGCGCACAGGACCAGGCCGAGTGTGACTGCGTAGGACGCTATCACGCCCGTGAGGATGCCAAAGGTCACCGAGATGAGCGGGCAGGCCCACCATGCCATGCTCTTGCTCGTGTCGAAGAGCAGCACGCCCACGCCGCCGGTCACGATCACACAGGTCATCAGCCCGATGAAGAGCCTGAAAAACATGTGGCCTTTGAAGACCAAGACGAGACCAATGAGGCCGATGATGATGGCAAAGACTTCTGCGGCTACCTTTTCGTTGTCGTTCGGTGGCGGTGGCGGTGGCGGTGGTGGAGGTGGAGGCGGGACGCCACTCCCAGGGTCGCCACTCCCACTGCTTTCCTCCCAAGCTCCGTCATCTTTGGCTATCGAGCCCTGCTGAAAGGCAGCGATCGAGGCCTTCGTGGCGACGGCAATCTCGGGGGCAGTGCGAGAGGTGAAGGCCCAGAGGCAGCAGTCATATGCACCACCACCCAGAGGCAGGAGCAAGAGCCGTAGTAAGAGCAGTCGTGCGCCAAGATGGGGCATGCGGAAGGGCGAACCCTGATCGTGCTTGATGGGGCACTACGTTTTGCACGTACGGACGACTCGCGATCACCGACGGAAGGGCCGATCATGTTTTCCATACATGTATGCGTAGTTCCGAAAGTAACAAGACACCAACTCCAGTTGGAATGCTATGCAAAAACCGGCGCCTTTTCGCTCCGAACTTCAAACTCCTGACCGAAGTCCGCAAACGTTTTTCTCATCTTCAAAGGATTTCAGTTCATGCCTCTATTCCCTCAACTCTACTCCAAGGAGCAGGTTTTCATCTCGGGCCGCTATGCCTTCGAGCTCAAGCGGATGGAGAAGAACATCCTGCGCTTCACAAACAGCGGTGGCCCGCAGGACCGCCTAGCACTCCTCGCCTTCTGTCGCGACATGTACGCAGAGCTTGAGCGCGAGCGGCTCGACCTCCTCGCGCGTGAGGAGGCGTGGCGGCGCGAGTGGGGTGGCAAAAAGGGTCAGGTGAGGGCCCTTTTTGACGCGATCGACACCGACGGCAGCGGTGTCATCGATATCGATGAGCTGTCCCAGGCGCTGCATCAGATGCCCGACTTTTTTGGCTACTCTGATGGTGGCACGCCCGAGGGCATGCAGGAGTGGCTCAAGGACGAGGTCGCTGGCGCGGCCGGCGGCGCTGGCGTCATCGACCTTTTCAAGCGGCTCGACGCAGATGGCGATGGCAAGGTGCGCGGAGAGTCGCGCGCGCGTTACCATAGCCATGGCCCGCCGCGCCGCGCTGAACCATGCCGCGACACGCGTTCGCCAGCGCGCTCGCCAGTGCGCTCGCCAGCGCGCTCGCCTCTAGCATGCTCGCCTCTAGCATGCTCGCCTCTAGCGCCAGCCTCTAGCGCCCGTCCGTACGCATCTATGCTCTCGTCCCGCCCTCTCACGCGCATGACGATGCGCCACTGGTGCAGGTGAACTGGGAGGAGTTTTGGACCGTCATTGGAGAGTGGATGGAGACTGGCTTCAACCGGCTCGAGGAGCTGCGCAAGCGCGAGGGCCAGCTCAAGGAAGAGCGTGAGCGTGCGCTTGCAGAGGAGGCCACCCGGCATGCTGCCGAAGAGGAGCGCAAGCGTCGCGAGGCGGAGGAGAGTCTACAGAGGGACATGGAGAAGGAGCAGCGCAAGGCGGAACTCGCGGCCATGGACGAGGCGGACAAGGAAGCGGCACGACAGAAGAAAAAGTGACGGCGGCGGTGCACCGGTACGATCGCGGGCGGCCGACACAGTGTGCGATGTGTCCGTTGCTTCCGACCGCGAGTGTGTGCGGTAGCTAGTGTGCGGGCGGACGGAGGCTCGGCACACTAGCTAGTGTCCGTTGCTTCCGAGTTCCGTGCGTTCCGTGTTTCCGGATGATCTTGCTTGCATCTTCGTACTCGGAATCCAACCTCCGTCGGCCGCGGACCCGAAGTTAACATACGCGACGTGTATTGGCTATTGCGTCGCCGATCCGTTATACGAGTTACACGACTTGACGTCCGTATTGCTGATTCGCACCCCGCGCAGTTCCCGCCCTTCGCACCGGCCACCTGCACGCTGCACCATGACGCTGCACGGACCTGTCGATCTTCGGCGGGCGAGCGGGCCTCGCCGCTCGGCGGCTCGGACTACGACTAGATAACCTTGCAGAACTGACTTCGATGTTCGTGACTTGTTCGGTTGACGGTTCAACGCATCGTCACACTGGAGTGTCGGGAGTGTCGGGAGAGTCGGTCACATGCTGTATTTCGTTTGATACGGCCGCAGACCAATCTATGGGCTAGCGGTGGTGGGTAGACAGCCGGCCCGCGGGCCGACTGGCGCGCAAGCCACGCCGTGTTGGGCACCGACTCAAAGTGGCCGGCTCCCGTGGGGGGCTGTTTGCTGTTTGATAACCTCAACATCCCTATTCACAGATGCGCAGCACAGAGAAGACCAAAGTTTGTACCGTACCGCGAGACTCCTTTCTCCATGGTTTCGTGTCGCTAATCGTAATAAAACTCAATATCCAAAAGCTACACGTCCCGGCACAAAATTCGAGATCAGATTGCGCGTGTAGCGAGCTGTAGGCTCAAGCGGCACGGGTCACGAGCGCATTTTGCGCAGAAAGCATGAAGCGCGACTTGTCGACTATTCTCAGCAAGCCCTACTGCCCTAGGCCTAGCCTTGTAGCGCAAGGCTTGTGTACATGCCCCCCAGCGATAGCAGCTCTTCGTGCGTGCCCTCCTCGACAATGCGTCCCTCGCTCACGACGGCGATCTTGTCCGCGGTGCGGATCGTCGACAGCCGATGCGCGATCACGATCGTCGTGCGCTTCTGCTTAGTCATGATCTCGTCGAGCGCTGCTTGCACGATCTTCTCACTCTCGTTGTCAAGTGCGCTCGTCGCCTCGTCGAGCAGCAGCACCGCCGGCTTCTTGATGATGGCGCGCGCGATCGCGACGCGCTGCTTCTGCCCGCCGGACAGCTTGCCACCGCGCAGACCCACATCCGTCTCATAGCCATTTGCCAGGTTGCTGGTGATGAAGTCGTGCGCATTGGCCATCTTGGCTGCCTCCTCGATCTCGGCCTGCGTCGCCACGCCCGGCTTGCCGTAGGCAATGTTCTGCGCGACCGTGCCCTGGAACAGCAGTGGCTCCTGCGACACGAGACCCATCTGCGAGCGCAGCCAGCGCACGTTGAGCGCCTTCACGTCGACGCCGTCGAGCGTGATCGAGCCGCTAAGCGGGTCGTAGAAGCGCTCGAGCAGCTGGATC
>Ga0180439_102575_pt1 | contig 9170 bp, 13 predicted proteins | sample ChrtobMetaP5_0mM_FD_119744 | JGI IMG/M metagenome (GOLD analysis project Ga0180439, IMG submission 119744) | Chrysochromulina tobin associated microbial communities from unialgal haptophyte culture, Seattle, Washington, USA - P5_0mM MetaG | ecosystem: Host-associated > Algae > Haptophytes >...
GCAGAGCGCGGCGCAGACAGCCGACTGAACCATCTGATCAAGAGCAAAGTCGGGGCGTCGCTACAGCTAGTGTGGCTGCTGCGTCAGGTGAGATTGCGACCGAGTGCGACTGAGGACCTCATCTTGTGCCTCTCTGATGTTCACATATGGCCTCTCTGATGGCCACTGATTACTTCTCTGATGTCGACTGATCGCTTCTCTGATGGTGAATGATTGCGTCCCTCATCAGGCGTTTCGAGAGGAGCGACTGCTTCCACCAATGTCGCCCAGCAGCCACGGCCTCAATGGGCTGCAAACACGGCAAGAGTCGCCACCGCCGCCGCCGCCGCAGCAGCAGCAGACGCAGACGCAGCAGCTGCAGCTGCTGCTGCTGCCGCAGCCGCAGCCGCAGACGCAGCAGACGCAGCAGCAGGCGGCGCAGCAGTCGGCGCAGCAGTCGGCGCAGCAGTCGGCGCAGCAGAGTATGACGAGCCTGCTGAAGCGGCACGATGCCCATCTGAAGATGATTGCGGAACAGCTCGAGACTGTGATCGATTGGGTGCATCGGCGGCAGGTGCGATTGCGGCCCAGGCCTCCTCGATGGCCTCTAAAGGCATCCCTACTCGTCGTCGACTCAGATGGCAAGTTAATTGCTGCCATCATCAGGGCTTCCCTGATTGTGCCCGTCATCAGGGCGTCCTTGATTACGCCCATCATCAGGGTTTCCTTGATTGCGTCCATCATCAGGTCTTCGTGCAGCTCGAGGCGAACACGTATGCGACGATGCTGTGGGAATGCGATCTGGGTCACGAGCTCTCCAAAATCTTCCATCATCTCGACTCCGAGCTCATCCTGAGCTGCTCGCAGCGTGTGCTCGTCGACAAGAACGTGCTCAATATTGTCCTCGAGCAGCCGGCATCGAACCTCACCTCTGATGGCCTTTGATTGCATGGATTGCATCTCTGATTGCATTATTATGGCATCCCTCATCAGGTGATCGAGGAGACCGCGTCGAATGCATTCAAGTACCGCGAGCCGCACACCAAGGTCCGCCACCAGACTGCCCCAGAGCTCGCCCCTCCTCCTCCCCGTCGCATGCAAGCGCTCAACACGGCGCCCAGAGCTCGCCCCTCCTCCTCCCCCACGCATGCAAGCGCACACCACGGCGCCAGAGCTCGCCCCTCCTCCTCCCCCACGCATGCAAGCGCTCACCGCGGCGCCCATATGCTCACCACGGCGCCTCCCGCCCTCCCGAAGATCCGCGTCAACATCTCGATAGAGACAGCGACGGAGGCCACCATCGAGGCCGCCGCCGTAACCGCCGCCGAGGCGTTTGCGCACGGAGAGAAACCGAGCACCGGCTGCCTCGGCTTCATTCCCCAGGGCGCCGTCCCGGGCGATCAGTTCCTTCACATTGCGATCTGCAATCAGAATCGAGCTGGGGTCGCGCCGCTCACGCCTACGCAGGTGCGCGATTGGTCAGGGATTGGGTCTGATCGACACTCCAGTTGCCCCTGATTGCGCCTGATTGCCCCCGATTGCCCCTGATTGCGCATGATTGCGCCTGATTGCACCCCCGATCCGCAGTGTCGCCGCATCTTCGAGCCTGGGTTTAAGGTGCATTGCGCGTCGGCCTTGAGTGATGGTGTTGGTCTGGACTCGGTCACGAAGGCGTGCGCGGCGGCAGGTGGGCGTGCGTGGATGAGCTCGCTTTCCACCGAGCCCGACAGCTCAGGGTACACGTCGTTCCATGCCCTCCTCCCCGCGAATGACGAGTCCCCGACGCCTTTCAGCTCCACTTGCGGTTCTACCTGCGACTCCCCTTCCGACTCCAAGAAGGTGCGCTCAGCACGGCGCGCTCAGCACGGCGCTCTGCACCGCCGCGCCTCTTCGCACATGCAAGTGCTCACCACGGCGCCCACCCTCCCCTTCCCGAATCCCCACAGGGAGAGACGCCCTCAACGAGCCCCTACTGTGAACCAAGTCACCACTACTGTGAACCAGGTCACCGCTCGACCGAAGGAGTGCCCACGACGGCGCTCCGAAACGGCTCCGCCGAAGCTCCGTCAAAGGAAACCATGCTCACGACGGCGCTTCTCCCTAGTACAGACGACTTCAGTTTGGACTCGTCCACTCCGACGTTGTCTCCACTCGTGTGTATCGCCGTCGATGACGACACGTTCCTCCGGATTGCGCACACCATCTTCTTTGAGCATGCGCTGGGCGCGGTGAGCGACTGAGGGCGACTGAGTGTGACTGATTGCGACTGATCGGCTAGGATTGCATTAGATGGCCTCTCTCAGCTGGCCCCTGTCGGCCTCTGAGTGCCTCTGATGACCTCTGCATGTAATTGCCGTCCTCATCAGGACCGTGCGCGCTCGGGGGCGATGGGCGCGAGTGCGGCGGAGCTCGATGCGTTTGTGGATGTCGCTATGGGACGACGTGACGTGACGACTCTCGAGCTGCTACCTGCCGGGCAGGTGTGATGGCCACTGATTTGCCACTCTGATGGCATCTGATGATCCCCACTGAGTACCCTTGATTGCCACTGAGTACCCTTGATTGCTACTGAGATGTGGGGATACACGAACCGTTGTCTTTATACGGATCGTTTCCTAATTTGGACAGCCGATTCGGCCCGCGGACGTCCTCTTCGTCGATCAGCATCTCGGCCATCCCGAGATCGAGGGGATAGAGCTGCTGCGACGCGCGGCGGAAGCGGGGTACGATGGGTACGCGTGCATTGTGACGGCTTCGACGCGGGAGATGCAGGTGAGCTGATTGCCAACGAGTGCGCCTGAGTACCACTGAGGGCCCCTGAGTGCCCCGAGTGCCTCTTAGCGCCTCTGATTACCCATGATTGCCCCTGATAGCCCCGCGTCGCGAGAAGAGCAGGTGAGCCGACTGCTTCCGAGTGCCTCTGAGTGCCTCCGAGTGACACTGAGATCTGAGATCTGAGTGCCCCTGATTGCATCCGATTGCGTCGCGCGTGGCGCAGGAGGAGATGCGAAAGCTTCCGTACGTCGACTGCGTCGCTGAGAAGGGCTTCCGACCGGCTGAGCTCGCCGCTGAGATTCGTCGCCAATCCAGCAAGAAGGCCGCCAAGAGGGTCAGGGCAAGGCGCGTTGAAGAGTTGATTGCGAGCGCTCGGAACGCTTCCTCCTCGTCGGCGTCGGAGTACGGCGCGGCGTCCGGCAGCGTCAGTGGCTTGGTGCGCCGAAATAAGGGCGGAAAAACCTCCACGCAGCGCCTTGCGAGCCTCGCGCCTCTTCTGTAATTTGTGTGGATTGTAGTCCTGGTGGATTCTAGCGCGTTAGCGCTAGATTGGTTGTCTTCCAGGGCAAGCAACGTTGCTGGGCGGTTACTGGGCGGAAATCGCACCGGCTCGGCGAGCAAGATGCGCCGAGATGCACCGAGATGCACCGAGATGCCGAAGCCTCGGCGAGCAAGATGCGCCGGCGGGCGGGCAGAAGCGCAAAACCAGCATTGAGCATAGTTACCATGTCGATATCACAGGGATATGAGCTCGATATCACTGGGATATCGACGCATTCATACCATCCATACTAACACATCGCGTGCCCGCCTACGTTGGCCATGCAGTCGAACTTGCAATCTTGCATACGTGTCCAATGCCAGAACTTCATACGACGAGATACGATACATGCTGCAGGCCGGCTTCGGCTACGCCGTCGCGTGTCGGTGTGTCGCCGCCACCCTACCCCTACTGGCGCCAGCGAAAGGTCAGTAGGTTGTAGCTGTGCGGAGTTGAGTTGTACGCGTGTGAGTACGGGTCAGTCACAATCCGTCTGATTTCAAGTTTCATAACGTAAAACGTAATATAGTACTGGCTACTGCGCGCTCGTGACGACTGACCTCTGGTGTGTACGGGACGAACTGTCAGCGACGCATCTCCCGCGCATCACGGATAAATGTAGCGGCCGGCATTCATGAGGTGGTTAATACGTGAGCGAGATCGGTAAGTAGTACATTGTGTAATGCGTTGAAAGATGGCTACAACATTGGGGTTTGAGGGGTCCCGTGAATTTCGCAGGAGGGGGGGTGATTTCACGGAAACCTATGATAAATCACAGACCCCATCAGCATAGGCCAGGGCTACACTACGACCGCGGTAGGCTTCGGAAAGCAGTGCGCCTGCTCGACCAGATCGGCGTACCTGTCCAGAGTGCGGGCACTCTCTTTGTGGACTCTGTCGGCCGCGTGGCGTGCCGCTGTGCACAGTGGCCCGTTCCCCCGTTCCCTCAGGATCGTCAATAGGGGTGGCAAGAGTTTCGTCACAGAGAGCTTCGCATAGGGGACAATGCCAGACGCCACGCCCAGTCGCTTGAGCATCTTGGCGTTGTGGGGCTGGTCGACCATGACGGGGCACGCAATCTGCGGGCGCCCCGCGCGGATCGCTGCCCCGCACGTACCTGTGGGGAGAGATGCGCCGTGGTGAGCACATGCATGCTGCGGGCGCCCCGCGCGGAGCCCTGCCCGTCACGTACCGATGCCACAGTGGTGATCTCAATCTCAATCTCAATCTCAATCTCAATCACGTACCGATGCCATAGTGGTGATCTCAATCTCAATCTCAATCCCAATCTCAATCTCAATCACGTACCGATGCCATAGTGGTGATCTCAATCTCAATCTCAATCCCAATCTCAATCTCAATCACGTACCGATGCCACAGTGGTGGACCAGCGCAGCACATCTTGGAAGCAGCCAATCGTGCGGCGTGGACTTGACTACAAGCACGGTGCCGCCCTCGGCTGCTTGTGCGACGGCGGCAGCGCAGTCCGTGTTCAAAGGGTCGAGTAGGCCCGACCAGCCAGCGACCAGCACGGCGCGGCAGTTGGCCGCCTCACAGAGCTCCCGAGCGAGCCTCACCATCCGTACCTGTGCGGAACCGTGAGGCGGCGTGGTGAGCGCGCGCGTGTTTTGGGCGAGCCCACCGGGCCTGGTGCGGGCATAGAGCCTCAGCCGAGGGACACGAGCTGGGCGCCGTGGTGAGCACTTGCATGCGGGGCGAGCCTACCGGGTCTGGTGCAGGCATGGAGCCCCAGCCGAGGTACACGACAGGTCGGCCGTCGCTCGACGTGGGCGCGGCGCTCAGGTCATCAGTAGAGCCGCCCATGAATTCGGCGAGCTGCGGCTCGAGATTGAACGTGCCTTCGGGCGGGAAAATGAAACCGCCGACCACCGCATAGCTCGGGTAGTCGGACGGTACGACCATCTTGGGGCCACATGTGAGCTCCGATGCGGCGACGATCATAGGAAAGTGGTATTGCTCAAAGATGCTGAGTGGGCCACTCCGCATCGGGGCGAGCTGCAGGTCGCGGGTACGAAACTCGTTGATGTGCTTCTTCTCCTGACCCCACAGCAGCTTGAACAGGAAGTTGTAAGTCCATCGATTGAGGCATGCACACGGGACTGGAAGGGCCCAAATGGGAAACTCGGAAGTGGGCACTGTCGGCCCAGGAGCGAGGCATACGAACCCGGCCCCCATCTTTTCGGCCACACAAAGAGCTCTGGTCAGGCACAGACCACCCGTCACGACGATGTCTGCCCCTTCGAGGGCCGTGATGAAGGATCGCGAGATGGCGAGCTCGTCAAACTGCTTCTTCCATGCAGCAACTACTTTCATCATCTTGAACAGCTGCCCGTCAGCAAGCATCTTTTGAACGTGGGGCTGCTCAATGATTCCCGTCTCGTCGCCTTCGATGCGACGCCACGGGAGCCCCATTTCATCGACGAGTGGCCTGAGGCGGTCCTCGGTGGCCATGACAACGTTGTGTCCTCGTGATTGCAGAGACAAACCAAGGACAACGAAGGGTTGCACATCCCCACGCGTGCCAATTGATACGATCGCTATCCGCTTTCTTGCGCCTCCAGGGTCAGCGAGCATCTTTGTCAAGAGGAGTTCCTCGAGATCTTCTCCCATTTTGCGGAACCCGCCATTGTCTTAAAATGAGTCTGCGTGCATGTGATTGTGTGCCATCGAACACGATCGGAGGTCTTCGGAGCTCTTCGAAGCGAGAGGGGCGTGCCACGTCAGCCGCCCCCGTCCTGGACTCCAGACACAAACATGTCCGCCGAAGAGCTCGCGGCACTGAAGGCCAAAGGTATCAAGTCGGTGGCGTCGCCCGGCGACGACCCGGAAGCCAAGGTCGTCAAGCACTCGCCCGTCATCGCCCTCGAGGGCAAGAAGGCCACTGTGACCCTGCCTCACCCGCAGGCCGAGGACCATGTCATCCAGAACATTTGGATCGAGGACGCGGCGGGTACGGTGCTTGCCTCGCGGACGCTCGCGTGGACGGACGCGACCACTTCCGAGTTCGAGGTGCCCGAGGGCACCGCCTCCGTCATCGCGTACGCGTTTTGCAACCTCCACGGCGTGTACGCCAGCCCGGAGACAACCATCTGAATGTGCGATCGCAGCACGGTGCCAGCTGAGAGGCTCACGGTGCCCTCGGCGCTCGGTGGTGGGTGATCAAGGGCGACAGACACGAGCTCGATCCTCGTTGGATGGCGCTTGAGGGCTCTTGGAGCGAGACTCAGCTCAGCATGGGAGTCCGATCTTGCAACAACTGGTGGGGACCCCATCTTGCAACAACTGGCGTGTAATTAGTGGCGTGTGGGGACCGTAGTGCATATCTTCAGTCAGTTGATTTGACTGACCTTATGCAACTGTTTGAGACCGGGGGCGTTGTGGGGAGGGAGGAGGGTCGTTGGGTGTGGTGGCCCGGCGCGTGTGCGAGCGGTAAGGGGGTCATCCTTCCCCCGGTGGGGGTCCTGGGAGGCTCGCCTGCAGCGTGGGTTGGATTGGGGTCGATGCACGACGGTTTGCAAGATGCAAGTTGGTTAAACGACAACACTTCATCTGTACCGAGACTAGGGACAAGTTGCGCGCATGCGGAGGCTCCGACGAGTCCGACGCGCGAGCGACGCGCCCGCCCAGCCCGCCGACCGGACTCTGAGGTGTTTATCCTATATGCCCCCGCGCTGAAGGCGCTGTGCTTTCTTCGTTATTTCTTCGTCGCGGTCCGGTCAGCGGTCTCTTGCACACTTGACATATTAGCAAAGTCAGCCGGCGCACTCGCACGCGCTACACTGGCACTCGAACCCAAAGTGCTCAAGCAGCATTGCCCGGCGTGCTTGCTTGCTCGGCGCCGTGCCGAGCGCCCCCTTGGCAATCTGGTGAGCGAGATCAAGGTAATCAAAGGTCACCTCCTCGCCAATGGCAATGGGCCGCGTCGCTCGAAGCACCAGCCGGTTGTCGAGCAGTGCAGCACCATCGTCTGCGCCCTTGGCGTTCACCGTACATGGCTGGCAGCAGTGATTCGCAAAGCTTAGAGTACCGAACACTCCGAAGCCCTCGACGCAAGCGCGGCTGGCCTCCGCGGCAGCGATAGCCATGCCGCCGCCGCCGCCGCCACCAACTCCTCCACCTTCACCTCGTCCTCCTCCACCACCACCACCACCACCTCTTCCACCACTCGTCGAAGCAGCTCGCAGCGCGTCATAGTGAGAGCGCGGCACTGCGGAGGTGCCCGCGGCATTGCGATCGATCAGGCCCAGGCAGTGAGAGTACACGAGCAGAGTGACGCGCCTCCCAAAGTGCTCCTGATGAGGGAGGCAATCAGAGCTCATCGTGGCTCATCAGAGCTCATCAGAGCTCATCAGAGTTCATCAGAGTTCATCAGGGCTCGTCAGGGCTCATCAGAGATCATCAGAGGTACTCAGGGTCGATCAGAGTCCATATGAGACGCAATCCGACGCAATCAGACGCAGTCAGGCGCACATGCCGCCCGAGAGCCGAGGCACTGATCAATTTGAACGAGTCGACCAACCACTGGGCACGAGCTCGGAAGGCGTCTGTGGGGCGCCCACCACAGCGCCCTTCTTGGCGCGCTGCCTCGAGCACACAGTAGGAGCTCAACCGGTCGAATGGCGCCGGTACCGGCGATGGCCGAGCCGCGGCAGACGTCGTGGAGCCGCAGAGAGTGCCGCTACTGCTGCTGCCGCCGCCGCCGCTGCTGCCGCCGTCACTGCTGCCGCCGACGCTGCTGCTGCTACTGCTGCATGGCGGCCACAAGACGACGGTGGCGAGCATGCGCAGCGCAAGTAGCACATCCCCTGGCTTCTGCTGCAACACCGAAGGCGCAAGGCGAGCGTGCTTGGCGAACACGTCAAGAGGGTGCACGCTCCCAGACTCGGCGGACTCGGCGGTGCAGAGAAGCTGGTGATGCTGACGCCACGCATTGTCTTGGCACGCTGGTGAGCAGTATCGAGCACCGCACGCGCAGCGGATCTCGCCCGCTGGCGACCACGAGCACACGCGCAGGCAATGATCGCATGCGATTCCCGACTCGGTCGGCATCCCAACAAGCCAACGGTCGGACAGAACGACCTCGCCCTGCGCAAAGGCACGGGTGGCGAAGAGTCCAAAGCCGCATCGCGGCGTCAGGACAGCGCGTACGCCGAGCGCGTCCGTAAAGACCCACTCGGACGAGCCATCGGCTGCGGTGCGAAGGAAGAGTAAATCGGCCATTCACGAACACCAACACGACGCTCCGCTCGCGGAGGCATTCCCCTGAGCAAAAGTACACCTCTCGAACACGCACGTGTATGATGGCGTCAGTTAGACGCGGTCCATTGGGCCCTCTGTATTCATAGTATTATGCACACGAGAGGTTTAGTGATCACGGTTTACATGAGGTTTAGTGATCACGACAGCGCAGACCATGCGAAAGACAACGACGCGTCGAAGTGGAGAACTTGTTATGTGCCCACCACCGCAGGAAACGCCAAATCTTTCTTACAGAATTTCGTCAAAAATCTTCCCTTCGGAGCACCCATCGGGCCGCTTCTCGGTGTCGAAACGAAATGTTCTTTTTTCTTGCGCTTTCTCTCGTGTCGTCGGCTTTCGCTCAGCAGGCTGGCGGGTACACGCCTGCAACGGCCGAGGAGATCGCACCGGGCTCCCACTGCCACGTTCTCGCCTCGTATGCTTTCGAGCAGCTCAAGGCTCAGTCTAACTCGCTCGACTTGAACCACAAATCATGTGTGCACCCCCCCCCCCCCCCCCCCCCCCCCCCCCCCCCCCCCCCCCCGGGGAAGCCCCCCCCCCCCCCCCCCCCCCCTCCCCCCCCTTTCCCCCCCGGGTGTTTGTTCGCCAGTTAGGA
>Ga0180439_102577_pt1 | contig 9156 bp, 11 predicted proteins | sample ChrtobMetaP5_0mM_FD_119744 | JGI IMG/M metagenome (GOLD analysis project Ga0180439, IMG submission 119744) | Chrysochromulina tobin associated microbial communities from unialgal haptophyte culture, Seattle, Washington, USA - P5_0mM MetaG | ecosystem: Host-associated > Algae > Haptophytes >...
ACAGGTGATTGCGACTGATTGCCCCCCGGGGTATGGCCCCCTGGTGGACGTACCCCTCCCTCGAGAACTTCACAGGTGATTGCGACTGATTGCCCCCCGGGGGATGGCCCCCTGGTGGACGTATCCCTCCCTTGAGAACTTCACAGGTGACTGATGACCACTGATGACCACTGATTGCGTCTGAGTGCATGCTCACACCCCTCCCTCGAGAACTTCACAGGTGACTGATGACCACTGATGACCACTGATTGCGTCTGAGTGCATGCTCACACCCCTCCCTTGAGAACTTCACAGAGCACCCGGGCATGCGCCGCGCCGTCGCGGGCGTTGTCGCTCGCGAAGGCGGCGCTCGACACGGCGCTCGGCACGACGCTCGGCACGGCGCGCCGCCCGCGCCCGCGACGGCGCTCCTGCTCGTGCAGCAAAGCACACTGGATGCGCGATCGGCGGGATGGGGGCGCGTGCTGCGTGCCAAGGGCGTCGAGCTATTCGATCTGCTCCCGCGCGTGCAGGCGAGTCTCGTCAAACTGCCTCTGATGGCCTTCTGATGGCCTTCTGATGGCCTCTGATGGCCTCTGATGGCCTCTGATGGCTTCTGATGGCCTCTGATGAGCTCTGATGAGTTCTGTTCGACTTGTTTCTCTGATGGGTCTCGTCAATGAGTCTCGTCAATGGCCTCTGATGAGTTCTGTTCGACTTGTTCCCGCGTGTGCAGCCTGGGCTCAAGGTGATTGCCTCTCTCATTGCATGCTGATTGCATCCCTCATTGCATGCGTGTGCAGCCTGGGCTCAAGGTGATTGCCTCTCTCATTGCATGCGGATTGCATGCTGATTGCATCCCTCATTGCATGCGTGTGCAGCCTGGGCTCAAGGTGCTCCTGTACGTCTGCGAGCCGCTCACGCGCCTTCACAGCCTCGAGAGGCGCCTTCACAGCCTCGAGAGGCGACGGGCGGCTTCGTCAACCCCTAATGGCGATGGCAATCGGGAGCGCGACTTGCCTAATTTGGATGGCAACTGGACGAGAGAGGCCCTGGCGCAGCTCGCGACGCTGAATGCATGCACCACGCACGAGCCGTTACCGACGTGCGCCGCGCGCCTCGCCGCCGCCAATCCGATAGTGGACGGGCTGTACGGCGTGTGGTTACGCGCGCTGTTGCGGGCGCTGCCGGCGGCGCAGCTGCGCGTGCTGCGCGCGGAGGACGAGGCGCGCGCGCCGTCGCGGGCGCTGCGCGAGGCGTGGCGCTTTTTCGGGCTGCGCGAATTGCCTAATTTGGACGACGGAGCGCTCGGTACGGCGCTCGGCGCGGCGCTCGGCACGGCGCCCCTGGCCCCAAGCCGTGGAGATGAGGGTGAGCGGCCGGCGCTCAAGTCGGCGCTCGAGACGGGCGCCCTCGCCGCCCTCGCGGCCTTCTATCGCGAGCACAGCGCCGAGCTGGTGCAGCTGATGGATGGGGATGAGAGATTTGCGTGGGGTGCGGCGGCGTAGGCCGTAGCTTGAAAAAGTGTAGTGCAGGCAGTTGAGTTCCCGTCACGAACGAATCGCGTGTACGTAGCAAGAAAAGGGCGCGATGATCTTGAACTTGAATCTTGATAGCCCCACACACGCCACGATTTCGAGACGTCTGGAGTTGCATGCAAGAATCTGCTTTCGAAGCAAACTTGAGAGTTCTTTCGGCCTTGGATAAAAACCCAATGGCACAGAGCTTGGCGCGTGCATGTCAGGCCTGGTCGCGGTTTGCTTGTCTGGCGAGTTGCGATCCTTTTACCAGCCCTCCGTACAGGAGGGCCTGATCAAGAGGCTCGACAAGCCCGGGTACGAGTACTTCATCTCGACAGACCATGGATCCGCCGCCGCTGGGCCCAGGCCCGAGAGCATCGTCTCAACGGGCCGTGGAGCATCGGCGCCGTGGAACGACAGCATCAGCAACGACAGCATGGGCAGCAGTGAGGGCGCTGTCGTGGGCAGCACGCTCTCCGTGCGCAGCGTCTATGTCGACAGCGGCGAGACGCTCAGGCCCGACCGCAACGGCAACGAGCATGGGCAACTAAGCTGTCCACGAGGCACAATGACCCATCCGTATCTCTTCCCGATGACGGTGCGCTTCGTGGCCTGTGCACGCCTCATCTTTCGCGAGGAGCGCCAGCGCCGCTTTTCGTACACGCACGTCATCCGCACGCGCACGGATCTCCATTTTGTCGTCCCCTTTCCGCACCCGGAGGAGGCGTTGGCACGCGCGAACGCCGACGTGCTCCTCTTTGACGATCAGGTGCGCACTGAGTGCCACTGAGTGCCACTACTATCGTACTACTATCGTGGCCCCTATTGTAAACCTATGGCACTGGTCCCTACATGTAATTGATCCTGATGTTACTTGATGTCGCTCCTTTGATGAGTACCTCATGAGACATTATTGATCCGCCTTGATCCTGATGAGTACCTCATGAGGTCATGAGCACCCGACCTGACCCTCTTCGAACTTCGATGAGCACAGTTGGCTGTGGCACGTCGGTTGCATGCGGACGTGCTGCTGCTCAACCCTCTGCTCGCGTACCGCGAATGCCACGGACCGGAGGCGTGGGCGCGTGCATGCAACCAGAGCGTCGCGCGATCTCGATCTGATCTCGTGGCCCGCCGCACCCCCTGCTCGCCCATGAACCTCATCGTGAGCGAAGCAGATCGCACAAATCGCACCTCGGATGGCATCTGATGGCAACTGATGGCCTCCTGATTGGCCTCCTGATGGCCGCCTAATTGCCTCCCTCATCAGGTGAGCTACCATCCAGAGCCGCTTCGGCTCGTCCAGTGCGGCTTCACGTTCTCCGTCAAAGCGCACTGTGCAGCCCTGTTTGCGCCGTGCCTGGCCGTGATTGTGAGGGCGCCTAATTCCACAGCGGGGTCGGGTGGAAAGAGCCGATGTATGCCGGTGGGGCGCCCTCTTGCAGGATGATTCCCATGATCCATGATCCATTCCATTTGCGTTTTCGGCGGCGTTTTTCCGGTCACTAGGCCTCTTTTAGAATTTAGTGTCGAGGCGGACTTCCTCACACCTCAGCGAATTCCGTTCCTTTTCGTGGCACGATCGGACCTCAATCTCGGACCAATCTCGGACAATTGCACCTCGCTCGCACGCACGTCGCTACTATCAAGCCGCCTCCCGCCGATCTACCGCCTGCCTGCCCTAGTATGCTTACAGTACGGCCTACGCCCTTGCCACCGATTCTTTGCACATCATGGATCATGCGTACTCTGTACTTGTTCTCCAGCGGGGTTCTGCTGTGGGGTTCTGCTGACCGGGTTTGGGTCCATTGCCATGCGGGCAGCCCACCTCGACCTCGGAGATGCGACCTCGGAGATGCGACCTCGGAGATGCGACCTCGTGTGCACCTCCGCTCCTCCGCGGCACTCGGCCTGTATCTTGCTCTCACATGCAGACGATGCCTCCCCCGAAGACCTGTGCCCCCCCCGAAGACCTGTGCCCTGCTCGGGCACGACGGCACCGAGATCTCGATCCGAGTTCAGATGCAATCTCGCGAACGAGATACAATCTCGTCTCGCGACTTCTCATCGCTCAGCCGGAGGTCGACGGGCTCACCTGCCTTATTAGGGCCTGTGGTTGAGTCTGTCAGGTCGATGGTCGAAGAGAGAAGGCTCGCGTGGCCTCCCTTCACACCGCCCATGCTCTTCACAGCGGCCTCGAGCAGCCTGCCCCCCTCGACGTGCTTCTCGTTCAAGCCCTCCTCCGTAACGGCTGTCAGGAGCTCCCGCAGCAATCTCGGCTCATTCTCGCTCAGCCATGTGAGCACTTGCCTAAAATGGGCCGTCGGCCGTCGCAGGAGCCACGTCACTGGCCGCATGGTCCAGGTATACCTGATGGAAGAGGCAATCAGCGGTCTTCAGAGGCAATCAGCGGCCATCGGCGGCCATCAGCGGTACTCAGGGCCAGATGGTTCACGCGTACCCGTCCTCAAGCAGGATGTGTTGCAGGTCCTGCCAGCCAACGAACATCTCGGCATCATCGGCGGGTGAGATGACCACACGATTGAGACGGTCCTCCACCTGCATCGTCGCCCCACCCGTCGCTCCCGCGGCCTGCTGCCCCTGCGCGCCCACGACGGCGCTGCATCCGCGGGCGAGGACCTCCGGCGTCGCCACGAGGACGAAGAAGTGGTACACGTGGCTGCATCCGAGCGCCCGCAGCGCTCCCGAGGTGCGGTTGGCATGGACGCCGTACCTGATGAGGGGCGCACGCCGCGGCACTCAGAGGCACTCAGAGGCGCTCAGCGGCAGTCAGAGGTGCTCAGAGGCACTCCGAGGACGGCTCTGACGGAGGGAAGTTCTTGAAGGGCACGGCTGCCGCGTACATGCGCGTGTCATCGATCGCGACCACACGCTTGCCCCGGACGAATCCATTAGGGACCCCTCGGATAGAGTAGCTCGGGAGTGCCTTCTCGCGCGCCTTGGGGCTCAGCGAGGCGTAGTCCACGCCCGTGATCGTCTCGCGGTACAGCTCCACAAGCGCCGGCGCCTTGCTCGCCGCCGCCGCGCATCGGTCCACAAGCAGCTCGTGCACCCGACGCGACAGGAGGACGGCCGACACGGGCACGAAACGGTACGCCGGGGCGCAGATCAGCCACCCCGCAGGGTCCGCGGCAATCTCGTCGCCGAGCGCGTGCCAGATTTTCTGCGCAAGGGCCTCCGCAAACCCCTCGATAGCCTTCCGCGATCCGAACTTGAATTTGCCCAAGGACTTGCAAAAGTCGGTGGAGCAGAAGGCTTCAAGGTCTTGGTCCGTGTCTAGCGTGTGGAGTGGGCACTCGTGCCCCCCCGAAGCGCTGGCCGCGGCGCCCTCGTCATGGGAAGGTCGACGCATTTTCCGACGGTCTTATGAAATTATAATTGAGGCGCGACTTGCGGGCCGCGCGCCGGATTCTGTAAGATGCATTCTGTGAGAATCCGGGTTCGTTTGGACCTTTTATGGGCCAATCTCCGACACCTTTTATGGGCCAATCTCCGCAACAAGCTCAAAGACATCGACGCCACATGAGCAACCGCCCGCGGCCTTCGATAACTCCTTCGATCATATCGGAATGCTGGAGCAAGCATCGCTCGGCCAAAAGGCGAAAGCAGAGTGCGCCACAGGCATTCTGAGTGCCTGTTGGGGAGTTCCTCTACCCTGGGTAGGTTACAAATTGCGTGGAAACTCACATGTACGGATACAATAGTTGCATTGGGGTCGGTTTTCACACATTGTTCATGGACGATTTGTTCTCCTGCCCGACGCCGGCGCCGCTCGTGTCGCTGATCATCGTGACGTGCAACCGGCACGCCTTCTTGCGCCTCGCGTTGCGTGCGGCAGCCGCCCAGACATACTCTGCGATCGAGGTCATCGTAGTCGATGATGGCCCTAAGCCAGCAGCAGCAAGCGCGCAGGTCCTCGGGCATGGTTACCGCTTTCCCGTGCGGCTGCTGCGCCTATCGTCGCGCCGCTCCATCGGAGCGAAGCGCAACGCTGGCGTCCGTGTCGCGCGTGGCGAGGTGCTTGTGCACTGGGACGATGATGACGTTCACGATCCCAAGCAGGTGGCGACCTTGGCATGTCCGATCCTCAACCACGTGGCCGACGTGACGGCGCTCACCTTTTCGTACCTGGCGAGACTGAGCACGAGTGATATGCAGTTCTACGCCTACCGTCCGCCGTCGCGTACCCGCAAGCGCATCGACACGGGCCCTTTTCTAGGCTCCCTTGCCTATTCACGAGCGGTCGTTTCGGGTCTGTCGGCGCACGGCGGCGGCGGCGGCGGCGGCGGTGGCGGCGCACCCTTTGCCAACACGTCCCTGTCGGAGGATTTGGACTTTGTCGAGCGTGCCCTCGATCAGTGCCGTCGCATGCTCCCACTCGCCTGGCGCGCACACGTCGTGTACACCCGTCATGTGGCCGTTTCGAACACGTGGCGGCCTGCAAGCCTGGAAACGCGGATGCGCCGAGCCGGGGCGGCGGCGGCGCCGACCGACACGGCGCCCCCGACCGGTACCGGTACGGCGCCAGCCGCGGCGGGTGATCGCGTCGGAAGCGCCGTGTTGGGCATCGACACGCCCATCGAGCCGCCTGCATTCGTGAGTGCGGAGTTGCGGGCCGCTGATTGCCTCTGATTACCGCTTATTGCCTCTGAGGACCGCTGATTGCCTCTCTCATCAGGTGAGTGCGGAGTTGCGGGCCGCGTATGTGGAAGCGGAGCGTGACGCCCTTCGCCTCGGAGCATGCCAGGCGCGATCTCCCTTGATTGTCCTTGATTGTCATTGATTGTCCTTGACGCCCTTCGCCTCGGAGCGTGCCACTAATTGCCACTAATTGCCACTCATTGCCACTAATTGCCCTTCGCCTCGGAGCGTGCCAGGCGCGCGCCAGAGAGGAGCCTCGCAGCCTTCGTCTTCGGCGGGCGCGGGGTGTCCCACTACGCTTCCCTTACATGCCCGCGCGCTGCTGCCAGGTGATGATCACTGATGACCACTGATGATCACTGATTACATGCCCGCGCGCTGCTGCCAGGTGATGATCACTGATTGCCACTGATTACCACTGATGATCACTGATTACATGCCCGCGCGCTGCTGCCAGGTGATGATCACTGATTACCACTGATGATGACTGAGTGCCTGCACACTTCCCTTACATGCCCGCGCGCTGCTGCCAGGTGATGATCACTGATGACCACTGATGATCACTGATTACATGCCCGCGCGCTGCTGCCAGGTGATGATCACTGATTACCACTGATGATCACTGAGTGCCAGTACGCTTCCCTGAACATGCCCGCCACGCTGTTGTCAGGGGACGAACGCAATCCGTCAGAGGCGCCCGTGTACCGATTCGGTGAGCCCCGATCGTCCGGATGCATGCGGCGACGAGAGCTTTTGCGGCGCGACCAAGGGGGTGTGTACCGCGCGATGCACATGCGCGGGCGACGCGGCGCACGGGACGCCCACGACGGCGCACGGGACGCCCACGACGGCGCACGGGACGCCCACGACGGCGCACAGGACGCCCACGACGGCGCACGGGACGCCCACGACGGCGCACGGGACGGCCGGGCGGGTGGCGTGCGGTGCCTTGTGTTGCCGCTTCTGGGAGCGCTTTTGGACGAGTCACCCGCAGAACTGCACCACTACGCACGGGCCACGACCCTTGAAGCGGCGGTATTGCGCGTCCACGTGAGACCGGCCGTCGGCTACACCATGACCGAGGGGACCGTTAGGGGTCCGCGGAGCCGTCCGTTCGTCGAGACTGTGTGGCGAGCGCGCGCGGGGGGGCCGCGACGAAACTGTCTGACTGACTGTAGGAGCGCAAGCAAGCAAGCTTGAAGGACACTTGACAAATTTGGGTTGACGTCCTGTTTTGTGTCGACCGCGCGTCTGACTGCAAAATCCCACGAATCGTGACAACGGAGACGTCTCGCGTCGCGGAAAGCACCCAATGCCAGCTTACGCGGGCCTCGACGGCCTCGTGCGCAACATCGGGATCATGTCACGCAACAACTCCGTGCTCTCGTCGATGCTCTCGCACCTCACCGCGGGCGACGAGCCGACCGAGCCGCGCGAGCTGCGCGTGCTGCTGCAGGACACGGGCCTGATCGCGCGCGAGACGGGCGAGCTGCTGCTCAGCCTGCAGCAGAGCGTGGGCCAGGAGTCTGGCCCGAGTGCCGATCGTCAGCGCTCGATGCTCAACAAGCTCAACAAGGACTTCCAGTTCGTGCTCAAGCGCTTCCAGCAGCTGGCCGAGCAATCGGCGCAGCACGCGCGGACGGTGGATCTCGAGGCCGCGAGATCGAAGCAGGGCAGCGCGGGCGGCGGTGCCGGCAGCGGCGCCGGCGCGAGCGCCGACTGCTACCAGCGGGACGACGCCGAGGACGACGACCCTAGCTCAGAGCGCAACCCTCTCATGGCGAGCGCGCAGCAGCAGCAGCAGCAGCAGCAGCGGCGGTTCGCACTCTCAGCGGCAGAGGCGATGGCGGAGCGCGAGCGCATGATCTCACAGGTCGAGACCACCGTCAACGAGGTCAAGGAGATCTTTTCAGATCTTGCGGTGCTCATCTCGAACCAGTCCGAGTCCATTGAACACATCTCGTCGGCCATCGAGAACACGGCGCAGAAGACACGTCGGGCGAACGAGGAGCTCCTCGACGCGAACCGGTACCAGGCACAGGCGCGCAAGCGAAAGTGCTGTCTCTACGCGGCCGGGCTCGCCGGCCTCATAATCCTACTGATGGTGCTCTTCGTCAACTTCCGGCTGTGACAGACGTAAAGCTGAGTTGTGGGACGGGTTAGTGAGTGGAAAAGTGAGCGAAAATGGACGAAAAACCGTCACTTGAAAACCATAAGCCGTGGTTATCGCGGATGGGGCCCAAGACTTGGCTATAGCCTTTTCTCAGGGAGGTGCTTCTGGCCATACCTCAACTTCCCAGAGCGCTGGATCCTTCGGTTTCCTTCGGGCGAGCGGGCCATGGTTCTGCACCCTAAGTAGGGTCTTCCTAGTTAAAATTCGTTCTGGGAAGTTGTATTTTTGAGCAGATCTCAAAAAGTGAGGAAGCCTGCCAAGTTTTGAGCTCCTGAGTCCAATGCATTGGCTTATGAAGATGGTGAGCAGGTGTAACAGTAGCCTCGACCTCGGGCAGATATGGCTCGGCCACAGCGAATACGCCATCACATGGTTATTCACATCACGGCGCCGGGCGTCGTTATGTGCATGTGATATGAGCTAGTTCGGTCGAGTCCAAGGCATTGGCTTATAATATTAAATATGGTGAGCTCAGGGTGTAACAGTCACCCACTCGGGTCCGTCGGTCATAGGCAGGAAATTCTTCCCCACCCCAGTTGGAACACCGGGAGGGACGTCACCGTCCGACTTCCACCTTATCCATTTTGCTCGTCTGCCTCGCGGAGCCTCGCGCGCCCAGTTCTCGATAAAGTAGACCCGTGGTCGAGCCACAGCTCATAGAAGATGTGTTCGTATGTTGCACCCGATTCTTACCCTGTTCTCAAGCTCACCGCAGGTGTGGTTGTGTTCAGTTAGGTGTGAATGAGGGCTCCCGCAGGCGAGCCGACCTTTCGGTCCGGCCGAGCATGCATGCATATACCGCCCATATTACCATATCGGGTC
>Ga0180439_102594_pt1 | contig 9109 bp, 5 predicted proteins | sample ChrtobMetaP5_0mM_FD_119744 | JGI IMG/M metagenome (GOLD analysis project Ga0180439, IMG submission 119744) | Chrysochromulina tobin associated microbial communities from unialgal haptophyte culture, Seattle, Washington, USA - P5_0mM MetaG | ecosystem: Host-associated > Algae > Haptophytes >...
AACCACCCAAAACGTATTCCCACCCGGGTTCGAACCGAGGACCGTCTTCGCCGCCGCCCGCCCGCCGCCTTCGCCGCCTTCGCCGTAACCCCGCCTCCTTATCTCCCGTTCTCCACTGCCTTCTCGCCGCCGCCCTACCGCCACCCAACGAACAGTAGACGCTTCCAAAACCCCACCAAAAACCACCCAAAACGTATTCCCACCCGGGTTCGAACCGAGGACCTTCAGCATGTTAGGCTGACGTGATAACCAACTACACCATGGGAACATCGCGGTGAAATTGGAGGAGAATTCAGTGCATTAAATTACATGTTCACAATAAAAGCCAGGCACAGCGGCCGTCCTCGCCGCTCCCAACCCAACATAAACCTAAACCATAGGCTGGCTCACACAACATAATGCAAACGTGCCGCCAGTCATCACTCCTGTCAAATCCCCGTCTCCTTGTAAAATTACCCAAACCCCTCGACCCCTCGCCGCGTGAATGACGACCTCCGCTCGCTCGCTCGTCGCGGCCTCACACACGCTCGCGGCCAGCTCGCTCTCGCGTTCTTACTGACGCGCCTCCCCCTTCATGGCCACCGCCACGCTCTCCATCAAAGGATCGGATTCGCGCATTGAACTCCGAGACGGCGGCACGCATACCTTCGGTCGCCTCGACATGCCGGCGGGTGAACCAGCAAGCAAATCGGTGTCGCGCGAACAGGTCATCTTCGAATTCAATAGCGGCGTGTTGCGAGCGACCCGGCTCGGCGCAGGCCACTCGTGCCTCGGCTCGGAACCTGGGCGCGACCTCGCCAAGAATGAGAGCATCGAGCTCCACGACGGCGAAACCTACTACTTGCACTGCACTCTCGAGCGACCCATCTGTGGCGTGACTGTGAGCCTCTCCGCGCCGAACCCACAGGCTGTCGCTCGATTGCAAGCGGCGGCTCCACCGCCAGTGCCTCTGGCACCGGAGCCCGACCTTGGCACACGAGACCGAGGCGATGGGTCAGCCGCGCAACCAGCGAAACGCGCACGCCTCGGTACCGGGCTGCCTGGATCCAGCGAGGCGCATGCGGCGCCCTCGGTCGCCCCATTCGCCTCCGCCGCTTTGGCCGCCTCCGCCATGCCATCCGCCTCATCCGCCTCCGCCGCCTCGGCCGCCTCCGCCGCCCCATCCGCCCCATCCGCCCCCGCCGCCCCGGCCCACCCCCCCACCCCCCCCCCCCCACCCCCCCCCCCCGCCCCCGCCGCCCCAGCCGCCCCACCCGCCCCACCCGCCCCACCCGCCCCATCCGCCTCGGCAAGCCAGCTCCGCGCGCTCACGCTCACATGGCGGCCCACCGCGAGCAGCGCGCCTTGCCCGGTGTCCGTCGTGATCACCCTCGACGAGGCCTTTGGTCAGCTGAGCGCGCGCGCGTGCGACGGGCACGAGACCCGCGTGACCGAAGCGCCCGTTGGGTGCCCATGGCGTCCGCTACCGCCCGCCGAGGAGCTGCGCGCGGTGCTCAAGCTCCACCCAGTGTACACGACGGACCGTTGGCGGCTCGTGCTGCACTCCGATGGCGACACACGCAGCGCCTCGCTCGACCTGTGCAAGCCGAGCTCCCTCGTGGGGGCGGCAGGTGCCGCCGCCGCCGCCGGCGCCGCCGGCGCCGCCTCGTCCATGACCGCCTCTGCGGGCGTCGCCCTGGGCGGCGCCGGCGGCGGCATGCTCCACACGCTGCTCGGCACGGTGGGAACGCTGCGTGCGGCGGCCGCCGAGCACGCGGCCGCCATTGTGACGCTTCGCGCGAGCGCCGAGCGCCGCGAGGCGGCCCTTCAGAACCGCATCGAGCAGCTCCGCGCGGCCGAGGCCGAGGAGCTCGCGTGCCTCCTACCGCTGCTGCTCGCCAAGCAGGATCGCCTCGCAACGCTCGAGCTGGAGGCCCAGAACCTGGGGATCGACGCACATGGAGGCCCAGAGCCTGGAAAAGACGCCGAGGGCGAGGCGGCCGAGGGCGAGGCGGCCGAGGACGCGTACGAGTGATCTTGATGCATGCTGAGGTGCATGAACTTGAACTTGAACTTGAACTTGAACTACCGCGCTCGTGAGCAGCCATGTGAGCAGCGTTCCGCGGTAAAAAGGCTTTTTACGACGCCCAAGACGAGCTGCAGGCGCTTTTCAATAAAAGCGCATACGTTCATCCTGTCTCTTGTCCATCTGACTTCATTTCATGCGATGTGTGGTTACCTACGATAAAGACTCTGGAGGACTTATCTGAAAAATCAGAGAAACACCTCTCACACATCACTCCTCTCCAATTTCCCCACGAGGGGGAGTCGGCCCGGCGCGAGCGAGCGCCGGACTCTCACTCTCGGCGTGGGAACCCATTCATAATGAGAAAGGAGGGGCTCGTTCACACTCCCACAACGTGATTCGCCAGAGAAATGATGCTTCTGCCATCGGCAGAGTTGCAGCAGGAGGCGCCCACTGCGAAGAAGGCCAAGCACGAGGAGCCAATACGCGTGCGAGCGCGAGACGGAAAGGAGGTCACGTTGTCGCGCGACGCAGCCCGACTCATGGGCACCTTGAAGGATCTGATGGACCTCGCAACCTCCGAGGATGGCATCTATCCCATGCCCACGATCATGGCCTCGACGCTTCAGATGGTTTGCAAGCTGAACGACCCAGACTACACGTGGCCGAGCTCGGACGGGCATTCGCTCTTCCAGCTCATCCAGCTCATCGAGGACGCCCTCTATCTCGACGCCCCTATCGCGCTCAAGCACATCCAGCGCGCGATCGCCTCCCGACTCGACGGCAAGCGCGCCCCCGAACTCTGCGCGGGTGGTGACTTTGGCAGCGCGGAGGAGCACGCGCCGCCAAATGCCGAGCCGGCATTTGTACCGGAAGACGTTGAGGTGCCGCAGCAGCCGGCCAGCTCCATGTTACCGCCCGAGCCGTTGCAGCAGCCCTCGTTCTCGGCGGACGCGATGGAGGCTGCTCTGGGTCTGGTGGACGTGGCCACGTTGGCCGAGCTCAAGGGCGTGACTAGATCTTGGCGGGCGCTGGCGCAACGTGTCCTCTGCTCGCGCCTGTGCCGCCGCGACGGCCAGCCAGTACCCACACGTCTGGATGAGATCACCGACCTTGACGTGGAGCAGCTCGTCGAGGCTGGCCGGCCAGGGGACGCGGCCATAGCGGGGCAGATGCTGCCTGGGCTTGCGCGCCTGCATGGCTACGGCTATGTGGTGGACGTGGCCGCCGTTCGGGCCGCGCATCTGCAAAACGGGGCTGGCAACACGTATACACGTACGTCCTTGCTACACGGTACAGCTAAGGATGCTCTCAACAGCTGCATCTCAGGCGAAGGAGAGCCGCCGTTGGAACTGACGATCGCAGCTGTTGCCTGTGCGGGCTCGGGAGTCGTTTGCGGCATCCCGGTCCAGCGAATGCGCGAGGACGGCGTCACGGAGCTCAACTTGTCCGATAGGGGGCTCCACGTGGCTGCGGCCATGCTCGTCGCCTATCTCATCCCTGCTACGTCGGTGCTCAAGAACTGCAACTTGCTCCAGAACAGCCTTGACGTTGAGTCGGCCACGATGCTCGCCAAGATCGGCGCGGAGAGAGGCATCATGCTCTCAGGCATGACGCATGGCCTGGTGCAGGCCGACTTATCGCGCCAGTACCTCCAACCCGCCGACGCCATCCTGATCACGTCTGACCTGAAGTTCATGGCGGTCTTGACCACGCTGTCGCTCGGGGGCAACAACATCGGTGTTGACGGTGCCAAGGCGATCGCGGAGGTGCTCAAGGTCAATGCGGTCCTGACCCGCTTGGACTTGGAGCGCAACGAAATCGGTCCGGAGGGTGCCAAGGCGATCGCGGAGGCGCTGAAGGTCAACGCGGTGATGAAAAATCTCTCCGTCGCCTACAACAACATTGTCGGAGAGGCGGCGCAGCAGCTTGCGGCGGCAGCATTGGGCAGCTTGTCGCTCGAGGTGCTCTCTGGGGTGCCGATCAAGGAGCTGCGCGAGGACAAGCTGACAGAGCTCAACTGCCTAAGCTCGAAGGGCCTAGGGCCGACAGAGGGCATCGTGCTTGCCAAGCTGATTAAGTTCAGCGCGGTCTTGACCACCCTGTGCCTGTTTGGCAACAACATCGGCGACGACGGTGCCAAGGCGATCGCAGAGGCGCTGAAGGTCAACGCGGTCCTGACCTCCCTGCACCTGTACGGGAACAAGATCGGTGCAGAGGGAGCCATCGCGATCGCGGAGGCGCTGAAGGTCAACGCGGTGATGACCACCCTCAACCTGGACGACAACAACATCGGTCCAGAGGGAGCCATCGTGATCGCGGAGGCGCTGAAGGTCAACGCGGTCCTGACCTCCCTGAGCCTGTTCAACAACAAGATCGGCGTTGACGGTGCCAAGGCGATCACGGAGGCGCTGAAGGTCAACCTGGTCCTGAGGTTTCTCTGTTCCTAAATTGGAATAATTTGGGAGTTGCAGGAAAATCAGCGGTGCAAGATGCGGTGAAGGGCCGGAGTGATTTAGGATTATTTTGGTTGTATATGTAGATTGTGCGAGCACTGTGAACATTTGCTTCCTAATTCACAGTAAACATGAGAAAACACAAGAGGCTTCGCGCGCTTGCGCGGCGACGGCGCATGGCGGCGCGTGGTGCGCTGCCTCCTCTCCCGTGGGTGACCGACGTCTGGCCCGTGGCCGGACCCGCGTCGGGCGGCATGCGCCTGTGGCTTCGGGCCAACCGGCCATTTGCTGCGGGAGCAACGCCCGCGATCACCTTCAGCTTCGGCCAGACGGCGAGGCTGGCCGGACGCGATGCGCGCGTGCACCCGAGCGGGCTGATCAGCGTGACCACGCCCGCGGCGCCCGCGCTGGCGCGCCAGGCGCACATTTTCATCGGCGTCGGCCCCACGAGCCCGCTCGTGGGCCGCTTCGAGAAGCTCCTCTCGCAAATCTATCGCGACACGCCTGTGCCCTTCTTCCTCTTCCTGACTGACGACTGGGCCTCGTTGCACAACGGGTTTGGGCCAAACGGCTTGTGCAAGCTACCGACGTGCGATGCGCACGCGTCCGCTGACACCGTCTTCTTCGACCGAGCTGCCGCATTGTACTCGAGTGGTGCTGGGGCGGCGCAGGCGTCACGGGCGTGGCTCAGGCCCAACACGACCATGACGCACGGCGTGCGAGCCATGCCGCCCGGAAGCACTTGCTTGCAGCAGATGCCCCCGCTGTCGCCGCTGTCGCTGAGCGCGTGCTCCACAATCGCGCCGGCCCTGGGGTGCGTGCTCGACAGCACTTGCGGCGGCGCCGGCGCCGTTGGAACGCGGAGCCATCAGTGCCTGTGCCTCAGCGGCAAACGGGACCGCGTCCAGGCGTCCGCCTCGACCGCGTGCCGGCAGCAGATGCTCCTCTCGGGCCTGCCGAGCTGCGCGCGGCCCAAGCGCAATGTGAACAGCGCCGCGGAGCTCCAGTGCGTGCAGGACGTGCGGGCGATGCTGCCCAACCCGGGAGCGCACGAGTTTGAGTCGGCGCCGTCCGTCTCGCACGGACCCGTCGAGGCGGTGACGAGTGCGGTGCCGAGCCAGCCGCTCGCACCCACGGCAACGCCTCGCGCGGCGGCCTACCGGCTCGACCTCGTGGTGGCGATGCACTCGACGCCCGTGCTCGCGATGCTCCGCGCCATCCTCTTGGCGCTCCCCACGGAAGAGGTCGTGCAGCTCGCCGTCTTCGTCTACCCGAAGCTCGCGCTCGCCGCAGCCGATCGCGAGGCGCTGCAACTCGCCTTTGCCCAGCAGCGGCCGGGCGCGACACTGCGCGTGGCCGACCCTCATTTGGCCAACGTGGGCCGCTGCGATCACACCTACCTGCACCACATCGTGGAGCGGTACGAGGCCCTCGCCGATGGCACCCTCTTCCTCAAGGTGCGTTGATGACCACGGATTTGCCACGGATATGCCATGGATTGCCCATGGATAGCCGTTGAGTACCACTGACGAGCGGTGCGATACGCTCCCCTTCAGGACACGACCTTCCGCCACCACCAGCACGGCTATGCGTCCGTGTTGCTCACTCTCATGGGCCAGCTGCCCGGGGCGCTGCGCGCGGGCACGAGCTGGTGCGCGCGGCCTCGCATGCGCGCGCCGTGGAGCTTCGAAATGCCCGAGTACATCTCCGAAATGTGCCGGCACGCTGACCTCGATCGCGATGCGGGGCCCGAGCTCAGCCGCTCGCGCACAGGCGGCACCTCGTGCTATCGGAGCGACCGCCAGTACACGCGCGCGGGCACGCTGCCGCTCGGTGCCTGGCTCTCGCGCCACCTGCCCTATCGCAATGAGTCGCGCGAGCTCCTCTCCTTTTGCCCCGGCGGCATCTTCGCCGCCGGCCGCCAGGCCATCCAGTCGACTCCCCGGCGCGTGTACGCGGCCCTGCGCGCCGAGCTCAGCCAAGGGAGCAACCTCGAGTCGGGCCACTTCATGGAACGCTCGTGGATGGCCTTTTTCCGCGGCCGCGCCTCTGAGCAGGCTGGGGATGGCGAGGCACCGGCGGGCGGGCCGCAGACTCCCGGGGCGGCGCTCTCCAGCGGCGCCGTCGACGCCTTCGCGCGCCTCGCCGTGTACACGACCGCTGTCGGCGACGCCAGCGGGGATCTGGTGCTGACGAGTGCGGCGGCGTTGGCGGCCGCAGTCTGGTCGCACGTGGCGCCGACGTCCAAGTGGGAGGGTGGCGTCGGCGCCGACGGCCGTTCACTCGAACCGCCGCCGCTCCCATTGCTGCGCGCGCTCGCGCCGTGCGCGCTGCTCCGAAACGGCTCCCGCTTCATGCGCGTTCGGCTGCTCCGTCGCGTGCGCCACCCATTGATCGACGAGCCATTGGTCGTGCGCGCGGGGCAGCTCCAGTGTTTGCTGCTGGCCTTTGACGAACGGGTCTTGAGGGCCGGTGAGGCGCTGGGGTGGACGCCCGTACACCTCGCGTCCCAGGGCGCCACGCGCGCCCTTCGACGTCGCAGCGCGCTGCGGGCGCAGCTCGCGCCCCACACCGTTGCCGAGCTCGCGCCGTTTGACTACACTGCGTTCGTGCCTCTCGCCGCGACGGCGCCCGGCGCAGTGCTCAACCTGCCTGCTGTCTTCGAGAGCATCAGCCGCTTCCTCTCGGACGGCCCTTCGGTGGCGATCGCGCTGCCGCAAGAGGGCGCTGCACCGGGCGCTGCACCGCCCGGCGCGCCCATGAAGGCGGGTAGCCAACAGGCCGTGATGCCCATTGTGCTGCGGCGTCGCACGGCCGAGGCGACCCGGGTGGGGGACAGCTGGCTGCGCCATGAGGAGCAGCACCATCAGGCCGCGGAGGCCGTGGCGGAGGATGTCATCGCCACGGCGAGCGTCACGCGTCTGCTGCGACGCGAGAGCCGGAGGCACGGCGCTGGCGAGTCCGCCGCTGCGCTCACCGCTCCTTCGAAGGCCGTGACCACCTACACCATGCCCGAGCTCTATACCGCTGCGCCGATCGTCTGGTGGCGCTGGTGGACTTGCCGCTTGAGGGGACCCGTGTCGATGCGCTATCGCGAGGTCGCCACCGCGAAGATGACCGATGGTGGCCATGGGCGCTGCTGCCGGCCGGGCTCCGCCCTCTTTCCAAAGCACCAGCGAGAGCGACCCGCCGCGCTCCTCGGTTTCGCTCCTTCGGGCGCCATGCGGGGTTGAAGCCAGGAGTGCTGTACTACATGTAGACCTAGTTCTACTCCGCCACCCAAAGGCGGTAGGAGGTTCCAAAATTCGCATTTGAAATTAAACTCTCTGGGACTGTTCCACAAAATTTGAAATCAAAACCTGGGCATTCACATTTTTCATGCACAGCCAATGTTTATAATTCGACATTCACACATTTTTGCGCGAATGGAGTCTTCAGACCATGAGAGCGAGGACGGGAGGACTTCAGACCATGAGAGCGAGGACGAGAGTAGCGACGCGGCGCACAGCGACGACGATTTCCCCGAGCCAGTTGGTGCTGCTCACGACGATGAGAGAGCCCTCGTGCCGCAGGGAAGCGCGCGTTGGGAGTGGCTGGACGATGCAGCCGTGCAGCGTATCGTGCAATTGGCCTCCGTCGTAGTGGTGTTCGTCGTCGCCTCGCTCGACAGGCGCAGCCGGCGCGAGGCCGAGCCCCGTGCGAATCGCATTTTCCCCCTCACCAAGGCACCTTTTGGCCTCACTCGTGCCGAGCTCTCTGGATGCAAGACCAGCGTCTCCCTCTTCGGCAATGAAGGAACTTGCTCCTCTGTGGCAAACGGTACAGCGTTCGCGCTGCTAGCTGCCAAGGCCGTGCCGCGCATGGATGGTTCGGCCCTCACGAGCTGCTTGACCACCGACGAGCACATCTCCACGCTGGCCGCCGCTATGGCTCGCGCGCGCGCGCTGGTGAGCGTGACGAGCTTCGCGCTGAGCAACTGTCGGGTCCCTGGCGGACTGGGCCCGTTATCGCAGGCATGGGCGGACGGATCCATGCCACGGCTGCACACGTTGCAGCTGGACAGTTGCTCCCTCAAAGACGAAGGCGTTGCCGAGCTCAGCGACGCTCTCATTAGCGGCACTCCCTCGCTGACGGCGTTGAACCTCTCTTGGAACGAACTCACGTATTCGAGCATCCCCACCTTGCGCAAGATCGGCCTCGCGCTCAAGCTCTCAAGCCACGCAGGCCGCGGGTGCACATGCACCAAGTGCGTTGAGATCAGATCTCGTGGCGATTGGCCTTTCGAGATGGCGATTGGCCTAGACCTTTCTGGCAACTTACCTCTCAGCCACGCGGCTGTCACGATGCTGCGTCACGATCTTCCAACGGTCGGGATTCGGTCCGAATGGCTTTCGTTGGCCTGAAGCCACATAAACGAAAAGCCAGCGGCCCGGCCCCCGGCTCTTGGCGCGGCGTGCTGGGCTTCCATCATGGCTTCCGTTCGGTTCAAGCATGGGTCCGCCACTGTGTTGAAACACCATAGGGTTAACTACCTGAGTAGTGAAACCCTCCCCCAAGGTCAAAATCTCGCGCCCCACTGTGTTGAAACACCATAGGGTAACTACCTGAGTAGTGAAACCCTCCCCCAAGGTCAAAATCTCGCGCCCCA
>Ga0180439_102612_pt1 | contig 9034 bp, 6 predicted proteins | sample ChrtobMetaP5_0mM_FD_119744 | JGI IMG/M metagenome (GOLD analysis project Ga0180439, IMG submission 119744) | Chrysochromulina tobin associated microbial communities from unialgal haptophyte culture, Seattle, Washington, USA - P5_0mM MetaG | ecosystem: Host-associated > Algae > Haptophytes >...
CGAGGGCGGCGGTGATGCAGGAGGCGGAGGCGAGGGCGGGGGTGGGGCGGGCGGTGGCGGCCCTGGAGGCGGCGGCGAGGGCGGGGGCGGAGACGGCGGCGGCGGTGTTGGCGGCGGAGGCGGTGGCGGCGGTGGTGAGGGCGGCGGCGGCGTTGGCGGCAGAGAGGGCGGGGGATGGGCAGGCGACGGCGGTGGCGGTGGTGAGGGCTCCGGCGACGGCGGTGGCGAGAGCGAGGGCGGAGGAGGACGCAGCGGCGAAGGCGGTGGGGACGGGCTTGGCGGCGAGGGCTCGGGGGGCTGAGGGCTTGGCGGTGGCGGGTGCACTGGAGGAAAACGGGGCGGCGGCGAGGGAGATCGCGATGGAGGTGGTGAGGGCTGGGGCGAGGGCGGGGGCGGCGAGGGCGGCGGTGGTGAGGGTGTCGGCAGCGCTGGCGGCGGCGGCGAGGGAGGGGGCGGCAACGGCGACGGTGGCGTCGGCGGCGGTGGCGAGGGGGGCGGAGGTGCAGGCGGCGGCGGCGATGGGGGTGGCGGCGATGGTGGGGGCGGGGAGGGGGGTGGCGGCACTGGAGGTGGCGGCACGGGCGGTGGAGGCGAGGGCGGTGGCGGCATTGGCGGCGGAGGTGCCGGAGGTGGCGGCGACGGAGGCGGTAGCGAGGGCGGCGGTGGTGCCGGTGGCGGTGGCGAGGGCGGCGGTGGCGAAGGCGGAGGCGGCGCCGGAGTAGGCGGCGAAGGCGGGGGCGGAGACGGAGGCGGCGGCGAGGGTGCAGGCGGCCTCGGTGGTGGTGGAGATGGCGGCGGCGGCGGCGTGGGAGGTGGCGGTGCCGGCGGCGGTGGCGAGGGCGGGGGCGGCGCTGGAAGCGGCGGCATTGCAGGGGGCGGCGACGGCTCGGGCGTGTCGGGTGAGGGTGGCGGCGGCGGTGCCGGCTCCGGGGAGGGTGCAGGGGCTGCTGGTGGCAGCATCGGCGAGGGGGGCGGTGGCGGGCTAGGCTCTGGCGGCGTGGGCACTGGTGGGGGTGGTTGCGATGGCAACGCCGACGGTGGTGGTAGAGAGGGTGGTGCAGGCGGCGAGGGCGACGGCGGCGGAGGTTGCGACGGAGGTGGCCGCTTCGGCGAAGGCGGTGTCGTGGGCGGAGGTGGCGAGGGCGGGGGCGGCGACGGCGGCGGCGGCCTTGGAGGTGGCGGCGAGGGTGGGGCGGACGGCAACGGCGACGGCGGTGGCGTTGGGGGAGGCGAGGGTGTCGGCGAGGGCGGTGGCGGGGCCGGCGGCGGCGGCGAGGGTGGGGGTGGCGACGGCGGCGGCGGCATTGGAGGTGGCGGCCTTGGCGGTGGCGGAGATGGCGGCGGTGGCGGCAAGGGTGGGGGCGGCGAGGGCGGCGGCGGTGCGGGCGGCGCGTGCGGCGGTGGCGAGGGCGAAGGAGATGAGGGTAGAGGGGGGGGCGGTGGACTGGGTTCCGGTGAAAACGAGGGCGAAGGTCGCAAGGGCGGCGGATGCGAAGGCGGCGGCGATGGCTCCGGGGGTCTTGGCACGGGCGGGGGCGGTGGGATCGGAGCTGGACTCGGCGGCGGCGACGATGGAGGGGTAGGACTCGGAGGCGGCGAGGGCAATGGCAGCGAGGGTGAGGGTGGCGGGGGCGGAAGCGGCTCCGGAGACGGTGGCGGCGGCGAAGGAGGGGAGGGCGGCGGCGATGACGAGGGCGGCGACGGTTCCGGTGTCGAGGGCGCAGGCGGCGGTGGCGGTAGCGGCGCGAGCGAAGGCGGAATGGTCGGCGGTGGTGGCGACGGCGACGGCGGTGGTGGCGACGGCGACGGCGGAGACGGCCTCGGCGAGCGCGGCGGTGGTGGCGGCAACGGATGCGGTGGCGGCGGCGGCAGCGGCTCTGGAGAGGGCGGCGGCATGGCTGGCGGCGGCGGTGGTGAGGTGGATGGCGGCGAAGGTTCGGGCGATGCTGGCAAGGGCGGCGGCGGCGGCGAGGGAGGAGGCGGGGCGGGCGGCGGCGAGGGCAACGGCGAGGGAGGAGGCGGCTTCGGCGTGGGCGAGGGCGGCGGGGGCGGCGGGGACGTGGGCGGCGGCGAGGGCTCGGGTGGTGCCGGAGGCGGCGGTGGCGGCGGCGAGGGGTTTGGGAAGCCTGGTGAGGGCGGCGGCGGCGGAAGCGGCTGCGGCGATAGAACCGGAGGGACGGAAGGCGGTGGTGGGGAACTGGACGGTGGCGGCGAGGGCGGCGAGGGCGGCGGCTGCATAGGCGAGGGCGGCGGCGGTGGCGACGGGTTTGGTGAGAGGGGCGATGGCGGTGGCGGTGGCATGGGCTCTGGAGACAATGATGGCGTGCGCGGTGGTGGCGGTGGCGATGACGGCGACGGCGGCGACGGCTCTGGCACCGACGGCAGCGGTGGCGGACATGGGGATGGCTCGGGCGGCGAGGGCGAGGGCGGCGGCGGCGGCAGCGGTTCCGGCGACGGGAAAGGGGCGGCCGGTGGAGGGGCTGGGCTTGAAGAGGGCGGCGGCGATTGCTCGGGCGCCGATGGCGACGGCGGCGGCGGCGGCGACGGGTTTGGGAAGCCTGGAGAAGGTGGCGGTGGAGGCGACGGATTTGGCGACAACGGGCTTGGCGGTGGCGGTGGCAATGGATCGGGGCTTTGCACTGGCTGCGGCGGCGACGGCTCGGGCGTCAAGGGCGAGGGCGGCGGCGGCAGTGGCGGCGACGGGGAACTGGGACTCGGAGGTGGCGGTGGCGAGGGCTCTGGGCTCGGCGGCGAGGTCGGCGCCAAGTTGGGCACTGACGGCGGCGGAAGCGGCGGCGAGAGCGGCGATGGGAAGCTGGGGCTTGGCGGCGGGGGCGGCGAGGGCTCGAGCGACGTCGGCGGCGGGGGCAGCGGCGAGGGCTCGGGCGGTTGCGGCGACGGTGGCGGAGGTGGACTGAATTGCGTCATTGTCACCCCAGAGGGCATGGTGAGATTGGGCGTGAGGACAACTTGCGTCGTCACAGACACGGTCAGGGTGAAGTTGGTCTCTGGGCACGATACGTTCTGAAGGATCGCCATCGCATCAGCAAACAGAGAAGCGGCTTCCGCCATTGCCTCTGTGCCCCCGACGGTCGGTTGAGGCGCCGCGACTTCGATGGTCACCTGCTGTGTGCACGTGCTTCCCTCGCTCGTGCCTCCCGCGCTCTGAAGCGAGCGGCGAGGTGCATGCGCCAACATTCCGGTAGGGTTGAGGCTGTCGGTGCCGTGCTCGGCCATCATGATGATCCGCACACGAGGAGGCGAGCGGGGCGAGGAGGCCGCGCCGCGGTTGCGCAGGCTGGTCGGCGCTGCCAGCTGGCGACGGCCCACCATGGGCGCCGCGGGCGGCGGCCGTAATGCGACGTAGCCACCACCCGTGCCCATGGAACCGCCCATGGGTGCCATGGGCGGTGGGGAACGAGCCGCCGTCGTAGAGCTAATGGGCGCCAGTGGCGGTGCAGGAAGGATCATGTGGGAGAGTGGAACCCCAGGCGGCGCAGGGGAAGCGTAGGCGAGCGGAGCTAATGGCGGCGCGAGGACGTCGTAGCCGAGCGGGGGCTGCACGGGCGCAGTCGATGGAAAGTAGGGCGGCGGCAGCTTGGGTGAAGTGGTGGGGGCGAACGGCGGTGCTGGCGGCGGAAGCGCGGGGGATGGGGCCGGCACGAACGGCGGTGCTGGCGGCGGCAGCGCGGGGGATGGGGCCGGCACGAACGGCGGTGCAGGCGGCGGATGCGCGGGGGATGGGGCCGGCACGAACGGCGGTGCAGGCGGCGGAAGCGCGGGGGATGGGGCCGGCAGGAACGGCGGTGCTGGCGGCGGATGCGCGGGGGATGGGGCCGGCACGAACGGCGGTGCAGGCGGCGGCAGCGCCGGAGAAAGTGTTGGCAGCATCGGCGGTGCTGGCGGCGGCGCTGGTGGCGGCGAGGTGGGGGCGTTCGAAGGAATGCCAGGAGGTGAGGCTGGTGGCTTTGGCGATGCGGGCGGTGTCGTGGGAGGCGGCGGAGATGGCAGCGGCGGCGATGGAAGCGGCGGCATCGGCGTCGGCGATGGCAAGGGTGGCGATGGTGACAGCGGCGATGGCGATGGTGGTGGCATCGGCGATTGCAAGGGTGGCGGCGACAGCAGCAGCGATGGCGACGGCGGCGGGGGCAGGTACTGGGGCGGTGGCGGCCGAGCAAGCGGCGGCGGCGGGAGGAATGCGGATGCCGCGGCGGCTGCAGCGGTCGCGGCCGCCTGCTGCTCCTGGAATTCGGCGAAGCGCGCCGGATTCACAGACGTGACGACACTCATCATCACCGTCTGACTTGTGCTGCCCGAGGCGGTGCCGAGGTTGGTGGCGGCGATCCCCGCGGCCGCGAGCAGCGTGGATGCGCACGTGGGGCCCACGCACGCTTCGCTGGTTGCCGACAGCAGGACTTGCTGCGGCGGCGGAGGCGGGTCGGGCGAGGGGGGTAGCGAGGGGGGCGAGGGGAGCGGCGGGATCGGTGGTGGCTCGTCGTCAGCGCCGTAGCCACTGGCGTCCTGAAGCCGGCGGGGGCCCACACTTGCCGCCTGAATCGCGCTTGAGATCTCGAAGGCGTCGCAGGTGGCTTGCAGGGCAGAGGCGAGCTTGCGTCCTCCCGCAAAGTGGAGGACGGACGCCGCCTGAGCAAAGGCGGGAGCAACAAGGGGGGGAAAGGGGTGGGGAGATGAACAAACGGACTCATGCGGGATGGTGCGAGGGGAGGGACAGCACCAGACGGGGGCGTGAGGCGAGGATGCTTAGAGGTGTCTCGCGGGCTCTGCATGCAGGCATGCACGCATACAAATGCATGCACACGCACGCACCTCGATCTCGTCGAGTCCAATGCCGTTCGCTTGCAGGTCGGCCCACGTAAGGAAGCCGAGGCCGTCGAGAACCGTGCCGGCGGGCCAGCACGCGACCTGGCCCGCGAGGGTGAGGTACGCGAGCCCGAGCCCAAAGCTCACCGATGTGGGCGCGAAGAAAGCAAAGTGCTCGTTGGCAACGCACCAGGCATCGAAGCGCTCGAGCAGCTTACGCGATCTCCAGGTATCGAGGTGCATGAGGGCCACGCCATAGTTCCATGCAGTCGTGTTCCGGATGGCAAGGTTGGCGGCGACGTCGGGGTCGATGGTCGCGAGAGACACGTCGCCACCGGGATCGATGGACACGTCGTCCGCCGACTCGCTCCCCCCTGCCGTGATCAAATTGCTGGGTCGGGCGCTGTGCTGGGCACTGATCTGCCGATACAGTTGGCTGAGTTTGGGTTCGAGAGCAGCGGGTGCGCATCCTGCGCGGCGGCGGCGCTCGAGGGCTGCCACTTCGGCGGCGGAGGCATCTTCGTCGTCCCCATCGTCCTCCGGGCACAGCGCGTACCCCGCCGGCCCGCCGACCGCGCCTAAGAAGGGGGTGTCGGCGTAGGTCAGCGTGCCCTGGCCGATGGCGAATCGGCGCGTCGACGTGTCGAAGCGCTGCATCTGGCACGAGGCGATGAGAGCGGGCACCGTGTCGGGCGTGGGGCCGTCCGAGGTGTGCCGCACGGGCGACGGCGCGAAGAAGGCCTCCTTGAGGTCTTGCTGCACGCACACATCGTCGTCAAGGAGCAGGAGCCGCTCGACGCCCTCGAAGGCGGGCAGATCCGCAAGGTAGAAACGCAACAGATTGAGGGGATGCGCGTGCTTGGGGTCTGAGTCGGAGGTGCGCTCGAGCAGCGACCAGGGCGTGCGCCGCGGTTTGCCCGATGCCGCCGCGCGGAAGCTTGCGCGCTGCCACACGGGGGTGATCCCGCGCTTTTCCAGGGCGACCTCCGCATCTTGTAGCGAATAGACGATGGTCGCATGACGTTGGTCGGCGACGATGGCCTGGTCATCGAGGAGTCGCGAGAGGCGTGGAGCGTCCGACGTGAAGAGATGCCAGTCGAAGCACGTCGAGTCCTCCGCCGAGGCCTGCGCACTAAGTACCACGGCGAGCATTTGTTCGAGCCGATCACTGAGCACGGCCACTGGCACGGGCGCGCACGGGCGGGAGGGGGCGTCGAGGATGGCGTCGTTTCCAACGATCCCCTCCCCCAGAACCCCCCCGCCGGCGATGGCGACGAATAGCAGGCAACGCCCCAAGGCATGAGCCATGGTGTCGTAGTGAATGTGACGACTCTGCTGGAGGGGATCCTCTCTTTGTCCGACACAATCGAAAACCCCTTTTACGGGAGCCCGTTTCCACGGGCAGCATGCAACACTCCTTCGGTACAGTACCATCTCCCTCTCTCAGCCGACAAACTCTCGTCATCAAAAGTCATCAAGGGCTTCGTCATTTTCCCCTCTCACGCCTGGGCGAATTCACGCGTCCCCTTGCTCGTCCTCTCTCGCCTGCGATTGAAGGCGTCCCTGCTCGTCAAGCCCGACATGCTGACCCTAACCGCACTCGTGCTGAGCCAAAATCTCCCGTTGCCGCCGCTGCGGTACGACTACAACGCGCTCGAGCCGCACATTGACGCTCGGACGATGGAGATCCACCACCTGAAGCATCACCAGACCTACACCGACAAGCTCAACGCCGCTCTGGCCACACTCCGCAGCGACCCGGCTCACAAGCATCTCGCAAAGATGGGCATCGACAAACTGCTCGGGCACTTGGACGAGGCGCCCAAAGCGTTGCAAAATGCGCTTCGCAACCACGGCGGCGGCTACGTCAACCACGGCCTCTTCTTTGACGGCATGTCACCTGATGGAGGTGGCGAGCCGACTCAGCCAGCTCTGGTTGAAGCCATACAGACCGCGTTCGGCTCCTTTGCGTCTTTCAAGAGCTACTTTGCGCTTGCGGCGCTCGAGCTGTTTGGCTCGGGCTGGGCTTGGCTCGTGTACGATCAAGCCACCGCAGCAGTCAAGATCACGACGACGGCCAACCAGGACACGCCGGCGATGCAGCCGGGGCTCGTGGCGCTCTTGGGCCTCGACGTGTGGGAGCACGCCTACTACCTCAAGCATCAGAACGTGCGCAAAAATTACGTCGAGGACTTCTGGAACATTGTTTCATGGGAGGAGGTCGCGAAGCGATATGATGCCGCCGTGAGCCGTGGCAAGGCGCAAGACAAGTCGGAAGTTTGAGACAAACGATCGGCAGTACTTTGGTCAGGGGCGCGCGCCATGCGAGGCCCGTAGCGTGTGCAACGTTTGGCCATAGGCGACTCGTACGAGCTCGGCGACTTTCGGTGTTATTGTTCTGCAGAGTGCTGGGAGCAGTATAATAGGGCACCGTGATACTGCGGTAAGGCGGTATACCTGCTGCGCGACCGCCGGGTACGCCGCCTCTCGGGAGACGGGACTAACTTGTGACACCGTATTGTGTATTTCGACGAAGAGGCCTGTATTTGCTGTTCGAAACGAGACCGTAAGAGCTGCGTGAAAGTGTCTTTTGTTTTTCGGAGATCTGTCGTCGGTGTTAAAGAGAGCTCTCTTCCGTGTCCGGTCCACAAGCTGAAGCTCTGTGGCCTGTGGTCTGAGTGAACGCTGGAGAGCGACCGCGGTCCGCGCATCCGCATACCGAGCGCGCGCCGCGCCGGCACGGCGCGCATTGTCAAAGAACTCTCAGTTTCCCTTCTGTACTGAACACGCGTCGCGGGGCACAATGCTCCCTGCGGAGATGAGCTCACCGCATCGAGACAGCATTTTGCTGCAGTTTCCGGAGCATTGCCAGACGCTATGCCCTCTCTTGAAGAATGCGACCATCGACGACCTAAAGAAATTCTGGGCAAACACCTCTTCGTCACACGTGCGTTGGTTTCATGACCCGGAGTGGTGTGCGGATGGCCTCGAGACGAGATGGGAGTGCAGCCCCACACGCTTCCGAGTGCGGCATCCATATCCATCGGCCACGCCGTGCGAAATCCTTCGCAAGACAGGTACGAAGCGCATCCTCTTTGTCGGGGAGTCGACCACACGGCTTGCATTCTGGGGACTGCTCTTGCTCCTGACGCGTGATTATCTTGCCATCCGGCCGGGCGGCTTCCCCGCGGATTGCGAATGGGCAGACGAGCTCTATTTAGCCCAAAGGAATTGCCGGCACGAGCTCACTCATGTTAGGAATGCTCAAGCGTGCGAGGGCAATGTGTCCCTGACCTTCCATGAAGTGGGTGTTCCGCCGACAATTCCAGCTATGCAAGACCTCAAAAAATGGGATGTTGTCGTGTGGCTGTGGCAAGGTCATCCGGCCTCAGCCGATTGGATACGACGACCTGGAGTCAATGATGCGAGCGTCATCTCCAGGATGCTCCAACCCCGATGCAAGGACACAGCCTACCAGAAGGAGCTCCGGCAGCGGATGATCCTGCTCGATCTGCATCCGCGCATGGGCTGGACCTTGAGTAGATCGCGAGGCGAGTGCCCGGATAACGTTGCAAAGTATCGTCGGGAGCTTCCTGCTGTATGGCAAGCCGCCTGCGGAGTGACGCATGTGGCCTCTGCTTGGGACGAGACGGTCGGGCTGATCGCAACGGACGGGACTGGCTGGAACGCCTACGAGGGTCACGCCTCGTCATCAACTGGAGGGACTACGTTGAGATCAGCTCGTAACGAGTCTCTCACGTTGGGAGCAGCTCGTAATGAGTCTCTGGCTCAGTCGCAATGGCGTAAGATGACTCTCGACCAAGGAGCTCACTGGGGCACAGCCATCAACGTCTTGAAAGCCTGGAGTGTGCTCATCGAGATCGAGTCCTTGCGAAACCGAAGCAACGACGATACCATGGTAGAGGCAGCTACTAAGATTGCATAACTGTGGAGTGTGTGTGTTTTGGGTTTTACGGCAATCCGGACGAAATGCAAAGGGGTGCGGTGACCGTTTGCCGTTTCTTTTCAGAGTGGACGGAACGTCTCCCCGGTCTGGCGCGGCGACGGGGCGGGCCCGGTCACGTCAGGCCACGTAGGACCGGTGACGCGGCTACGCGGCTCCGGCCGCAGGGAGTACTTCGATATGGAGCGAGGCGCAGGCGGAGGCGCGGGCGAGCGCACGCTCGAACAGGCGTTCGAGCAGTGCGTAAGC